>Ga0126342_10000294_pt1:0-30000 | contig 48449 bp, 35 predicted proteins | sample Cyp1metagenome_FD_92528 | JGI IMG/M metagenome (GOLD analysis project Ga0126342, IMG submission 92528) | Coral microbial communities from Lord Howe Island, Old Settlement Bay, Australia - Cyphastrea 1 metagenome | ecosystem: Host-associated > Invertebrates > Cnidaria > Coral ...
ATAGTTTCGCCTAGGCGAAACGCTAGATTTTGATTTTATGCACCAGAATCAGGGGTTTTTCGCCTTTGACATCACATCAACCAAAATCCTATTGGCACGACCACATCAAACATCATCCATGACACCCCGTTGATCACAAAAACACCACGGCCAGATAAAGGCCGTGTTCCTAGTTGGTTATGTAAGCCCATACAAATAGCTGTTACTTGGGCACTGTGCACATTCTCAAACCCCCATGATTCATCTTTGGCGAAGAGAATCGCCATGTTGCTTGTCTTAAAACCTCCGATTGCGTGAAACCAAATATGTTTTTATGCCTGATAACGTATTCAACGTACAACCATCAAACCAAAATAAACAAAAAATCAATGCAGATCCACATGACTTCATATAAATCGATGTTAATGTAGAAACAAACAAGTAACTACAGGTTCATTTAAAACAGTCTAAAACCATATGTTTTACAAGGTGGTGCCCCTAGTTCACTAGTTCCATATATCTACCATAACCATACTTAAACTTGTTGTCAACAAACTTAGCTATCATAAATCAGCACTAAATTCCATGAAACTCCCTAGTTCTGTTGGTTCAATCAGCATTTTCCTATGCTTTTCCTGTGGTTTTCCCTAGGTTCCCTTAGGTTTCAACGTTCACTGGGCGCACCAGGGCCGTGCCGCGTGGTGGGCACCGTGGCACCTCCACTGCGCGGTTGCGGTTGGGCGTGGCGTCCAAGACCCCAGTGATCTCCGGAGAGTTCAGACGTAAGGGCACCTGCAGTGAATGCCCGGCTGCTGCCAAGCTTAGTCCAATATAAATACTATACGATATATACAGAATGGACCATAATATATGTATATTATAAATATATACGTAATATATATATATATATATATATGTATGTATGTATATATATATGTATATGTATATAATGTGGTGCCTTCATAACCCTAGTTGGAAGTTAGTTTATAACCCGCATAATTATAGTTTCAATGAAACCCTAGTTATTAACTAACTCTAATTTTTCGGGATTGTACTAGTTTGTGTCTTGGGGATTATGAACTAACCCATATGAATGGGAAACCTTTGCACCAACCAGTATTTCAGTATTTCATGAGATAAGATGGAAACATGGGTTTTAACCAGTGGTACTACCCATTGTTAACGGTTAACAATTGTTGGGGGACTCGCTGGTCATATATATACATATACATATACATGTATATATTATGAATAATAATAATGATAATAATAAGAATAGTACGAATATATATATATACATATATATATATATATATATATTTGAATATATATATATAGTTTATAAAGTGGCATATAATGGAATATAACAGGAAAAAAAGGGATGTAATGGGATAGACCTGACGATATGGGAGATATCGGGATATCATGAACCGCTGGTGAATTCAGCGGGGATTAGCCATAGTGATCATCACAGAGAAGAAGTTGAATATAATCAATGGGAATTTCAGGATCCTAAAATGGAAGTACTGTAGCATATAAGGCCATACTTTGTGGGGATATTCCCTTACATAGGCCTTACATAGGCCTTATATATGGTAGGTACCTCCAATTTTGGTTCCTGTTGCATGGCCATTGATATATGAGATGGGACGATCACAACTTGGGATTTATATCATGAAGTTGGGAATGATGAGTTGGGGGTGATCAACAATCACTAGGTATCCCATGTTCTTACCGAGATATGATGGGGAATTGCAGAATGACAATATTCAGATGGGTAGACTATTTCCCCGAGCGCTCTATTCTATGAATAATCCAGACTTCATGAAATGATAATAAGGTGGTCAACAACAAGTTGGAGACTTCTGGGGGAATCACCTAAACTACAAATCGGGACATATCATGGTATTCCATGATCATGAGGAGTCTATCTCAGAATAGAACCAAAAAGCATGGGGATATATGGAGAACACACATATAATGAATGCGTGTATGTGTCTATGTACATTAATACCCAACAATCTTCGGGATGTACCGTGTGACTATGCATATTTGGGACCCCTGGGTAAGTAAGTTAGTTGATAACAAGGATAACAAGGCAAAAACAATGTGGTTTGACCATCGAGCACACATTGGGAGCGATATTTGATTCATGATATTCATGATCGATAGGTCATAAGTTGGCAAAAAAGAACTTGGCTTAGCATTCGGTTCATGGTAGATAGACATGTTCCCCCGGAGGGTAGGTCGTTTGCCCCCAAAAAAATGGATGTGTCTTGACATTGGGTACCCAAAAATTCAGATGGTTAATCATCATGTTCCTATGAAATGGCTATAATTGGCCACCCCATTTTCACCAACTTCGGAATCATGAATCAGCCATAAATCCCCTGAATCTCATGGAAATCCCAATTTTTTCTTGCTTGAATCACCATTTTCCCAGGCTTTCGGGTGATTTTTCCTATGCTTTTCCCACGGTTTTCCGTCAACCCCTTGGAAGCCCCGGCCGTGCCCATCTCTGTAGTGAGATCGCCCCAGGCCACCACGATGTCCACATCCGTGCAGCGGGCGCGCGTGAGGTCGATCCTGGAAGTTCCGGGAACGTTCTTCGGAAAAATCTCGGGAAATTCTGAAGTGCTGTGCAAACACTGGGAAATATTAGTCTTCCTATATGGAAAAAAAATGAAATATTGGGAGATTATGGGAATCCATTTTTTGCAGAATCCCAATTGATTGAGACACTGTAATCACATTCTTAATCTAAACTATTACAGTACTGTATAGGTACCCTCTGGTAAACATACAAAAAGCTATTGAACATGGCCATAGAAATAGTTGATTTTCCCATTGAAAATAAGGTGATTGTTCATAGTTATGTTAGTTTACCAGAGGGTCAATTTCAGAAAAAAACCTGGGAATTTATGGAAGTTATGGAAGGAAAGATTGCTAGGGATTTGAAAACGGGATTTCATTTGTTTTTGTTTTACTTCGGCGTTTCTTTCCATCCTTGAGCGGCAGTGAAAAACCATGGTGGGAAATCATTGGGAAATGATGGGAACTAGTGATTGAACCAGGAAAAATCGGGCTTTGACCATCAACCAGTATTCATTTCACCGGGATTAAATGTGGATCTCATAAAGAAAGGAATTAACAACCAGTAAATTACTGGTTGGTGGTTTCAACCCCTCTGAAACATATGAAAGTCAGTTGGGATGATTATTCCAAATATATGGAAACAAAAAAACAGTTCCAAACCACCAACCAGATTAAGATAGACCCTGCCAGATAGGGGTTGGAAGATTACTTTCCACTAAAAATTGGTTATTTTCAGGGTGTATGTAAATTTACCGGCGAGTATATCACCATTAATCACCATTAATCACCATTAATCACAATTAATCACCATAAATCACAATTGAACACCATGAATTATCATTATCGACCACTACTCATCATTTAAAAAACATTATAGACTTCCAATTACCCTTCATTTTTTTTAATCCAGAGGTTAGGTATATATGTATATATATATATACATCACTATAACCATGGTTACCACAAGAATGGTACAAGACCTCGGCAGTGCGCAGTGCGGGTCTGGCAGCTGTGACCAGGTGATGGCAAACAGCATCAGCAATTAGGATGTTTCCCTGAATTTAGGGACCAAACATGTCTGGTTGGTGGTTTCAAACCCTCTGAAAAGTATGAAAGTCAGTTGGGATGATTATCCCCAATAGTTGGGATGATTATGCCCAATAGTTGGGATGATTATCCCCAATAGTTGGGATGATTATCCCCAAATAGTTGGGATTTCAATGTCCTTTTGATAAACATAGAGGAGCCGGGAGCTGGTATACTATCGATCATTTACCTGTTGTTAAAGGGGTTTCTTCAACCCCCTCTATTTATCAACCAACCAATGGGAAAAGGACATCTATGGACCACACATGTTGATTTACCAGCAACAATGGAGGCTTAGCATGCTTTAGCCCTCAAACAGATTTGTTGTACCATGATTTAACCATCGATCATGGTGTATTTCACCAGCCTTTTAATCGGTATATATGCAAATATTGTCTCAAACAATCGATATACTGCAGTTTGAGGCATCAAACCACAGTTATTCACTACCTATGCATATGGTCATTACCCCCTGGTGATGTGTTTTCTTTCTGGGATGACCCCCAAAAAATTAACCACCTAAAAAACAAGGGGCCCCCGAACGTTATGTTTGTTGGTTGATTAACCCCAACTATAGATATATCTACCATAAACATCCATAAACCCTAGTTATTGTAGATGATTGGGTTTATGTATGTTGATTGGGTTTATCTATAGATCTGTTTTCTTGATTTATCTACCACCCTGGATGATCCATAAACCCTCCAAGCACTCAGCTTTGAGCGCCGCGCCGCGCCTGGACTTCATGTCGCAGAGCAGATGGGTTTGATTCACACGCGTCAAGGAGGTGCACACCTCACTGGTGCTGATACCTGGCAAAAAGCGCCCGTAGGATGACCATGGCTTCTATGGCTTCGCCACAAACAAGTTGCCCCAAATTCCATAAACCTGGTATAATGTGGTTATAAGATGTTATAGGTGACTTATAAATCTTATAACTGATAAAGGGCTATAACTAACAAAGGGCCATAACTGCAGTATATGAACAGAGACCCTGCCATTTGCACGGCCTTGGAAGCTGAGTTTCCACGAACAACAACAATTTTCAGTGTCTATGTGAATTTACAGAGGGGTAAACTGAAATGTTTGGCAATTCACATAGAAACTGAAAACTTCAGTTGCTAGTCACCATAGACACCATGAAATTTCATAACACCATTTATAGACACCATTTATTGCTAGTTTCCCTCATGAACCATCATTCCAATCACCATCTATGGCAGTAAATGGTGGACTTCATCCGAAACGGTGAGGGACATGGTGATCATGGGATCACAGGGGTTCTAACGTTGCTACAAGCGCTTGATTTAACCAACAGAAATTGATAAACCAAGCATTAAAAAAGGACATGATGAGGATATCAATGGAGAAATTAGTCAAGTGCGTAATTGAATATGATGGGATAATCCTTGGGATAAATGGAATGCGGTGCAATGGAATCTACTGTATAAAAATGATTATGCATATATATATATAATATTCCATATTGTACATATAATATATATATATATTGACCAGAGTATGATAGACATGGGTGGAAGTAGGGTGGGCCCACAAGTGGCTGGTCACGTCAGGCTCTCAGCATTTTGAAGCCTGTGATGTTGCAATGATCAGAAATAACCATCAAAATCACTGGGAAGATGGGCTTTAACTGTAATTAATTATTATGTTCTGGGCCATTTATACAGTGATTTAGGGCCCAACTAACAGGGCCTTAAATGGAATGAACTAACTCCTATGATTAGTTGAAAATGAAACAAACCCATTTACAATTGTTAAGGGCCATAGTTGGTTTATAAACTTCATGAACTGTACATCACATCTGCCATAAAGCGTAGTCATAGTTAGCCTACTTATAAACCAACCTTAGCTGTCGTTCGGGGGGCCCGACTTGAACGGGCTATACAGTTTTACCAGCTATAAGTCAGTGTTAACCCCATGCAAGAATGATAACCCCATTTATAACCACAAAAAATCACTGGTCATATGGGGTTTTAACAGTTTTGTTCATTAACTGTATAGATTTATCATGTTCTATGTGAACATCATCTATACATGGGCCATTTATAACTGCTAATACGGGCCTTCCTTAAAGTCTAACCCCCTTTTTTGGGCCCGCCCTGCCGCCCTGCACCTTCCAATGCTCGGCTTAAACGCCGCGAGCCATTCGCCTCGAAGCCAACAGTACCACTATCGTCCTGCGATGAGGAGAAACCATCCAAAAAAAAGGAGAACACATGGAGTGAAAACCCAGAAAGTACCAGTTATTACTATTTATAATGGTGATGTACCCATTAATAATGGTGATTTATATGGATTATATGGATTATATATATATATCTCTCTCTCTGATTAAAGCCCATATTACCAGTTATAGATGGTCCATGCCCTGTGCATGTGTTGACTATTTTGATGGATAATCCTGATATGTTCAAGCACAGATTACCAAACATGTTTATGGTTATGAATGGGGTTATAATACTGCTTGGTGGTTTTAACATGTTTTAACCATCTTGAAAAATATGAGTTCGTCAATGGGAAAGATTATCCATATATTATGGAAAATAAAAATCATGTTTGAAACCACCAACCATATTACCAGTTAAAGGTGGTCCATGTATAGATGATTTACCAGAACATATATTAAAATCAAGAATCCATACAGTTAAAGATATGGCAAAATTCCATATTACCAGTGATTATTACCCATATGCTCCAGGTATGGAATATTTACCAACATTTGCCATAAAAATCACCCAGTTTGGTATGTAAATATACCATACATGGAGCATATGGGCTATGGTTATCAACGGGGGTTATACATTCCATTTATGGGAAGCGACCAAGTGACTGAAAAAACAGGTATTTCGGGCCAGAACTGTGGGAAAAAACTGCTGATTTAACGGGAAGATCCTTAGTGACTAAAGTGTTGAGCTGGTTGGTGATATACACATGTTGCCTGGACAAATCGACCACTACTTGGTGCTTCATCCCACGGATCGTAAGCAGGATATAAGGCAAATTATACCGGTTGGCCGGTTGGTGGTATACCTACCCTCTGAAAAATATGAGTTGGTCAGTTGGGATGATGGCATTCCCATTAAATGGAAAATAACAAATGTTCCAGACCACCAACCAGTGATGTATGATTAGTATGATGAGTGAAGATGAACATATCTAATTATAGAGTTCCTTTTTAAAGTCCAATTTCCCATAATTGAATGATGACATAGTTCATACCCTCTGGTAATTTAACAAAGCTATTGAACATGGCCATTTATAGTTGATTTACCCACTAAAAATGGTGATTTTCTACAGCTATGTTGGTTTACCAGAGGGTAGTTCCTTGTTAACTTTCATAAATTTTGAATTTCCCATAATTCATATGCTCCATGTATGGTATATTTACCTACAAAACTGGGTGATTTTGGGCAAGCGCAATTGTTGGTGTGCATATTCCAGCACCATGGTTCGCATACGGGTAATTCATAGTTCAATTTCATGGCAGTTTCCTTAAATCATAAATCATAAATCTCTACAGTTAAAGATATGGTAAAATCCCATATTACCTGTGATTATTACGGCACTGTTCCAATTTGCTGATTGATCCCATGTCCTGGAAATCCGGAAAGTTTTGCCCGATGATGTACAGCCTTGGGCGCACGTTACACGTCATACACGTCCAGGGCGCACGCAGTTTTTAACTGCGACGCGTCGCACCCAAACATGGGATGATCTTGATCAATGCCTATTATGGTATAACATGATATGGTATATACTATGGTTATCATGTTGTAGATATAGATAAACATGATATAAAGCAAGTATACCCTATGATGTTATAGATATAACATGATATACCCATGCAATGGTAACTATGTCTTGAGACTATGGTTTATAATTTCAATAACATGATATTACTATGGTAACAATTCGTGTCTCAAAACTTGACAGAGACTATCCACACTTATGGCCCAACTAGCATTTTTTTTTTTTAATGGGCTTATGAATCACGATGGAATTCATATGAATTCATCAACTAGTTATAGGAGTTATGTCATTTCATTTAAAATTGTTAGTTGGGACACAACTGTGGGAATATCTATTGATTATCCAGAGATAGAAAAGCATTTACTACCGGGATTTTGCTTATCTTACCTATTATTATCAAGGATAGATTGGGACATAATTGTTAGTTGTAATGCAAGGATGCCCTCGGTGGCCCCCCACCCCGAAAGTTGTTCTTGTCATTTTTTTAAATAAAACCCATCAACTATCGGTCCACCTGCCATGAACCTTACACTCTGGTAAACATACAAAAAGTTTTTGAAAGCCTCATTTATAGTTGATTTACCTACTAAAGATGGTGATTTTCCATAGTTATGTTAGTTTACCAGAGGGTAACTAGTTTAGTTAGAGATCATTAGAAACCAACATATCAAACAGTACAGTGAAGTGGTGCATGAACACATGACTAGATCATCCAGGATGGGCATTGTTTGTCAGTTCTCACCTAGATTGGGTATTTGGCTTCGTCCGAAGAAATACGATACCCCCAAAATCATATTGTTGATCATTACAGTATACAGTATACGACTATTTTGGGGTATACCGCCGGTATACCCAATTTCCCGAAAACTCATTTGAATTTGAATCTAAATAGTTGAATAGGTTGTACCTACGTGATGGACGGATGAGGTAACAACCATGCACAAAATCTCCGGTAACAAACAACACTGGGAAAATGTCAACTGCTCCATGAACAAGTCTGTAGTTGTGGCCCTTAAGAGCTACAATTTCGCTGAGAACTAACTTATAATGATATATAACCTTAGCTAATTATAGGAGTTGTAGTTCCATTGACTGTGGGGATAAGCGTGATACTCCTCACTCTGACGTTGATGTGTTTCTGAAACAAACAACTCAAGGTTCCGAGTCCACTGTAGACTTCCATGATTTCATGGTTCAATCAAAGCTCGCTTGCGAGCGAGCTAACATGGGATATGAATTATGGACAAAACAAATTGGTAATTATCATCATTTAGTATTTGTCATATTGGGTGATATTTAACAAATTGGGATACCAACTATTACCCACAAATTGGGTGATATTATTATCAATTAGTATTTAATCATCCATTTGGGGGTACACCATGATCAAAAACTAAATGATTGGGACGGTCATCCGAACTACGGATGAACCAAAGATGATTCGCGGCACAGATGTCAGCTATGACACCGCGAATGCTATGACAGCCATGATCAGATACAACCAGTGATATTGGTTCAAAAACCGGCAGAATTCATCAGAATTCACATGTTTGTGGTGATTAAAATCCATTGTTTTGCAGGGTTAAAAGACCCCACACAATGTTGGTTTCATGCCAGCATCATAAATGGAATTCCTTAAAACTGGTATATTCACCAATCTTTTCATGGAGGGTGACCATGGCACATAGTAGGGGATTGTACCATTGTCGGCATGTAACTTGACCATGGCACATATACTGTTGGTCATACATTCCTATTAAATCCCCATTTTATCCATAGAACCCCATTAGTCTCTCACCCCAATATGTGCTAGGGTCAAAACATGGTATATGGTTTACGGCATCTATCCCATGACCGGAATCCAAACATAATGATCATAATGGGCATATAAATCCCTTTGAAAATTGATTGATGATCATCCCCCCAATACAGGTATTATATAGATGGCATTAGTATATAATGGATCTTTGATTGTGCTTGATTGTATGTCCCGTGCATTCCCATTAGCATCCCACGAAAATCCATTTTTAAATATATTCGCACTTAGACCATCCAACTTTTAACCATGGAACATATAGTGCTTGTCAGATGTCATAAATCCCTTGTGTGTCTCTGCAATAGTATATCCCTAGTATATCCCTAGTCCCCTGCTAAAACCCGAGTAGGTGGATCATATTTTCCCCAGACCCTATCAACATTATTAAAAATCCCAACCTTATGCAGTTCAAGTCCAGATTACCAGATTTTATGGTTATGAATGGGCTTATAATAATGGTTGGTGGTTTCAACCTACCCCGCTGAAAAATGATGGAGTGAAAGTCAGTTGGGATGATGACATGCCCAACCACCAACCGGTGAAATCCACATATGTTTTTTCTCACCTATATTTTATCGAAAAATATAAAACTATGTTTATATAATATCATCAATATCGTATATAATATTATTAATATTATATTAAAAATTATATATATATATTTTTTATATTAATATTTATAAATATACGTATACTATATAATCCTTACCACTAAACCCGGCAAGGTGCTGACCGCCGTCCATGATCTTCAGCACTGGCTGCGAGAAGTTCTTAATCAACGGAGCTTCATAGCCTGGGTTTCCAGAACGCGTGGGAGATGCTGAAATCTGTACATTTCGGGATTTTAGCCAGCAAAAATAGGCAAAAATATCTTCTAAACGTGTTTTCAATGGTTATGAATCTAATAAATGTGAGTTTTTCACCAACAAAGACCGGTCTCAAGTTTCAACCTACAAATATGTGGTTTCGATTTCCGTTCAATTACACTGAAGCTACATGCAGGTCTGGCGAACAAATGGGAACTCAACCATCAGAAATGTAATCGGCGACGGGAATACAAATTAACTTTGTCTAACACAGGGATGGAAGTAACTGGCCTAAGAATGGGGACCTTTGCAGGCCATCATGGAACTTTGATCTATGACAATTCATGGTCTCGTGGTCTGATGGTCTGGAATAAACAACATGAAAAATACATAAAAAATACTGGACTCAGTGCGAGAACGATGTTGTTCATGTTTTGGAATTTGATGTTCCATCCTCCGTAGAGAACCTTCCCCCTCTCGAAGGGATCGTACCACCAGGACTGAAAATTAGCATTGTCAGCTGATTTTGTGTGATACATGGGACACCTTTAGAATATTGTTTTGCAAAGATATGTGCCCTTGAACCTTTGGTAATCGAATATAGCTATGGAAGAGTCCTATTTGTAGATGATTTGGCACAACTCTCAAAGCCCAACATCACAAGCGAGCCAAACTAACGTATCCACATGAGCGGTTCAGAAGGATTTATAAGTACCTCTTTCTGGGGCTGTTGAACCACGCTTCTATTCCCTACTTACAATTGGTTTTTGACTCCCCTTATTTGTGCCGAAACCCATAGGCATCTCAGCCTTTCGTTTCCTCTGTTGTTTTTGTTTGTCCACATGAGGTGAAATCAAATTGCCAGCTTAGATTACCAAGTTCAACCCCCCGTGAAATTGACGGAACAAAGTGGTCAGTTGGTATCATTGTACTGTATACATATATAACATTCTTGCATACCCTGCAAATCATCCAAACATGGAAAACTCTCTGTCGCTATGTTTGATTACCGGAGGGTACTCTACATACAAATCAGCATGTTATCCACCACAAAGGCAAGGCTTGGCTTAGCCGCTTAGCCATCCTCAGCTGATGGCATCTCCCTGGTCGGCCACCAATGACATTGGCCAACCGTTGATATCCAGTGTTAAGCTTAATCCCATCCCCCTATTGAACACACCCTAAATGATCCCAAGTACCCTCCGGTAAAGTAACATAGCTATTGAAAATGGCCATAGAAATAGTGGATTTACCCATTAAAAATTGTGATTTTCCATAGTTAAGTGAGTTTACCAGAGGGTATGTGGAAATCCCTTACTGAACCATACTAAACCATGGTTTCTACGGGGGTTCCTTTTATTGGGCGCATCACCCGGTGCAGGAACAAAGGGAACCAGAAGCCACAGGTCGAACTCCGAGCACATGTAATTGGGGGGATCCCCAGTCAACACCATGAATGTTCCAATACCAAAGTATACTTACAATTGGATTATGCCTTGACTTTTCGGAAACCTCCAATGGCAAATAGTTTTAAGATACAATTTATATACGTACCTATGACTTATGAGGCATGAAACTACCAGCCCAGTTGGTTTCCCGTAATCCATCTTCATCCATTTTCATCAATTACAACTAAACTGCAATAAGGCCATTTGGAAATAGTTGCTCCAATCCATACACAGTGAACAACAGGTCGTTATAATGCATGCAGAATATCCCCAATATATCCCCGTTATATCGCCATACCAGCCATCATTAAACAATTATTTCAAGTTTGGATGGTTTTAGTCCCTATTGAGTGCTGCTAAAGATCGCTAGGTTTGACAAAGCCTTCATCCAAAACCACCAAGGTGGACTTCCGAGTTCTATGTCAGCCTAGAAAACCATTACCCTCCGGTAATCAAAGGCTGCAATTGAACACAATACAGGATGGGGCCCCCAAGTTGTAAGTTGGTTTATAATCCCTATTAAAATCCATGAACTAGTTCGTTATATCTACCATAAACCATAGAATTCAGCCACTTATAAGGCAACTTAGCTATATTGGGGGCCCCATCCTGTAGTTTTCATTGGTGTTTTTAATGGGAACAGCATCGATTACTCAATGAGGACTTGGGCAGCCACGTTTGATTGCTGGAGGGTAACTAGTTCGATCGACAAAGCAACGACTGGCGAACTCATCAGCACAATTATAATCACCCATTATTGATGGTGATAATTGGTATAAAGGACCCCAAGGACTAAATATCACCCATCTAATGGTGATAATTGACATTTAGTCGATTCTATCTATCACCACTTTTGATATATCAACAACAATTATCTCACCATTAAAATCAACGTTATATCGGTAGTTCGATAATTGAGCGACGAATAACAATCATCAACCCCCATGTTTGTCAATTTATGTTGCTTAAATCATGCACCACAACCATCAACTCTATATTCAACTATCAATCCCCATACTTGGTGGCGAACTACCCACAGATCGTTTTTGTAGGTTTTAACCCTAGTTGTAAGTAGATTGACCCTTCTTATCCAATTTATAACCAGGGATATAACATGATATAACCTACTTAGTAAGTGGGGTGAGCCACCAGGTGGCCTTGGTGTGCTTAACCCCAGCATAGGCACGCCGTGTCCGTGGCACCAAGGCACGTATGCTCCAGGGCACTAGCAGCAGTTCCGCCCTAGGCTCCGGGTTACTTGCTGGGAAAAAAGGGATAAATTATCTAACTGTTTGAACTTAAATGGGATACTGGTTGGTGGTCTCAACCCCTCTTAAAAATATGAAAGTCAGTTGGGATTATTATTCCCAACATATGGAAAATGAAACATGTTCCAAACCACCAACCAGTAAATTGAACTTCAATGGGAGAACTCATGAAACAGGGACCAGTCGATCACCAGGCTTAAGACCCTCAGTGAACCGGTCCGTGGAAGGTCCTCCAAGCACCTGATCAACGGGATACCTCCAACCATATTAGCCCCAACAATATCAATGTGGTCAAAACCCACCCAGCTATAGCTACATTGGATCTATCCTCAAACTAATTTCAATGGCCATTTCGGGAACCTAAATTGGAGCTACCTACCATACTAACAAAAAAACAAAACACATATGTAAGGGCTATGTAAGGGATATGATATGGCCTTATATGGTACAGTCCCTCCATTTGAGGATCTTGAAATTCCCATTGAATGGGATGGATCATGGATTCATGTTCATCACATGGAATTACCCTCTGGTAATTTACCATAGCTATTGAACATGGTCATTTATAATTGATTTATTTGGGATTATAGATCTTCACTATTGTGGCCATGACGATCAGGCCAAGTCATTGAAGATGATCCCGATCCCGCAATGATTGACTGAACAGTTGACACAGTTCAGGGTATATTTTGGCCCTACATGATCCTAGTTTCAGCTACAATGAGTTTTGCATTATGTTATGGTCCACATATCAGTATTAGGAGTGTGGAGTGTAAAGTGTGGAGTGTGGAGTGAGGAGTGTAAAGTGTAGAGTGTGGAGTGTGGAGTGCAAAGTGTAAAGTGTGGAGTGTAAAGTGTAGAGTGTGGAGTGGGGTGCTTGGTTGAGAAATCAACTCAACTCATAAACACCACTTTAGCCCGGCAATAATACTTAAGTTAAACAGCTACCATTCAACCATGATTAAATGCCAAAGGTTTTTAAGGTTTCAAACTCGCAAACTTACTCAAAATGGTGCAGGTTTTTCAACAATTTTGGGATTACCTTCTGGTAAACTAACATAGCTATTGAAAATGACCATTTATAGTTGAAGTACCAAAAAAAAATGTGATTTTCCATAATTAGTTATGCTAGTTTCCCGGAGGGTACCTGGCTGGCGGTGTCCCTTACATGCTGCTGAGCTTCGAATCCATGGGACCCAGCAACAACATTTCCTCAAGGCGGGCGGTGGGCCCCAAGGTTGGGGCATTATTTTGGAGGTGCCCTAACGCTTCTGGTTGGTGGTTTCAACCCTCAAAAAAAAATTGGTCAGTTGGGATGATCATTCTCAATAGATGGAAAAATAAGAAATGTTCCAAACCACCAACCAGGTTCACATAGATGCGGAAAAACCCAGGGTTTCCTTAGGAAATTCATCCGCAAATGGTGGATGTTCGATATTTATGCTATTACAGGAGGGTATCATAATGCGCCAATTGTTCCCCAACAGTGGCTAGAATCTACCGATAATGGGTTGGAGCAACCCCTGAGAAATCGTGATTTGGATTTGGAACAGGTAGCCCCGACCGAGAATCAAGATCACCATGTTTCTACAAAGCAAGGCAAGTGACGAAAAAAGAATTTGTCGTGGTTAAGTGCGACGTGTGCTGCGAAGTGCAAGCTGTTGTTGAGGTTGATGAATTTGATGTGGACTGAAGTTGTTCAAAAGGTGAAGTGCGAGGAGAAAGAGACGTAAAGAGGTGCAAGCTGGGGAACCCGCAAGAGAAGAAAGGAGAAAGAGGAAGGGAAAGGGGATCGAGATAAAAAAAAGGTGCCTCTGCACAGACCAGAATGACCCTTGAAGAACCGGAAATCGGACTACAGGTCATTGGCTAGTTCCATGGTGGGTTCATGAGAAGCGTGCGCGGTGGCACAGAGAAGAGCTCCTTCCCGACGCATGTTGCTGATGACTGTGGTGAAGATTTGGTTGAGGTCAGGAGCACCGGCACAAGCTGATAGACAATCGATGCGAATGGTTGAAGCAGGGATTGGCCCCGAGTGCCTCTGGAGGTAGCGAAGGAGCCAACGTTTGATGCGACGGCAACTGAGGTCCGTTTCCTGAGCGACATTGTGACCTGCACCTACCTGTGCGCATTTTGCAAGCGAGGAGACGTGGAGCCAAAGCTCTCGCGGAACAGCCGGGCGGAGCACACGGATTGGAGAGCGATGGTTGTGCTCCCTTTGCCGTTGTCACCATTTGTTCTAACATTATTGTTGCTGTTGCTGGGGCCTTTGCCCCAGTATATGCTTTGTCCCAGTTTGAACTCTTGGTTTTGAGAAATGCCCCTGTGCGGAAACTCCTGTGCTGACACCTGAGGCTGAGTCTGCACCAGCAGGCTTGACTTGAAGCTCCAAACCTTGCGAAAGAGCCAATTCTTCCCGCAGCGCGTTGATCTCTTTGGCCTGGATCTTGTGAAGCGCTATTTGTCCAATCTTCCATTCCTCCAAAAATCGTCGGGTCTCTCGCTCCTCCTTGGCTCTGAGAAATGGTGATATCAAACCAAACAAAATGCGGATTAGACACAGAAATAATGATTAGATAATGGGATAAGTGGGACGATTCCCTTGTATCCAGTGATTGTGAATCAACTGCAGTATCAGAAAGAGGGTTATTAGTAATTAGCACTTTTTGAGCGCTTATCTCATCAAATACATGACCATGTCAACATGTAGAAACTGATGATAAACAAACATCTTAGGCTACACCATGTTGAAGGATGCAACATGCTATGCGTATTATCTCAATGGATTAATTCCGAAAAAATATCTGCTGACAGTGGCAACCATTGTTAATCCCAGAATACAAGACATGACGATAATTTCTTATTGTTGAAAGCACAGGTATTGAGAAATTCGGCAATCTCGCCGAAAAAGGTGCGAACACATGCGTCAAACCACTGTTCAATACCTGGCATTCGATCGTGTGAAGCTACTGGATGATAGAACAACGCAAGCCTTCGGCAAAAGTCACCAAGTCGTTATGGAAATGACTCCCAATGATTGCTCTGCAGTAAATTGGCATACAATGTGGGGCCCCCGTTTACGATAGCTAAGTTGGTTTATAACTACGATGGTTTATGGTAGATTCATGGGGTTTATAAACCAACTTAGCTATCTAGGGGCCCCACAATGATGATATGGAAAACGTAAGCTTTCCTGTTCTGAAAATGATCTACATGTGTGGCGGGTTTTCCATATCACAAATAAAAACGAACGGCACATTGTGCAATCCAAATTGCTTGGAACAACCATAACCGCAAACTATAACTAATCATGTTTGCACGGAACAACAATAACTGACACTTACGCATCATGCTAACTCTACCAATGTATTCACTTAACACCAAAGACTACTGATCTTTGACAAACATTACTCCCAACTGTTGTTGGTAAAGTCTACTCTTGTGGATAACGTCCATTTTTGGCAGAATCCCAATTGATTGAGACACTGTAATCAATAATAATCTAAACTATTGCAGCACTGTGTAGGAACCCTCTGGTAAACTAACATAGCTATTGAACATTGCAACTTATAGTTGATTTACCTATTAACAATTGTGATTTTTTCATAGTTATGTCAGATTACCAAATGGTATCTTATTTTTGTTGGTGAAATTCCATGTTTTTGCTAGCAACATGCCACCATTACAACACTGCAAGGTCGTGCCCCCCAGTTGTGTATGTTTGGTTTAATTTGGTTCCATTTCACCCTATTAACTACTTCGATATGTCTACCATCAACCATAGAATTCACCTATTCTTAAAAACCAACTTAGCTATATGTCATAAATAAGCAACAAAAAATAATTTAAACTTAACCAGCTAATTCAGCATGTTCTTTGGTTTCTATCGTATTTAGGGGCCCCACCAACGGTAGTGAATCCCATTACTGTAAGCATAAGCTGGCTTATAAACCCCATGAACTATAGTTATAAGTATAGCAAACCACAGCTATTGGAGTTATAAACCATAGTTTTGGGCAAATTACAAAATCTCACCAATCTAAGGCCATTCGAGGATGATTCCCCTAGACATTCACCATGATTCCAGTGAGAACAGTGAGGTCGCTATAATCTACCCATATAGTCTGGTAATTTAGCCGTTTGCTATTTACCCAGAGAGTCTTCATCAATGGATGACAGTCAATGGATAATCAATGGAGGGTCAGTGCTTATATGGCTATGAGTCAAAACCTAGGGACCCTAGCCCAAAATAAATGCCTAATGGAACTTTATTATCCCAGTCATATGGTAAATTCATAGGTAATTTGACCCATCCCAATTTATCCTGGATAATAATTGGCAAAGATAAGTAAAAACCCAGTAATGACTGTTCTATCTCTGGACAATCAATGGATAGTCCCACAATTATGGCCCAACTAACACTTAAATGGAAAAACATGACTCATATAACTAGTTTGTTATATATATATGTATATTATTACAATAATATAGCATGAAATAAACCCATAAAAAAGTGTTTGTTGGGCCATAATTGCGGATAGTTTCCGTCAAGTTCTGGCACACGAATTGTTACCATATTTAGATCATTTTATCTCATAGTTGTAAACCATAGTTATAAACCAAAGTTACCATTGTTGTGGGTATATCATGTTATGGCCCAACTAACAATTGTAAATTGAATGACATGACTCCTAAAAATAACTAACCCCTAAGGTTACGTGTTGTAAGCCCATTTCAAATTGATTCAAACTGTTAGTTAGGCCAGAACTGGAATCATAGTTAGGTGTATGACATCAAATTCATTATATTACATGGCTACAAAACATAGCTATATACCAATCCAAGTAACTATAGTTATTACTATGGTTTCTAACATATAGCGTGTTATAAAATATTATATCACTATATCAATGGTACATATAGTTTTAACTATCATGGTCATAAACCATAGTTATAAACCATAGTTACCATTGTTAAGGGTATATCATGTTATATCTATAACATCATAGGGTATACTTGCTTCACATCATGTTTATTTATATCCTCTGGTAATTTAACGTAACTATTGAACATGGTCATTTATAGTTGTTTTACCCATCAGGAATGGTGATTTTCCATAGTTATGTTAGTTTACCAGAGGGTATCTGTGACATGATAACCATAGTATACCCTATCATGTTATGGTTATATCATTTTGTTCTTTGACCAATCCGAGGCGCCAGGGGACTGGCGCCTTTGGGCACCAGGCGACACCACATCTCCGTGTTGCTGACGAAGCCGGAGGCCTCGTTGTTTTCCGTGGAAAGGCTGCGCAACGGTCAACGTTTCATCAATGGGAATTTCAGGATCCTAAAATGGAGGTACTGTACCATATAAGGCAATATTTTTTGTAGATATTCCCTGAAATTTAGGCTTAAAAAATAGGCCTTATATATGGTAGGTAGCTCCAATTTAGGCTGCTGAAATGGCCATTGATTTCATGGCTGTTCAAAAACCCTTATGCGAACCATGGTGCTGGAATATTTACCTACAAAACTGAGCCATTTTTGGGGTAAATGTAGGTAAATATTCCAGCACCATGGAGCATATGGGAAAGGGATACCAAAATAAGCAGTGTGAAATAAACCACTCTGTTATTCCATGAAATACGGGATATGGTTAAGAACAGGTTCTATCGGGTTCTTGGATTATGAAATAATCCCCAATATATAAGGGGTACAATGTGAGGCCTCCCAGTTATAAGTTGGTTTATAAGCCCCAGTAACTATAGTTATAAATACCATAAACCATAGTTATTGGACTTATAAACCAACTTAGCTATCTTGGCGGCCTCACGTTGTAGTATAATCCCCCAACTGATCATCAACCGAGGAAAGAATCATGGGAGAATCATGGGATAACTCTGCAAAATTGGGATAAACATAGGATTTCATTGGGACAAGAGTGGGATTTGCTTAAGGGGTCCCCAAAAACTACATGGAAAAAAAACACTATAGATTCCGCAAATGGTGGATTTTCCATTGGGACAATAAAAAATCACCTTTGAACAAACCCATGAGTTCTTTTTTTGAGGATTGGGATACCTTTTCGATCAAGTTCAAAAGGGGTTTAGTCAAAGAAATGACGGTTTACAGAATCCAGCAACAACAAAAAAATGTTGGGGATATAATTGGGATAATGGAACACGACTGGGATTTATCCTGTGGAAATAGTTGGGATGATACTAGGGATACGTTGGCTGCTAGTATCCCACTATATTATACTATTGATTATCCCACAAATCGTTTCAGAGTATGGGTTATAGTTATAGTAGGGATCATACTGGGGATACTAGTACTGTAATAAGGAGAATGGGAGGAATATGGATATGGCATTTACAATTAGTGTTACATGTAGAATAGTTCTATGAGTTTTGTGTTGATAGTCAAGAGTTGCCAATGTATAATCTGCAGGTGTGCGGTTCCGTAGTAGGCAAGTTCGGAAATTTGGTGAATAAGCGCGCACCACAGTGACTGCCATTTTTTGGCACCTTCATGCACCTTCAAACATGCAGCACATAGCAGTACTTAAGCTACAGAGGAAGGAACTGTGAGCCCGTGTGTTTCCATTGAACATAATGTTCTTTCGAAATCACCTTGCAACTGAAATCTGCATGAATTCATCTTTTGAATGCCTCTTGCATGAACACAGATCATCCCATTTGTTTCAAATTAGGCCCCCAAAACGAAGCCCCAAATCAACCAGATTGAATATATTTGGCAAATTATATACTTCAACGGATCTAATATATTTGGCAGAATGATTGAGCTTGTACACAGATGTAACCAGATTGATCAACATGCTTGAGCTTTATCACCGACCCGAAACTTATGATTAGTGCCAACTATGATTAGTCAACGTTGTTTGGTGGTAAAATCTCCATGTATGATTAGGGTTGCTATCAATTACAACTATTATGAAGCACAGTACAGTAGGTTGTTTTTATTTCTCAATCATCCCAATCGCTGGGTATACTTGGAGGATCATCCCACATAGTACCCTCTAAACGTTTACAGTTTGCGAACTGGACAATCACCATTTTTAGTAGGTAGAGCAACTATAAATGGATAATTGGCTAGGTAGCCATACTTTGCTCACCCATTTATATATATATATATACCCTCTGGTTATCTAACATAGCCATGGAAGATCACCTTTTTTTTTAATAGGTAAACCATCTATAAATGGACCATTTTCCATGGCTATGTTAAATAACCAGAGGGTATATATATATATGGAATATAGCCCTACGAATCGGGAAGCAGCGATCACCAGGGCTATAAACCAGCTAGCTGGAAGTTCCTCCAAGTACCCTATGGGAGGCAAGGAAATATCTATCCATATATTCCCAATGAAACCACTGGATAGTTTCATATTGAGCCAGACACGTTAAAAAACTTGGGAGGCTATTGTGAAAAATATCCCAGAACATTCCCATTCTTGCATATTCTCACATTGTGAAGCCCCCCAGTTATAAGTTGGTTTATAAACTCCATTAACTAGTTCGTTATATCTGCCATAAACCAGTTCGTGAAATGGGAGTTATTTGCACCAACTTAGCTAACGAACTGGGGCACCACCTTGCACCATTTTTGTTGGTTAAATCCCCATGTTGGCGTACCTCGCAAAGCTCAGTGATGTTGAAGGACTGCGTCACAGAGATGCGCATCAAATCTGAGAGGAACGGGCCGGCTGTTGGGGGGATCCAACATGCGAAATCCATGGGAACCATCAAAAAACACCCCTACAGCTAATGAGATATAAATGGAATGACATAACTCCTAGAACTAGTTGGTTAAACATGAGGAAATTGCCCATTTATAACTGTTACTTGGGCCATAACTGTACCCCATCTCATGAAATACTACTTGGTTGATAGGTTTCCTCATTGTGGGTTGTTATAATCATTATAATCCCCAATACATTAGGTAGTACAAGTCCCTGCATTAACCACTCAACCAGGGTATTTCTAAATGGCTCATGTGGAATTATGGTGAAGCTAGTGAGGTCATGGCTGGGGTCGCTACAGTACTACATATCCAGATCCATGACAGAAATGGGACCTAACTCGGCAAATGATCGCTTTTTTTGTACTATGATCTTGACCCTAAACAAGAAAAGCATTGTGATGAGGTTTTCTCCAAGGTTTAAAGGTTTTCTTGAGGCCAAGGTAAAGGTCTTCTCCAAGGTCAAAGTTATTATGCGGAAAACTCAATTCGAAGCTCCAGCAGGCTCCCATAGGGAAAACGGATGTGGCCATACCTTTTCGATGACCTCGGTTAATCTCGGTCGCTATGTAACTTGCCTGGACTTCATATACAGGTAATTTATGCATGAATTAAGCACCAATCCTGCAAATACATTGGGAATATATTGTATGTATTCATATGTACCATGGCCAAAACATGGTATATGGGCTAGGGTCATCCCACCATTTTTTGGGATCCTTATTATATATCCTTATGCTGCCTACCTAAATTATGATCCTGATGTTTGCTTGGAACACCCCAACCATTCAACTTGAAACCATGGAGAATAATTGAAACGCGCTCGCCACCTGGAGAAGCGACAGGTGTTGAACAAATTCAGGCCAAAACAATGTGATCATAGCGCCTTCCAGTTGAACCAGATTGCACTATGTGCATCTCATGAAAGCACTTGCCGCAAGTAATCCAAGTCTGTGAACCATACACAAAAACGTCAAGGAGAGCCACGCTGTAAGGTACATTGAAAGTTTCAAAGACCTTCATCGCATTTCTCTCGAGTTCCAAGCCATGTATCACAAGGGCATAGGCAAGAACCTGCAGTTAACCTCCTGAAAGAAACAAACTTATCAGAAACCGGACAAACCAGTTATAATACTCGTCATGTTTTTTCTGGCTAAATCCCCATTTTCCACCATTTTTGAGGGTGAAATCTCCACTCTCTATAGCATTTTTGCAACTTCAATCCGCAATTTCCTACATCTTTAATGTGGGCCAGGCGGTGGGGGCGGTGGCGGTGGGCCAGTCCGCTTGCAAGGTCGAGCCGCCCAATTTCTCATTGCAAAAACCAACTGTGCCTTCTCTGCATTATCTACGATGGAGGCCGCTTGGCGGCGCTGGTGGGCCAGGCGGTGGGCCAGGCAGTGGGCCAGGCGGTGGCGGTGGTGGGTCACCAGCCTTCCGCGCAAGAGCTCTCATGCCGAACACCAGTACTGTTTTTGAGGTTAAATCCTCAACATATCATCTGGTTATTTCCCAGATGGTAATGCCTTTTTTCGAACTTGGGGTCCCCAATCGCCATGTCTCCAAGCCGCAGTTTTCTCCCGCCGAGGCACCACTCCCCGGCAATGCTTCGTGATTTCCAAAGCCCTGACCTGGCCATAAAAGCGCTGCCAAATCTTGGCCATAAGTGGGTATCTAAGGATAGCCGTGTGAATGGTATAGATTATACATGTATATATATATGTATATATATAAATGTACCATATATACACATGTATATGTATATTATACATATGTATATATATATATTATTATATATATATATATATATATATATATATTTATACGATATAAAAATATAAAGACTAATAAGAAGAAACAAATGAGAACAATAATAATAATACATATTAATTAAACATATATATATAATAATATGAAAATATAATGATATATATATATATACATAATATATATAATAATACACACAATCATCATCATCATCATAATAACAATAAATAATAATAATAATCATAATGATAACAATAAATAAAAATAATGATAACAATAAATCATTATAATATTAAAAACAAAAATAATATATTTATATGTAAAAACATTATGAGTATTACTACTACTACTACTACTACTACCACCACTACTACTACTACTACTACAACTACTACAACAACAACAACTACTACTACTACTACCACTACTACTACTACTAATAATAATACTACTACTAATAATACGACTACTACTAATAATAATATTATAGATATATATATATATATATATTATATATACGTATATACGTGGAGATTTATTTTACGTATGTAGATAAGTATGTATGGGGCTAACCAGAAGAACATTGCTGATTCTCATCTTAATCGTCTAATGATTTCTTTAAGCCGCATTTTGTTGTACACTTCTTCAACGGCTGAAACGGGGCATCATGGGGCATGGGATATAGATGGGGGATACTCTCAATGAACCAAGATGGGGATTTCAAGGGACTTGACTTAACCAACAGAAATGAGGAACACAAATTTGGGGCACCAAATGCATCCAATGAATGGTGTAAAATTGAAACCGGAATTGTCCTAATTTTCCCAAGTAAATCGCAACTGTTGCTGCCTACACGAGCCTACCCGATCGTTTGACAAACCCACATTGCCATTCCAGGTATCAAAAATGCGTAGCTAACCTTGCATACCCTGCAACATAAAGTTGATATTTAGCAGGTGTTCATCTGTTCCCCCATCAAGTTCATGCTTAAAAAAAAAAGCTCACAATCTCTCCACCAACGATTGACCCTGCATGGGGGCATGGCGACATAAAGCCGTGCTATTTTCCATGAAACAAAGGCCTTGCACAAACCTTAGATGTGAAGTACCTGCGACTTAGTAGGCACATGAAAGGCCAATTCATGTTCCAAGACTGGATCCATGAAGTAAACCCCAAACCTAGGATTCATTGATTTAATTTATATTCATTTTAAATAAACCGGATACCGCAAGGATATGATATGTTCATAGATTTTCCATAGACCCAGAAGTAGTAAAGACCCACTGCTGTTGTCTGCAGGGCCTTTGACGTAGAGCATCGTTTCACCCAAGGTCCGAACAAAGACCTGGCACCAAGTCATGCAGAAGAAAAAAGGTGCCCTCCAAAAAACAGTCCCGAGACTTTGACTGGTTGGAGATATGAGCTCGTCAGGTGGGATGATGATATTCCCAGTATATGGAAAAACAAATCATGTTCCAGACCACCAACCAGCTTTGAGATATTGAGGAGCAACCACGGCCAAGCTGAAACACTACAACAAAAAAAACGTATTCCCACATCCATAGCTCATTTGGGGGGATGCCATAGACAGGGCTACCCCAATAGCTGGTTGGCTGGTTGGTTTATATAATGGGAAGTCCCAATCAAAATGAGTGATTTACTGTAATTTAGGGGTACCCCCATCTTAGGAAACCTCCAAATGGGGAAAAACCTTGGGGTTCCCAGCAAAAATGTGGATTAACAGTTGAATTTTCTGGTTACTGGTAACCACATTTTTGCTGGGAACCCCAATGTTAAAATGTTGATTAATCCAAAATTGTATGATTTTTCCCACAAATGTGAATTAATCCACATTAATCCAAATGTTCCTATTTCAGGGAACCTCCTTTCTTTTGTTCGAACAAATCCACCACTCCCAGGTTTATTGGTTGGGATCAATTCTGGAGGCTGGAGGTCCTGAAAGAAACAAATCCTGCTGACCACTTCGACGATAATGTTCTGAAAATATATGTTTTACATGCAATGCATATTATATATATATGCATATTTATTATGAATATATTTATTATTATATTCATGAATAATAATACTACTAATAATTCTTATTGTATTTATTATTATTGTTATTGCTATTATTATCGTGATTATCATTTGTATTCAGCATGCATAAAAATCATACTCAAGTGATGTAATGATATACACAGCATGCCTTTTTTGGATGTGGACATATGATAATCGATTCAAACATTCAGGCCGTGTGAAATCTATTTCCCTGTCAGTGACTTTGCAGTGAGGTTGTGATATTCATGCAGATTTGATGGAACCTTTGGGTTTTGGAAGATGCGGTATACCGTCATAATTTTCAATGCGCAAATGGCCATGAAAGAAATGCCGTCATTTCCAACGCCCAGTACCGCCGTGAGGCTCACTTAATCCGCTCCGTTGCGCGCCAGGTAGACCGCAAGGTTCCGGGTGTGAGTGGTCGTGAATGCGTTCATAACATTACCATTTTGGGCCTTATCGGCCGCGCCATCCGCTGTCCCTTGGGTCAAAAACAAGGTCACAAGGAGGACAAATTCACACCGGGATCGCTCTGGTATCGGTGCTTGAAACACACTCCACCAATTGACCAATATATAAACTATCGTAAAAAACGTACCAATATCACCCTATAGTCTTCATGGTAACCTTTCCCATAGGTAACTAGGCCTCGGCGACGGTTTTTACAGGAACCAGGCTGCCAGCGAGGAAGCACAAATAGAAGCAACTGGTTTATCACGGTTCCACTCATTTTCTAACGGTTCCAAGGTATATTTTCACGGTTCCAATGCGTTTTGCCACAGTTCCGACCTGTTTTGTCGCGGTTCCAATCGCTACATCAAACCTTGGTTCCAGAAACTATGTTTGGTTACCTGTCTCATAGGTAACTGAAGTGGTTACCTGTCCCGAAGTGAACTGGAAGTTTAGGGTCAGATGTGGGCATTGGAACTCAGACTTCTCAAGCAACAATGGCTGAAGTCGTTGAGATGATACGGTGGATGGTTGCGAAATCCTGCACCAGTTGATAGATGGTAAACATCCCATTATTTATAGGGGTTTAACCATCCAAGGTGGTGCTGCAGGATTTCGCAACCATCCACCGTATTAATCGCTAAAATTCAGTAACTTTGCCAACAACATATCGAGACAAATTCCGGCAGAATGGCGAATCTGACGGAGTTGCGAGATTTCGAGACATCCAACTTCCCCATTCCCATATTATATATATATATTAACAATTTGATGGCACCCCAACATGTTGCGCAACATCATTCCCAATCTTTGATACTCTGCAAGAGGCTACAGTGCTTGTTGAGCGTGTTAGGTTGATATATCTAGGATTATCTAGGAAACTCAAGGTTCACGAAAAGGACGCAAAGTAATTTGGGAAGGTCCCATCGCTTACCACACCTTTGCACAACAAATGACGTATGGAAAGTTTGGGTATATTGCTTGAAGGAAAGTCTGCATGATCTACTTGACTCCAAAGCGCAAACGTTGTCAATGGCCATTTCAGGGACCTAAATTGGAGGTACCTAACATATATATAATGCCTATCTTTAAGGGCTTAATTTCAGGAAATATCCCCCCAAAATATGGCCAGAAATATGGTACTAATGTACCTCCATTTAAGGATCCTGAAGATCTCCCATTGACGTTGCTTCCACGTGCACGCCGGGCCTATGTACACCGCATCCATCACGAGATGACCAATGAAAACTGATGTCCCCCCCGTACACGTTTCCGTTTTTGCCCTTTGGAAATGGGTGCGCGCGGATTCTTCTTGTGAACTGGACCCATGTTCAACCCCAAACATCGGATTTGAATCTTTACTTCCTATTCAATTTCAGTAGTCCTAGAGAGACAAATGATTTCCCTGAACATATACATATCCAATTGAAATCCCGATCATATCTCCATAAAGTCTTAGCAACCAATCAATCACAGTATTCTAGGATTTGCTTACTTGCTTCAAAGAAACCAAAACATATTCCTTGTAGATTCCCCATTGTTTGTGCATTTTCCATGGGGCAAATAAACAAATCACCTTAAACAAACCTAGAATGATTGATTGAACATGATTTGGTTTACATCCCCATTACTGGTAGGATACCAATCCCTTCTACCCATACGTGCCATGATCAGAACATGGTATAGGTCATGGTCCTCCGTCCCATAATTGGAATCCTTATGAAAATGGATTGATGACCATCTCCCAAAAAAGGTAGTCATAATCGAAATTTGCACCACGGCACACATAGGTCGTTGGTTATGTATGCATATATATATGTACAATGTATATATGTATATATACATATATGTATATATGTATATATATGTATATATGTATATATATATATATATGTATATTGTATTTGTATATCCCCGCTATCTCCCCATATCATGAGTTTATATCTCCATATATGTTTGATTTCTTGAATCCCCACTTTGCTAGTTGAGTTTCCGAGTTCAACCCCCCTCGTCTTTCTTGTCTCCGCCAACTATCCCCAGGATTCGAAGGCACCTCCTTCTTCTCCAGTTCTTCAGCAGTGCATTGCCCGTAGCCAACGGTGGAAATACAGTTGACCTCACGGCACCAAGGCTTGGAGACTTGGAAGACCTGGAAAACCTTACGCCATGTGGGGCCCCGGTTGACGACATGTTTGTTGCTTTAAAAAAGCACCCGTTGACTAGTTCGTCATAAGTATCATATACACTATAGTTATTGAAATTATAAACCAACTTAGGTAGCTATAGGGGGCCCCCACTCTGTGAAAAATGGTGCTTTCAATGGGTTTCATCAAACATAGGGAAGCTAACCATCAAACAATGGATGACTTACTGTAACCATGGAAGACCATTGGATGAGTCAACCGAACCAGCAGAAATGGCAGAAATTCCACCACCAAACATGGCTGGTTGGTGGTTTCAACCTACCCCTCTGAATAATGATGGAGTTCGGATATGTTGGGATGATGACATTCCATTCCCAATGGAAACATAAAATTCAATGGTTCCAAGCCATCCAGCTGATGGGATTTTTATGCCATAGGGATTTCAGGATCAACCAATCGGGACTGTAAGCATCAAACATGTGAAAATCGCACTGAATAATTTGGATTCAACCAGCAACACTTGGGATATGGAACTGTGGCACTGTGGTCCAAAAAGTGTGGAATTCACCGTGATATACCGTGATTTACAGTAGCTGTCCAAAAATGTGGATTTAGCCATCAAGAACAAAATCAACAACAAATTGGGTTTGTATAACCATCACAAAAATGAGATTAACAAAATTGTTTATTGATCCGTCAAGGCATGGGGAGCAGGAAAAGGATCGGGAACCTTCAAAGAGGGGCGAGATGCCAGCCTCCCGCAAAGTGGTAGACATTCTATCGGAATAAAACAAAACAACATTGTTGATTATGAGGTAAACTGCAAGCAATTCCAGCTTGCCAGCACCAGCGTTGAGCCTCTTGCGTTTTTTTCCCGGTCAAACATGTTGTTTTGTTCTGGTTGTTCTGAAATGTTGTGAAGCTGTGCACCATGTTGTGAAAACTCTTGCAAATAGCAGAGATTGGCAAAGGGCAGGCAGAGACAGGATCAAATAATCACCTGCACTACATCCCTTGTGATGTCAACAAAAACATGAACAACCCTTCACTGCTTTAAAATGCTCTAAAATTCACCTGTACCAACGTGCCCCCCTTTACAAAGGGCTAAGGGAGTAGTGATGGTGCACCTTTCTGTCTGGCTATACGTTGGTTCACAACTCGGTGAACTGGGGTGTGGCAGGTATATCCATAGTTAATGAGGTTTCTTTACAAATTGTGTCTAAAACAACCACAGTGATGGCCCCTAACAGTTATACATGGACTTATAACTCCTATAATTGAGGTGAAATATATCATTGTAAGCCCATTAAAAAATCTTTTTGGGGCCATAACTGCAATGACTGGGCCGACGATCCTTCCGACCACCAGACACCGAGCGTCGAAGGGTGCGGCGAAGGAGACATTGCTGGAGGACTGGCCCACCAGTGCGCCCGCCAAGCGCAGCTGCAAGGGAAGGTCCTAGCGGCTTTGAACCCAGAGCAGCTAAACAACTACAGTTATGGCCATTGATTAGTCATAACTGGTTATAAATGGGATTATATATATATATTTTTATATATATATATTCTATATAAATGGGGTGACTCAGTACTTATAACTGGTAAAGGGCCATAACTGTAACAGATGGGTTTGGAATCGCTAATCTTCCTTTTGCTGCCTAAATTCATTTTTTTGGTTAAGCATTTCTGCTAATACCTGAACTTTTTTTTTGATCATATCATCCCCAATAGTTTTTCCACAACCAGGTTTTTTCGATTTCGGCCTCCAAAATGGTACCCCCAAATCCATGGGATTTCGCGTAATGGTGGTGACAGAACAACTGGCCATAAGAGTGGCACGATCCCACTTTTGGATAACAATTCTTGCATCCTAATTTTGGGTGAAATATCTGTGTTTCTTGCAGAATCCTCCCTGGAATGTTTTTCAGAAGGGAAGCGTGTGATTTTTCGCATCAAAGATGGAGGTTTCCCGCAGATTTTCCAATTTTTCATATCATCCAATTCTGACAATGTGGGGCCCGCAAACGTTCTGTTTGTTGGTTTATAAACCCCATTGAACTAGTTCGTTATAACTACCATAAACCCTGGTTACTGTAGTTATTTGGCCCAACTTAGCTAACGGGGGCCCCACTTTGTCAATCCCCTCTTCCGAGAGTTCCACCGATCTTTTGCACCTTGCCGACCGCAGAAAGTGTGGTCATCAATGTGTAGACTTGGCTCGAAGGAGTCCTTGGGTTTCAATCGTGGCTTGGACATGGAAAAACGGAGATAATAACGGGATAATGTTAGATAATGTCAACCCGGATGAGACTAAACCATGGTTTGTTAATTAGGCGGTATTCCTCCAATAGTCATAATCTGATACTTTTTTTTGGTTACCTCCCAATTAAAGAGCCTAGGGGGTTATTAATCCAGGGTTGACATTAATAATTGAACACATGGGGGTTTAACCAACAACAACTTTCTTGGGGATACCCTTGGGAAAATGGAATCATAATGGGATTTACCCTCTGGAGAATCACCTATGACTTACAAATGTCAATTGACACAAATGACTACTGGAGTGGGACTGACGCAATGACAAAACATTCTTGTTTTGCACTACTTGCAGTTGTGGCCCAACTAACAGTTATAAATGGAATTATAATTCCTATAACGAAGGTTATATATCATTATATTATAAAATTATCAACCTTAGTCTAAGTTCCATAATTGTATATTGGGATTACATATCATTATACCATTATATATAAACCATTATAAGTACATATCTTATTATAAGCCCATAAAGTAAAAAATATATATATCCTTCCGACTGATCGGCTTGTGCAAACCTGACTCAGCGAGGTTTGTAGGAATGGTAGACCCGAATTTGCTGTAGTCAAAAGCGCAAGCATCTAAGGAGAAGAACCGCTTGTGGTGTGCAATTCTCGAAAGGGCTATGTTAAAGCCCCATGCATTTAGGGGCATCCCGAGTTTAAAAGGCACCCAGTGCCAGCGACGAGACATCCGCTTGTCTAAGTCATGCAGAAGTGCCCCTGGTG
>Ga0126342_10000294_pt1:35000-48449 | contig 48449 bp, 35 predicted proteins | sample Cyp1metagenome_FD_92528 | JGI IMG/M metagenome (GOLD analysis project Ga0126342, IMG submission 92528) | Coral microbial communities from Lord Howe Island, Old Settlement Bay, Australia - Cyphastrea 1 metagenome | ecosystem: Host-associated > Invertebrates > Cnidaria > Coral ...
TCTCTTCTCTGTGCCTCTTCCCTGCTCTGCTTTTCATCTGTCCATATTGTGGGAAGTTTGACTTCTAAACTTCCTTCGACAAATCTTGGTAAATTATACTACTTCACTAACCTGAAATAAGGCTATCTTGGGGGTGTTTCCTCTTACTAACCATGATTATAGTGAGGTCGCATTATAATTTCCCAGACAAATGAAATAAATCAGGTCAATCCCAATTTGCAATTGGCATAAATGTCACCGGCGACAGCCTTGCTGGTACAAGCTGGGACCACCTAAGTTGACTTATAACTTGGTTAACTAGGGTACATGGGGAACATCACATTTAGCTAACTACATTGAAAATTATTGATTTTAATTACTGAGTTTAGTTAATTGCATTTATATTATATTTTATTGCTGAGTTTATCTTTTACTGTGCCCCACTCTGTACATGAATCCCATTGTCAGATCCCAGGCTGCCCTGGCGCCCCAGCGTTCGCCTGCAGGCGATGTCCCTCCTCCGTCTGGTTCAGCGGCACGGCATCGCCCGTGGCTTTGGTCACGGAGGGTACAGCCACGTGGAAACTCAGGCGAAGACCCATGACCTGGCGCAAGGCGCTGCCGGTGGTGCCCACCCAGTGACCAAAAGAATGAAAAGATCGTGGGGATTCTTTGGCCTGGCATTTTGAATGACATTTCAATTGACATTTCAGGTGGATTTCACTGATTTTTTAGGCCATTAAAAAATGGGATAAACGTCATCTCAACCAAGAAAACTAGTGATAGATTGGAATAGCATGGAGACAAAATGGAAGAATCCTGGTTTTTCGTTTGTTTATCTTCACCCTATCTACACCTCCTAATCTAGCCATAAACCTAGCGGACCTAGCTGCAGGGCATGGGATGCAAGGGGATGCACATGGATGCACCAAGCATGATGGTGGTACCCTCTGGCAAACTAACGTAGCTATAGAACATCACCATTTTTTAGGTAAACCATCTATGCCTATGGGCCATCTATACAATAGCTATGTTATTTTACCAGAGGGCCATCTAACTATAACTAGTTCGTAATGGGTAAATCAACGAACTTTCAATGGACATCTATACAATAGCGAACTGTAACGAATTATTGGAGGGTACATTGATTGGGGTTACATCAAGTGATTGCGAGCACCCATATTAATTACTTGGATTATTGCTGGTTGGTGGTTTTAACCATTTTGGAAAATAATAGTCAATGGGAAGAATTATCCCATATAACCATATATTATGGAAAATAAAACATGTTTGAAACCACCAACCAGCTTGGATATATATCCCTCTACAACTGGGTCAAAAAAAATGGTTCTTACACACAGAAAGTTGCTGAAATACACGGAGATGAGCTGGGATCCTTGAGTAAACAGTGAGCCTCCGGTATCAGACTTGGCTGGATAGCCTCTGGTAATGACTGTTACATAGCTATTGTATAGATGGCCATAGAAATAGTGGATTTACCTATTGAAAATTAGGTGATTTTCCATAGTTATGTTAACGTTTACCAGAGGGTAATGATAAAATGTGGATAATCATAAATTGTCTGGTTGGTGGTTGAGCTACCCCTCTGAAAAATATGAGTTCGTCAGTTGGGATGACGACATTCCCAATATATGGAAAAATTTAAAAATGTTCCAAACCCCCAACAAGTTGTAGTTGGACATTGATCTTTAAATAGGTACAAAGATGTTCGAATGAAGGATTTTCCAATGTTTTTTTCGTTTACCAGAGGGTACCTTCATGTTGGCTAAAGGGAATCTTGGAGATGGTAGTATCTATTCCCATGGTTTGGGTAGACTGTCCTTCCATTCAGGATGTTTTGGGTATATCATATTCCCGCATTTGGATGAAACATGCTAAATCTGTATTGTCGGAACTACTGGCCCGACTATAGAGCGGGATTTACCCAATTCGACGGTAGTTATAGTTCCATTATCAAGCATATTCCCAGTTACTTGATGTCATATAACTACTATACTACACAGCCAAAGGATAATGTTTGACTATACTTGAATATTGCTATATCTTCCAAGTGAGCCACCAACATACACCTATCCCATCTCATTATACTACTTGAGTGAGAGGTTTCGTCACTGTGGGCTATCATAGTCCTCAATAAATATCAATAATTTAGGTAGTATGCATAAGTCATTATAAGTCCATATTTCATCATATTTCAACCCTTTCACAATGCTGTTCTCAATAACTCAAGTAGAACTTCACCCACCTTGTGATGATTCACTGACCTTTCCAACAACGCTCGCGGCCACGGTCACGCGGCCACGCGCACCTGCACGTGGTAGTAATCCACCACGCATCCACAGCCAGCACTCACCTTGACTGTGAAACTGCTGGTCACCAAGACCTGGCCCATGACGGAAGGTTTCCATAGTCATCGGGGGTACCCCCAATAGCTGGATGGTTTATAGTGATGGTAACCATGGTTATAGTGATATAATATATATATAATACCTAACGTATGGATTAAAAAAGGAAGCTAATTGGAAGTCTATAATGTTTCATGAAAAATCCCAATCTGATAGCTGGATGAGAACTAGCGGTACCCCCATTTCAGGAAACCTACATATAGTCAATAATTAATATTAATTGTATCAGTGGTGCATAGTATTCCAGTCTGTTCGTGAACTAGTTTAGATGAGAATTGGTTAACAACTGATCACTTAGATCTAATATTTGCTGCGATATATCCTCAAACATAACTGGGTATCTCAAACAAAGATGGGTATAGTTCATGGGCTATTATCCACCTACTACTAACTGGTGCACTAACCCCATGGTGAATCTTAGATACCTACAAAAAAGACTAACTTCTTAATACATGTTACCATTGATAGCAACAGTTTCAAATACAAAAGTATCTAAGCAAGGTTGACCCAGATATACCCTCTGGTTCTTTAACGTAGCGAACTGGGAAATCACCATTTTTTTATAGGTAAGCCATCATTTTTATCATCTGTTTCTATGGGCCATGGCTTCCATAGCTACCTTAAATAACCAATTGGGCTTCCGTGAGATCTTCCGAAGCGTTTTCTTGGGGGGATCCCGCCATCTTTGTTGGAAAATCCCATATTTCTTTTGATGATGTGCCCATTAAAACCTGGTTGGTGGTTAAAAAAGCATCTTGAAAAAATGATGGAGTTCGTCACTGGGAAGGATGACATCCCATATACGATGGAAAATAGAAGTCATGTTTGAAACCACCAACCAGGATGTTATAAGTTTGTTTATACTTCGCGTTATATAACTATAGCTCAAATTGCCCTTGGAAAATCCCAGATTTTTTTTCATGATGTGCCCATAAAAACCTTCAAATATCATGGATTCTAGCGGATTTTCATGAATTGTTCAATCTGTTTCTCTGACTTTCCAAGCTCCAATTGGGTCACCCAAAAAAAAAATCGGCCATGTGTGAGTGGTGAGCGTGACAAATGTGCCTCCTCTGCTGGTAGGGTAAGCATCAGTACCTGCGCCGAGCGTGGAAAAATCACACAGTTATGGCCCAACTAACAGTTATAAATGGAATGAAATAACTCCTGAAACTAAGGTCATGTAATGTCATTTATCATTAAATCACACCATAATGATGGATTTATCAAACACAAACCTACAAAGTGGGGCCCCCAAGATAGCTAAGTTGGTTTATGACTACAATAATTAGGGTTTATGGTAGTTAAAACGAACTCAACAAACATAACGTTTGGGGGCCCCACTTTGTAATGATGGTGACATCAACCAAGTAACGGGATGTTTTCGCCAATCTTGGCGGCTGACCAACAAATTAGTGAAGCTTTGACCAATCAATTTGCACGAAAACCAACAAGTGCATCGGACCACTAGTTCCTTTTTTGCCAACAATATGCACATCTTTTTAGTAGGGAACCTGTCTTTTTAGTAGGGAACCTATCTTATTTTAGTAGGGAACCTATTCAAGCAATTGCTTAACTGATCTTAACTGTTGCGTCCAATTCTTTGACATTGTAGCGGGTAACCCAGTGCCAGAAACCATGCCATGTCTGGCAATAAATATCTCCAGATGCTCCATGGTGCTGGAATATTTCATGTCTGGTTATATATATATATATGTATATCTATATCCCAGATGCTCTATGTATGGAATAGTTACCATTATTTACCTACATTCGGGCCATTTTTGAGGTAAATGTAGATACATATTCCAGCACCATCGCCCTGTCAGCCAAGTCACATCGGTACCATTCTCAGTGGTGACCTCTGTCGTGGCCTTAGAAGCGCGAGTTGCGACTCAGCAAAACTTAAGTCCCTGTTGGGTCTATCAACGTCGCGTTTACAAACATGAAAACCGCGTGGTTGATAATCTTCATATACCCTCTGATAAACATACAAAAAGCTATTGAGAATGACAATTTATATATAGCTGATTTACCCATTAAATGGTGATTTTCATAGTTATGTTAGTTTACCAAAGGGTATATCTATCGTTATAAAGATGGTCTTTAAAAAGCTACACTGGAAGAGCATGTCCTGTTTGTCCTCTTTGGTCATTGTGAGACTCCGGACAAATCCTTGTTGGTGAAGATCCTTCGGGAATCAACCATGGCGATAAAACTGTACCCGCGTCATGTCGCTAAAAAATGGGACGCTCCTGGTAACAAAAGTTTGCTGACAACCCCATCCAACTGTAGATGTTTAAACATATATCATATATCCATTATAAACCATAATAAACCTATATAATCCCCTGATGGATGTTATATCCATTGTAAACCATAGTATACCTATATAGTAAGCCAACTTAGCGATTCCGAACTGGGGCTCCACCTTGTACTCCCTTCACTCGGAAAACAATCAGTAAACAACATTTCTCAACGCCAGCTGTCTGGTCGCAGTTTTGGCCGGAATGGCCGGATTCGCTGTCAGCTCCAATGTGCCCAAGAGCGTCACAGGATCTGCAGCACTCCATTCATACTTGGTGGTTGGTAAGGCTCCAAGAGGAGGAAGGCCCTCTGTCTTAGGCAGCGGGGTGTTTCGCTTCATTCACCAGGAAGCTTGTACAGGTCCCTGATGGAGTGCCTCAGTGCAGTCGCGTGTTGGCGTAGCGACGCGGCACAGTCAAACTGCTCAGCGCAAGTCTGACACACAAATGCGCCAGGGTGCGCAGCTGCCTGGTGAAGGCGCAAGGTCTCACGTTTCAACGCCACGAAACTACAGTGCTGACCATGGTTGATCCAGCTACCATGCGGTGATTTAGTTTAGCTGTGGAAAAAGGTAGATTTCTAGATCATTGACAATGATTTATATGATCGATATATTCAAATAAGATCAAATAAGTACCCTCTGGTAAACTAACATAACTATGGAAAAAACACCATTTTCAATGGGTAAATCCACTATAAATGGCCATTTATACAATAGCTATGTAACAAATTACCAGAGGGTAAGCTTCGACTTCGCAAACCGTTCAATAGGCTGAATCCTCATTGTTCATGGTTTCACCGGTCTCACCAGAAATGTTGATCACCGTCTCCATGCATTTTCCCACAGTCATGGTGCTTAACAGTTATACAGTGGAATGATATAACTCAAAAAACTAAGATTTAGTAATATTTAGTATATAATCATTATCAGCCAATTTAGAATCATCTAAACCTTTTAACCAAACTAGGCTAATTTACAGTAAATTTATATACTTCGTATAGCTAAGGTTGTATGGTTATGTATATAGCCAATTTAGCCATATATAACCTTAGTTTATGTATATATGGTTATGATATATGACCCTTTTGAGCCAATGTATAGCCACCGTATAACCATCGTATGCTTTTGAACCACTTGGTTGGCCCAGGCACGTACTGACTCTGAGCCTTGGTCCTCAGCTCCAATTGCCATGTAGCCTGGCGCGGGTCGGCCCCCGTTTGATAGCGAAGTTGGTCCCTTTACAACTACCATTTCACGTTTGGGTTTATGGTAGTTATTATATATACCATAATTAGTTCGTTATAACTACTATGGACTATGGGTATTTATACCCAACTCACTATGGTTATAACGAACTAGTTATGGTTCACTTCATAACGAAGCCAGTGAAAAATACCCACGTCATCGTAGTTATAACTATAGTTTTCAAGGGTTTTAAAACCAGAGGTATAGAAACTATACCTGGTTTTCCTATGTTTTCCTATGGTTTTCCTATGGTTTTTCCTATGGTCTAAGTCTATACCGAAGCCAACTGGGGAGCCCCACATCAGTGACTAACGTTCTGGATCAGGATCCATGGAACCGGGGAAATCGAGAGGAACATCTGTGATGGAAATGCTATTGGTAAAGACTTAAAATGAATAGAAACCATAGGAAAACCATAGGAAAATCATAGGAAAATCAAAGGAAAATCATAGGAAAATCATAGGAAAACAATAGGACATTTATATGAACACGATAGGAACATGGTACTCTAAACAACAAAAACGATGATTTTTCATGGGATTCAAAACTCTTTACCAATTAAAAAATTGTTATTACTGGGGTTCTACATTCCGTAAATGGGGGTTCAAAGTGACTTCCAACTGGTGAAGGGACATAACTGTATGATCACAGGACGTGGTGTTCCCCCCAGTTATGACTTGGTTTTTAAATTCCATTGAGTATAGATACATCGAATGTAAATATTTTTTTTGATGTAGTTATGTTAACCAACAAACATCGCTTGGGGACACCATAATTTGTATGGGTCGTTCTCTGGAACTACCCCGAGTTTCCATGTTTTTATGAGGAATATCCGATGATTTTCATCGGTGTTTTCACCATCAAAATTAATGGGATTTAACCAACACTGGGGGAACCAATATGTACCACGGTGGAATATCATGGTAAAATGATCATGATACCCTCTGGTAAACTAACATAGCGATTGAAAATGGAAATTTATAGTGGATTTATCCATTGAAAATGGTGATTTTCCATAGTTATGTTAGTTTACCAGAGGATACATGTGATGTGGGGATAATGATTTAACAATATTAGGTGGCATCTTGGGATAAAAAGGGATACAGAAACAAATAAAAACTGTGAATATCGGGATATTGAATATTGGGATAGGATCTGTCCGTGAAAATAACTTTCAAGTATAATATCCCATTATCCATAGGTGAATGCTCAATATCCGATTATCCAACCAACTTGATGGGATCTGTCTGAAAGAACACCAAACTGTGATGGATAATCATCAAGACCCTATTCAAACTGCTGCTTTGATGCTATACTATACCTCCCCCCGATATTGAAGATGGTGTTTTACTGAAATCAAACTAACATTTTTAAACGATGAATGTTTTGTTGACCCCTGGAAAAAAAAGGGCCCACACACAACAAACATGTGGGATCGTGATAGCTGTGGGCCACAGCTGTGGCATTTTGAGAGCCGATGTCGTGGTGCTCGTGCTGTGAAGACTTTTCAGGCCAATTGAAGATAACTACCCTTACCCTCTGGTAAACTAACATAGCTATTGAAAATGACAATTTATAGTGGATTTACCTTGAAAATAGTGATTTTCCATAGTTATGTAACAGTTTACCAGAGGGTACTAGTCATCATTCCAGTGACATCGCGACGTGAGGTCGTGAACAAAATTATCCAAAGTTATCCGACGTGATATCCCACATTATGCCAGTTTTTGTTGCTTTACCCTCCAGCCCTTCACTAAGCTGACATAGCTACAGTCATGAACCCATTGCATGACACCGTTACACACTATCACAAGCCCTTTCCAGAAAACAAAACCCTTTCCAATATTTTGTCATCTGCCGAAAAACAAATAGATAGTCCCTTCCCAATACTAAACCGCCCTTCCTCTAATAAACACCCGGAAGAGTTTTCAATCTTCGTGGGTATTTCGTGGGATGCGGTGCGAACGGCCTCTTGCTGGGTGCAGTTCAATGCAAAGTCGGCATTGGGAAGTGCCACCGAGTAGTTTGTACCTGGCATCCCAAGCCATACAAGGTGGGCTCCCCAGTGAAATGTTTACTGTCAATGGCCATGCAGGAACCGATTGATTGGAGTTACCGATTCCATATATTTTTGGCCTAAATTTCATGGAATATCCCCACAAAATATGGCCAGAAATATAATACTAACGTAGCTCCATTTTAGGATCCTGAAATTCCCATTGATACTGGTTTATATTTGTTTATACCAAGTATCAACCATCAAAAAGATAATCAAACATAGTTAGCTAAGTTAGGGAACATAACTCCTATGTCTAGGGTTGGTTAGGGTGATACAACTATAGCTTTGCGGGGTTATAAACCAACTTGTAACTGGGGGGACACCAACTTATAATGCTTGTTGGATTATATATATAAATATTGGTTTATAATCCCATCAAGGATAGATGTATCATGATGTATTATAATCATCAATCCCACTGCCAAATACCTTCTGGAGCTAAGATGATGCTATGATGGCAAATGTATACAGCTTACATGTAGCATATGTCCATACACATACCTCCACATACCTGCATAATATTACAAAAATAGTTCATCTTTTGGAGGCACTGAAAGCCCAGTTTCCACTGAAACACTGTTATTTTTAGGGTCTATGTTAATTTACCAGAGGGTATATCATCATGAATCACCATTAATCACCATGACTTATCATTATTAACCACTATTTCATCATTCAAAAAACATTAATCATGGATTTTCACACTTTAATATCACCATAACCAATATATCACCATTAATCACAGCTATTCACCATATAGACTTCCAATTACCCAGGGGTTATATTGGCAGATGACCATGGCACCATTGCGCAGCCCCAGGTCTGCCAGGCCACGGTTGGACTGCAAGATGGGTGTCACCGGCAGCTCATAGCTCTCCATGCTATGGGACAAGCACCTGAGGAACCGAGCTCTGAGGGATTTCACCATGAAAAATGCTGATTTCACCACCAAACATGGTGCCCCCCAGTGATGTTTGTTGGTTTATAAACCCCACTAACTAGTTCGTTATATCTGTCATAAACCATAGTGAAATGGGAGTTATAAACGCACCAACTTAGCGATTCCGAACTGGGGCACCACCTTGCACCAAACATGAGGAGATGTAACATTATGTAACCATCAAGACCGTGCAGGAAATGAGAAGTCAACCGGCCAAAGCTGGGGATCTATACTTGATTTATTTGATTTATGTTAGCCAAACATCTTTATGACTCATATTTCACTTGGATTTAGAGTAGATGAAAACAAATCGAACCAACTAATGTACAAACCAACCTCGGGGAGCACAACCTTGTACAAGTTAGGGGATGATCTCTGAAGTGAAGATGCAGCCTCCAGTAAATTAACAAGAAGATATGAGCTCCCGTCAAAATCCTTTACATCTCAGTAACTATTAGTGGTTTTCGTTTTTTTTTGGGGCCCCTATCGCTTTACAGTGTTCCGTGCACATCTCTGACAAAAGTGTTTCTGCAATACTACAGTGGTCTTCAACCATTTTGACCGTAATTCATATGGAAGACCCTCGGTGTAGCAGGGAAATCCCTATTACATGGAGGTTTTGATGGGACAATGATCTACAAATGGTGCGTTTTCCAGATCTATATGTTAATTTGGAGGGTAGAAGATGTACATCCCAAGCAGCAAACAAAAACACAGTTGCCTTGGTGATTTGTTTAATGACAAAGCGTGAAATAACCCCCCGAAATGTGACCCATCCCATTTACATGTCCAACTGGACCAATGTTCAACCCCAAACCCAAAATTTAAATCTTTAGTTTCTATCCATGTTACCCTCTGGTTATGACTAACCTAGCCATGGTATAGATGGCCCATAGAAATAGATGGTTTACCGATTAAAAATTGTGATTTTCCATGGCTATGTTAGACATAACCGGATGGTAATTCTTCCCGCGATTTCTCGCAAAAAAAAACATACATCTTTTCCCATCTTTCCCAAGGCGCAGGGGTTGCACGTGGAGATAAAGCTCCTCCAACTCCACGTTGAAATCCTTCTCCGTTTGCAGCTGCCCTGCGGAAAGCCAGCTAGAGACAACCTCGGCTGATGTTTCGAGATCTGGAGGTCCGCAGAAGGTGGGGATCTCCCACAGTTATGGCCCAACTAACAGTTATAAATGGAAGGAAATAACTCCTAAAATTAAGGAATGACATATCTTCTATATCTCCTAAAGGTCCTATAACTAGTTGGTTATATATGATTAAAAATTGAGATATTATAAGATATTATAAGCACATTTATAACTGTTAAGGGCCATAACTGCAAGTTATGTTCGTTCAAGGTGGTGCCCCCTGTTCATCAGCTTAAAAAAACACCTGTCCAAGCTATGTTTCATCCGTATTTCTGCCGGTTACAAACCAGTTTTCTACAATGACGTGCCTCCCAGTGATATTTCCTGGTTCATATAAAGCCCACCAACTAGTTCGATATATCATCACAAACCTTGGTGGAATAGAAGTGAAATAAGCTAATTTAGCTATATACAAAATCATAAATAGGATAAATCACTTCTTAAAACCAATTTTGGCTAGTTAAATCTTCATGTTCCTCCATGTTTGATGGTTATATAAATAATGTTAAAATGTATTTACATGGCACTTTTCCCCCATGATCCTTGGTTATTTCAAGCAACTAATCTCGATGCCGCCTTCTTAACCCGCCAAGCAACCGAAGGTTCATCTTGGAGCCGCGCCATACACTCGATGTCCTCAGACTGTTGAACTGCAATTGGGCTTGGAACAACTTGCCAAGAATCGAGGATTTATTTTTTGATATAGACAGATGTATCATGAGCCATGACGGATCCATGGTGCTGGCAAAAAAATGCTAACATGACTGGGGTAAAAATTGATGGGATCCATGGAGCACCATATATAGCAGCACCATGGATCCGTCATGGGTGATCTATCATGATGTGTCAACAAATAGGGATTTCATTGGATTTCATCGGATTAAAAAATATCCAAAAAATATGGAGATTTTGTAGGATTCAACCCAAAAATATGGGTAGCGGCGTCAGGAGACATGGGAAATTCACCACCCAAACATGGGGAACAGGCGGGTTTGAGCAGCACAATGAAGAGTTAAACTGTTTGATGTTGATATGTTAGCGAAGTTGGACAGCCAGATACATTGGGGATAAAAAATCCTAGATAACGATTTTCTGGTCGGTGGTTTCAAACCCTCTGAAAAATATGAAAGTCAGTTGGGATGATGAAATTCCCAATATATGGAGAAATAAACACGTTCTAAACCACCAACCAGTCCCTGTATATATTCTCCCATTATCCCCATGATATCCCCGTTTTTGATTGTAAAATCTAATTTTTGATGGTAAAATCCACCAACCGTTAAAATATATACCGAATTTCCTTCTTGTGGCTATCATTTCCATCTTTACGGGGGAGCAACCCTTTTATCATGGACTGGCCTTGTACAAGGGGGCACCTTATCATTTTAAAAGGTGAACCCCCCAGTTATAAAGGTTTATCAAACCCATTAACGTTAATTCGTTGTTATAATTACCATAAACCCAAACGTGAAATTGGAGTTGTTTGCCCCAACTGAACGCTATCACATCTCAGCCATAAATCCCAAGAAATCACCATTTATCATGGTGAAACCACCATTTTTCCTATGGTTTCCCCATGGTTTTCCCCAAGCTTCGTATCTGGTCTCCGGCAGCAAGCCCGTAAAGTCCACCGATGACGGAACCTGCATGGCCGGGGGAAGCCGTCGCCACGGCATACCACGGGTGGGGCGCCGAAGTTTACGATAGCCAAGTTGGAGCAAATAGCTCCAATGTCACTAGGTTTACGCTAATTCCTTATAACATATTATAACCCCTACGAATCCAAACACTATCTGAGAAGGTACTTAACCCTCCCCTAAGAAGGCACTTGGATCCATAGGGAACGATAGTTTATGGGGTTTATAAACCAACTTATAACTCCCGAGGCTCACCCAGAAATCACATTATGAATTATGTGGAAATGAACTAAGTTGCTTGACAGCACAAGGAAAAACCATTCATCCCGTATTTATGAATGCTAAAGATAGAACAACTTTCCGCTCACTGCAGCTTAGCAAAATTGATGTCATATAGACATCTACAATGTGGTGATATGTGGTGCCTCCCCTTACGTTTGTAGTGTACCACCCCCATTAAGTAGCTGGATAAATCTAACCATGAACTTCCTGAAGTACGAGTAAAATAAGCCAACCTAGCTAAAGAACTAGAGCACCACCTTGTGGGAATGCGTAATCCTCCTCGTAATCCGTACAACTGAAGCCAGGAAAATGGCTATATAATATATACTCTATACTTAAAATTCACATCTAAACATTTCAAACCCAGAAACCAAACATCCCACGACGGACGTTCGGTACCCCTTCGTACGATAGCGGGTGGCGAAAAACGTGTATAGCCACCCATGACGGACCCATGGTGCTGCTATATATGGTAACATGGATCCCATCAAAAGAAACAGTCATGTTAGCATATATACCAGCACTATGGAGCCTATGGGCCATAGTTACTGGGGGCTATAAACTATAAACATCTGTAAGCCAACTGACAAAAAACTGCAGGGGCTATAAACCTTGTGAGTTGATAGGTGAGTTGACTATGGTTCCTAACTCTTGTCACTAACTATGGTGGGTTACTAAATGTTTACTAACCATCGTTACTATCCTATAAATGTGCGAACTAACTATGGTTAAAGGGTGGTGCCCCATAGTTGGCTAAGTTGGGCTATAACTCCAATAACTAGGGTTGGTTAGGGCATTAGGGGGATACAACTATACTGACTATGGTTTACACACCAACTTATGTATTTAATTGCTGGGGGCACCACCTTCTACTTCCCTCCAGCAAATTAAAACAGACCCTGCCAGATGGAGTTGGAAGACTAGTTTCCTCTAAAAACTGGTGATGCTCAGGGTCTATGTTAATTTACCAGAGGGTTTATCACCATTAATCACCATAAATTATCATTACCAACCACTATTCCTAATTAAAAAAACATTCCATCATGGATATTCACACTTTCATATCACCATTAATAACCATTAAATTATTTATATATATATCACCATTGATCACAACTATTGACTATTCACCATATAGACTTCCAATTTTCCTCTCAGAGGGTAACCAGTTCCTTTCTCTGGGGAATCCTCGCCTCTCGGGGTGCCAACTGCCAGGTGCTTTCGAGACTAGCTACGCGGCAGCCTCAGCATCAGATTTGGGATGGAAAACCATGAGTTTACCATGAAAAATGGGAATTTCACATGAGCGATCGGCAAAACCTCAATTGAAAAATGCGATCTTCGGGTCAAAGTTATCGTTTTTGGGAGTTCACTATATCGTTTTACAGTATATCCTGATTGCATCATTTGCATCCCCTGGCAAAC
>Ga0126342_10000295_pt1 | contig 48441 bp, 30 predicted proteins | sample Cyp1metagenome_FD_92528 | JGI IMG/M metagenome (GOLD analysis project Ga0126342, IMG submission 92528) | Coral microbial communities from Lord Howe Island, Old Settlement Bay, Australia - Cyphastrea 1 metagenome | ecosystem: Host-associated > Invertebrates > Cnidaria > Coral ...
GATCGATAGATCGATAGATCGATAGATCGATAGATCGATAGATCGATAGATCGATAGATCGATAGATCGATAGATAGATAGATCGATAGATCGATAGATCGATAGATCGATAGATCGATAGATAGATAGATAGACAGACAGATAGATAGATAGACAGATAGATAGAAAGATAGATAGATAGATTAGATAGATTAGATAGATTAGATAGATTATATAGATTAGATAGATAGATAGATGGCTAGATAGATAGATAGATAGATAGATAGATAGATAGAATCATAGATAGATAGATTAGATAGATAGATAGATAGATAGATAGATAGATAGATTAGATTAGATTAGATTAGATTAGATTAGATTAGATTAGATTAGATTAGATTAGATAGATAGATAGATAGATGGATGGATAGATGGATAGATAGATAGATAGATAGATCGAATCATAGATAGATAGATTAGATAGATTAGATAGATTAGATAGATTAGATAGATTAGATAGATTAGATAGATAGATAGATGGCTAGATAGATTAGATAGATAGATAGATAGATGGCTAGACAGATAGATAGATAGATAGATAGATAGACAAATTGCTAGAAAACTAGACAGCTAGATAGATAGGTAGATAGATAGATAGATAGGGAGATGGATAGATAGACAGAGAGACAGATAGATAGGTAGACAGATAGATCAGTAGGTAGGTAGGTAGGTAGATAATCAGAGAAAGATAGAGAAACAGAGAGAAAAAGAGAGAAAGAGAGAGAAAAAGAGTACCTTTCAGTCCATCAGTGGCTTCGGCCCCAACATTGCAATCTCAGTCAGGAAAATCGAGTTTGAAGATTTCCGATGTAATATCACCCCTATTTTTCTCAGATAGATACGGAGCATACATAAATAACTCCAAAAGATGCACTCACGCATCCAATGGTAGATCTCCAACAAAAATCCTAATGGCCTATAGTTATAAAATGTTATAAACTAACTCTCCTATTCTTTGGTGAGCTTTCTTCTACAAATTGTTGGACGTCTCAGCTGTGCGCAAATGGCCACCACGAATGTCCTTGAGTTTTTCCTTGCTCTGCCTTGATGGATTTTGATCATCCGAGGGGGATTTTCTAAGGCTTTTGGACCTGTTTTTCATGTCGACAAAAAACCATGGCTGTGGCAAGTATATGCAATTATCAACCATAAAAAGAACACTCTTGTCCATCATGTACTTTGGGCTCAACGTGAAAAACACTTTCCCCGTTTATGGTTTGCGGCTGCTGTGCTTGCAAGTTTGGGGCCTAAAAATACAAACACCTGAGCACTTGTGAATGGGGTGGGACATACACTTGTTCTTGGGTATGGGCCAGTATGGGTGGTTACCCTCTGGTAATCTAATACAGCTATGGAAAATCATGACTCTTACAGCAATATGTTATCATAATATATATATATATATGTATGAATAGGCAATTTTCCATAGCTATGTTAAATTGATAGAGGGTAACTTGCTCTTGTGATTCTTCTGTAGCCACAAGTGTGGGAAGAAAAAATACAGAACACATGACTTTTGACATGGGATGGGGTCGCTGAAGCACAGAATCCGCCACGCTTTGTGTGAAACATCTCCGGTTTCGAACCGCATATCCAAGTCAATCCGGTGCGCCAATCTAGGGCTCTTGTATCGCAATAAACGGAATAGATGGATGTTCATCCGGCAAAAAAATGGAATATCATTAGGTGTTGACTGGTACCACAATATGTCCCTTCTCAATCTCTCTTTGATCCCCATATGTTCCATGTAGTACAGCATAATTCCGGCCATGTGGGGATCATTCCCAGTGACATCGTGAAGGCGTGAAGTCACGAAAAACGGGGGTTTCTTAAAACGTTTTGGATCTCCAAGTCACCATGGGTTTCAATATGCTTCATTGTAAAGTCATGGTTATGAATGACAATGACTTGGATGATTTGGGGTACCCATGACTTTGGATACCTCTATATCATCCCATTCAATCCCATTCTACCATGTTCTACTCCCATTTTTCGTGGTAGAACCCCCGTTTTCTTTGGAACCTGCATATCGGTTTGTCTGAAAATAGAGTATCCCAAAATCCCATGACGTATCATCATTTCCCTGTTCTTAAATGTTCATAAACTGGGGTAGTCACCATTTTCAGACAGCCATAGACTTCATCTGAAAAAAACTCTGATCCAAGATGCTTGATCTCCTCGGCCAGGGAACACCTGAAGTCACAGTACGTCACCCGAGTTGCTGCAACACTTTGATCCAATGGGGGGCCACATTGTAGAAATGTTCACCCAATGATACCCTTGACCAAAAGAAAACAAGGGTTACTGCATTGGTTTTTAATATGTTTTTTGGTTGCCCACAGTATACCCTCTGGTAATTTAACATAGCTATGGAACATGGCCATTTGTAGTGGATTTACCTATTGAAAATTGTGATTTTCCATAGTTGTGTTAGTTTACCAGAGGGTAGATCTTCCCCAGTGTTGAACATGGACCAAGACATCCAAATAAAGTGACTAGTGGCTTCATGGCAACCCGGGAACAAGAAAGCCTGGTTGATTAGTCAGTGGCAACGGGTGAGGGTCACACAGTCACCCGGCAAACCAACCAGGTGTGTAACTGTCCACAAATTGCCAGATGAAAACATGAAGAAAATGCACTCAACATCGCTCAACCAGTATGCATTCCACTTCACCACATCCAAGCGGGGAAGGAAAGTTCCCATGGGTCAGGGGATTGTTCTGGGGTGCAACCCCCTTTACCCATCTTTGTGTCGGGTCGCGCTCTACGACTCTACGCGCTCCGACGAGTTCACTTCCATCACCAAATGGGCCCCATGAAGCCATGCAAAATGTTGCGACGAAAATCAGAAACTCATCCAAATCTGACACATCTTCAGAATCAGGATCCGTGTCTTCCCGCCGCTTTAGTCCTGGGCATGTTCCCTCCATTTTCCCTTCGACGCCAGGGCGCAGAGTTCGGATGTATCGGATCCCCAGGTGATTGGTGGCCTTTCGTTGCTCAATAATCAGCAAGGGCGCAATGTTCTGTCGGAACCAGTCCTAGGGACTCGGCAGGTCGTAAGGAAAGAGTGAGGGCAGAATCGCTTGCTTGGTGGAACTAAGTTGGTGAACTATATATTGGATTTATGGTGTGTATATATATATAGTTAGTTTTTTTTAATAACCCAGCAAATATAACTGGACAGCACATGATTGGTACTGTGCCTCAATATGGATGGTTTAGACTGAGATAGACTGAGCAATGAATGGATTCAATGAACACAAATACATGAGACTGAACATGGTTGAATCATATTAATCATATGGGGGTTCCGAAAATGGCAGTACCCCTAAATCGTCCACTATAATAGGCGGTTTGTCCATTATAAACCATCAATTTTGGGGATCCCCCATTTATCGAACCCCCCCATATGATATGTTAACATGATGATCCACGAATCTGAATCTTAAGACAACAACTTCGAGGCACCGCCTGGCATCAAGATTTCTTCATGTTTTGTTTCACTTTTTATTGACTCGCAAAAGCCTATAGGACAATCAAAAACACACACTTGTTTTATGTCGAATGCATTATAATTGCTGAAAAAAAAGTGACGACAGCAAACTTGTTTTTCAAATGTGTTCCACACTCAAATGAAAAGCTGAGTTTTGTGCTGCTGGAAAAAAGGCAAAACAAAATGAGCTATATAAGGTCTTTTCTGCATCTTTCCCCGCCTTTTCCCAGGCCGAACTTAGATACCGTGAACCATCCGTGAACCCATTTATGGAAGACATGAAGTAACTAACCAACCAGCGGGGTACCCTCCAGTTATTTAACATAGCTATGGAACATGGACAAATATGGACTATGGACAATGTGTCCATTTAAAGATGATATTATGACGATTCACCTACTAAATTAAACATGATGATTCTCGATAGCTGTGTTACCAGAGGGTAAACCACCCAGTTACCATCTTACCATCCAAGATTCGTCCACTCTAGAGCCTTAGAGTTTTGGGTGGCGCGCTAGCAAGCACGGAAAACCCGAAAGTGGCTATAAGGTGGTGCTCCCAGTTGTAGCATTATGAACAGCATGAACTACAGATACATCTACCATACAGGGTTGGTGGTATACCTATCCCTCTGAAAAATATGAAAGTCAGTTGGGATTATTGTTCCCTATATATGGAAAAATAGAAAAGGTTCCAAAACCACCAACCAGATAAACCCTAGTTAACCTACTTGATTAGCTCACTATGGGGCACCACTTTGCATGCTCCACTGAGGAGAGGCCCGGGCCCATCTGTATCCTGCCAGAAAACTAGTTGGGTCTATATGCCAATTTGGAAAAAATCACCGTGCTTGATTCTGCATGACATCTCCACATGTCTGCACTTGGCAAAGTTGCATTCTGGTTGGTGGTTTCAACCAGTCTAAAAAAAAAAACATATGCTCCCCAATTTAGAAACACAACATATTTCTGAAACTCGGAACCAGTATGGTGGGAATATCATATACGTGAATTCTCTAGTTTGGAAAATAGGGATGGTGATGGCCTAAGGTCCATTGAAACAAAATAACCCGTATGTATGTATAAATGAACATATATATATATATGTATGGGTGCAAGTCAAAAATCTAGCATATTATAAATTGCTATTTATATATATATATATGACTAATTATACTTATAATACATATATATATATACATAAAAAAATAATATGTATCTATCATATTATACATTGTATCCCAGACTTTCTGCTGTTGAAATGGGGCCCTGCCATCCCAGTGAACTCTGGTTGGGAAAGTTTGTAATGCGTTACTTTGAACCCTATACTGTATATACATTTATTAATGTGTATATATATAATTATCTGCTGGGAAAAAAACAACAAACCATGCACTTTTCAGGTTCCAGACTCATCATTGTATGACTTTTTAAAGTTCCTGTTGCATAATTCCTCAGAAACCCTGATCCTGGTCTGGAATCCCGATCCCCATGCTTGATGCGAAGATATTTTCACAATGAAACAAAACAAAACATGAACCTGAAGGTCGGTGGTTTTCAGCAACAAATCTGTGATTTCGCCCATATTTTAGGACCCCCAAAACACACAAGGAGTTGCCGAATTGGCAAGGAAAAGCCAGATCTGAGCAGAGACTGATCCCATGAGGTGCCAACTGTTTGACAGATAGCGTTCACATATCAATGAACTCAAAACTATCTAAACTAATGAACCAATGAACTAGTTTTAAAGCAAATCGCAATATTCAAATCTCAAGTTTTTTACTATGGATTATCATTAATTCCTTAAATGATCTTAAATGTTCACCAGATCACCCGATGACCGTGGCGAAGTCAGGTCACTAAAGGCCACTTGCAACTCAAGAGTGCTGCCGCCAGTGGTCTCTTGCGCCGCCTCCTCTTGGAATCTGCCAGCGCCGTCAGCGGTGCCGTCAGCGGTGCCATGGGGAATTTCGCACTGGGAAATGGTGATTTCACCAGGAAAACCAGAGGAAAACCATAGGAAACTCTGGGAAAACCATGGCGATTTGAAAAATGATGGATTATCTGTAGATTGATGTTACCTTATGAATTGTGAAGATATCTATCTCTATATAGGATAGACATTGACATATGTAAATGATATATATATATATATATATTATGAGCCTGTTAAGCAGCAATAACAAATGTATACATATACATATAATTATGTATACATATATAATATATATATATATATACATGGAAACATATTATATATATACATTCATGCGCATATTCTGTGCAAACACAGACATATATACATATATACCCTATGGACCCAGCCGTGCCTTCTCAAGAAGTAAGTGTGACTGGGGCATTCTAGGGTATATACATATGCATACAAGGGTAGATATAGACACAGACAATGATTGGGAAACACACATGGCATATATATATACATTCATACATAACCAGAGATGAAAGGACATTTAGCAAGTTTCGAATACGAATGCAATCTTTGTGGACGGATCACTGTCTAACACTACGAACCATTAGTTAACATAATATTACATAACCAACCAAACAACTATATAGTGTTAACACAAATATATAAACCAAAACTGGTCTAACCGAAAAAATAAAGCCGAAAGATGCTGAAAGTTGCCCTTTGTTAGGGGTCTATGCTGAGTGATTTCAGCCTTTGCACCTGGGGTTCAGGTGAAAAACTAGCAGCCAACCATGTATCCTTCTTGGTAAACTGGTAAACATACAAAAAACTAAATGGAAAATCACCATTTTATAGGTAAATCAACTATAAATGACAATTTTCAATAGCTTCTTGTATGTTTACCAGAGGGTATTCATAGCAAATCTTGGAGATCCTCCAAGGATCATCTAACTTAGGAACGGAACTAGTAACCCTGGTTAGGACTTGTTCACAAAGTAGGTAAAAAATTGTGATTTATAAGCTATGACAGCTATTAAAATAAGTGGGTGAACTAACCCCACTAACACTCACCAGTTATGAGAAGTGCGATGATCCTTTAAGTGGGGGTCGAGCTGAGATGGGTAGGTCCAGGCTAAAAAAAACCATCGAAAACCCAACCAGTAATCAACTATATATATGCGATGGATTGCAATGGGAATTTCCCTACCTACAAATACTGGTTTTAAATGGTTTTAATGAGAATTTTCCAGCTAGCCATGTTTCATTACCGGAAGGTATACGTAGATCTCTTTCTGGTTTGTTGATCCCCCCCAGCGACGCACACTACAAAACCCATCAATCTCCACCCCCACGGCGAATTTTCGATACCATGCTTTTTTTGGCCTCCCAGATTTATACTTAAGGTGATTGGTTTCTAACTATGGTCAACTTATGCTACGTCATTGGCATCCCACACCTTTCCAGAACTGGGAGGGCACCGGTCAGCTGCACGGCCATACCCATCGTCGCGGCTTGCGTCAAGGCACCTAGCCACACTCTTCCCGAGCTGCCGAAGTTCCAGTGCCAGGTCTTTGAAACCGCAGGCAGCTGCCAACTCAATCCTTCGTGGGCGAAACGAACGTTTTTGGATCAGGGTGTCTCACCACAGGAATCGGGGCGGATTTGGTTTCTTCGATTAAGCAAACGGTGGTCTTGTATAGCAGGCCATGGTTAGTATCATGATCATGATGTGATGATTATATCTATTTACTATTTCCTATCATAATCATACTGTAATCATACTCTTGATACTTGTGGTTGTTGCTCTTTTGCACGGTATTTCAGTTTCCAAAATGTTTAGACACACCCAGTGTAACAGGCAAATTCAAACCTACCTATAAATCCACAGCTCTGAGGGAACACATTCGCAAAAAGTGAAAGCCTATCCCAACTCAATAAATCTCACTCAAGCCGTATTAGCGTTTGGTTTTCTACACCATCCAGGTGTTTAATTTACATCTACCGATGTCTTGCTCTATTTCGGCTAGCACATGCTATCCTGGTTTCTCCTCAAGTTGCTAGCCAAGTAAGCACGTCCATTGTTTGGAAGATCATCCCGCAGAACAAGTAGGTCATAATCCTGTTTAGTAAGTCCCCTCTATAGTGGCTCATCCCACTGACAACCGGGTTATAACGCCACTTATACTAACCAGTTTCTAAGTGGGGCAATCCTTCCCTCAGCTCGCTCGATCTGCTGTGATGTGCCAAGTTGCAGCTGGGGGTACTGCAGATGGGGCTATGATTCTCACACTGATCTTGCCAACCATAAACTATAGTAATTAGTTATCGATATATCATGATATATCCATCCTCGACGTTCAGGGCTTGATAGCACCGTCCAGAAATGCACTCGGCGAAAGTCGATGAATGCGGCCATGAAATTCCACTGCGCCCAACCCTCACTCCTGTTGTGTGGAGGGTAGCTCGGCCCTCCACTGTTCCACTGTGTAGCCAGTGGGTGATGCGGCTCGGTATTCGTGTTGGCCGGCTGCATTTCAAATAGCGCAATCTTGATTGCCGGCTTCCCCAGTGTTCCCGATCTTGAGTGCTGGGCCACTCCAACAGGCTGTGGTGGTCATAGTTATTGGAGTTACTGGCACCAACTTAGCTAAGGTTTTTGGGCACCACCTTGTGTAAATGAGAGAATCATCAGCCCATCACTTGCACCACTGCCGAGTCGCCAAGGCTTTAAGGTGCCGCTCTTCCCGGTGCGCCGCTTCACCAAACAGCGGGTGAAGCAGACGATCACCTGCAGAAAAATGGTGGTTTTTGACGTTGAAAATGGTGGTTTCAGCGATCCAAGGTCAATACCATGAAAAATCGTGGTGAATGGACATTTTTTTTGAGAAATGCTGACTGAACCAGACTGAACCATGAAGAATGGTGACTTTTTTGAGTGAGAACATGCTCAGCAAAGGGATGATAATGAACGCTGATTTCTATGGCTGCTTGCCATGCCATGCCGCCAGAACAGGTTTAGAAAAACCATTCGCAATAGGGCTGTTCACCAACAAGCATAGTGACTTAACCAACCAGAATGGTAAATTCACAGCGGTTTAAGCAAGACTCTATGGTGATTTCTAGTTGATTTATGATGAAGAAACAATATCAAACAAACACTGCTGACGTTTTAAACAGATTGGGATTGCTGAACTGGGATTGCTGAACTGGGACTTCAGCGGAACTGGTTTTCAGCAAGAACATGTTTTTTTTTTGAACATCCAGCATGTTGTTTTCCAATAATCTTCACATGTTGGAAAGGTTTCACTTTTGGCTAAATACATGTCATTGTCTGGAGGGGGACTATTTCATCACAATTTCCGAATTCAGAACCAAAAGAACTGCAATTAAGGACTCCTGAAAATCCCTACCCCAACAGTCAGTGAGATTGAATGGTCCTCCACTTGTCCCCGAAAATCGTGCGCGTCCCCGGCTTCTGGCGGTGTCCGAGTGGCGGAAAATTGAAGGAAGCGTTCAAAATCACTCACAGACCTTGGCAAGTGCTTGGGGGTGCAGTTGGGGTTCTTTCAATGGACAGAACAGTAAGATCATTGTACTGGTAGTTTCATCCTGCAACTATGATGACAGATACCGCACTTATTCAATGGACGTGCACTCCAAGAAGCTCCCATCCCATCCCTAATAAGGTGATACAAGATAATATAAGCCACTAAAATACCCAACAACTCATAGAGTCACGAATGAGGATATCATTGCATGAATCATAGGGGTCCATAAAGCATAAAAAACAATTTCCGTTACCATCATGTTTTCTCACCGTTGTGTGTATGTAGACTGTAAATAATATATGATATAATCTAGACTAGTGTAGATAATAGATACAATATAGACTATATATATATTATAAAGACACACACACACATATATATACATAATATAGTCTATGTGAACATATCTAGTGTAGATACATCATATACCCCCATCAATCAAACACGGCAATGGAAAATCCAGCATTTATCGATGATGTTCCCCGCGACAAAAAAAAGCCGTAGCATTTGTGAGGGATTTTCCAGTCCCGCTTGATTACCAAAGGGTCTGGTTGGTGGTATACCTACCCCTCCGAAAAATATGAAAATCAGTTGGGATTATTATTCCCAATATATATGGCCAAATAAAAGCCATGTTCCAAACCAGGAGACTTGTAGTAGCTGTGGACTTTGTCGATCAAGGTCCTCAGAGGCATGAAGTCTGGAAAAAAAAGACGTGGAAATCCCCGCGTTGCGGCATCATCAAACGTGGACATCCCCGAAACAACGGGAACATCTAGGAAAATATGGGCAAAATCCCTGAAGTAAATGTAGGATAATGCATTTTTATAGCTGGGAACATGCCAAATAGTAAATTTTCCCGCTGGCCCTTTTTGATGAAACCGGAGGGTGCCTTCCTAGCCTCAACTTGATAAGATTGGACTTTATCAGGGATGACAGAAGAATACTGGTGCAACAAACATATATAGCTAAACTCATATAAGGTGGTGTCCCAAGTTATCTTTGTTGATTTCAAACCCTGACAAGCACAACCAGTTCGATATATCTGCCATAAACCCACTTAGAACCATGTAAGAGCTACCGACCTGATGATAGCAAAATGAATAATGTGTACCATCACCACCTTCATCACTATTCTTTAAAGGTCATGTTTAATTGATTGGGAATCCTATGGAATCCTCAAACCGCCAGTTGGGATTATGAACCAGTTCTCAATGCTTACCCGGCGACCAAACAAAAAGGTAGAACAATCTCAGTTTTCTTTCCATTCCAAGTCCAATCAAATATGTTTATCGTGAAGACCGGGGTGTTCCTATCATTTCCTATCAAACATGTGGATTTCCCAGTAGAACGTATGGAAGTTCCCACAAGAGAAGATGGTGGACCTTCAAAATCATTGCTTTCCGTGTGAAAAAACGACCTTTAACTTGTTTATTGTAGGAACTAGTAACTTGGAGGATTTGGGGTCCCCCATTTGAAGAAATATGGGAGTGTCTCTGGCAATTAGGTATCCACCCATGTATTTTCAATCACTGTAATTCCCCACACTAACGGGCCCCAAAGGTACGTAAGTTGTTTCAAACCAGTTATAATTAGTTTTACTGCGGATTATCGTGTTGGATGGGTTTCAAAAATCAACGTATAACTTTGACCCCCCTTGCAAGGTATCATCCCATTACCCCATTTGTTGCTGGTTATACCCCAGATTTCCATGGATTTCCCAAAGATTTCCATAGATTTTCCAAGGCAATCCTCAACGTCACTCGGTTGCACGTTGAATTTGGCCAAGACACTGCTGGTCGTTTTCGTTATTGCAGTAGCACTTGGCCACACTGAAGTTGCGGATGCAAAAGAGGTAGGTGTCCTGGCGTTATGGCGGCGGCACATATCGAAAGTGACTTGGGGTATATATTATATATCAAGAAACGTATTGCATGGGTAGTAAATATGGCTTAGGCTTAGGGTCATCCCACTATTCTTGGAACTCCGTTGTGCTTGCCATTATGTATGTGTATATATATATATATATAAGATCTCCCTGTGAATTCAGGCAGAGGGTCGGGGCCCGAACTTTGTAGCTATAAATTGGAAAGTGGTCCCCAGACCATCACTATAAAAATCAAAGTGGGTAGCACCCACATGGTATGGAGCCTCTATAAAGTTGAAGGTGGCTACAAGACCAAAAACCCACCCAATCAAGGGTGAAACCAAAAACTTTAAACTCCAACGTGCCTTGGAAAAAGGCTCTGAATTTTCACCTCATTTTTCCAACCCAGTTTGAACTTTATAGAGAACCCCTGAACTTTATAGAGACGGCGTCTGTTCAAGCCAACCCGAATAAATGACAAACGGTATATGGTATATAGCAAAAATCTTAAGCTGGAGAATCAACTGGGCGGGTCATGACAGGATATGACAGCTATAAACTTAAAATGTGGCTTCTGGTTGTTTGTACTATCCTCTATAAACTTAAAACATCACCCAAACCAAACAAAGATTGGAGGAATTCTGAAAGAAAGAAACAGCAGTTTGAACTTTATAGGGGCGAAGGTGGGCCCATCAGAAAATAGGCAGGGGGATTATATAAGTTAGTTTGCAACCCAAGGATTCCCTGACAAATGGAAGGAGAACTAGGAGCACGGCCTTTAGAAGGCCGCGGGGTTTTTGTGATCAACGGGGTGTCATGGATCATGTTTGATGTGCTCGTGCCAATAGGAATTTTTGATGTGATTTTTAAGGCCGTTAACCCCTTATTCTGTTGCAGTTTTTCAAAACAGGTATTACGCCTAGACGAAACTAGCATTTTTGTTTTTCTTTTTGCTGAGGCTGAAACTAATTCGCCCTGACATGTTTTGAGTCGTCTTTTGGTCAGAGCAGCACTTCTAGTTCTTCCAAGAACCTTTGAGGATCTGGATTTTCTGGGCTGGAACGCCAGCACCACATGAACACATATTGTGTCACTGAAGGGTGCAAAGTGGAATGCCCACGGTCTTTGTGCTTCAAAATCATGTGAGCTGGCAAGAAGTCTTTTGAAGACTTCCAGGACCGGACCAACGTTTAGGTCCCAGCAATGTTGGATACACCTCGAAACATCTTCGGTCCTTCAGACGTAAAACTCAGCAAGTTCACATGAACGTTATATAACACATGCCCCACCCCACCCCACCCATGAATACATGCACCTGCCGGCAGCCACAGAGTAGCATGTCCTTCATCAGCAAGTTCACATGACTGTTAATACATGCCCCACCCCACCCCACCCCACCCAACGTCCACAAAACACCACGGCCTTCTAAAGGCCGTGGTCCAACTATTGATATGATGTTATATGGGGTATTCCCGTGAAAAGAAGCACCTCATCGCAAACCAGCGATTCACCATTGCTTAAGAAGGGTGAGTTCTCCCAGTCTGATTCAGGAAATTTAGATCATTAACTAAACAGAGTTCTGACAGAGTACAGAGTACCAATAAAACCAGGAATTCATCCACCATCAAAACTCCGAACAAATAGCTATACTCAGATTTCTTCAAAATGCTTCAGCACAACTGACTCCCAACTCGATTGGGTTTTAGAACTATCTAGACTCTCCAGTTCGTACCTATAAAACAATTTAGAAATAGGCACTTACTGTAAGTCACTTAAGTCCTAAAAATGATGAGGTAAACTCATGTAAAGTCGCCATTTCTATACATTGCTACCTGAATCGCCAAGTGTCCACGGTGGAATCGCGAATGAAGGGATCGGCCAATATCTCGATCTCCATGGCGCTATGAATCAGCAGCCCGCAAACCCATTCGTAGACACACCACAACCTGCGGCCCATGCGAAATGAAACCTGCATGCTATAATATAAACATATATCATATATTATAATGATAGTGCATGCATATTATAGATATGCTCTGAATGATTTACACATCTAGCTGAATTTAAAGTTCTAAAACTCACCAAGCTAAAATAGCTGGAACTTGCGACCACTTGGCGATTCCCCGAATCCAATTCCCATCATTCCAGTGACGGAAAACGACGTGAGATCACCATGATGCAGATGAATCTATGAATCTACAACGCGTTTTTTTTTCAAGACAGGTTCCTGTTGGATCTGTTGGTTTATAACAACTTTATAACTGGCTTTACCACTGGATTTATTGTGCTAAGCGCATATCTTTGCACTAGATATACTGTGAATTACTGTGATATTTGTGAATCAACGAGAACTGGACAGCGTCCTGATCCTCAGAGTTACGGTAAACGGTAAACGTTGACAGAGTCGATTCATGAGGCTATTGACTTTAGATGCCTTTAGTACATATTAATGGTGATTTAATGGGATGATTATGGGAAAATAATCGTGGGACAACAATACTGGGATAATAATAGTGGGCTAATAATCAGATGGGATAATAGTAATAATAATAACAAAAATAGTAATATCTTCATGTTATCTAATCGGTGAAATCACATGGAACCACATGTAACCATTTGTTTCCACGAGGTATTTTCTTGCCAAGTACCAATACACATGAAGTAGTGGTGCGTTGTCACAACAAGTCGAGGCAATATGGGATTGGAAAAGGCTGACTGGCCGCTTGTTGCCTCAAAATGCCTAGTGATGATGGGTATCTTGTCATCCCAAAAACATAGCCATTGGGCCACTGGGCCATTGGGCCATTTGCTTGACTTCTGGTCCGTGCTGGAAAACAGCACATCTGCCTGGAAAAATAGTTCCAAGACGCCAAAACAATCATACCATCCTCAGCATCAAAGAGAAGTGCAGGAACGAACAGCTCATGTGGAGATACCTACGATGCTTAGCCTGCAAGAGCTGAATCTTCAGGATCTATGATGGATATATCATATCGAACTAGTGAGGTGGGTTTATACACCAACTTATGAGTGGTAATTCCCACATTATAGCAAATGTAAGGTCCCTATACGATCTATACGGCAATGTAATGGAATACCCCACCTCAAACATGGCGTTGTACGGTACAGTCCTTCAATTTCAGATGCCTGGATGGGCCATTGAACGGATCTACCGACTCTTGTTGCACAAACATCATGGTTCATTGCCAAGCACAAGTTGGCTTACACTGTGGCTGAACCCACCCTGCCAAGCTGCCAGTGGTATGTTTGGAATTGTTCAAATAGTTGCCTAATGTTAGCCAAAATCATTTTAAAATAGTTCATCAAATCACATCATCCAGTGGTAACTATTTGCCTATAAGGTGCATGTGCAAAATCATTAAAAAATCATGGAACTTCTGTTTGGATTCATCAAAAAATGGCCATGAAACCACTTTTTTGATGCTGATTACCCTCTTGGAACCATGATGCCATGGCGACAATGTCCCTATGAATACCCGGCCTGGTAAACATACAAAAAGCTATTGAACATGGTCATTTATAGTTGATTTACCGATCAAAAATTGTGATTTTCCATAGTTATATATACGTAGAAACCAGAGGGTAAATTTCCAGTCCAAGCAGTGGTACCCGTCAAACATGGCTGGTTGGAACATTCGAGGGAAAATCATTTCTGGTGGATCTTCCAGAAAAATTGTCAATTACTACAGGGGCACCCATCCCCAAAAAAAACATGTTCTACCACATCGGGGTAATGGGATATATATATATATATATATATATATTATGGATGGAATATAATGGTATATATAATGGCATATAATGGAACATAATGGAATATAACGGAATATAATGGGACAACATGTCACACAAATGGTGTGATTTCCACATCTATGTTGGTTTGCAGAAGGGTACATTCCCATTATGTCACCGTAAAATGTTTTGGATTTACAACGTGGTGCCCCCTAGATAGCTAAGTTGGTTTATAACTCTTATAACAACGGTTTATTACTGCATATATCTATACTATTCATGGGGTTTACACAGCAACTTGTAACAGGGGCAGGACCTTGTAGCCTTAGAGTTAGCCATCGCGAGAACATCGGCAGGTTTCCGACAGAGCAATAAACTCCTCCAGAAGATTCACACAGAGCGACATCATGTCCTAGCGGCGTGGCGTGGTTTCATACTACCAGTGATTGTTGTTGCTTGTGGGGCTATCATAAACAATAAATGGGGTGACTTACTGACTTCAAAACTGGTAAAAAAAACAGAACTGTATGTTTCTGTTTGTAAATGTTGAACCAACAACAATTGGGCTAGAACTAATATAACCAATCGCTAATGAACATGTTATATCAATTTTGAAATACCTTTGGGAGGCTTTTGTGAGGGATGATATACAGTACTGTATCTGATATTCCAATAAGCTTTGCAAAAAATATGGAGCATGCATTCATTTTGTGCTTTCAGTGATAAGGGGTGAACGATTCATGTTCTGGGATATCAAACTGTCAATGATAGTTTGAGTGAATCCTTAGTTTGTGGTCACTAAAGTAAATAGTTAGTGTCACTTTAGGCGGTATGTAAATATACACATATATATATAGTACACACACACACACCCTCTCATTCAAGTTACTTGTCAAATAAATAACCAAGACAATAAAAAGAAGCATCACTCAACAGTTGCCCATCTCGGAGGTAATTGGAAGTCTAGGGCCGTTGGAAGTCTACCAGCACCGTGGTGAATATATACATATCCCCATGTTTGGTTGGTTATACCGCAGTATCCCACTTCAATCCGCCATTTAAGTTGCCCTCCAGTAAATTGACATCGACCCTGCCATTCAAAATTGGGTCGGAAAATTCGTTTCCACTCAAAATTGGTGATGTTAGTGATCTTGAGGGTCTGTCTTAATTTACCATGGGCTACCCATTCATTACCATCTGGTTATTCAACATAGCCATGGAAAATCACCATGTTTGATAGGCAAACCATCTATGAATGAGCTATTTTCCATGGCTATGTTAAATAACCAGAGGGTAGTAGTAAAACGTGGCTTGCTGAACCATCCCACATGTCGGCCGTTCAAAAAGATAACTTCCCAGCCAGGCATCTGGATCGCCCTGTGGGATACAGGCCTGGCACTCTCCGAGGGGTCAACGTAGATATGACCTTAACATTGATGTTATGATGTATAAACATCTTATAACTATACCTGTTATACAAAACATACATGAACATTATAACCATACAAACCTACTCTGATGTTCACCTATTGATATCATTTAACTTATTGCCTACTGTGTATATATATATACATATATATAGTCATTCAATTACCATGTCGCTGATTAAGGGGCTACCTATCCATGCTGTTTCAAATATTGTATCAATAGAGATATTGATGGGATAGATATATTTATATACTTTATGTAGTTAAAGCTAAGGTTAAGGCGTTCAAAACTAGGGAGAAGCCCAAAATCAAGGATTATTATTTTATAGTTTTTTTAATGTTTTTTTATGAATTCAATATATGTTTTTTTTTATGAATTCAATTTACTGGTATATTTCATTTATGTGTTTTTAATGTTTTTTTTCAACATATGTTTTTGCTGCATTTTGCAACTTGGAGGCTGGAACCTTGCAAAAACCCTTGGAAACCATAAAAAATAATTAAACAAATCATTAAAAAAAATAAATTATATATATATATATATATATTTTAATGAGTTCCACCTGGTTTCCTTCCAAAACCTTCCAAGGAATTCTATCATTTTGCTTGGTGAAACCTTGAAAAACTAAGGAAAACCATTGATTTTGCTGCATTTTGCACCACTTGGAGGCTGGAACCTTGCCAAAACCCTTGGAACCCATCAAGAAATCAAAAAAAAAACATAAATTTTATATAAAAACTTGAACCTCCAAGTTCCTACCCTGCAGTGGCACAGAGAGGTTTGTGCAAAATTATTGTCAAATACCATTGCAGCCATAGAAAAAAATCATTAAAAAAACACAAAAAAAAACATTAAAAAACATAAGTGAAACATTTAAAAAACATAAGTGAAATTTACCCTTAAAATCAAATCATTAAAAAAAACAAAACATAAATTGCATTCATTAAAATATCATAAATAAATCATTAAAAAAATATATATATTTTTTTTGAAAACATAGCTCTGTCGCTGACGCGAACGTCCTAAAGCTAAGGGAACATCTGCTACAACATCTTACTGAAACTAGTTCATCATAGTTAATCAAAGTTAGGCTAGGTCTGATTATGTTCCCATTATATCCCTGTGTTTGCGCTCTCTGTGTGTGTGTGTTTCACCCAACATATCCTTTTTTTATTCCCATGATCAAACCATGGTGAATCTTAGGTACCACAAAAATCTAATGTGTTGCTGGTTAGGCCTGATGTTTCGATGGCAGAATATTCAGTTGTACTAGTTCGTATCTAACCAGCCGGTTGAACCAGAAACAAATAAACAAGTCGCTTTCGGAGTTTGGATCATCGCTCAGCTCACCTTGTCGATCCAAAAGCCAATCTTTTGCCAGGCGGAAGCGTCTTCGTACCTTGGCACGGAAGCGTCTTCGTACTGCAGAAAATGCCAGGTGGAGATATATGGGTATATAAACTCATTATAATTGGGAAGAATAGTGTATTGAACTACGTATCATAGCATATCAAAGGTGGCTTTAAGAGCTTGAAGAACTGGGATACTGAACATGAGCGGGTGACATGTACGGCAAGTTTTTGAGGCTTCTGGCCAGTTCCGAGTTGACCAACCAAATTGAAGGAGTGCCTAACCGCAGGACGTGCTATCCAGTTCATGACCATTGATTTGCGCTGCGGCTGCATCCCATCCAGCTGAAGTGAAGCATGGTCAAATAAGCGATTCATCAAGGCCGCGTGGTCAGCTCGCAAGGTACATGTATCATCATGTATCATCATGTATCTATCTGGCGCAGGACATGAGTTTCACAAAAACATCAGGCAAATGGGCAGAAATCTGGCGAAACGTGCTGACAATGGCTGACAGAAACCTGCCATGGAACAGTGTCCGATTCAGTCAATGACAAGAGTCCCGACACTTTTGGAACCCAGCCGTGTTTGGGGGTGGAATTGGAATTTAAGCAGAACGATGCAGCAAGTCTCATGTCTACTCCCGTGTCCGCCGGGTAGCGATTTGAAAACATGGAAAACTTTAGATGGTTTTCCATGGTGTAAGCCGTCAAGCCATACGAAAAAGCCCTTTCAAATGTTCTGGCTTCTGGAGGGGAGGCCAATCACCCCATCTTGTTCAATTGCTCTTTGGCAGCATCCCACCAATTGTATATGAAGGAAACAGGTGCGCTGCCAGTAAGCAACACCGAAGTCCTACTCAAGATTCTTTCATGCTTAGGATGGGTTGCAAATCCGGAGACGGCCCGAAATACCAGTTGTAGGTCAGTAGGTCCCCCGTACCAGTTTTCAGTTCGTAAGTATATAAGTCCTCCCATTTATCGTCAGTAAGTCACCCCATTGGTTTAAGATGGTTTAAGCATAAAAATCTCTGTGAACAAGTGGGATGATCCTCCAAGTATAGAATTGTATCAAATACTATTGACCCTTTGTAAATCCCATAAAAATCACTGGTAACATGGGCTTAAATCCCAATGTTCCCATGGTTTTCCTATGGTTTTCCTATGGTTTTCCTATGGTTTTCCTACAGTCATGGCCATTGACAGTTACAAAATGTTATAGATGAACATATATATATATAGCTCCTGTAACTAAGTATTATATATATATCTTGAAGGAACCCATGTATACAGTAACTGTTGGGCCCATAATTGTATGGTTTAAACCAATAAACATCTGCATCTGAGCCAGAGCTGCAGCTGAGCTGAGACATCTTTGGCGTAGTCACAGAGCTCCTCGGCAGCAATTTCGGGAGAAACCAGAGGAAAACTATAGGAAAATGGTGGTTGAACCAGGAAAAACAGGAACATCATGGGTATTTACAGCTGATTTGTGATAGCGAAGTTGATGCCAATAACTCAACTGACTATGGTTTATGATACTTATAACTTATAACTATAGTTTTGGGGTTTTGTAAAGCAACAAACATCACCGGGGGGGCCTACATTGTAGCAATGTTGTGATTGGCCATCAGTTGGTTTATGATTTTGTCACCGCTATACGCAGTGTCTTTTGACCAGCCTGTTGTTGGTGATGCAAGAAGCTGTACTAGGGTTTTACATGGTGTGGATATATCCTATACTAAAGTTGCTAAAGTTGGATGTGGTTACAAAACAACTTATGAATGACGGGCACTACCCTGCGTGTCATTACCATTCTTTCCTTACCAAGACTGTGCCCAGAAAAGCATTAGGATAATGATAACCATCAATGGAAAGTCACATTCTCTGCCAGAAGTGCTTGTTGACAAAAAAAGACTGACCTGGACGGGTTTGAATTTGAATCAACCATGCGATAGTGGTTTGGTTGCAGTGGTCAACAAAAATCGTGCAATGCCTAGGTCGGCAAATTCACAGGAAGGCAACAACCCTTGCCCTGGCGGCATTTCCCCTTGGCGCAATGGAAATTGATGATTTACCTTTGAACAAAAATGTGACTTTCAGTAGCTATAGTGAATTTCCATACAAAGTAAACCAACCTATTAATAGTGATGTTCAATAGCTATCGGTTGAATTGCCAGTGAATCAATCCATTAAAGATTTGAAACTCAAATGTTGTTTCCAACCCCAACATCTTTATTTTTGGCAAGTCGCAGCTGCTTTCGTCTGCCTTGGCGAATCACGGGTCACGGCTGCCGTGCAGTATAGCAGCGACGTTTTTTGCCCAACTGGGCCTCCGTTTACGATAGGTGAGTTGGTGCCAATAGCTCCAATTACAGTACTATGTTTTATAATACCTATAACTAACTAAACTAAACTAAACTATACTATACTATGCTACAACTATACCTATAACTATAACTATTTATAACTATACTATAACCATACTATAACTATGCTATAACTATACTATACCCATACTATAACGATATACTAACTATACTATAACTATATTATAACTATACTATATCTATACTATACTAATACTAACACTGATACTAATACGATACTGATACTAATACTAATACTAATACTATACACTACTATACAGTACTATACTATACCATATCATACCATGCTATACTGACTACTTTATTGAGGTTTATAAACCGACTTATAACTGGGGGGCCCACATTGTATGCATGATTTGTAGCTGATCCCAATTCTCCCCCTTATTCAAGACGCCCAATATGGGGCTCCCAGCATGAATAGATCTATGATCATCTATGATCATCTATGATCAATTACTAAACCAGGAATTTGGAAGGGATTTTGCATTTCAATCAACAAACATGCACTGCTGCATGGAAACAAAAACAACGAGAGCACCGTGCAAACCACATCTGGAGAGCTGGAGCCATGAGAATGTCATCAGGATGATGCCCAGTTTCAAAGTGGGGCCTCCATTTATTGCCAAATTGGTGCCAATAACTCCACGTTTACCATGGTTTATGATAATCATAAGACATCATAAGACTATATATAGTTATTGGGGTTTATAAACCCGCTCATAACTGCGGGGCCTCACATTGTATATATATATATAATTATATATATATGGGGCATATGACATGGGAATAATTGGGGATTTTTTACCCAGTACGTTTACAATATAATTTTGTTTCCGTCTTCCCTGATGTTTTTTTTGTTTTTGTTTGTCTGCAATCTTGCTTGAAGGCCAAATCGTCCATTAAAACCCATCAAACAAAAAACATGCCAAAAAGGAACCCCCGTGGAGGGGACGGGAGGAGGGAGAGGGGGTGCAGTCGGCCCCACCTATTTCTTTATTCTTTCATTACGTCATGAGGTTTCCCCACCAATTTCATCATTTTAACATTGCTTTGCGCGCGTGCATGTTGTTTTTGTATTGTTGGTGCGCAACCCTATATGTGATGACATGACATACAGGTGAATATAATGTGAATGAAAGGTGTCATAGGGCAAACCCATGTTTTTTTCACATGTTTTTGGTGTTTTTTTTTCAGGTGGGCTGGAGATTGCATGTCATGAGCTCATATGTTTCGGAGGGCGGGCGAAACACACAAACCTATCGCAAAAAAATACGTATGGTACTTTTGGTACCTAAAGCAGATGACATGTGCGTTTTTTTGTGTCAAAAAAAGTGCACTTGGCAGATGACATGAGAATAGCATTTTTTTAAAAAAATACCTTTCACTACACTCATGTCATGTCATGTGAGCATAGTATAAATCTTTGAGACACGGTTATTACATTGCAGTCCATTTTCCACATCAACATCGACTATACTTCAATGGAATAACATCCTTATTTCTTACAATTGGTGAAGTTCAAGCTCCGCTTGACCTATAAATCCGCGACTTAGTCGTGCCGATTGCCTTTCCACCCGGCCTCTGTTCACCTCCATTCAAGGTTTCGAGAACTAGTAATAGTGTACACTAATATCATACATATTACGATACTATAGTATATTATGATATCTATATATATATAGATTTTAGATCATTTTAGCAATAGTGTAAACGACATTAATCGACTATTATACTATTACCCATCATGGTTGTAGGAAATCTTCCGAAGCTGTCCCGACATCCACCGGGACAGAAGTCCCAAACAAGACACGAAAAGCTGGTGAGATTCGGAATGGTCTCCGCCTGGCATGTGTTTCCAAAAAAGTCGCGCAGCCCCTATGAAGTTTATGGTGATGTTTAAGGTTACAAATTATGAGTTACGTCTATGGTGATATTTGTTTGTAAATGGGGTGACTTGCTGACTTATAACTAGTATTTCGGGCCACAACTGTAAGTATACTTTTGGATTGGTGCTACCCATTGATGAAAATGAGAAGGTATAACGGAGAAAACATGTTGATTTATAGCCGATAGATAGGTTAGATGTCTTAAGAATTGGTTGTGTGTGTTGGTTTATGGTAGATATCATTAACAAGATAACTATAGTAAATTGGTTTGCCACCAACAAACATGATTGGGGGAACAGCACCTTGTATAGCTCAAAGATTGGGATACCGTTTGACCCACAAAAATTGTAATCTTTAGTCACTTTTGTGCTGACCCATCCACTTTGGGGTATTGTTTTTTTGAAGGGACCATCATGCATCTTTGCCTGTCACTGGGTGGATTTTGAATATCTCCAAGAAAATAACAAATCCTTCCTCGAACCATCATGAGGAGTTTCCTTCAGATGTTCTTCTGAACCAGTTCCAGGATTTGAATCATGGCCTCATGGCATTTTCCATCATGTTCCATTGAATCTTCCCATGATTTTCGCATGGATTTTCCCACATCGGGGGCTCGACCAGCCACCATGGCATTGCCAGCAGCGCCAGCAGCGCATCTGGGGCTCCTCGCCCATCCCACAGGCGCACTCCAGCAATGCGACACGAAGACGATGTGGCCGTTCTGCGCCCGACTCTGCGCCTGGGCATCTGACGCACCCGGGGGAACTTTTGGGATTCCCTTTTTGTGGTTATTATATGGTTATTATATGGTTATTATATGGTTATTTACCCTCTGGTAAACGTTTACAAAACTATGGAAAGATCCACTTTTTAATGGACAAATCCACTATTTCCATGGCCATTTTCAATAGCGAACTGTTTGTTTACCAGAGGGTATTAGGATTCCTATGACGCACTATCTGGTTGGTGGTTTCAACCTACCCCTCTGAAAAATGATGGACTTCGTCGGTTGGGATTATGACATTCCCAACTGAATGGACAAATAAAAGCCATGTTCCAAACCACCAACCAGCTATAAGTATACAACTGTGGAAAACAATCACAAACCATAGTTATAACTATAGTCACTGAGCTAAGTTACAACCACAGTTATGGCCCTCAAAAACCAGTTATAAGTAATGAAATAACACCATTAAAAAAATGTATAATCCCACTGAAATCACCAGTTATAAGTTATAACCAGTTGTAACTAATAAATGGGCATAAGTGTTTTTTTTTTTTATATTTGCTGCGACATGGTGTGACTATGTCTATGATGAAGTATATATATAAATATGTGATTTGGTGGTTTTGATGAACTATTGGTTGACTTAGGATGCACGTGTCTGTGACTATACGAACATCGCTAAAAATATGAATATGTGCAATGTAAGTAATATGTTTTTTCTTTGCGTTTCTATATACAGTAAATCATGAGCAGTGTGGCCAGCGTGGATATATATATATATATATACATATTAAAGACAACATCAAGATCTACATATATTAAGTTTGCAACTCCAAGATCTTCCAGTAGACAGATGGTACAAGGGGGGGTCCCAAATGATAGCTAAGTTGGTGCCAATAACTCCAATTTAACTATATGGATTCTGATACATATACCCTCTGGTTATTTAACATCGCAAACTGGAAAATCACAATGGTTAAGTTCGTTAAATCATCGGATGTTTATCATCCATTTCTACGGTTGATCTTCCCATAGCAAACTGTGAAAATCACCAAAGGGCAATTCAGTAGCTATAGTGGAAAGTATCACAAACCATAGTTATAACTATAGTCACTGGGCTAAGTTATATCTAAATAGTTACTGGGCTCTATAAGCCGACATTTACATCACGTTTTGTGGTATTGTGCAATTCGGCCGAGGTACCATTGAATCGTGACCACCCAGCCAGTCCTCGCTGAAGCCGTGGCTGCATAGTGGCACTTGAAAACAATTTCCACATGATTGTGGAAAATAATTCTAGGTTTAACGTAACAATTTCATGTATATGAATATGTAATAAAAATATCTAATATAGAATATCTTATATCCAGATATTTTGTATATGAACCAGTAATTCTAAATTTCAAATAATGGGGGATTTGTTCTCAGGTCATCACAGTTGAAAAACCCTTCATTATTGAACATCCATATCATGGAATTGTTCTTCAGTACACCTTATACAAACATGTTGAAGATGCATTAAAAGACACAATAAAACATGTACTGAATCACGGGATATGCGCCAAGAACAAGTGAGCGACGCTACTGGGGAAACCAATCGATTCTGATACTGTAAATGGTTGGTGAACAATGGCTTATGGTTTCTGGATAATCATTTGAAATGCTTTGCCAATTTGGTCAAACAACCCTCTGGTTTCTACGTTTACAGAAAACGAACTGGAACATCACCGTGTTTTTCATGGGTAAAATCCACTATTTCGACTGGGCCATGTTCAGTAGCACATGGTTAGTTTACCAGAAGGTATGCCCTATGCCCCATTTTCAGACACACACACACATCACTTAACTTATTGGTGAGATATCCCCATGACTATCCCCAGATATCCCCACCATTTCGACCGTTCCCCAGCGACTTCTCTGTTTCATCCCCACTCCAAGGTAGATATCAGCAATACATCACCTTTCTACCTCCATCATATCCACGCTATATATATAATATATATATATAGTTCTATATATATATGTATATACCTCATATTTCCCAGCTAAATCCATCTCTGGATAATAAACTAAGTATGCAAAGAACTACCATCATTACTATCATTCGACTGACATCCACTGACATCCCTATATGTTGATGCTTAATTTTCCTTTGAATAAACGTTGATACGGGTGTACTATAGACTATATCACTATGTATAGCATCTAAGATTAATAAATCACAATGTACCTGCTAGTATGTCGTTGTTCATATATCACTTGTATTTAAGTATCCGCTTAGGTACCCATTATCCAATGATACAGTTACAGTATTGGCCATCATTCACCAATTATGGACCCATTTACTGAATGATTTCATTATGGTTCAGAATCTCGTTATTAATTACTATTGATTATAACTAACAAACTCTAACTATTATTAACCATTATCAATGCACATTAATCGATTCATTGTAGACAACCAAAGTGGCTGGGATTATAACTATATATATAAACCTTGTAGTTCAACAACATGTAGATTATAACAACACACCATATTATTGTTAACCATTGTTATCCACTATAATTATGATGTTTAACACAATCCATTAATCCACTATTCCACTATAATTATTATGAAAACCCATGATTAACCATTAATCCACAAGCATTATCAACCATAAATTGATAAATAACTATAATTCATGGCTGCGATCCTCCATTCAGTCCCTAAGTCCCAGCACATAGACACCAGAACTCGCCACAACTGCCACCCTCCTTGGAACTTCGGTAGCCTTGGCGCTCCACACACCACGCTCCAGGCGTTCTTTCACCGCTATATTGAAAGAGTAAAACCATAGGACAACCATAGGACAATGAGAATTTAACCAAGAAAAAAAAGGTCAGCAAATTTATTTAAGTTGGTTTGTAAATTTAGAATTACTACATCTGAGCTGTATGGAATTCCTTCAGTACAGTGACATTGATTTACCCCAATGTATTGGTTTTTGTTGGTATTTATATATATAACAAATATAGAGTAGACTAGGTTTCTAGTAGATCTGCATAGATTTGCATGATATGCTATTTCAAAACTAGTCGTCAGTGAGCCTGCACAAAAACACAGTTTAGTGGAAATTAATCTTCCATCCCCAACTAACTATGGTCATTTTAGTAATACCGGACAATCCATCAACAATTCGGTTTGAAGTACATGCTAAGAGATAGGATGAATATTGCGAAGCAGTTCCAACCCACATCACTGTACTGGAAACTGACAAAAAAATTGGCATAGAAAAACCAATTGCAAACCACCATGCCATAAATGGGTTATATAAATACTTGTATATACACTCAGAAACCGTCTCGAATTTGTGGCTTATGTTTGGGAATGTCCAACTTAGCTAATGTTTACCGGGGCACCACCTGGCATTGAGATCCAGTTTTGAATCGGTTTCTATGTGTTTTCTCTATCTTCTGAAGATGTCCATGTCTCACACTATATGGGAAGCACGGAACTACACAGCAACACAAATCAATCCCATTCAAATTCAATCTCGTTAATTCCACATGAAATCACCACTTTTCCTGGCTTTTCCAGCCCCAGTCATTCGAACATCTCACCATCGCCGAGGCACAGGCATCACCATGTCCCTGGATGTCCCAAAAATCGGACACTTCCGGGCGGTTGTCCAACTCCTCAGCTGGTGGAAAATTGAATCGGCAAAATATTTGACAAAGAAACTTTGATGTAAGTTCAAAGTATACACTGATGAAAATACACACTAATACAATCGGAATTCACATATATATATATATGTTACATTGATGAAGGCTGCTGAATTTTACTTTGTTGATGAACATATACACTACTAATACATAGTGAAATTCAGTAGCCATCAAGTCTAGTGACTGGGACTACATATTCCAACGGAACGGAACTTAACCAGTTTGTTCCCCGGAATGATTTAGTGCAAGCTGGAATCAATAAATCAATGATTCCTGGAACATAACTCATGCAGCATAGCAGCTATACGGATGAAACCATCAAGTGAGAAAGTGTTCCTAAACCGTTTGGAAATCTGAGACAATATGCTGTGTTGTTGAAATCCGAAATATTCTTGCTTTCATTGTCATTTTAGTCAGTGCATCCATCCGCTTTCCGGTTGAACAAATCATTTCTAGTGGAGTGGTGAAACCATTTATTGCTGCTGAAATAGTTTTTTGTTTGTGTCTTCTTTTGTTGTGGCAGTTATGGGGTGTAGACTAACCAACGTTGGAGCATCAGCATGACCACGAAGAGACTTCTCAATAAGCCATCTGGTGGCAAAATCAGTGCCCCCACCGCCGAATGGTTCCACGCGTGCATGCGTCACTGCTGCGACTCCTCCAGCGTTGAAGATGTGCGACTCCTCCAGCTGTGACTCCTCCAGCTGTTGGGCTGCGGTTCACTGCATGCCCCTGTGACTCCTGTGACAGCTTATCGCGCGCAAAGGCCCCCCACCCCATGGAGAAGTTCCTCAGGGTGCAGGCACTGCAATTCTTCCACCGTCGCAGGCGCGAGCCCCTCCCCTCTGCGAATTTCCCCCGGGCGCATTCGGAATCAGCCATGCCTCGGGATCCTCAGGATGGGGCCCCCAGAGCTGACCCACCATAGGGGTGCCATAGAGTTTACCTTCGACACGTCAACGCAGCCGCCTTCGGCGGCTGAAACAGAAACAACATGTAGATTTCAAGCGCCAACAAATGTTCGGTGGACTTCATGAACTAAGTGTGGGATTCAAAGCAGAGAGAAAAACAATATGTGACCAACAACAATTAGGCTGAAAACCCGGAATCGGAATCTCATCTTAATGACGAACAAACATGTTCATTTGCATGGATCAGACATGGTGGAACATGTTTGGGCCTACGGAGCGGTTACCAAGCAAAAAAGTAAATGAGGTGTGGAAGGAAACATGGTAATTCATGTGTCAACATCTGGTTTACCATGCAATATGTTTTCTCTTAGCCCACACACCATGGTGAATGTTCATCCAAGATGTTGCTTTCCCAAACAATTTCTCTGGGATTGAAGGACCAGAACTTGGAGTTCATCTGTTTTACTGTACTTGTTCCATCGATTTTCAGAGTTTTCCAACGAATTTTCCACCGTTTTTGCACACATGTCTCCACAATTTTCCACCGATGTCGATTTCCCCCACAGTTACAGCCCCTTGACCACTTTTTGTTATAAATGGAAATATAATTAACAATAAATTAAATGGGCTTCTTTCACTGACATCCATAGCTGCTCTAACTCGGCAGTATATATCCATCCATGGGGCAACATCCAGCTCCGATCATCACTGTAGTTGGGTCAGCTCTCACATGAAATCAGCCATATCTTGGGGAATCAACGTCCATGATTCATCCACCAGTGACTTACAGTTATGGCCATTGATGAGTTATAACTGGTTATAACTGTTACAACTGGTGATTTCAGTGGGATTATTCCATTTTTATATATTTTTATGGGGTTAGTTCAGTACTTATAACTGGTATCGTGGGTCATAACTGTAGGCTTTGGGCAACTGCATTGCACTGCTCTCCGTCCCAGGAACGGTCCAGGGCGCCGCCACCTGCGCTGCGCCGATGCCGCGGAACAGGATCGCGGCCAGGCGTAGGCGATCGGTGCCCGTCAAGGTCTTCACCAAGTCGTCGTAGGGCGTCTGCTCGGCCTCCGGGTCCTCAGCGATGGGAGATTTCGAGGCGGTTTGTTGGTGGAAAATGATGGCGGTTGGAGAAACGTTTAACAGGAGATCAGGAGATGTTTGTTTTTTTGAATATAGATGTAGGTTTCTATCTTTTTCTGAAACAACTTCGAGCTGGATATGGCGACTTAGTGATGGAGGTCAGTTTAATGATGTTTAGTTTCGGGCTATAACCACTCGACAATCGAGAAATTTGAGGATGAAGCATGAAATATAGGCCTCATTGAATAAATGTGATGCTGATACTGGGAGTGAAGGATAGCATATTTCAAAAACCTGGATATACCTAGACTCTCCAAAGTGCCAATAAAAAATAGGTAAACCTCCTAAATCATGAGGTACAATACCAATTTTTAAGAGGAACTTGGAGAGTGTATAGGTGGTTCTACAAAGACCATAGATAGATTATGATAATGCATGTTATCTGTAAGTTTAGGATGTGATTCATATAATATAGAGATTGAAATGGGCAATCATTTACTTTATAGATATAAACTGATATAAATTAAAGCCATAGTGGTGAATAATAACTGTATGACAGCTTATCATTGTGGATCCCACATCCAAAAAACATACCATCATAATCACAACAAAACACCTTAAACCCACCCACACTCTTGCTAGGTAAAACCTACTTTGTAGTGCCCCAAGTATGTGTGTGGGTTTACAAACCCCAATAACTGTAGTTATTTAATGTTATTTAGGTGCAACAATCATAGTGCAATGGGAATTATTGGCAAATTAGCACCACCTTTATGCGATTTCGTAACAACGGGGGGCCCACTACTTAGATGGGCCATGAAGTTAGTTAACTAGTTAGTTATTATGGATTATATTTGGGATATGTTTGTAGTTTATGGATTATCATTGGGATTAGCTAACTAGTTAGTAAGTGGGTTATAAACTACAAAAATATCCCAATCATCATCCATAAAAACTAACTACTTCACTAACTCCATGCCCCATCTACCCTCTGGTAAACGTTTACGTAACTATGGAACATCACCATTCTATAGCTGGGTAAATCCACAAAAACAAATGACAACTTCGAGTGTTCACCGCCAAAGATCATTTGGGATGTAGGGCTCCAGGATCTTTTCGATGCTCTCCTGACCCAGGAAGATATCCAGCAAGCTATAGCCATTTAGAACTGGTAAAGGGCTTTAACTGTATGTATATAAATATGTATATATATATATATATATATATTGATTGGTTGATTGATTAAATAATATTACAAAAATAATAATGTGTTTATATATATATATACCAATATGGCCATGAGTGAAAAGTCTGGTACTTATAACTAGGTAGCCTAAAATCATGACGTTTGGTTTGCCACATTCGTGACGTTACTAGCTGTATACCCCAAAAAGACGGGCTATGGAGTTCGTTAACTTTTTCAGTGGGTTATTTGCCCTTACAACTTACAAATGGCTCAATATAAGTCAATATAGTGACCTGGTTGGTGGTATACCTAGCCCTGTTGGGATGATGAACTTCCCAATATATGGAAAGTCACAAAAGCCATGTTCCAAACCACCAACCAGTGAATGGCCTAGAGGTATCCCAGCTACAATCCAGTAATTTAACAATAGCTCGGGAGACTGGCCCATTCCTGGATGATTTACCTTTGTCCGCCTATTAAGAATAGTGATTTTTCCATAGTAAACTGCTAAATCACCAGTAGGTATTGAACGAAGAACTAATCAACGTTGAGCTCAGCCTGCTTGGGCAGGCACCACACCTGCTTCTCCAAGACGATGGTTCGAACATCAGGGCCTCGCGCTTGGAAATAGAACTGGAAGATGAAAACTCGTGGAAAAATCATGAAAAATCACCTGCAAAGCCGACAATATGGGGTGGAAGTTGGATCTTTGACATGGAACTGATGGAGTTTCCCAAACTGCCCTTGGATCTTGAAAGATGCTCTATCTCGTTGGAAACGGCCAATTTAGGCATGGGGATGCACCGGATTTTAGCGGCGAACATATCCATTTTGAACCTCCTACTGCTGTCGACTGCTTGGATTGGGTGAGTTGAACACTCCTTGCTTCAGCCGCTCAAGTTGTTCGTTTCCATGACTATCTGACGTTTCCATGACTATCTGAGATACTTCCACCAACTCATCGTAAACGGGCGCCCAAGTGGCTCAGGTCTCTATACTGCGACAGGCGAAGTGCAGCGTTGCCACCTGCAGGAAACCACCGGGTGCGACCATGGCGTGAAAAGTGGTGCCCGGTGCTTTTTCTGAAAACAACTTTCATATCGGTATTCTAGGGTGTATGGATGCTTATGGTCCTCATGGTATATATACTGTATTCCTATACAGTTAATTGGGTGAACCAACGTTCACATGTCACTGGGGAACCACCGTGTGGCATTTTCCAAAGCTGATCTCGGGTACTGGTAGGCTACCATCATCCATAAACGATGTCATTTTCCAAAGCAAACTGTTGAATAACCAGAAGGTATATCCCAAATTATGTCCACTGATAGATCTGATAGTAACCACCCCAAAATGAAAAAATGTGTTTAAAGTGCTTCCAGGATGGTGTATAGTCTGTATAGTGTATAGGCTTATCCGAGTAAGACCCATTGTGTAAAGGTGGGTGTGGATGTCATCACTGATCAACCCAAGCTGTCCTCATCACATCGTCGTGTCTTCACCTTGGTGGAGCGCCTGGCGCCAGCTGCGCCCGATAACTGCGCGGGTCCGGGTTTGTCCGGCAACTCTCTTCGTGACCGGCTCGTGCGTTTATACTGGTTGAGAAATTTTTGCCGCAGAATCGGCAAGTGGGTGCGGCGCCACCCGCGCCACTGCGGCGCCACCCACACGTTCCATCCGTTGCTCCACGACATCAATTCTTTCACCAGCCAATTCACCACAAAATGAGACAGGAAGGGGCACATAAACCCATCCAGCTGCCACTTGTTTTTTTCATTTGAACCCCCAGTTGGCCTGGTTTCAAACTAACTTACCGAAGTACTTGGAGGTGTAGTCCCGCGTAAGTTGCGTGGGTATATGGCCATAATCCTTGGAGCCCCGTATCCCAACTAGCGCAAAGGCGACCTCTCCTATAATAGATGCTTGACCAGCCCTTAACTCATAAAGGTGGTTAATGGTGGTGAAGATTTTGCGCTTAATAAAACCATATAAAACCCCGTATATTTATTGGAGGGTCACTTTTTGGCCAGGGCAGTTGGTTGAATCCCACATATATTATCCACCATTTCTTGAATACTGTGCCTGGTATTTGTTTATCACCATAAATCGCCATGACATGGCCGTTCAACAACCAACTTAATAGAATCAATCACCCAAAAGTCCTTTGCAAATCCCATTAAATCCCCCACGCAATTAGCATTTTAAAGCTACCAAGTAGGGCCTTCTGCACCTGAGGAGCTTTCACAGCAGCTCGAAACTTCAGCACAGCGTACACCTCGTCCAATGCGTCCAAGAGGGTGCCCCAGTGGACGTTGGCGAAGTTGCTGAATGTTCACGTTTGAACTTAGCCAACTTAAACGTTTGATGGGGTTTAAAAACCAAATTAGTTTTATGAAATAAGTATAGTTTGATGAAACTGTAGCGATATCCACCATAAATCCCTGCGTTCTTGTCGGCACAAGCTTGTGAGATAACCAACCCCCATCTAGCTATACTTATTCCATCACCGTAAGCCCTAGTTGTTTTTTGATGAAAACCAACTCAGTTTGAACAAAGGGGGCCCCATGATGCCATGCCCTGGTCGCCCCCGCCCTGGTCGTGATTGTTGGATGATTTCCATTGAGTTCCATGGTGATTCCAAACTTTATTGGTTTCTGCCAAGGGGATTTCATGGGATCAAATAGCATGTCAAGTTGGATTCTGGCAGATCAGCGTTTTGGCAAACGTCAGGGCTGCAGCGAACATGTTGAAAAACGCAGTTGAACTAACCCCATCTTTGCCCAGGAAATACCAACCACCCCCTGCAAGGATCGAGTGGCATGACCACATAGAGACCATCAACCTGAAGAAGCACTGCAGTTATGGCCCTGGCCACAACTGATTTTCAAATGGGATGAGTTATAAGTCCTATAGCTAGTTGGTTCTATATCATGATAGTCCCAATATATCCCAACTATAACTGTTAGTTGGGCTAAGCCACTGCGGGTTTATAATTCCATCCCCCATTATTAGTTACACCCCCATTGGCCCCATGGGCCCAGTCATAGCGGTCGACCTGAAATTGGGAGACTGCGCCCGTTCGGAACCACGAAGAACATAGCTTTTCATGGCTGATACTAGTGGACGGACAGAGTTCTATCTATATAAATATGGGATTGGTTGTTTGGCAGCCGTGGGTTTCTAACTCGTCTATGGTGAGTGTCAAGATAGTGGTTTCATTTCAGCAGGAACGACCAATGGCAATCAATCAGATTGGAACTGGTAGCTAAAACAACTGCTGGTATACAAATTCTATACCTGCTGTGTATAACAAAAGGTTCATTCATTGCAAAGCCGGCCCCAGTGATAAGTTGGTTCATAAACCCATCTGACTGCAGATATATTCCGTACAAACCCTAGTGATTGTACTTACAAACCAAATATTGGCTATCTTTAATCAGCAATAAATCCCATTAACTATCTTTTAAATCATCATTCTCCTATGGTTTGGTATTTACCGGGGCCCCTATGGTCCCTATAACTTTAGGATCCGCTCTCCACTGCCAAGGAGCTCATGAAAGTCGAAGAAATTTCCTCCTGGGGAAAGACTTTTGGGGATTCAAGGCCAAGGGCCATAAATTACGTGTATACAGCAACCCAAAAAAGATAACAAAGTCAAATCCCACTGAAGCAGTGGTAAATCACGGTTCATCACTTTTCTACATGTTTCTACAGTTTTCTATAGGGCTATATGTCTATAGAGTCTAGACACCAAGAATCCCAACATGTCCAAGCTTTAGAAGCCTCTTGACACAGGGATTTCCTCCCAAGCCGATGCCGCTTTGGATTACAATGGTAGAATAGTCCCAACATTGCATGACGGGAAAATTTACAGGAACCCCTTGAAACCATTTGAAACCCTTATATTTTTGACGCAAAAAACCCTGGTTTCCTGTAGATGTTCCTGACAAAACCAATCTAGTCACATAGAAATCATAGCCCCTTGGTATGGAAATTCAATAATATCCACGAGCCATCATTAGTCCTCGATTTTGTACGTGTGTTCCCGTTGGTTGGCAAATTGCAAATCTGAATTCCTGGTCTGCCTTCTCAGTGATCTGCGAAGGTGTGGTATACTTTGCGACGGAACATGATCAACATGAATCAAAATGAAGCATCAAATGGGGGTTTCTATAAATGGACGTACCCTAACGTGGAGTACCATGATGGAACATCTCATTAAAATCAATGATTTAGGGGAAACCTCATTTTAGGAAACCTCCAAATGATACTGTAGAACATGACCCCGTTTTAGACTGGGGGGGACCTATCTAAATGTGAGGAACATGTTCCATGGTTTCTTCTTGTGGGGATTTGAAAAAGGACAGTAGTGGCCACGCTGATCAAATTAGATTGGACCAACTTTCAGCCACTTGTGAAAGATCGTGAGATTCCAGCTATTTGGCGTTTGAACCAGCCATCCAAACACATGCTTTGATTCCCTGCTATGAGGTTGAGCATGTATAGAACTAGTAGCAAATGTGGTAAAACCCTTCCAACCCTAAGCGCGATAGAACATAAATGTAAGTTGACGGCTTGACTCAACCCAATAGAATATATTTCATATCTTCTGCGGCTTGAATTTGGTACGAATGACTGTTCAGCAAGACTTCCCTGATACCACTATGGTCAGTTGTTCAAGTCAAATTTCAGCTCAGAGAACCTCGAAAACATCCTTGAGAATCCACCTGACCCATTCATGAGATTTAGTTTAATCATCAAAAACTCGTCATTCTGAACTGGTGACCTGTAAAGCTATCAAATACATCCCATATACATCCCATACACCCAAGATGAATGGATCCGGTCCACCAGCAAAATTTCATCAAGTGGAGCTTGGCAAGTGAAACAAAGCACAGATTCCAATTGAGAACTAGAAAAACCATGGAAAATTCAACAGTCATTTCCACTGGGAATCACTGGTGATTTGTAGGGGACATCATCGAACAAAACGGGCATTTTCCAGCACCAGAGGATAGATGAGAGGGTCTTAGAGCAGTTGAGGATTTCGATCGGCATCATTATCAGCTATAGCTACAACCTTCATATTCTAATGGTTCATATGTCATGATCTTCCTGAAGATCCCATTTCTTTAGCTGAACATAGATATAAATACTTCTGTTTTTTTTCCAGACTTTCTATAGACCCATGGCCCATGTCCCCGAAACGGAATTCAAACCTTTAGTTCCTCTTCATCTTCAATTATTTTGATTTTTCCCGACAGATGTCCAAGATATTCCCTACAGGATGTTGGTTTATAAACCATTATAATCCCCAGTAACTATAGTTATATCTACCATAAACCATTGTTAAGCCACTTATAAACCAACTTAACTATCTTGGGGGCCCCATCCTGTACATTTCCCTAGCAATTTCTATAGCTTTCTTCCCCTGGATGGCCATGTGCCCTACGTATCCCTACGTCCTTTCGGAGCCGTTGCTACTGAGTTGGAACGGAAGGGGAGCAGGCCTGAAACGCGAAGGGTGCCCTCGGTGCCCCCCGAGAAGAGCGGTGCCCTTTACGACTCGAAGGACTAGGACATGATGGTCATTATACTGTTAATATACGGTATTATATGGTTATTATATGGTTATTATATGGTTGTTATATGGTTAATGATGGTTAATATATGGTTATTATATGGTTATTATATGGTTATTATATGGTTATTATATGGTTATAATGATGGTTAATAATAATCTGGTGGGTGGTTTCAACCTACCCCTCTGAAAAAAATATGACTTCGTCACTTTGGAGTATGAAATTCCGAAGATATGGAAAAAAACAAAATGTTCCAAACCACCAACCAGTATATCTATAGTTGCTGGGATTATAAACCGGCTTATAACTGAAAAAACACCACCTTGCATGATTTTATGGGACAACTACAATATAACTGAGATAAGTTTGTGGGGAATCACAGGATAAGTATAGTTTTGTCTATCTTTGAGTATAACTATTGGAATACATGGATGCACTAAATTGTTGGAACAATAGTTTCTTAATCTTTTCTTGGGGTACTACAGTGTAGCTTACCACGGTTTATGCGAGATATATCTTTACAATCACACATGTAGATCTTTGTTGTATTTGTAATATACATATTACATAACTGGGAGGCCACACATTGTACCTGTTTGGACCCGCAATAGCCCGGTCAGTCATCAATCGGGTTCAAATCCGGGTAGGGCATTGCTCAAATTTAGAGATGAGTCCTAGCCTAAGGTATATCAATGTCGACCCAAGTCACATCAATTTAGATATGAAAAAACCCTTTGCCACTACCCATCCAATGAAGATTTGCCCAGAGAAAAGAGAGTGACCAACTTTACCATACCCTTGTACCACATTGCATGGTCACATGTTGGCACCCGTAGCTATAACTGTAACCCACTACATCCCTCAATGCTCATCCCACTGGCTAAGTAGCTTCTCGCAGTGGATTAAGCCTATTTCTTCATATTCCATAACCAGGGATATATCCTACTTAACTAAGTTAATCATATTTACCAGGGAAAATATGCTGGGCTACTTTTTTTAGGGATATATCATAAGTGGTATGAGCCACCACATAGCCCAGCCACGGTAACCAAAGTCACCGTGCCGCTGTGCCAAGGGGCTTGCGCGATGAGTACTGCGATGGACCGTCACCTGGCGAGCGTTCTGTGTGATGTTCACCCCATTACTTTGATAGATCCACCATAGACCATAATTCACCTGAGCATACTGTACCTGAGCCATATATAGAATATATTTTGTATATATATATAATTAAATATATAGACATAAATTCTAAATGTCTTTTTTTCACTTGTATCCATGGCACCATTTTTTTTGAAATACGGAAACGCCATTGCGCGCATATCTTGTCTTACGCGGAGCTTTTGCTGGCTTATGTTCACTACACTTTTGCTTACGCACTCCCTTACAAGGGTCCCCTTTTCAAACATGAACACACCAGTTCAGAACGTTGCTGAACTATGCCAACTTAGCTATTGTAAACGGCGGCACCACCTTGAAGGCTTCTTTCATTGGAATCTACAAGTATGGTGGATCTCTACATATATAATACATATATATATATATATCCCAAAATTATGAGCTGGACCGTATTCTAATCAGCTTAACCATCTTAACCCGGGGACCCACATTGTAATTTTTCAGCGATGCTTCCAGCCCATGTCTGCACGACCGTTGGGTATCAAAACGGACAGAGCCTGACGGAGCCATCCCAGTGATTTTGGGGACCCGACAAGTCACAAAGTGAAAAAGCTTGGGGATGGTTTATCATTGGGGTTTACCACATTAATTATATTATATATATATACATTGTATACATCTTATATATATATACATATATTATATATTGTATATTATGCAGAATATACATATACATCCTTCGGCTAGCTGGGAAATGCATCTTGCTGTTCAGATTTTCCAGCTAGCCACGTTGCCGAGGATTTCCCAACAGGCAGATCTGGGCGCCATGGGACCCATGGCCTGAAAGGCATGTTGGAAGGGCATCGTGGGTCCCATTTCAGGTCTGTCGCTGTCCTGGCAACAAGGCCTGGAGACATCCCGGTGAATGTTCCGTATGCAAAAATCTATCCCTATGTCATCACCATTATGTTCTCTATTTATATCCTATGTTCCTACCATACCTTAAATCCATAACCTATTGCAAATATATCCCTATGGGATGACAATATGTTCTCTATTTATACCATCTGGTAGGAAAATCATCGATGGAGAATTGTCTGCCATTGCCACGTTTGATTAGAGGGTAAATCACCAAAGGCAAGACAAACCTGGTTGGTGGTTTTAACCATCTTGAAACATATAAGTTCGTCAATGGGAAGGATTATCCCATATATGAGGGAACATAAAAAATGTTTGAAACCACCAATAAGAAACACAGTGAATTGTAATTTGTGGAACCACATCCAGATCGCCCAACAACTCAGACCGACAGGCTGCGGGGGAGTTTCCCCATAGAATTCGGACTGCCGAAACGATTCTGGCTCACTGTTTACTTTGACTGTCTCCATTCCTTATCAGCGATAGTGTTGTTTGGCCAACATGTCTTCATCAGTAGTTCAAAAAGTCATGAAGAAACTTCTCATATCGTTTGTTTTGCAACAACTGTCCGCTATTTTCAGGAACCAGAATCTGTGTGCGCTTGATTCCATTGCATATGGTTTGCGCCATCGTTGAGCCCCATGATTGTATTCCATCCTGCCTCGTTCACCGTCTGTGTGAAAGGTTGACATGGGACGCTAAGACATGTAATGCGTGCCACAGCATGTTGATTGTAAGCAAAAACGTGCCAGTGCCGATGGTCACACATGTGAGCACAAACCCATTTCGGGAAGTCTTCACTCTTTTACTATTCTTTGTTCATTTGTTCTTCAGTCTGTCTTGTGTATTTGTTTGCAAGTTCTTTTGTGTCTCGTCTTGTTTTCCTGACAGGTTGAGAATGGGATTGCCCCTTCATTGACTGATAGTACTCCAATTGAATAGTAAATCAATGTCCATATCAACTACAGTAGCCATCATTTCTTGAGGTTATGCCACTTCTTTGCAAATTAGATCCCATCTTTTTGCGAAACATGTCCAAAAAACCTCAAACAACCTCAAGTATGATAACTATGATTCCTATATAGTTGGTGTGCATGTCCATCTTTGCCACGTGCGATCATGTTTTTGCAGGCAAAATCATATATTTTTTTTTGAGCTTTCCTAAATCATGGGGTACCCCAATAGCTGGATGGTTTAGGCTTCACAATTCCCAATCTAAAAAGACACACAAAAAAAAACGCATGATTTGGATATACCCCCTTTTCGACTTGTTGGAAACATCCATTTCTCGTTGGAAACCCTGCCATCTCTCATGTCCTCAATCTCCACCGTGCAGTTGTAGAGTACCTGAGACTCGACCGGAGTACATCACGATGAGAGCCATAGATTTCTATGGCTAGGTCATCACTGTTCAGAAATGCGGAGTACATACCCCCCAAAAAATAATCATTTAAATCATTTATATATATATATATATAGGTGGGATATGGTGGGATTGAAACAATTCCCAGTCATGGCTAGTTTATGACATTGTGGAAAAACCGCATGACATACCAATGTTTATGTGTGAATTGAAGATCCACAGGTAGGACTATAATGGACGAGTCTCCGACAAGCCAGAAACTGCGGCATCAATTGCGTCTGCATTTTCCATTTTGCAGATTTTTGCAGCACATAAAAAAGGCTGAACTAGGTTCCTATAGCCCTTTGGACTTTCACATGATTGAAGTTAGAATGACATTTGTTGCATGCTTGCTGCCACCCATTCTGTGTGAAGGCAATTGATTCAGGCGGCCGATGGCCGCCAATCATACTTTAGAATTTGCCCAGCAACGGAGAAATTTTGAAAGTGCTTGTCTTGGGTAACATGGTCTAATACAATGGTTTAGTTTAATTAGTCTGGTCTTCAAGTAAAACATAGCATGATGGGCACTGTCCAATGTCAGATTATCCAAATCCTCAAGCCCCAAATGGTCTGCATAGAACATGTCACCATTGTTTTGAATGTGCAGGCGATATTGTAAAGATGATCCTCCATATGTAAGTTTGTTTGTAGTTTGTTTATAAACCATTGCAAACCAATCCAGCTGCAGATATATCATGATATATCTACGATAATTCCGTCATTCACTTGACATATAAATTTTAAACCAACTTACCAATCTCAGGGGGCCCGAAGTGAATCAAGTCTCTGCTGTCGGGCAACTCAAGCTGAAAGTCAGGTCAGCAGGAGCTATACCGGACCCATATTCAACCCGACACTGGTTAGAAAAAATAATCTTAATGGTTCCTATTACTAATTACAGTAATTCATGTTTAATATTCCCATATAAAAATATATTTCAGATTCATAGGTCCCAAAACCATTAAGAAGGCATGAGGACACTGGCACATCGCTATGGTAGTGGACAAATGTCAAAATGAAAGATATCGAAACGCTTGGAACATCACCATAACTCTGCCAAACTGCATTAACCTACTAGATCTTAATGATTCTTCATGTCTAGGACGTTCCAATCATCACGCCCTCCTTCCTCAATCCACCAGTAACAAACATGCCGAGTGGCGAAAGCAGCTCCGCGAAGAATTCCAATGAGAAACTTGTTTAGGAAGTTTCTGGTACTGCCTTGGGAACTTGAAACATCTTGCGTCAAAGAGGGCGTGTCTGACTTGCATAAATCATCAAAAATCCCTCCACGGAAAAAGAAAACAACACACATCTCACTGGAATATATAAGAACATAATCGCAAGAAGGGCGAAACAAATGGAGGCAAACACTAAACATACTAAACATAAAAAAGTAGACTTACATACCATTTGGAATCCGAAACGTCTTCGCGACTCTTGGTGTGGCCATCACTGTAGGGATGATATATCCCAACTCATGTTTTCTAGACCATGGTGTCACAGCGTAATCAATTAATAGAAGCTATACCAATATATAAGTTAAGCATAGTGAAGCTATCCCTAGCTACGAAACTCTGTAAGTGTTTGTTGTAATTTGAAATGTTATCCATAGTAACTGATCGTTTTAACATGTTTGAACATGTTTTAACCGTAACCGTATTTTGTGGGCGATCTGTGACACCAACTGCCGACCCCTTGGCACCGTAAGACACGCGGAAGACGTGCAAATCGGAAGTAGGATCGCCTGGAGAAAGGGATGCCAAAATGACAGTTATGGGCCCAACTGACAATTATAACTGGATTATTTCATGATATTATTAATAGGAGTGATCCACATTATATAACAGTTAACAATAAACAGTTGTGGGTGAGTTTGATTTATAACAGTTAACTTATATACATATATTTAACTTATATATATATATTTATATATAAATAGGAGTTATTTCATCCCAGTTTCTCAAAGGTTACGGGTAAGAGCCATAACTGTAAGAATAAACATAAGTTTGCGAATGGGGGTATTTAATGTGAATGGGGGAAGGGAAAGGGATTCATCATGATCTGACAAGATCTATAATCTATATAGCCAATATATAGCTGTAGCTATATCTTCCTATGTGTGCCTATATATCTATATCGTTCGATATTTGTGATAAAAATGTGGGCGTGAGAGATTCAGAAGTGGATGTCAGTTTTGTTGATGTTTTCGACTGAAAAAAATATGCCAGATGAAATTGGGATCATCATCCCAAATAGGATAGTTTAAGGTACCCCCAAATTTCATCAAGAATAAACATGATCCCCGTTAAACCTCATCACGTAAATGGATATATTTATCATCCCATGAATCGTAAGAGGTTAGTAACCATGGTTAATAAGTGTTCTAAGTAGGTTATCCCCTTCAAAAAGTGGCTTATCACCCCACTCACTACAGTTATGGCCCGAACTACCAGTTCTAGTTCTAAGTCAAACAAAAAACCTCTTTGATGGAATGTAAAAACCCCATTTACATGCAAATTCACTGGGTTTAGGGCTTTAACTTTAACTCCATAGGTTGTTATCCCATGTATTAATGGCTTATCATGGCTTACGAAGCATCCCGTTGTTTCTCAACAACACCGCCTGAGACGCTGTTCACCTCGAGGAGTGGGAAGACCTGATGAGCGCCAAGATTCATATGGGATTTATGGCTGGTTGGTTCATGGTTAATAATGGTTCATATATGGTTACAAAGGTCCGATGGCATCGATGGTCCACAAACTTTTGGAAACACAATATGGTTAATATGTGGTTAATATAATGTTAATGGTTAATATATGGTTATTATCTGGTTAATGATGGTGAATAATAATCTGGTTGGTGTTTTTTTGCCCTACTCTGAAAAATGATGGAGCTAAAGTCAGTTGGGGTTACTATTCGCAACTGAATGGAAAAGTAAACAATGTTCCAACCACCAACCAGATTTAGAATCTTAGAAGCATATTAAAGGGGATCTATGTCAATCTATATGGGCTTCACCTGGCATTTTAATGGGATTCAACGGAATATGGGAATTGAGTATTGTAGGCCGAGTGCATTGTCGTCGACGTGAGAAGTGCCGGGGTCAGTAGGGGTGGTGCCCATCGTGCCCATCTCCATCTGGTCCATCTGGATGAATTATCCAAAAATTCATCTGCCAGAGTTTACTAATCTGGAGTTGACGTTACATGGGGGTCCAAGTTCCAAGTACTCAATATTTGTGCTTTACCTGCCCATTTCTATCCATGTCTAAATTGTAGCTTTGTTCTGGTAGGGCTCCATCATTTCTATCTTCCTCATCGCGCATTGAATTTGAAGAACTGCACTAGCAAAGGAACCCACTGAACTTGGGGTCCATGTGTGCTAGAGTCGTTAAACATGGGATTTTTCTGGTTTATGATGGTTTATCAAGGTTTATGGTCATCTCGGTCATCCCATTTCATGGGATATATATAATGGGCATGTTTACAATGGCTATATCAATCCAAAAAAAAAGTGGATGACCATCCCCCTGGAAAAAAATACCCAAGGTGGCCAACCGTTCCGGAGCCGTGGAGACCCTGAAAAAGAACTGGCCGATCTGTGGGATTTTTCGAGTCGGTGTTTTCCTCAGCTTTTTTATCCGATTCTGGGGAGCCACGTCATGAACATTCACCATTGGTTCATCATCTGTCATCATATGCTTCGCTAATTCAAAGTTGACAGAACTTTCAAACCTACAACAAAGGTGCCCCCCAGTTATAAGTTTGTTTATAATCCTATTAACTAGATATGTTATTGGGATCCATATAAGGTGGTTCCCCCCCCCAGTTATAAGTTGATTATCATCCCATTCATTAGTTCGATATATCTACCATAAGTCCTAGTATTTAGATTTTTTTCAGCACCAACCATAAACCATAGTTATTAAATCCCGATGGTAGATAATTCCAGAGTCCCAGTTATTATAACCATAGTTATAAACCATAGTTATTGGCACCAACTGAACGCTCACCTTCTGAGAGTTGCAAACCTCACCGTCACCAAAAGTCGTCCCAGTGACACAAGTGTTGTGGTCCCGCAGAACGTGGTCATGGAGAAGATTCACTGGGCGCAGCTATGTGGATGATTGATGGGATATGATATAATCTAAATATATAATCTAAATATAATCTACATATAATCTAAATATAATCTAAATATAATCTACATATAACCAGTCAATCATGTTAAAGAAACATAATTTTTTAATTTTTAACAGAATCTAAATGAAAAAGAACATGAAATCTTCATTGGGATGATGACATCGGAATTCACCCAGATTTATGAAAATCAGGATTCTCGCCTTCTCGACACATGGGGAACATAACTTTTTTTGATAAGTAATCTCACACTGGTACTATTGTGGCTACTATATAATAAATACTATTATTATTAATTCTTAATTAAAGAAATCGCAACAATGACTGGTTGGTGGTTTGAACCCCTCTGAAAAAGATGAAGTCATTTGGGATCATTGTTCCCAACTGAATGGGGAAAAAACTGTTCCAAACAACCAACCAGTAATCTTACTGGTGCTTAGTAGGGAATGGGGGAAAGGGATGATTATTAATAGTTGTTATGGATAATTCTCCCATTCCCTACTAAGCACCAGTAAGTAATTTGATGTGATTGCTGATGGGGTGTTCTGGTGACAGAAGCAAACATGTAATGGCGATTTGCTGGAAACCGAAGTGAAATATAACCAAAAATATGATGTGGATGTGTCAGAAAATGCTACATGTTGCGTACCCCCAAGTTATGGCTTAGACTGAGGTCATAATGACTAGCCATAACATTTGGGGATACCGATACCGTATCAGACAATGTGGGTATAAACTGAGAAGTAACCACCCAACTTGGATAAGGTTCAGGTCTTTACACAATGGCTAAAATACACGGAAAAAAACACACACTAAACAACCAGGATGATGTAAGCGTAAGTACCATCTAAGTACTATCTTGAAACACATGTCGTCTTTTAATGATTTCTGGATCGTTTGTCGTGGGTAAAACTTGCCAGCTTCAGTGGTTGGACGCGAAAACACCCGAGCAGCGGACTAAAACATCGGAAAAAAACACCCAGATAGTGGATAATCATGGCAAGTTTCACCAAAAAAAACACTGGGGTTATCTGGGGTTTGAAAAGTTTAAGCAACAACAAATCCAGTTGTATCTATAGCATTCTATAGGTCTTGAACTTTATAAACAGACGTAGAACTTGGGGGCCGTTCTTGTCTCATTGTTCATATCCCAAGTCCATGGTCAAGCTGCTGGGATGCTTCAAGCTGCTGGGATGTCCACCATTCTGGTGCCATGTTGAAGCACAAAGCCATGGGGATTTATGGTAAATCTTGACAGTTCAGCAAATATAAGTGTGTAAATATGTTTAAATAAAAAATAGTCACGTAAGTTACGTAAGTCTGACTTTCTTGCTGGTTAATAGTTAAATAACCAAATTAACCAGTAATCCACTATAAATTTATCTTGCAATCATTCGAATGAATTTTCCCAAAGAAACCAATGTGTTAGATTTGTGAGCCATTGAGCCACTAGAAATACCCATGAAGTGTATCCATCTCATTGCACAAATGTTGGTTGAAAACGCTTTCCCGTTGAAAAATGAGTTAGTTCAGTTTACCCCCAATAACCCAGGTAGCAAAACTCTTCAATAACTCATAGTCAATCACCAAAAGTATAGCTTTAATCACTCAACTATCCAAATAACATACAGTGGTTATTCCCTTCTAACTGGGTATATCAGGCTGATATCAGCTATATCATTGGTGTTCTATACTTAATTACTTAGTGCCTATGGGGCCCCCGGCCATTCGAGAGGTGCTCGAAGAGGTTGCGCCCTAAAGACTGGAGAAAGGTGATGTAGCCTGGTGCCACTGTGGCACATCGTGGATGGGAGAAACCATAGGAAAACCATAGCAAAATGATGCTTTCACCAAGAAGAATGGGACGTCATGGGATTTGTAGCTGATTCATGATAGCTCAGTTGGTGACTTGGTGACTTAAGAACAGGGCCCTGATTTGGTTGGCAGTAGGAGAGCAAGGAGAGCATTTCGCGACTGGCGAATAGCAATGGCCAGTAGCGTTTCCCAGCGGGATCAGCCCTCCCAATCAGAAGTGCTGAAATTCTGCAGGCAGCACTATCTCCACAACCTAAGAGGCTCCCTGGTGGGTTAGGCATTCTTGCGGTAAAGGGTCCACTGCCAAGTACCGCAGGGGTTGATCGCTCACGAGCAACACTTTTGGGGGGGCGTGGTGATCACGCCCTCAGCACTTAGGGTTGACCTACATTGACAAGGGACAATTCCCTATTCACACCTTTTTTTCGTCCTAAAGACGGGATTTTTTCCGTGCCATGTTTAAAAATGGGGCCCCAGAAAGATAGAAACGTGTTTCTTGCTTTTTTGACAAGGCTTGACTCTTTTCATCTTCTTGTCGATGATACGAAAAAAACTGTGGACGAACTGGGGTTTACAAACCAACTTAGAACTGGGGGGCCACATACTGACATGCCAAAAAAGACAGAAAATCCAAGCTGCTTTAAATGCTGTCTTCCTCATAATTTCATGGTTCCCACTTTTCTATCTATCTTGGGGTTGCTATTTAGCTAAGATTCGCGGTGAGTAACTGATGGATACTGATCATTGATATGGGGAACTATGCTGCCAAAACAGAGGGTTGAACTAGCAGTAAATGATGGAATTTAGGATAATTTAGGTGTATTTAATCAACCACACTTATCATCAATCATCCCTCGAAACATTGGAATGTCTTGGATATACAAGATCAGCACTTTGGGGTCAAGACTCTGACCTCGGAACTGTCACACCATCCCTGGTGATGAAGGCATGGCGGGATCATCTTGAGCTTCCAACCAGCTCCAAATCTTCAGTTGACACTGGCAGCATCCCCGAATGTGAGATCTGAAAAGATCAGAAAAGCTGCAAAAAATACCACCATTTTTGGGAATGAATGTTACATCTTTATGCATCAAACAATTACTTTGGGAACTACTGCAAAAAAAGCTTGCTGCTCCAATGAACCGCTGCTACAAGTTGAACTTTGAGTGTAGTTATATGGTATATCAACGCTGAACATCTGAGTGTATGGCAAGCCAATCCATCCAGTTTCATACGAATTGCTGATTAACTACACCTTTGATTTTAGTGGGAACTCCTACTTTTCTGCATCTTAACTTTGGGCAGAGCCGTTCGGGGTGAGTTCCACAACTAAGTTTTTATCTCACCAACGTTTTTCTATGAATAGGGAACATACATATCCCAACGGTATGCGGGTAAATCTCATGGTGAAAACCCCTGCACCATTTCTCCACGATAGCACCACCGTTTTGGTTAAACCGCTGAAAAATTGTTGTAAAATCATCATGTAAAAGCTACTTATCAAAAAACTCATCCATAAACAATACAAAGCTTGCTTTGGGGACACCAACAAAATGAAAGAACCTGGGGATGACTTTTGCGTCTTCGCGAAGGCGCCTTCCTCCGCCACGTGCTGCACAAAGAATTGACCTGATGGCACCAAAGTTTCGCTTCGGTGTGAAGATTTGTCCAAATAACCATATGTGTATATATATATATCTGGGTAAATTATAATATTTCACCAACCTGAATTAAGTCCATTTGGGGATGATTTCTTCCAGTGAGGTCGCAGTGAGGTCGTTATAATTTACCCAGATATATAGATCACTAGGATATGACCTATAGGACCTAGGACCTGTTCCCCTTTAACAAAACCATATCTTTGAGTATTAAATGGAGGGTTTAACACATAAGATATGGTCATTTTGATGGGGAACATACTATATAGGATAACCCTCTAACTTAAAACTTATACTCTTTTTTGGTACGACATGATGATAAAACATTGGATTCTCGGGTATGTTCACACCCAAATGGCTCTGAACCTGGGTTTTCACCAGGAAATGTTGGGATTCAATCAATTTAATCAGCAATTTCATGGTGATGTATTAATATGGATATAAGTTATATAAGCAACAACGACCTTCAGTTGATCTACGAACATCATAGACACAATGAACATATGGGGTAACTACAAATGCTTCTGGATTTTGTCGAAGAGTATAAGTACCCATACAAATGAGCCAAAGTACCAACACAGTCCAAGGCTGTCTGGTTGATTGTTTCTTTAATTTTGGGTTTTCAAATTGCGGGTCTATGGTTATGGTCAGTATCAATAAACACTATGGAAAGCTTCAGACATTCTTCCAAATGGTCGTTGAGTGAACAGTCAACACTTTTACATACCCATAGGATCCATGTATGGTATATATGCTAACATTGGGGGTATATTGATGGTAAATGTTACCATATATATAATATATAGCATACATGGATCCCTATGGGATATGTTACATCATTTTCTGGAACTAGCAGGTTGCCATGTGGTGAAGCGAAAAAACATCGTACTTGGTAGCCCAGCCTAGTGGCTTATAACCCCTTACTTGCCTAGCTGGACCGCCCCACCCTATGGGATTCACCGAAAATGATAAATCACTCATGATTCCTGGGGGTGAATCACCAAATATCTCCATTTTTTTGGGGGGGTATATATCCATAGCCACTCAAAAAGTGTGCCAGCCCAATGAGTTGTGTGAATGCTGTTTTCTGATCAAAACCATTGTGAAAACTAGCTCGATAGATCTCCCACCATACGTGCTGGAGCTTCAAACCCACCAACTCAGCTAACCTCAATCACCTATAAACCCCGGTCCTTGGGCAGTTTTTGTTGCACCACTTTCTTGGTGAAACCCCATCCAATCTGGATACGAAAAAAAAACGCCACGGGCTCCGGGCCAAAACGTTCCAACAAGTCGTCCATTTCAATGAACTGCGACTCGCCTGTGGAGAGTCGATCGAAAACATCGGCGGAGTTGTGAAATCTGGATGGCTTTGCCTCGGGGGAAATCTTGTCATGGCCAATTTCACTGTTCATACAGGACATATATGGAGGTTTCCATAGTCATGGGGGTACCCCCATAGCTGGTTTAATTATTTCATGGAAAATTTCAATCTCAAATGGATGATTTAAGGGTACCCACATGACTCAGGAAACCTCCATATGATCAAGCGATGGGATCTGGAGTTCCCATCCGAACAGCAAAGATATATATATATATATACTGTTATGGTTATACTGTTATGGATAATATATTAACCACATATTAACCATAACAGTATATAGATATATCGTGATCGATCGTGATCGTAAGTGTTTTTGGGTAAGACTTTGACCATTACCACATGGACCACATGAGACAAGGATAGACAAGGGACATCACTAAGCAGGGGCCTTGCCATGCAGACTTCCATATATCTTCACTGTGAACAGCTTTGAATCACATGATATCACAACATGGTACTCCAAATTAGCCTCTCAGTGCCATGCAAAAAAAAATGGTCCAATTGTCGTGATGGTTGATACCTAATATGTAAGAACAATAATCTTGGATCGTTTATCCAAACTATTGGTGATTGGTGCCTCATTGATGGCGTAACTTGGTATCTTATTGCCTTATTGCCAAACGTTCTTCCTGAACACCTCCTATTGAATCTCACGGTGCCACGTGTAGCAACCGTTCATCTTCGTTAGGTCCCCGCGCAAATTGCTCGAAACAGGGTCGTAGTGGTACCTGCTTTCCAGCAAGTCCGAGCCTGTTTTTTTTAACAGAGTCAAGATGGATCCAATCATACTCTATGGATGCATTAACAAAAACATCACCCCCACGAATAAAAAAAAAATACTTTACTTCGTGTGATCCCCACCATGACATTTATACATTTTCTTACTGGCAAATCTTCTGGCATTCTATCTGACATATCTTCTGGCACTCTATCTGACATATCTTCTGGCATTCTATCTGGCATATCTGCTGGCATATATTCTGTCATATCTTCTGGCATTCTATCTGACATATCTTCTGGCATATATTCTGACATATCTTCTGGCATATCTTCTGGCATATCTTCTGGCATATCTTCTGACATATCTATCTGGCATATCTTCTGGCA
>Ga0126342_10000296_pt1:0-7500 | contig 48412 bp, 30 predicted proteins | sample Cyp1metagenome_FD_92528 | JGI IMG/M metagenome (GOLD analysis project Ga0126342, IMG submission 92528) | Coral microbial communities from Lord Howe Island, Old Settlement Bay, Australia - Cyphastrea 1 metagenome | ecosystem: Host-associated > Invertebrates > Cnidaria > Coral ...
GACAGGTTTTGCAGCTTCCCCCATAGACACGGCGAAGCCACGGGAAAACCAGAGACTCGAGACGAGACACGTGGGAGCACCAAAACGAGCATTTCGTGCGAGACTTCCTCCAATTTTCACACTGTGTAGCTTCAAAATCGACGTTTTCCTACGAGTTTTCCTAGGAACCTCTAAATTTTGCAACCTCAAAATCGATGTTTCGTGCGAGGCTTCCGTCAATTTTCAGCACATGCCACAAAATGCCACGCCTGCCGCGGAATTTGCACCTTGTCGCCACTTGACGCAGCCCTGCCACTGCGATTTGCAAAAAACACGCAACACGACACGTCTAAAGTGCCGCGCCTGCCACGAAAAATGACGATGGACACGTCCAAAGTGCTGCGCCTGCCACGAAAACTGCAACACATCTTCTGCAAACGGCGCAAAAGTATTGCGCTTGCCACACAAAACGACTTTCGACACGTTACAGAACACGTCTGAATGTCACGAAGTGCCACGCGAAACGAAGCAACGAGACGTCTGAAACTACCAAAAAGGACCACCTCTGCAAAACTTACTATAGGCACGGCCATATAGCAATCGCGCGAACGGTTGCGGACGGTTGCCGACAGTTGCGGACGGTTGCCGACAGTTGCGGACGGTTGCGACCACAAACGCAACCCCCAGACCCCCAGAGTGAAACGGGAACCCTTGCTACGCATTCGGGGAAAAAAAAAAGGTCCACAAAGGGTACCCCCTTGCAGGTCCTTGCCTTTGCAATTAAAAAAATGGAATTAGCACTTGCAATAATAAACAACCTTTCTGGCTCTAGCTGATGTTTTTCACGTTTTCCTTTGTGTTTTTCTATTGTGGTTGAATGGTTTTTAAGTGTGATTGCTTGCTTTTCAAAAGCAAAAACAAAGCAAACCTTTACCGCATCCAAAATTTTACCTTGTTCAAAAGAACTGGTTTCTTTATTAAAATCTGTTTAAATAATTGCAAAAAACAGGTCCACAAAGGGTACCCCCTTGCAGGTCCTTGCATTTGCAATGAAAAATTGGAATTAGCACTTGCAATAATAAACAACCTTTCTGGCTCTGGCTGATTTTTTTCACTTTTTCCTTTGTGTTTTTAATTGTGGTTGAATGGTTTTTAAGTGTGATTGCTTGCATGCTTTTCAAGAGCAAAAACAAAGCAAATCTTTACCAAATCCAAAACTTTACCTTGCTCAAAAAAAAAGTGACATGGCCCTGAGCTTCCTGGTTTTCCCCTTGCTGAGATAGAAGCGACGTAACAGGTGCTCTCGGGATGGCACTGGTCTGCGGCGCAGAAATTCTCGAGCTGCCGGCCCCTTGCCTCTCCAGTGACGCCGAAGTTCTTCGAGCTGGCTCCTCACAAGTTGGAAGTATTCAGGTTCGTGCACAAAGGCTTCCAGTTCGGCTCGCTTTGCCTCGTGGTAACCCTGCCAGCTTCGTGAGGTCGAGACAGTGGAACGCATTAAGGCTTTATCAGTCAAGCGTTTCCATCCGTGCAACGGTGCGTCTGGCCCGTCAATTGCAATACCTGCAGCTTCCAAGTCCTTCGCAATTGCAGTCTTTGGAAGGCACTCGTAACCAAACATCTTGATTCCTGCCCAATTCTTGTCCGGCTTTGATGAAATCTTCTGCCACTCAATCTTCACGGGCGGGTTCCAACGCTGTTTGACTGTTTCAACGAATCGCTCCAGGTTGACTGGGCACCAGGCCCCATGAAATGCGTCATCACCGCCCCATCCTCCACGAAGCAATTCTGCGGCGTCACGCAGACTGATGTTCTCACTGTGCGCCAGAGAGTCTGTGTAGGCTGTGTGTACTGCAGCATTGTTCTGGTTGAATGTGCCTATAATGCCTGTGCCTCCACAGGTATCCCATCTTCAGACACGCCCAGACAACTTGGATTTAATCAACGAGAACGATATAAAAGGCACATTGAATTAAGCAACTGCCATGACATACAGCCCTTTCGGGACAAAACATGAAAAAATGAGAATTTAGCCATCAAACATGTAAATTTAACCATAGCCATAGTGGTGGTGCACAGTGTTTTAGCTAAGTTAGTTTATGCCACTATAGCTAACATCATGTGGTTTTTCGAAAACCATTTAACAAACAAAACAAACATAATCTTACTAATGAATCATGGATATTTTTTGTGTATCTAAAAAACACGTTTTTGCCCCAGAAATGGGGATACATACTCATTGCCAATCTTAGATACCCTGCAAAAAACTAGGTTTTTTGCTGATTAGTAGATAATCCCATTCATACCAAAAGACTAAAGGATTAAAGTATCCATGTAAGATTGACCTAGTTCTCTAACCATTTGTTTATCCCTAAAGGTACCATTTGTGATGGGGATTGATAAGCCGATGGATTTGGGGTTAACATCTTCCATCATCTTCCGGATCTCCACCGTGGTTGTTTCAAATTGATCACTGGGATTAGAAAAAGGCGCTAAGCTACATCCATGGAAAAAAATCGTTTAAATAAGTCACATATGTTTTTTATTTATATAATGACCATGGTTATCATTAAGAAAACATGATTTAATTGTTGTCTATGTCACGGTTGTTTTACAATGGTCATCCATAACTTGAATGATGGGGGTGATCCCCATTTCTCGACCCGCGCTCTTTTGAACGCGGAAAAATTCAGAGCTCGTTGTTTGAAAATGGCGAAATGTAGCCACAACATTGGGAAAAGCATATGGGAAAATGATGTCATGAATTCATGAATCACTAGAGTTGGGAGTTCCAGCATTTTTCCTGCTGTGTTTTGCACCTTAAAGATTCCATGACTGGAATCAACAGCTGATATGTACAGCTTGGTGATAGTTCTAAAGAGGGTTAACCCATGTTAAACCTCAACCATGGTTTCCCTACTAAATCAATTGAGTTGTTGGAGTATTCAAGTCCCATTTGAAGAAACACTCATGTGGAGCATCCTCAATGTCACAAATTCAAGTGTTACTGAATTGGAAACTCCCGCATTTTCTTACTTGTACTTAGTAGGGAATGAGGGAATGATCCACAATAACTATCAATAATAATCCCATTCCCCCATTCCCATCCATTCCCATCCATTCCCTACTTAGCACCAGTAAGTTTTTCGCTTCAAATCTCACAAGGTGGTGCCCCATAGTTCGCTAAGTTTACTTCTGGAAGGTGAACCTTGGATACCAAGGTTTTCCGATGTCCCCTAAAATCATCGTCCCACACACCCTGAAATCTTAACCAATCCAACTCCCCAACGTAAATCCCAAATCCCATTCAAGCCCATCTAATCTATCCAAATCCCATGAAATCCATCTAAATCACATTAAATCCCTGTAAAATCTCATGAAATCCCTATAAAACCCCATTAAATCCCTATAAAATCCCACGTTGCCCTTGGTACGTCCCCACGTTGCGTCGCCGACCGCCTTCCACCGCCTCGAGCCGCCGCCGGCGGATCAGGAACACGCTATGACGCCTGGCGCATTCGGATGGGATGGATGTGCTAAGATATTTGCCGCATACGTAGTACCAGTACATATTGTAATATTGTATATATATTTATATATATTTATTATTATATAGATATATTATCCTATTATATATATTATATCATATTATATATAGTTTTGTTCATATTATATATATATATATAGTCATATTGTATATACAATCATGTGTATACATTATATATATATATATATATCATTCGAATAGAGTCACTTTATGTTTGCATGTGTATATATATATATAATTTGTTGAATACGTGTGTGTATGTGTGTATGTGCTACATAATATATAATTGATTTGAAATGAATATGTTCAAAACATGTATATGTATATATATGTATATATATATGTATATATATATATATATACGTACTTTAAATATCAGTTGACCAAAAGTTGGGATATAATAAAGAAAAATATAGAATTTAAAAGTAGCATATTGCAGCACAGGCTGTGATATGATATATCCCTGTATGTACAATTTATTAGGCAGTTGTGAAATTCAGACATGTATTTACGGGCACCTTCACATTGGAATGGTTGCATGAGGGCAAGTGCCAGTATCCATGACATCTGGGCAAATGATAATAATTCACAAACCTGAAATAAGGCTCTATTGGGATAATTTCCCTTACTAACCATCATTCCAGGCTTCGGGAAAACAGTGAGGTCGCAACATAATTTACCCAGAATAATTCCAGAATATACGTATGCTTGGTTTAATCCCTACTTCCTATGAAAATCCTTATGATACCCCATGAAAATCAATATCCAATATGCTCCATGTATGGAATATTTACCAACATTTGCCTTAAAATCACCCAGTTTTGTAGGTAAATATACCAGCACCATGGAGCATATGGGCATTACTATTGCTAGTACCACCAATATACCAATCTACCATAAGTCCATGAATCCATCTGTAGGCATGGTGTCCTGAGCACCAACACACCCAATATGGAATCTACAAGTCAGACCCCAGAACGCTTGCTGTTGGTTTTGAACTCCAACAAGTTCGTACTTAATGGTGGTTATAAACCAACAACACATCACTGGGCTGGCACCACCTTGCAAACAAGGAGTCCTTTCCAACAAGAAAACTGTCTGCAAAACCTCATGTTCCTTCGGAGGGGAGTAAAAACCGTGCAGCCAATGTAAAAATCAATCGAACTTCATTGAAAATACCCTCTGGTAAACTAACATAACTATGGAAAATCACCATTTTTAATGGGAAAACTCACTATAAATGGTCATTTTCAATAGCTATGTTAGTTTACCAGAGGGTAAGCTACTCCGAAATCCAGTGGTCTATCATCATGTTCCCCATACCCGTTGCATATCCTTTGCTAGACATTCCCACAGCGTGCTGGACAATCCTCCATAGAAACAGTTGATCTTCCCAGCTACAAACTTCCCCACTTGTGGGGATTTCTCCGCCACGTTTGATGCAGGGTATCTATCCCATCTATCCCCATATCCCCATGATACCGTCATGTGACTCTTAGAAAAGTATACCCCTTTTTTTGAGAAACCTAGCTGCAACTAATATTTCCCATGATTATATTTTCCACTATTGATTTAATCAGGATAGTATCAATATTCCATTCATATCCCATGGGATTGTATACTTGTGGTACCCTCTGGTAAACTAACAGTTCGATATTGAACATTGCCATAGAAATAGTTGATTTACTAGATTTACCCATTCAAAATGGGGATTCTCCAGTTCGCAAGCTGTTAGTGTACCAGAGGGTATTCCCCAAGTCTTTTTTGACCGTCCATATGACTATCCAGCTGTGTGGCATAAGGACCTGCTTTCTGGCGAATAGGCCAAGGCCACGGGAAGGTCTTGGGAAACCTGGGTGAAGTCTGACGGCTGCATCCAGGACTGTCCCATTTAAAATGAAGGTTTCCTAAAGTGGGGGATACCCTCTGGTAAACTAACAGTTCGCGAACTGGAAAATCACCATTTTGAATAGGTAAATCAACTATAAATGGGGTATTTTCAATAGCAAACTGCTAGTTTACCAGAGGGTACCCCACTTATAAATTGGTTTATAAACCCCATGAATACTATAGTTATTTGCGTATCAAAAAACATAGTCATTAGAGTTATTAACCAACTTAGCGATTTCGGGGGCCCTACATTGTAAAGTGGGGGATACTCCAAAATTTATAATGGCAAATCCTACGTATGGTCGTTAGGCCATCTTTAGGCCATGGCTATGTTACCAGAAGCTATCGCGCTGATCCCTGGTTCGGCACTTTTCAAGGGATTTTTTTCGAGGGGGATTCTGACATGCAATGGTTTTATTATAGATTTCCTTGTTGAACAACATAGAATATCCTATGATACTGGTTTTATTGTTGAAGTACCATTATTTATAGATATTTCCTTGATTTAACTATTATTTGGGGATATACCCATATCAATTTATTTGTTAATATCCCGCTATATCCCTTGCAATATACAAAACAATTGTATCTTGAAACCATTGTACCACCCCATTAAGCATTACTTGGATTGATCCCACTTCTCCGATAGTAAAGCTATAACAATATGTGTATATATATATACATATTTATTTATTCGTAGGGTGTCTATATAAAATTGTTTCTCGATGGCATCACCTTTTATTATTGCATCCTAAAAAACATCATCATTTTAATTATATATATAGTGCTGCCTTATACCACCATTCTTCATGGTTGAATGATGTTAAATCCCAAGTTGTCCAGGGCAAAAGAAAATGAGCTCCCACACCCATCTCAGTTGGAAATCACCTCTCGGCAAGATTCCGATGGAATGAACATACTGGTTCTCTGGAAAATACGGATTGCAACTCTGGATTTTCGTTTTTTATCGTGAATAAATGTGATTTTAATTGATTAATCGCTAAGGTTTTTTGCACTTTCTTAGTTGCAAGGATCCAAATAACAAGTAGTTGTCAGCAATTGAAGTTGTGAAAGTCGTCGGAAAGTCCTGTTTCTTGATGCGTGCGGATTTCAGTGAACCAAACTTCGGAAGGATTCGGTGTCATGCGCAATCAGCCAGATAGCCCCTGCAAACAATGACCAATTCTTTGCTGGTAAGTAAGTAGATAATCCCATTGATACCAAAAGACCAGTTAGGATTAGTTTCTACCCATTCAGTAGATTTCAATAGATTGACCTAGTGAATGATGGCTTAATTCATGATGATGATAATCACTAATAATAGCATTTCAATGGAATTCCACGGTGATAATCATCAAATCTTCTTTTTTGGGAACAAACACAGTATACTCCGCTCGCAACCGGACGATCTTTATGACAGTCACCCGGCGGTGACGATGGCATCGGGCTTCCCCTTACCATCCAGTAATCAAACGTGGCAAGCTCGAGAATCAAAGATTCGCTGGCAACGTGCTGTGACCATCAATCCATCGCAGCAACTTCAAGGCAAGCCCTTGCCAGTGCTTTCTCATCAAACCACCTCGATCTCGTGCGCCTCATTGGCAGATGGCGTCGATTGAGGAAAAAGGTATTTCCTGCTTTGTCATTTTGTGCAATATCATGAATCATGCCTCCAAAAAAAATGTTTTCCCAGCTACAGATCTCTGGTTGGTGCTTTTAACCATCTTGAAAAATATTAGTCAATGGGAAGGATTATCCCATATTATATTTTGGACAATAAAAAATGTTCCAAACCACCAACCACATCTCCATTTTTAGATGATTTTCCATTGACAGAGGCTCGACAGAGGGTATGTTTTCATTACTGTACATCCCATACCCTCTGGTAAACGTTTACATAGCTATTGAACATGGCCCAGTCGAAATAGTGAGTTTTCCCATTGATAGCATGGTGGATCTTTTCATAGTTTTTTGTTAACGTTTACCAGAGGGTAATGTTATGGATTACAGTAGTTGGTTTATAGTTGATAATTGCCAACCATTACCCATCGTTGATAATTACCCATTCCCAAAATGACCGCATA
>Ga0126342_10000296_pt1:12500-48412 | contig 48412 bp, 30 predicted proteins | sample Cyp1metagenome_FD_92528 | JGI IMG/M metagenome (GOLD analysis project Ga0126342, IMG submission 92528) | Coral microbial communities from Lord Howe Island, Old Settlement Bay, Australia - Cyphastrea 1 metagenome | ecosystem: Host-associated > Invertebrates > Cnidaria > Coral ...
ATCACGATTTCTATAGGCGGTGGTATATGGTGGCCTACATTATGGTGATATCGCGTTAAATCCGCCTAATCAACCATCCAATTCTGTGTCAACTTTGTGCGATTTCGTGGCCACAGCGACCTTCCGTAGAAAATTTGTGCCTCCACGTAGGAGATGCAACGTGGAAGGTTAAAGGGATGGCCTGAAAAACAACGCGCAGTCATGCCGCTGGCCCAGCCCGTCAATTCCCCGGAAAGAAACGTATGGAACTTCACCAGTAAACACGGTGATTCAGCTATCAACCGGATTTAACATGATTCAACCGATTAAGTGATTCAACTGCCAGAAAATGGAAGGTGAAACAATGACAATTGGGATCAGACCAACAAAAAAGGGTTATTAAACCAACAAACACGGTGGTTTAATTATCAAGAACATGTGATTTAACACGTCCAGCAACACACATGCAAGAAAAAACGTGGATTTCCTTTTATGTTATGAGGACAGGATAGATATGTAAAGCCGACAACATGGAACTTATTGGTGTGTTCTACGCAAACTACGTGGAGTTTGTCTGAATCAGAAATATATGCTACATATTACATACTTTCCGGGTAATTTTGCATTAAAAATGCCTTTGGTGATTTATCAATATTTGGTCATTTTGTTGACAACTTTTAGTGGGATATCATGATACCATTGGTTTGTTTACTGTGCCCAAATCCCAAAAAGGTGAAGAACAATAAGTTGTGTATGGCTATACAGTCCATCGAACTACAGTAGATGGACAAATTATTCAAACCCCGCATCCATGAGTTGTAGGCTACCCCCTGTCCCTCCAAATTTCAACGATATGGTTCCGTATCTTTGCTCCTGGTCTTAGGGTTTGATTTATTTCGTCCATTACAAGGGTTTGAAGAATTCGTTCATCTACGGTACGGGGAGCGGTGGTCAGCAAGAGCGCAGAGAATGTGAAGGGTAACTTTTCCTAGTTTGTTTTTCTGTTCCGTGATACTTTGTCTCTACACGCGCTTTGCGTGATTGCAACTGCTGTGCTTTTCCAACTCCCTTAGACATGATTGCAATTGCTGTGTTTTTCCAATTCCCTTTCCCGAGGCTGATTGAAAATGCTCTGTTTTTCCAGTTCCCTTTCCCGGGCGTAATTGAAGATGCTGTGTTTTTCCAGTTCCCTTTCCCGGGTGTTGATCTAAAACGTAGAAAAACACAGCAAATCCGCGAAGGGAACTGGGAAGGGAACTGGACGGGAACTGGGAAGGGAAAGGGACCTGGAAAAACATAGCATTTCGTACACGCTGAAGAAAGGGAATTGGAAAAACACAGCATTGTCAGTCCTGCCCAAGGAAGGAAGTTGGAAAAACACAGCATTTTCAATCACACCCGGGAAAGGGAACTCGAAAAACACAGCATCTTCAATTACACCCGGGAAAGGGAGCTGGAAAAACACTGCATTTTCAGTCAGCCTCGGGAAAGGGAATTGGAAAAACACAGCATTTTCAATCACGCCCAAGAAAGAGAACTGGAAAAGCACAGCATTTGGGAGGACCTTTGTGACACGGCCAGCTGAAGTGGGTTTTACAGTATCATGTTTTATCATCCACTATTATGGCGATATCATGTGATGACTTTTTTTTTTTGAAAAACGACAGGTGTCTTGTCAATGCAAAGAAATGGAAGAAATAAAGCTATTGAGGATACATGGTGGGTCTCATCATCCACTTTTGTGGCGTTGTGACTGGCTTTGCTTTTCAGTCATGGGGTGGCTTCTTTGTTTAAAAAACAACAGGTGGTGACAGGTTGCGTATTGTCAATGCATAGTGTGGAAGAAATGAGTACATAGAGGATTCATGATGGGCCTTATCATTCATCTTTGTGGCGTTGTCACTGGGCTTGCTTTTAGACTCATTGGGACATTTTGGGAGAATATAATTTGTGAGGTCTTAGCAAAAACATATGCCACAAAAAATGCAAAATCATGATGAGAAAGTAAGCGCGTGAGACATAGTACTACGAATCTATGCTGGATCTACCCATTTCTGACTAAACCTCACTAAATCCCGGTTATGTGTCATCTCGCTTTTTTGTCGATTCTACACCAACAAACCAGCGGACAATTGCAATCATCGTCCCATTTTCTGGATGGAACAAGCATAATCGAAACCATCATTCATCATTCCTAAAGTCATGGGGGATCCCCAAGTCACCATGGGTTTCAATATTAAACGGGTCTACTGACTTGGATGATTTGGAGGTACCTCCCATTTTAGGAAACCTCCAAATCAGAAATACGACTGGTACATTTTTTGGGGTTAACCCCCCTTACACTCATTTGCAGTGAGGTCGTTTTGAGGTTGCAAACTTACCGTAAATACGAAGGTACGGGTACATACTTCCATCCTCCTTCATCATGGACCACCTGTTTTATGGGACCCCAAAGAGGTTCAATGTTGAACCAAACTGTCTGAGGTGGTTACCTCCCAGGTCGAAGAGCGCTACCACAAAGTAAAAGGCGGCGACTGCGTCCACCATGCGTGCATTACTCATGCGTGACAGGGCTCTATCTCTCGTCCGTATGCCCATGCTCGTCAACGATCTCTGCAGCAGAGACTGCCAGGCCCGCCACATTGAATAGCCCATAGTGGATCGACCATCCAGGCAAGCAAGTCGCTCTGATTGCCAAACGTGCGGTCAGCTGGGAAAGGCTCAGCTCCGGGAATTTCATTATCACCAGCCAACAGTTACTCAACATCAGTAACCTGTTGCTGGCTGCGAAGCTCAGACGCGAAGTGACATTCGGCAGAGGTCTTGGATTGCGTCTTAACTCGGGGTCGTAGTCTTCAAAGTTGCGCCTCTGCCATACTGCCATCAATGAATTCTTGGTGACAAAGAAAGCTGCTCCCATATCACTGCCATGTAGAAATCCGGGCGGTCGCAGCAAGATTTTCTCTTCTTCTTCTTGCACCAATCTGTCCAGAGCATGGCTTGAAACATTCATCAAGCACAGAAACGGTCGGGGGTACCTAAAGCCAATGACGATAAAGTGGGGGGTTGACGATAAAGTTGATGACTCCGCCACTTTTCATGTTGTTCCATCAAAAACATCAAACAATCTGATTCCGATTCACGTAGCCAAAAAAAAGATGATGTTGGGATGTTAAATGGCTTTTAAAGTAAAACTACAAGTCTTCATGGATCAAGAATCAAAGAAACTTTGGGTTCATGGGGATTCCCCAAGAGAAACCAAGACAAAAATCGCATTCTGATGGTAGTCTGGGCAAGGTTTAACTCTACCTAACCACCTGAAAGTGATGTGGAGTTGCCCAAAATGGAAAAATCTATGGACAGAATGGCTACCCCGATCAACAAGGTCAACATATGTCAACATGACAACCACCCCATGAGCAAATTGACCATCATGGATAATGGATTCATTTCGATAAAATTAGCTTCGTAGGCACATGGACCATGGATGAAATATTTGCCAGCACTTACCCCAAACCTGCTCCGAATGTATCTAAATTTCTCCAAATATTGAAGTATTGGAGCTAATTTCACTTTCGTGTTGCGCAAACTCTCTTGCCATTAGAGGGTATTTTTGAACCTACATTGCAAGGACCCCCCGCAGGGGTCGAATATTGAACAAGTCATCAAAAAACAAAACATTTAACCCACAAAGCGGCGCCCACAGATCTAAGTTGGTTTATAAACCCCATGAACATCCATTAACATCCGTTTGATACAATACCATAAACCCAAGAGTCAGATATTTCTGCAATGAGGCATCACCTTGCACTCAACGGACCGCCAATTCTTCGCACCGGGTCCCACGCCTACCAAGGTCACTGCGTGCTCGTTGCCCTGACAGCAGCGAGTCAAATCCGGCGCCCGGGATCGAAGTTCGGGCTGCAAGGTGCCCCAGTTTGCTAAGTTGGTTAAGATTGTATGAGAAGCTTCACAAGTGCTTATTAATGGTAGAGAGAAGTAGAGACTGTATATCTGGAACTGGGTTTGTAGACCAACTTCTACCTGAGGGCATCCCTCTGCGCGGATAAATGTTGACAAGAATTGGTATATCTGTAGCGAGAATGCAAAAAAGAAACATTTAAAAACATTGGGATAAGACTTACAGTAACTTAAATTAAAATGAAAACAAAATATGCACATGTACATAAAACCAATCAAACATCCTGATATTTGTACAGTGAAAGTTCACACCCAGGGAATCACATATTTGGGGCTATATCTCAGTTGTATCAATTTGTCCCATTGCCTTATCTCCCTGCTTCTTGTGTGTCAAATCAGCAGTTACGTGTGAAATCTATGTTTGGCCAGTTGATTTGTTTTTTGGGGTTCGGAAGACATGACTAATCATATTCTTAAATAGTCTACCTTGATATACCTTGGTGCTGCATTCCTGCATTTGTAGCAAGCACCCAACCCATCAAGCAGACCCCATGTGCTCCATGCTTACTGTCTGGTATAGCTCACCTACATGTGGTTCCATGTTTGGTGGTAAGTGTTTGTAGATAAGTAAACCTATTCCATACATGGAGCGTTAAACGACTTGACCCCAAAGCCATTGATATCAAAAGATTCAAATCATGCAATGGTAAAGATCAACAGCCTCCAGTAAACCAAGATAGCTATGGAAAATAACTGGTTGGTGGTTGAGCCCTACCCCCCTGAAAAATATGAAAGTCAGTTGGGATGATGAGATTCCCAATATGTGGGAAAATAAAAAATGTTCCTTAAACCACCAACCAGCTAATCATGTTGCATTAGTCATAGAATTGGATGATGGGAAAATTTAAACCGGAAAACCCTATATTTGATGGAAAAAAACATGGTTTCCGGTTAAGATTTTCCCTTAAACCAATCCAGTGAATTAGAAAATTGTTTATAAATACTACACTACCAGAGGGTACCCAAAAAGAAAGTGGGCAGCATCCAGCAACGGCGCAACGTGGCAACGTGGACGACTCGCACCTGAGAATCTGCCACCAAGATCAGCACACCATCCTCGATACCATGGGTCGATGGAAGATGTTTATGGGATACCCTCTGGTTATGTAAGAATAGCTATTGAAAATGCCCATTTATAGTGGATTTTCCCATGAAAAATGGTGATTTTCCATAGTTATGTGAGTTTACCAGAGGGTATTGACCATCAAAGTAATGGAATATGGGGGAATTTGATGGTATATGGGTAATAGGGGAATCAATGGAAATATTCAATGAAGTAAGTATCCCAATAAAGTAAAGGAAATTGATGGAATATCAATGGTATGTTCAGGGAATTTGATGAACTAAGTATCCCAAGAAAATATTCCAATGAAGTAATGGGGGAATCAATGGAATATGTTCATTGGTTTTCCAGCCACATCCAGATTTTTGTTCCACTTATCATGCGGGTTGGCTCAAATAAGTATGACCCTCTGGTAATCAAATGTGACTGGAAACTGCTGGATCGAGGCTTTGTAGCTGGGAACATCATCGACAAGTCGTGATTTTCCATTGCCCAAAGTCTTCTGGAAACAATCTGCATGTAGTTTTGGCTGAAGAACTACGATCTATGGCTTACAATGGGTATACATAAATCATCATATGAGTGGCGGACAAAATTGCTTAATACCCGCAATGGACATGGCCAAAGTGTGTGGTCCCCTATCAGGCCCTATCGGTTGTGAGTGTTTTCGCACAAATTTGAACATCCCATGTCTTTAGTCTTCCCCTCATTTTGTCGTTTACTCATATATCTATAGCTAGATGGGCCAACACAAAGCAACAAACAAACACTGTTTGGTGGTTTCAATCTATATCAAAAAATATCAGTCAGTGGGATCACCAGACCATTTCAAAAAGGTTGTTATTCGAATGAAGCAATCATTAACGACCAACATTCGAAACATCTTTTTTTTGCTGCATAACATTGATATACCCTCTGGTAAACTCACATAACTATGGAAAATCACAATTTTCAATGGGTAAATCCACTATAAATGTGCAATTTTCAATAGCTATTCTTACATAACCAGAGGGTATTAATAGCTATAGTCGAAAGTCTTGTTGTGGCATGTTGTGGGTGAACTTGTTCCATCCGTTTCCCCCATCTTGCCAATGGCTTTCCATGCCGGAAACCCATGGATTTGCCGCATGTAGACGTACCCCGAAATAGATTGAACACTACCCTGGGCAAAAAAAAATAAGTAAACTTGCTAAGATACAATATATATCCTTCAAACACGGGTGCAACTGCAACAAAAATCTTTGTATCCTATTAAAACTTCCCAGTATATTCACATGGAATCACTATTATCAAAAAAATATTCCCAGTTTGTGTCATGTTTGTTTCATGTATGTGTATATATATATGTATTATAAAGCTCTTTTGAGGTCAGGGATGTATTTATAAAAGGGTATCTAAACATAGCTATCCCCTGGGTTCAGGGTGTATATATATATATACATACATATAACTAGAGTTGGGATCTATACCCTCTGGTAATTTAACATAACTATGGACAATCTCCATTTATATATAGTTTTCCCATGAAAAATTGTCAGTTTCCATAGTTTTTGTATGTTTACCAGAGGGTATGGTTTATAAACCATAGTAATTTGTTCGATATATCTACCACAAGCCCTAGTTGTTGTAGCTATGGGATACCACCTTGTACATCAATGGGGTATTAATAGGATAATAACCATATGTATATCCATACTGATTCTTCTTGCATCACGGTGGATCGGTGAGTGGAAATGCACGGCCAATGTACGGGCAAGCGACGGCCAGCGCCCAGACTCTCTTGGCCTTTAAGGGGTCGAGTTTCCTCGGTGGGACACAGGTCAAAATCTCAAAAAACGGGGGAATCTTTACAAGGTGCCAGCCAGAGATACCCTCCGGTAATTTAAGATAGCTATTGAAAATTGCCATTTAGAGTGAGTTTTCCCATTAAAAATGGTGATTTTCCATAGTTATGTTAGCTTACCAGAGATAAGTTGGTTGATAGAACCCTATATGTCCATTGTCCTATAATCCCTAGTCAGGCTAGTTATGGCTAATTCATGCAAATTCTATTGATGTATGCTTATCTTTGGTATTCACAATTCATTTGCGACTTTGTCAAACATCAATTCAGAAAGGAAAAATGCTAAGGAACATCAGTTTCGACTGATGGGGACTGGTTGCAATCCAACTACTCGCAGGCTCTAGGTCTATGACCCTGTCCTGTCACGGGATCAGCGCATTGGCTGCACAAAAAAAGCTCGGTCGGCAGATCCAGAGTTCCAGGCCCAAGACTTAGTTCTTATTGGGCCTGGAAAGAAACCGGTTCTGCGGATCGAATGCAATTGAGGAACTGTTCGAAAATGTTTGAAACACCCCTTGCTCAAGAGCACTTGAGAAGAGGTTCTCCGCACATGTCACTTTCAACCAGACTCGATTAGCAGGAAGGGTGGGGAGCTTCAACTTTTGTTGTCTTCGGTCAGGGTACATTTCAAGATCATCTCCGGCTCACTCTGCTGTTCCGGGTCCACTGTCAGACAGACCTAGTGACATTTTTTTGGAATTTTGTTTGATAAGCCCTTGTTAGTAACTCATTACAAAGTCCCATACTCCAACATTACATCCAAGCTAGAATATTTGCTTGTACCCTCTGGTAAACAAACAGTTTGCTATTGAAAATTGCCATAGAAATAGTGAGATTTCCCATTAATAGCATGGTGGATCTTTCCATCGTTTTTTGTTAACGTTTTACCAGGCCGGGTACATCATCTTCCAGCCATGATACCCTCTGGTAAACGTTTACATAACTATGGAAAATCATCATGCTATCAATGGGTAAATCCACTATTTCTATGGACAAATTTCAATGTCGCAAACTGTAAACGTTTACCAGAGGGTATCATAGTTTTGTTGGTGATATACATGATATTCCATGATATTCCATGATATTACCATAGTTATATATACCATTCATAGAATTGGATGATGGGAATTTTTTAACCGGAAACCCCTATATTTGATGGTAAAAACCCATGGTTTTCGGTTCAATTGCAAACTGATGGTAATTTGAAATTTCACTGGCGGAAACAAACTCTTCACAGGTGGGTTCAGCGGCCACAGCATGCCACGGCCACAGGTGGGTAGCGCCGAGTAGTGCCTCCCATCATAAACCGCAGCTTGTAACATTGTTCTCCAGTTACCAAAAAACATACTTCCCAATCGTCAAGGTGAATATATACAGTATATATACATTAATGTATAATATATATATATATACACATTAATTTATATTGACCAGTTACCATCGATATAAACATTGTAATGAAAATAGGATAAATATACAAATATGGCTATGTCATTTTTATTTCCATTGCTTGCTGTTTCAATCCTCAAAATCTTTTGGTAGATTCCAAAAGATTTTTTGGCAAACCCATTTTCATTGTTTCAATTTTAAGAACAAAAGAACAAACGATTATTCAGACAAAAATTGTCCAAAAACCAACATCAATGAGCCCAATACAAGCCAAAAACAAGCGCACGATAGGATTTTGAGGAACGTTTTGGAAACTGGTAAAGTCTAGATGATCTCTAGGATAGCTAGGAAGTCTAAGATATCCGTTATTTCGACTTGACTAGAAAAAAAAGTATGTTATAATCGTCTCACTTGTTTACAAGAATTGCAAATTGTTTTTATTCTGTGATTTAAATCTTTCTAAAAAAACACACACACACACAACAATTCCGGTGTGGGAACAGGATATCTGATAACAAACGGTAAGTAGACTGTAAATTGCATGGAACTGAGATATTCGCTAGATATTCTGTGGCATCACCATATTATGGCTAGATATATCTGGTTGTATAAACGATCAATCCAACATTTCCCATAAAAACTCCCATTTCATCCAACTAAAAGACCATATTATGCAAGGTGGTGCCCCATAGCTACTTACGTTGGCTAAGCTCACTAACATTCCAATCAGGCTTATGGTAGATATATCTATAGTTCATAGGCTTTTCTCATATTATATCAAACATAAATCAAATATATCCGACTATCTCCCATGATAACCAACTCATAATCATACTATCCCATAGTATGCGCCTTTCTTGTCGCTCACCAGATTTTAGCTTGTTAAATCCCATGTTTTGGGATGAATCTCAATTCCAACATGGGAGAGTTTGCTAAAATATAATCCGATTGATGGTTATAGCATGTTTACAAAATTAGTTATATCCTGATTGTTGCTTACATCTGCATTTCATCCCATGAATTCTTGTTGATGAATCATCTGGTTGGTGGTTGACCTACCCCTCTGAAAAATGATGGAGTTCGTCAGTTGGGATGATTATTCCCAATATATGGAAAAATAAAAAATGTTCCAAACCACCAACCAGATTCTATATATGTTTATGTATATTATCAACTATCATATATTACCATAGACTTATATTACCCTATATTACACTAGTTGGATTATCCCATTATTTGCGTTGGGTAAATCACAATTTCGTTGGGTCAATCCCCAACCGAACCAACCGAACTGGTTCGGCGTTGCTCCACTGACTCCACCAAGGATCGCCACAAAGTCCTCCGCGTCATTCTTCACCAGCAGCGCGGAAGAGCACAGAAGGGCCCATGACTCGCCTGGCAAAACAACGAAGCCAAGGCAAGGGGTTTTCCATGGGATTTCATGGGTATAACTATGGTAATATTTCATGGGAATATCATGGAATGGAATATATCACCAACAATATTGGTATATATCATTTTATCATTTTCCATTATCATTTTATCATTCTATATACTAGTTTTCCACAATAAATTGATAATGGATATCATTCATGTGGCCCCCATGAAGCCAACAGACTGGTCCAATTTGTCGAAATCAGAGATAATGGGGATAGAAAGGAATAGATATCATACCCTCCGGTAAACGTTTACATAGCTATTGAAAATTGCCACAGAAACAGTGGATGTTCCCATTAACAATGGTGATTTTCCATAGTTATGTTAGTTTACCAGAGGGTAGGCATTATGATCAATGGCCATTTCAGGAACCGATTGATTAGAGATACCTACCATATATAAGGCCTATTGTTCAGGCCTAAATTTCAGGAAATATCCCCGCAAAATATGGCCAGAAATATGGTACGTTTACGTACCTCCAATTTAGGATTCTGTTTTATTACCATTGATAACCATCATTAACCATCATTAACCATTATTAACCAATTTAGGATCCTGAAGATCTCCCATTGATATGTGGCAGGTGTCATAATCAGATGATCATCAATACTTATGCTCCATGTATGGTATATTTACCTATTTATCAAATTCCCAATGACCATCAGATATGATGGGATTTAACCAACATCATGGCTATTCCTAACGGCTTTTTTGGATGAGGAATGCTGATACTTCATGGGATACGAATGGATTTTTCGCCGGAATCTTGGAGGTTCACCGACAAAAAAAGAAACCAATCATGGGATTAAACGGAGATATACCATCTGGTTATTTAATATAGCCATGGAAAATCACCATTTTTAATAGGTAAACCATCTATAAATGGGCCATGGCTTCCATGGCTATGCTAGTCATAACCAGAGGGTAACTCGATCATCAAAGATACAAGTATTGTTTGAGTGATGCGATTGATATCTCCATGAATTAAAGGGATACTTGGTGGTTCATCCCACGAATCGTTTTTGTGCGTGAACGATTCACCCCAGTGGATTACGTGGATTTACCATACAACCCCACATAAATCACTACAAGGTGGTGCCCCCCCAGTTATAAATGGGTTATAATCCCATTAACTATAGATATAACACGTATAAACCATAGCTATTGGACTTATAAACCAACTTAGCTATCGAACTGGGGCACCACCTTGTAGGTGGTTAAGCCACAAACAGTATATATGTGGAGCCACAAAGGATACCGGCAAATTAACATAGATGTGGAAAAGCCTACAAGCGAAAATTGTCAGCTTCAGCCAGGTTCCCTGAAAGAAACCTTTTTGGAACATGTTTGTGTTTATGAATAGGGCTAATCTTAACCACCAACAACCATTGCTTGATGGCTTATCAACCATCTAATATCAGGGCATATCAGGGCTGACCCGTAGGGGGGTTAATTCATTACCATATAGATGGTATAACATAAATCACTGGGGTTATAACCCACAAAAACTAAGTGGGATGAGCCACCAAGGATACCCTACGGCAAATTAACATAGATGTGGAAAAACCCTAGTTATAACTTATTTAAAACCAAGTGGGGTGAACCACCAAGTAATAAGGTTCTTAAAAGCTGCGACCGACCTGATCGACCTGAAAAGTTGAGAAACCTGTGCGCTATAAACTCGGGGCTGGCCTTTACCACGGTAGTGATGGTGATTTACTGGGGGAGATGGTGGGTATTAATGGATTCAAAGGTTTTCCATAGTCATGGGGGGTACCCCCAAATGGTTGTTTATAATGAACAATACCACTAAAATGGATGATTTAAAGAAAATATAACGGTGTTTCCATAGTCAAGGGGGGGGTACCCCAATAGCTGGATGGTTTATAATATGTTATTTCATAGAAAATCATATGGAAATGAATGATGTAAGGGTACCCCTAATTTAGGAAACCTCCATAATATGATAGAGAACCAGCTAATGTTCAAAACCTATGTTGTACTTTGTAACATGGGGTTGCTTGATGATAAAGAAGGGAAACCCTCTGACCCGACCAGTATAGTATAGAGGGGTATACTGGGAATATGGTTTCATTTTTATTTGGGTATACACTCTGGTTATTTAACAGTTTGCCATGGTATAGATGACCCATTTATAGATGATTTTCCCAGCTATAAACCTCCATATATGAGGGGTTTTCCATGGCTATGTTAAACAACCAGATGGTAATGGAAATATCGTCGGATATAGTCAGCAAATAATTATGACACTCAATGGATACCCTCTGGTAAACGTTTACGTAGCTATAGAAAATCACCATGCTATTCATGGGTAAATCCACTATTTCGACTGGGCCATTTTCAATAGCTATTCTTACATAACCAGAGGATATAGCAAATAATTATCCGATGAAAATGGATAGTTAAGAACAGCCTAAATAGATGATTTTCCCAGCTATAGCTCATCATAAACTATCCATTGAGCAAATAATTATGACACTCAATGGATAGTTTAAGAAACAGCCTACAGGAAAGCATTGAAACGCTCGAAAATCGGTGGGATATCTCGGGATGATCAACTCTGGAAAACATGAGTCACTTGGGATGACATGACATTCCCAAGATTTTCTGGGAAAGTCATTCAAAATTCCATGGTTCCAGTCACCACCAACCAGACTATATTGTTATTCCAATTATTAACCATTATTAACCATTAAACCATAGATTAACCATGGATTAACCATAGATTAACCAGGAAAATTGCATGGTTCCAGTCACCACCAAGCAGAACTGCTTGGACTAGTCCTGGTTGGCTTTTACGAAAACAAATCAATTGGTTGATGATTTTTTTCCCTACCCCATACAGGATGGGGGCCCCCAGATATAAGTCTGTTTTTAAACCATAAATAACCCCCATGAATACTGTAGTTATATCTACCATAAACCATAGAATTCAGCCACTTATAAGGCAACTTATAAATCTTGGGGGCCCCATCCTGTAGGATCCATGGTGCTGGTATATGAATGCTAACATAAAGGGGGTATATTGATGGGATCCATGGCACACCAAACAAATAGCAGCACCGTTAGGATCCGTCATGGGTACGGGTTAATTCATCATCCCCGCAAAAAGAAAAAAAAACATGGTCAATCCTTGGTAGTTCACAAAAAATCATGGTCATCTTTTTGGCTGTTTATCTGGTTGGTGGTTTTAACCATCTTGAAACATATTAGTCAATGGGAAGGATTATCCTATATATTGTGGAAAATAAACAATGTATGAAACCACCAACCAGTTATGGTGGTTTTCCACTTACAGCAAAAACTAAAGGATTTTTTTACTACCTACCCTCTGGTAATAATTTGTTACAGTTTGCAACTGGAAGCCATGGCCCATAGAAATTTCGTTGATTTACTCAGCTAGAAAATGATGTTCCAGTTCGGAAACTGTTTACCATAGGGATGTATCCATGAACATCCCAGGTCCTGGATTTTGGTTAGTGCAATTCTCACCCGCAGCCATTGTCAGCCACCTGCGCCGCATGGCCCATCGCGTGGCCCATCGTTTTGATGCTCCAATTGGGAGAACGTACCTCAAAAGGCAAGGCGGTGCAGGGATGCTGGAAAGAAACATGGTCAATGTCAATAATCTATGTCTATAAATGGAGATTTGATGGGTCATATGACATATTATATATATACACATATCAATTTTATATATATTATGAATTCAATTTTATATGATGTACATGTTGTATATAATAGGATGTAATGGTACATGGCATAACATTACAAATGCCCCATGTACGGAAGATTTGCAAACATGTTCTTCAGAAATGAAGCACATGTGGGTAACTATACCAAACACAGAGCGTATGGGATGGTTAATCAGTATATACCCTGCCCCATGTTTTGTATCTAGCTGATTTTGGCTGGCTGAAATTAAACCCATTAAGCTATCAAACTAAGGTTATGTGCTCATTAATTTGGATTTGGCACAATTACTATGATAATTCACCAACACGAACTGGCCCAAGCAGATTGTCGGACTCCGGTTCACCCTGTTAATCCTAGTCAGAGATTTTTGCTACAGGGGGCGACTGTTTTCACTATGTGACGCCCCCCAGTTATAGTTGGTTATAAAATGTTATAAACCCCATTCACTATAGCTATACCCTGCATAAACCCGAGTTGATCAAGTGTTGAGTCAAGATAGTAAAAACCATGACTTCCTCTAGATGTTTAGTCTTAAATCATCCCATTGAATTGTACTCTCTGGTAAACTAACATAACTATGGTAAATCACCATTTTTAATGGGAAAACTCACTATAAATAGCCATTTTCAATAGCTATGTAACAAATTACCAGAGGGTACATCCCAAAGTGATTTTTTCAATTCGCAGCATAGAAAAATCCTCCCAAATCGACCATCCAAGGCCTGGAATACGCGACCTGGGACCCCGTGGATCAGCAAGTTGATCATTGATCAAGTGGGGTTCCGCTTCTCAACTTGGGCAGTTCAAGCTATAAGTGGATCTATTCCCTCTGGTTATGTCAAAATAGCTATTAAACATGGCCATTTATAGTGAGTTGTCCCATTAAAAATGGTGATTTTCCATGGCTATGTAAACGTTTACCAGAGGGTAACCAGAGCTATAGGGGTTACCCTCCGGTAAATCATAATGGCGTGCTACAAAAACCCCGCATTTCCAAATGAGTTTCCCAGCGAACTCAACCTCCATTGATAGGGGATTCCCCAGCCATGCTTGATTACAGGAAGGTACCCTCTCTGGTAATTTGTTACATAGCTATTGAACATGGCCCATAGAAATAGTTGATTTACCTATTAAAAAACCGTGATTTTCCATCGTTTTTTGTAAACGTTTACCAGGCCGGGGTATATCCCAATTTATGGAGGTCACAGTCTCCAACACAACCCCATGGCCCCATGGCGCACATCGCACTGCTTGAAGGATCTTGGAGGGAACCTCCAGAAGTTTTGACATCGGATGGAGACTCCGATATGTCTGACCGCAACTGATGGTCATTGGGAATTTGATAAATAGGTAAATATACCATACATGGAGCATATGGGTATTGATGATCAACTGATTATGACACATGCCACATATCATTGGGAATTTCAGGATCCTAAAATGGAGGTACGTAAGTACCATAAGGCCATATTTTGTGGTGATATTCCCTTACATAGCCCTGAAAAATAGGCCTTATATATGGTAGATACCTCCAATTTAGGTTCCTGAGATGGCCCGTGATGATGTGGTGTTACCCAACAGGTTTCAGACAGGAGAAATAAAGACGAAACGCAGGAAGGTAGAATTGACTATCAACTGCAGTACTGTACTACTTGAAGTGGTTTCAAGCTGGAACAACATCTGCTTTTCATTGGGGGTCATCATCACATTTGGATGAACAAACACAACAATGTAAAAATAGAACAACCAAATCCTCAATCATTAGGAAAAATAAAAACATATTGTGTCATGGGATCACCATAAAATATTTTCCAGCTCCACAAGATCAATCATTACAATGTGGGGCCCCCAAACGAATTCGCTAAGTTGGTTCATAACTCCAATAACTATGGTTTATGATACGCAAATAGCTATAGTGAATGAGGATTAATGAGGTCTATAAACCAAATGTATGGTATATAGCTATAGTTAATGATACGCAAATAGCTATAGCATTCATGGGGTTTATACACCAATTTATACTGTAATTGTTGCTGCATTGTAGGCTTCAGGGTCAGCATCTGTGGCGCACCTTGGAATTTCCCAGGTTGGAGACCTGAACCATCCCAGGCTCGGAGAAAACTGGTGCGTTTTACGCAAGGAATTTTCGGGAATGATCCACTGGCTAACTATCAATTTCATCATCCAATGAAAACCCCCAGCAACCCATCCAGCAACCCTACGTAAAACGCACCAGTAAGGTTTTTTGTTTTTGCATGATGTTTTTTTGTTAGTGTCTCCCTCCCATCTTGTGCTTAAGAGGCATCAAGAACGCTTGGCATTCCCTTTTATTTACACGCCGTACTGAAATCTGAAATCTAGTCTGGAGCCGCAAATCAGGAACCAACGTAAATATCAAGTAAGTCAGGAATCTAGTGTGGATCCGTACTGAAAATATCAAGTAAGAAAACAACGTACACACTGATCAGGAACCCACATATATTGTTGGGTTACAGAATTTGTACCTACACATGGATCAAATGGGGATGGGTCAAAACCATGTACCCCTAGTGAACCCCAAAATAGCTGGTAAATGGATGGTCATCCCACTAAAATGTATCTATAGGTATTGACCCATACCCAAATGGCACTCCATGAAAACCACAGATGAATTGACTATTTTTTGCCGCGACCATTTTCTTGAAACCATCCCATTTCCCAGCGCTGCAACTCTGATCCATACCCCAAAAGCGTCCAAGGATCAGGTAGGAATCATATTCCATGGCATTCTTTTGAGTTCTATGTCAGTTTTTCGCGCATGTAGAGCATGAAACATGTTTACTTTCTTACTGTATATCTATACATATATCTACAAGATGGTGCAACCAGTTTGTTAGCTAAGTTAGGTTGTGACAGTTGTAACATGTCATGAGGAATAAACCTACTGGGTTTGTTGCAATCCACTGCCAAAGAAGAGAAGATCCCACTGCCACCAGGCTTTCAAATGAGCAGTGGCTGCTAAACGCACCATGAATTTCCATTACATACTGGTTGGCTAAGAACGGGATTCCCAGTTCATGGTATGATAATCCATGATAATCCATGATAATCCATGATAATCCATGATAATCCATGATAATCCATGATAATCCATGATAATCCCCAATACATAATTTAGTGGCTACTATAATACCCAAACTGATCAAGCAACCATCATTTATCAATGACCATTTGTTTGACGGTTCGACTCTCATGAACCGGCATGAAATCACTAACTGGTTGGTGGTATACCTACCCCTCGATTATACTAATAATGGTGGTTATAATACCAATAATAGTGATTATATATGGATATATGATGGGATTATAGATATAAAATAACTGGTTGGTGGTTGAGCCCTACCCGTCTGAAAAATGATGGAGTTCGTCAGTTGGGATGACATGACATTCCCAACTGAATGGAAAGTCATTAAAATTCCATGGTTCCAAACCACCAACCAGATTCTATACATGTTTATGGATATTATCAATTATCATATATTACCATTGACTTATATTACCATATATTACCATAGTTGGATTATCCCATTATTATTTAGGAGTTCCAATGAACTAACAATGTGAAATCACTAACAATCATCAACCAAGACGAGTTCCAGCAGACACTGCTCAAATGCTTATTTTTCGTGAGACGATCCCGCAAGTACATTCATTGAACTGCCAAGTTTGTCTCGACGCCATGACGTGGCTAACAGTACCCTCTGGTAAATTAACAGTTAGCTATTGAAAATGGCACATTTATAGTGGATTTACCTATGAAGAATGGTGATTTACCATAGTTATGTTAGTTTACCAGAGGCTAAATATTGAATGGATTTAGCAAGAGCACCTGCAAACAGACAATGTTGATACTCCTGCAAGTGTTATTTACAATTTGTCTCCACCTGCAAAACACCTCGTGTTGAGTTCATGATCTGATTACCAACTATGTTCCCATCGCAATTGCAAACACATATATAATCCATTCACATCAAGTAGTCTACCGAAAGCAACAATGGTGACTGAAAGTAAAGTGGTCTGTAAACCCGATGGCATTAAGCACCCCTTAGTTTTCTCTTAAGTGGGTTGTGTAGACGATCTCCACTCAGATGTTTATTGCTTCGTTTACCACATCACCCCTATAAAATGCTCAGATTTTGAATAACCATCATATTGTTACGTGTTATCTATGTCTAGCAATCCCAACAAAGGTAGAAAAGTAATACGTACATAATTGACTTTCTATATTTCTTGCGGTCACTGTATATATATATATATCCTCTGGTTATTTAACGTAGCTATAGAAAATCACATTTTAACAGGTAAGCCATCTATAAATAGGCCATTTTCCCTGGCACTGTTAAATAACCGGAGGGTATATATATATATATACCGCATTACATCCCACTTCATCTTCATGCGTCCTCCACAAGGCGTCTGCATGTATCTGGAGTCTTTACACACGGAGGCGTTTACACAGGAAAGCTTTTACACACAGAAGCTTTTACACAGAGCAGTTTTTACACAGAGAAATCTTTACACAAAGAAGTCTTGACACAGAGAAGCTTTGATGCAGAGTAGCTTTTACACAGAGAAGTCTATACACGGTAGTACTTATAGATGTAGGTGGCTCCGCTCAGGTCAAACAAATGCGATGGAGGCTCCTTTTTGTCGATGTCCAGCTGATACGGCCACAATCGGCCACATGCATAGAGCCAAAAAGCCATGGCCACACGGGCCACTGACACTGACAAGGCACCAAGGTGGAGCTGGGGCTGCAGTTTCATCAGTGGTTATCCAAGCATAGTCATCCCGTCGGACCAACTTGTGCGGGGTCCATAGCCATGGTTATACTCAACGCCCCAAGTGAACCCCCAAGTGAGCAGTGTGAAATCAATTCCTCTATCATTCCATTATATATAGGGATTTCCCGTTATTGAATTATTAATTAGGAATTATAATCCACAATGTACAAAGGGTAGTAGAATCCCCGAACTAATAATCAGCCCTGCCAGGGGTCTTGAACAACATCTCCCAGCCGCAAATCATTTGGTCTTACCTACGCCTGCGCTACCTGGGCTGCCGGACCGACTGAAAGCCTCGCACCATTTGCCGTCCGCTACTCCAAATGCAGCCGCCATCATTAGAGAGGTAGATCTCCTGGAGGATTTTTCAGCTGCGATGGCTGAGGGATTTAGGGAAACCTAAGTTGTCTGAGACATACCAATGATGGTGCCCTGTACCAAAGTGGTTTGTAGCTAACATAACAAACACATACATACATACATACATACGTACGTACGTACGTACGTACCTACATACATACATACATACATACATACATCCATCCATCCATCCATCCATACATACATACATATATATATATACACTACGGTGTCTGGTAGATATACTATACCTACACTTAATGGTTAGAAACCAACAAATATAACTTGGGGCCCCCAACCATGTAATTATCTATCCATCTTCAATCTAAACACCCACTGTGAATAAATATTGAAAACTGATGACTCCTATTTCACATTGATGTCATCTTGCCATGTTTATTTTCCGAAGGTACACCAACAGAATTGTCTATATGTTTTCATTATCAACAAGTCAAAACTACACCCCAAAAAATCGGGACACGTTATAGAATCACAAAATCATTTGCAGGGTCCAAAAGATCGGAGTCGTGGTGCGTTTTTTTTTCGTCGTGGTATTGGGTCACAGCCACTGCCATTTGCGTCAATGAAAATTCAACGGATGCTGGAGATGATTGGTATACCTCCAGTTTACGTACCCTCTGGTAAACTAATAGTTGGCTAACTATTGAAAATTGCCATTTTCATTGGGTTTTCCATGGCATTTCATGGGTATAACTATGGATAACTATGGTAATATAATGGGAATATCATGGAATGTAATATATCACCAACAATATTGATACCCTCTGGTAAACTAACAGTTTGCGAACTTGAATATGGTCATTTAGTTCGTTGATTTACCCATTAAAAATGGTGATTTTCCATAGTTATGTTAGTTTACCCGAGGGTACCTGAAATGGCCATTGAATCTACGTGTATGCTAATTTCGTCAAGTATGGGGCATCATGTGGATGTCCCGGACTCCTGCTGGTTGATACCCAAAGAGGGGTGTTGACCAAATCAATTTATTATTATATACAGGATGGTGCCCCCCAGTGATGTGAACGTGGGTTTATAAACCCCATGAACTAGCTCGTTATATCTGCCATAAACCATAGTGAAATGGGACTTATAAACCAACTTAGCTAACTATGGGGCACCACCTTGTAACAATATTTAATATCCCATAGGATCCATGTATGCTATATATGGAAACATGGATCCCATCAATATACCCCACATGTTAGCATATATACCAGCACCATGGATCCTATGGGTATAACTATTCTGGGTGGATAATCTAGAATGGATTGTTTAAGATTGGGTTTAAGACATGTACATTGCCAATCATAGATACCCTCCCCAAAACATGGCTTGACTGAATAATGTCTTCATGTGACATTGTGTATTCCTCCGTTCATAGAAAAACACAACATACTTGTATACCTGGATAAATCATAGGTCATAGGAATTCACCAGACTGAGATAAAACCATTTCGAGGATCATTTCCATCATTCCGGTGACATACCAGTGAGGTCGTTGTAATTCATGCAGAATTATCCCCTTGTGGATGCTGATATAACTTTTATAAATACAGTATACAACCATATCTCTCTGTGTGATGATTATATATCCCCATTCTTGTTGCCAAAAAATCCCATGTTCGATCAATTCTGATGTTTGTACCCTCTGGTAAACTAACATAGCTATTGAAAATGGCCATTTATAGTGGATTTTCCCATTAAAAATGGTGATTTTTCCGCAGTAAAACGTTAGTTTACCAGAGGGTATCCCAATTTTCGATGGTTCCCAGTCACCATGTTTGTTGTTATATCTCCCCATTCTTGATGCGTAAATCCGCAAAAACCACATATTTTTTCCAGTCAAACGGAGGTTTCAACAGAAATGGCTCCCCAAAACCCGGGCGCTGAGAAACACTGAAATATACTCAGTCATGCTGATCCATGACGACTGGATCATTCTGGGTACCCTCTGGTAAACATACAAGAAACTATGGAAAATCAACATTTTTTAATGGGAAAATCCACTATTTCGACTGGGCCATGTTCAATAGCTATGTCAAATTACCAGAGGGTACCCCAAATGACTCTGCGGAACTCCCGGAACTCCCCCGGGCCGTCCACAGCGTCACCATGCGCCTCCTCTCCAAGAATTCCATCGTGCTCCACCGGCAGTAGCTGATACTTGCCGCTCGACTCCGAGAGAAACCTTTGGACACTTTCCGGCGCCGGTGTTGCTTTGGTGAATGGGGCTTAAGTGGTAAATGTCATGGGTATATATATATATAGCAGTTAATGTCATGGTTGATATAGTGGTTAATATAGTGGATGATATAACGGTTGATATAGTGGTTATGTGATGGTGGTTTATGGTGGATGCTCGTTAATGGTGATTCTATAATAGTGGTTAATAGGACTATTGGTGGTCAATTGAGGTCAATTGTGAGACTCTCCACTGGAGCCTCATTGGTTGAGAATTGTATGAATCTTAAGTGGTTCAGCTCAAAAATCGGTTGAGTCTATTGAAAATTGAAACTTTTTTTCTGAACTCCATTGGAACCGTGGAAACTACATGTTTTTAACAGTGGTTCAAATTGAAACTGTATTTTAAAAGTTCTTCAGCTTTTGTTTGAAAATATGTTTGAACATTTCTTTGAAACCAGCAACCAGAGAAGTGTGGAGATTTTTTTTTGGTACCATAAACCATCCATCAACCGTAAACATCACCGGTGGTGATCAGGGGCCCTATTTGTGACTTGCTGTTGTTTCTTTCAAAGAACACATATGGGTATGGGGCAAAATTAGGTACCCCAATAATTGGATGGTTAATACTAAACTAAACTAACATCTGTGGTCCCCTAGGTCTTCCATTTTGACCCACATCCATATGCAAGTCACTGATCAAGAGTGACAAAGTGAGGTCAAATAAGTCAAATAGGTCAAATGGGAATCAGAATGAGTACAAGTCATACTGCATCATTCATCGTGGTCGTTGGTTACAAAGTTACAACCATAAAATCATATAACATCCCAAGAGTAATCATCAATACAATCACATCCCCTCATATTAAATAACCCAATGCGGGCCCCGAAAATGAACAATTCCGGTATACTGAACTAAGGTCAAAAAAGGGGGCTGGCTTGACAATGTAGTTCCCTGACTCCACCCCAGGACTTTTTTAGGGGCTAAATCAGGTATAGATAGAAGTAAAATGACTCTCTGGTTGGTGGTTGCTCTGAAAAATGATGGAGTTCGTCAGTTGGGATGATGACATTCCCAACTGAATGGAAAGTCATTAAAATTCCATGGTTCCAAACCACCAACCAGCTCTAATTTACCACCTTTGTGGCCATCATTTTTCTTGAATGGCTTGGAGCAACCCTACATCTTGTGGTAAAATCATGTAAAATCCAACCAGTTTTATTGGCGAAATCCCACTCCAAGACCTGCCGTTGCCAAAGGACTCCTGCCCAAAAGGTGCAAAGGAGCCTGGTGCACGCAGGCTTCAAGCTGAACATTTCACGCTGAACATTTCACATTCATGGGCCAATGGGGGATGAAGAAGCAACAAACATATTGAGTTTTTTTTTTCCGCAGAAATACAAAGTTATCGAAAACTTACCCTCTGGTTATTTAACGTAGCCATGGAAAATCACCATGTTTAATAGGTAAACCATCTATAAATGGGCCATGGCTTCCATGGCTATGTTAGTCATAAGCAGAGGGTACAAGAATCAGGTCTTTATCAGGTCTTTATCAGGTCTTTTGCGTTGAAGTCCTTGGGGACCATCCTTTGAGTTGTTGGGGGGTCCGTCTCATCCGTTGACTTCAGGTGAACTTGAAAGGAATGGTAGGAATGGGTGGGATATAACTCTAGTTGGTGGTTGACCTACCCCTCTGAAAAATAGAAAAACAGAAGATTTCTGCAGAAAAAAAATCGCTAGTACCATATTGTTGGCCAGATTTTCTGGGGATATTCCCTGAAATTTAGGCCTGAAACATAGGCCACACATATAAATGGTAGGTACCTCCAATCAATCGGTTCCTGGGTCATGGCCATTGATGAAATAAGTGGGCGGGCCGTGTGGGCTGGCAGATTAGTCCCGTACTGGAGTGAACTAATCCAACCACGTAAATCATACGTAGCCTGTGGTAATTTACCCTCTGGTAAACTAACGGTTTACTATGGAAAATCACCATTTTTAATGGGAAAACTCACTATAAATGGCAATTTTCAATAGCTTTGTTAAATTACCAGAGGGTAACATATTGAAAATCAGCATAAGTTTATTCTAGGTAAATCATCTATAAATGAGCCATGTGAAAAATAGCTATATATATATATGAAATTACTAGAGGGTAAGTTAGACATGTTTAATAAGCCATAATTTAGGTTCACCTCCAAGATCCCAAAGAGAGAAACCCCCTGTAACTCCGCCATTAACAGAGCCAAGTGTTCTCTGTAATCCTTTCCCTCTTGGATCAATGGGAGATCTCCAGGATCCGATTGATTGGAGGTACTGTACCATATTTCAGGGCATATTTTCTAGGGATATTCCCTTACATAGGCCTGAAAAATAGGCCTTATATATGGTAGGTACCTCCAATCAATCGGATCCTGGAATGGCCATTGATTGGATTCAACATCCCAAATGAAGCTCAAACACCTCCATTTATAGGGGATTTTCACTGGCCACATTTGATTACTGGATGGTATTCCTATGAGAACGGCAATGGGACCTACCATTTAGTATAACTAAGATAGCCTTCGAGCTACATTCCTACAATGTGGGGCCTCCCTTCGATAGCTAAGTTGCTTTATAATTCCAATAACTATGGTTTATGATACTTATAACTTATAACTATATAGATATAGTTAATTGGGTTTATAAACCAAATTATAACTGGGGGTGCCCACATTGTATCATTATAAATTATACATAAATGGTAATCATGCCAGGATATGATTGCGGGATTGGCATTCCCATCCGCTCGAAAACACAGCTGACACTGCCTAAGGTCACGAAAGGCTTTGCCATCCATGCGACCGTCAGCGAAATTTCTTGTGATGCTACAAGGCAGTGCCCCATGAAAAGGTAAGCTAAGTTGGTTTTGATTTTACCAAGAAAAATTGTGTTATTTGGTGGTAATCAATGGGATTTAGCTATCTAAGTTGGTTTCAAACTCCAAATTGACTCCGACAACGCTTGGGTTTATGGTAGATAAGAAATAGGTAAGGTAGTAGGTAGATATGTCATGATAAGGGGCAATACAAACCATTCTTTTTTACGGTATCATCTTGTAACAGCAGGAAGAATCTACCGTTTTTTACCCGTGAAACTTGGAATCAAGTGCAGAGTGAAGCACAGGGTGCCCAGGAGACTACTGTTGGACATGGTGAGGTGTAGCTTCCTGACCTTTCCTGCAGAAAACTCTGTTCACATGCTGAGTTTAAGCAGTCCACTGGTCCTCAAATTTTGTCCGACTTAAGCTCCTTGGGGGCAAAATAAACACATGCACCATGCTTCAGGCGGGTGCATATCGTTCGATATGTCTATGCGCCTCAACTAGCAACTCCCCCTTGACCCGAAAAAGGCGGCGCTTCACGGCGTGAGGAAAAACACATCCTTTTCAGCCTGCAAAACTACAGTCCTGAGTCGTCCTGTTCCATAGCGAAAACGACAACCGTATTCACATTGAAAAAATCCCAAGGTCAACCCAGAAAACCACCTTCTCTGAGATCCCTCATCTCGAGCAACTTTTGGCAACGCTGCGCTCTTCAAAACATGACATCGCAGCCCATTTGCGGCGCTGCAGTGAGTATATTGGTGCCATGATGAAGTCCAGTACCAATCCCAAAGGATCAGAGTCCAATTTCAATTGGCAAGGTGAGGCCCCTCAGTGATGCTTATCAACCCATGACTACTATAGCTGGTTGGTGGTTGACCTACCCCTCTGAAACATATTAATATGAAAGTCAGTTGGGATCATGACTTCCCAATATATGGAAAAATGTTCCAAAATGTTCCAAACCACCAACCTGTTACTATAGGATACAAATGGATACTAAAGGTATATCATGGTATATCCCCCCAGTTTATCCCGAGGTCTCACCTTGGGGTTTTTTTCCGGATGTTTTTTCCCATGAAGTGTGTCATAAGCCCCAAAAAGAAGTGAGGATATCCCATGGGGTCTAACAGGTCTATCCACTGAAGCCTAAACGGTTTCTGCATATCCAACCGTCCACCATGGCATCACTGCTATGCATAAAGGGTCTCTGCCGTGCACCAAAGCGCAAGACAGGTCCCAAGTCAGGATGGTATCTAGCACAAGAAGTCTCGAACCAAGCCCCCGATCTGACCCTAAAATTCTGCAAGCCATGTTGCTTACCTGGTTGGTGGTATACCTACCCCTCTGAAAAATATGAGTTCGTCAGTTGGGATGATTATTCCCAATCTATGCAAAAAAATAAAAATAAATGTTCCAAACCACCAAGCAGCTTGAAAAATCGATCAAAACGCTTTCAAAACGTGAAACCACTCGCCATGCCCCATGGCTCCGATCTGTCATCTGGGGCTATGTTTTGACCATCTTTGCCTCGTCATCGGGGTCTGGGGTCGGGATATACACCGTATTTATAGGAGAAAAAAACTACCGTGGATCGCGGATCGAGTCTTGGATCTGCATCTCGAAATGGATGCAACTGGTACGTGACCAGGGTTTATTCTGTATACTGTATGGGTGATTTTAAATTCCTACGTTCAATCAGTTATATGAGAATATATATGATATGCGGGCATACATATGTGCATATTATGTTCATTACGTGCACACTGCTTCCGGCGTGGGATGCACATCCAAGATAAGAGACTGAGACTGATGGCTGATGAATCAGTACCCAAAGACAACCAAAGAAGCAGCCATCACAGCCATTCCAACCTAAGCGTCAGTCCATGTGCGGGGAAGTATGGACCCATATGGACCTCAGACATCAGGTTTTTCTATGTTTGGATGGGGTTCTAAGTTTGGTTCAACGTGTTTGTTTGAACCTCGTTGAACCAAACTTAGAATCCCGTTGAAGTTCACTTTTTGGGGGTGAGGTTGTTGCTATGTGACTTTGAATATGGTATTTTTCGGCAGTTTCTCCTCATACAAAATCGATCTGCAGCTCCTGAAATTCCGGCCAAATGACGGGAGGTTTTTCACAACGGGAGGTATATTACCTGGTTGGTGGTATACCTACCCGTCTGAAAAATATGAGTTCGTCAATGGGAAGGATTATCCCATATATTATGGAAAACAAAACATAATAAAACATGTTTGAAACCACCAACCAGTTGCACTCTGTACCCTGCAAACAATCCAATCTTCAGCTGGTTAGAGCATATCTACAGCGAAAAATTGAAGTGCTAAACTAGCCCAAGGGTTACCCAGGCTTACCCTCTGGTAATTCAACATAGCCATGGAAAGTGCCCATATTTTATTCGATGTTTTACCTATTAAGATTGGTGATGTTCAATAGCTGTGTTAAATTACCAAAGGAAAAACACATATTAAACGAATGCAAGCAGAGATTTCGAGTGACATTCAACGGAAAATCTGCTGTTCGAAGATTTTGGAGGGTTTCGTCAGAAAAGTAGTTGGTTTATTAGCACACTAACTGGGGTGTGGTTGATGGGTGCATCATTATATATAATATATATGAACAATAGTTGGAAGGGGGTTATGACATCCAATAGTTTGTGACTCGTGGGCCGTTTTCCTGCAGTCAGTGCCCAATTTATGCACAACCTAATATGTGTAAATGGGTATATCCCATCTACAAACAGTGTATAGGAGCATGGCTAAGTGGGATATGATTCCAAGTACGATCTCATATTAGAGTCAATTTATAGTTTCTCCATAGAGGGTGCGTCAAATGTAACAAGAGTTTCAGGCAAAAACACACAACAAGTTCTACAAAGTGGTGCCCCTGCCAGATATGAGCTGGTTTGTTACCCCCATGAATGAACCATAGATATAATTAACCCCAGTGCTCTTAGCTATAGTGAAACTTAGCTAACAAACAGGGGCACCACCTTGAATAAATGTTGCTCCCAGTTGCAACACATTTCATATCCACTCAGGTTTGTTGCTAAAACATTGGTCATACACGATTGATCCAATCACTTTAATATCAAATGCCTTCAAATGAGCGGGACCCCAAAATGAATAGATCCACTAAACCAAGGAAGACACAAATTAACATGTAATGAAGGTAGTTGTAGCTAAAAGTATATGTTCTTCCAATGAATTCATCACTAACCATTGCCTTTGCTGCTTATAGTTGGCAAGTCGCGGATAATTACTACCATGATCTACCATGATCTACCATGTTTCATTCGCCGGATAGAGCATTTCGCTATTCATGACAAAACGTCAGCCTACATTAACCTCGGTTAACCCCTGCAATCGACTTGCTGATGATTTGAGGCCCACCATGGCCCACCAAACGATGAACAATGAATAACCGGACACTCAAAAAGGGTCAAATAATTTGATCTAGTGCTGGCAGCATAGATTCCTCTTCACGGCCAGAAAACAAGGGAATCGGCTGACTTGCCGCCCTGCAACTGTCGACATGTTTTTTTCATTTTCAAGATAAAATGATGAACACCCAGTGTTATTTTTTTAACGTGTTTCATCTGGAAGTCATTTATAAAGAGAGTATCATGTTGTACTGCGTGGGCTACTTCAAAATAAACGAACTGGTATTTCGTGCATGCGAAGCTATCATTTTTTGATCACATTGGGAAAAAGTTTGGAAGTGCCTGTTGATCCTAACATATCCGACAACACATCACATGCCCAAACGGATTAAAGCATCTTTTCTCAACTCTGCCACAAGCATTCGGGAAACATCAAACAAATCCTACCGCAGCATCCAAGGCATGTGCGAGCGTAGCAACATATTTGTTACCGTAGCGGCTGTAGCGTCGCGTAGGTGTGCAAGTGCCAAGGGACGTTATTAGCCCCACCCCACCCCATCTCTAGCTCAGCATCACGTCGGTGTGCAAGTGCCAAGGGATCTTATTAGCCCTACCCCACCCCATCCCCACCCCATCTCTAACGTAGCATCACGTAGGCGTGCAAGTGCCAGGGGACGTTGTATTGGCCCACCCCACCCCACTCCGTCGTACCATGACCGAATCATACCTTGCACAACATCGAAGTATACAAGAGCAAAATTGACAACCCTTCTGGGGCAGCGAGTCAGCCGATAGCCGAAAACAACTCATTGAACTACCCTTCGCCAAAGCCCAGAAAATGCCACCAATTTCTGGGAAAAACTGTCACAGCTGAGGCGCAAAGAAGGAGTACGCGGTGTATTTGTTCCTGACCACAGCCGCAGAAATGAAGCATGACCAAACATCACAAGGTGCCCCAAAGTTTAGCTAAGTTGTTTTGCTAGCAGGTAAATTTAGGGTAGATATATCATGATATATCCTTGAAAGGGGGTATAAACCAAGTTATGGGGGCAACACACTGCAGGGGTCTCTCCACCTTTTTTGAATGGCAATAATAATCCTTAGGTTTCTTGGAATTCACATGGTGAAACCATACAAGGTGATGCCACTCAGTTATAAGTTGGTTTATAAACCATAGTAAGATCATGATATATATATATATATATATTATATATATTATATATATATATTATATATATTATATATATATATCACCTATAAACCATAGTGAAATTGGAGTTATTTGCACCAACTTAGCGATTTCGTTAACGGGGACACCACCTTGTAGGTGTTAATTCAGCCTGCACACGAACGACTCTTCTTCGGATTCGAACAAAACCTGCCAGGTTTCCTGGTTCCTTTTCTCGCCAGATTCGGTGTGAGAGTTCAATCCTGGAACCCCTACTCAACAGATGGCTTTGTGGTTAAACCACTGTGCATTTCCTGTTGTTGTTGTTGTTGTTGTTGTTGGGGATCACTAATATACCATGGCCAATTTGCGCTTTACAAAACCCGACTTCGGATAGTTACCCTGCGATAAACGAACATGTGGAAAGCCTAATGGTTTTCGAATCCCGATCTACAAATAGTGGATTCTCCACATCTATAGCCCCTAAAATGTTCATGGGATGGTGACTGCTGTGACCTCCTTACCCTTGCCCTGCAAATTCCAAGCTTCTCCGGATCATATTTCAGCGCAGTCGGCAGTAGCTTCTGGAAGGAAATGTGGATCTTGCGCGACAAAAAAGGTGGACGTTCATGGCAGGCCCTTGCCCCAATCATATTAAGTTTATTATATAAACAAAAACCAATAAGAGACTCACAGTTCAAATAGACCAAATAGATACCACAGAGTTATTAAACCAGGGTTTCGCTGGTATTAAATATTAGGGGGAAGGGACTATGCGGAACCTACCAAAGATGGCATGTATAGAGTCTGTATAAGGCGGAGATCCTCCATGTTAAGAAACACCCATCTTGTAAGGTTTCCGCAGGGTCCAAACGTTTCACATCACGCGCCGCCAGTGTCCGTTGGCGCACCATGACACCACCGATGATGCCAAAGAGAATGGCATCAATCACTGGGCCAACTATCTCCTGCCGAACTTCAGAAACTGGAAGTTTGCTGGGTTTGTCCAGAGTTTTTCATGGTTATTGCGCCGAATTTGATTGTATGGTTTTCAGTCTGATGTCTCCCATTCTAGTATATGGACTTTACAAGAACATGAAATTCCAATTGAAGCCATATGAAGCCAAGAAATTTGGGATTACTTCTTGCTTCATCCCAGAAATTCTAAGTGACAACTCGTGTTGTTGATTCCTTGGCTTTCAGGCCGGGTCGACTGACTTGGTGTAGCAGGGCTTGGGGCAGGGATTTGTCCCATCACTTGGGAGCCCTTGTGAAACACATCACTTGTTGAAACAGCCGTATCTGTTGGAGATGAATTCGAAGAATTAGATCCCCAAGATTATTCTGGTTGGTGGTTGACTCTACCCCTCGGAAAAATATGAGTCAGTTGGTGTTATTATTCCCAGTATTTGATGTGAACAATATATAAGGACAGTCACCCCTGATGAACATATGCTGGAAGACAAGCTCAAAAACCTCAATGAGTCCAAGTGAAGAAACATGGTTTCTACCATGCAGGATGGTGCCCCCTAGTCATAAGTTGGTTTATAAACCCCATTAACATCCATTAACTATAGTTATATCTACCATAAACCATAGAATTCAGCCACTTATAAGGCTACTGAACGCTATCGACTGGGGGCCCCATCCTGTGGGTTTTACCTTCAAATAGAGTGGTTTCCTGAGTTCCTGCGCTACGGGATGGCTCGTGTTACTTCAGCTATCAGCTATTCGGGTCATGTTTTATCGTTTCCACAATCATACTGACAAAGAGTTCGGGCAAACAAGTGTGAATAGTGAATAGTGAATAGTATCCAACATTTACAACTCAATCAGGTGCAACCATATACATCATAAAATAAAGCTGTTGTGAAAAACAAGAACAACTTCGATCTATCAAAATCTATGACAGAATGATTTGAAATCCTCTGAAACAAATGGTGAACTAATTTACCACAGCCTTCTCTCCAGCCTTCTCCCCAGCTCTCCTTCAACACCAGCCATGCCAAGAGACCACCTAAAGGCTCGGACATTCCGGACAGGAAGGCCCAGAAAAAGGCCTTGCCTGGGCACCGGGCAGGGAAGACAGGGGTGCCTAAGGCCTGACGGCCTTGCACCGCTCGATGTTTCTGAATTTCGGCATTTTCACGAAGTAATGCTGATGCCTCTGCTGAATGAAACAAAAACACATGCCTCTGCTGATAGTTGATGGGCTAAAGAAAAACACTTTTTCGGATTTGAGTGTGATTTATGTAACCAACCAAAAAATGAAACAAACATATTATACAGGGCTTGCTTGGATGGTTGATGGGCTAAATTTGTGAATTCCATCAATTCCATCCCCCCAGAAAAGGAAAACAATGTGCAACAAGAAAGAAACAGCACATTCCAGAAGAATACCCTCTGGTTACCTGACATAGCTATGGAGAATTGCTCATCTATAGATGATTTATGATGATTGGTGCTTTTCTGTGGCAAACCGTTAAATAACCATTCATTAGAATCTGTGCGTTTCATACACCAAACAAGGCTACCATGTCCATAAACGCCACTGCCTGGTTTCCGTCATATTCTTCAGATTCAGGGCTCCAGGATGTTTTAGATATGAAAATCGTCAGATAAAGAAACAATGGGAAAGAAGGCAATGTGAACAAACGAGATTTTACCGCTGAGGCTGTGGTTTTTCACCAACATTCTCATGGCCAATCAGTCAGATACCCTGCAAAAAAATACAAATTCTTAGCTGGTGAACGTAGATTATCCCATTGATACCAAAAGACTAGTTAGGATTAGTTAATACCCCTCCAAGATTGACCTAGTAATTCCCATTAGTAATTTCCCATACCAAAGGATGAGTTTGTACCCATCCAGTCGATTGACCTTGGCACATTTGGCACCTTTTGCACCTAACTGAAGGATATCCCCTCACAACATACCCTCTGGTAAACGTTTACAGTTTGCTATTGAAAATGGCACAGTCGAAACAGTGAGTTTTCCCATTAATAGCATGGTGGATCTTTCCATCGTTTTTTTGTATGTTTACCAGAGGGTATGCCATTATAAACCATTATTAACCATAGTAAACATTATAACCATAGTTATGCCATTTACCAAAACATTATAAACCATAGTTATGCAACATTATTTTATCCAGGTTTACCAAAACATTATAAACCATTATTAACCATAGTTATGCCATGTTTTGGTAAACCTGGATATCCGCATCTCCCGCGTCGTGAAAATGCAATTCTTCCATCGCTTTTTGACCACCCCAACTCGGGGCTGCTGTTCGGGGGGTTCAACGTGGATCCCGAAAAGACACCTGGCGATTCACCGATGACGAAACTGAAATGTCGACCTTCCCAAGGTATACCTATGGAAAATCACAATTTTTAATGGAAAATCACCATGTTTAATGGGAAATCACCACTTTTAATTTAAAATCACAATTTTTAATGGGAAATCACCATGTTTAATGGGAAATCACCATGTTTAATGGGAAATCACCATGTTTAATGGGAAAATTCACCATAACTATGGCAATTTTCAATAGCAAACTGTAAACGTTTACCAGAGGGTAACCAGATGAGGCTTCAGAACAAGTTCTTCAACACTTGGCTAAGCTTGCGGTAAGACCCTATGGTTTGCCCGCAAGGTTATAGTTGATTTACCTATGGAAAATGGTGATTTTCCATACTTATGTAAGCGTTTACCAGAGGGTAATAACCATGGCTAGTAAGTCCCGATTTCATGGATTTTCCCATCTATAAATTATTATAAATGGGTGAACTGACCCCAGTTACGAACCACTTATGATCCCTGGGATGGTCCTCCAAGGACCACGTGCCTGTTACAAGTTTATTCTCCTCTTTGGGTGTTGGTGTTTTTCACTGCTACCCAAAGGGGTCGGTTTATAGCTAGAACTAGTAGGCTTTATGGTAGTTATATCTATAGTTACGGCAAGACCCTATGGTTTGCCCTTAAGGTTAGAATGGTGTTCAAAAATTATCCTTCACATGCTCAAAAACCTGCGCAGGGCCAGTGTTTTGGTATTTCCCAGACGACGAGCCCTAAACCCTAAACCTTAAAACCCTAAACCCTAAAACCCTAAAGCCCGAAAGCACTAAAGCCCGAAAGCCCTAAACCTAAAACCCTGAAAACTCTGAGTCCGAAAGCAGAAAACACCGCGTATACGCAGTATTTTCTGCAATTTCTCTTCTCATGTTCGAAGACAGGGAATCCGCAATGTTGCAGTCCGGGTAAACCACGGGGTGTGCGTAACCTTAGATACCCTGCAGAACAAATATTTTGTGGGCTGCTCAGTATTGACTGCAATTTATAGCAAAAGAGTAGGCAGCCCTTCAAGAGTGTGGTAAAACCAATCATAAACCATCGCCAAGTCATCACCCTTTTCTTGGGTGCTGTCAACAATGTCCAAATGATAGGTTAGCGCACTACCAAACTATCCATCCGTGTGGTTCACCCAATCTTTGATCTGGTCTGGTTGGTGGTATACCTACCCCTCTGAAAAATATGAAAGTCAGTTGGGATGACTATTCCCAATACATGGGAATATAAAACATGTTCCAAACCACCAACCAGTGGTTAAACTTCCCATCCACTTGGTTTACGCAGTACATCATCCATTGAATAGCCGCATAGCTGCGAATCTTCAGCCCGGGCAGAGGGAAAGGAACGCAACCGGAAAAATGCAGAAATAGTGCAAGTGAAATGGTGGTCAACTTCTTTCGAGGCACATACAGTTCAGACTTAGGCAGAAACATGTTCACCATGTGACCATGTGTAGACAATTACATGATTGGGGGAAATGTTTTTGCAGAAATAGGCTCCAAATGGAACTGTAGATCAGTTAGGTTTCCAACAAAAACAAATGCTGTGTTTTCTGTCACTGGGATTTGCTTCAGATGCCCCAACTTAACAAAAAAAACTCCCAGTGGGTAGCAAATTAAGATGTCCCCAACAAAAAACCCTAAAGTACTCTTATATCTCCAAATGATTTCCCCATTTGTAGTGTTCCCATTGCCGGATTTGCCGCAAAAATCTCTTCACGACCAGGGTACACTTGGAATTCGTGGCCTTCAAGATTGGCGCAGCCACTGCCAAACCTCCCCCCAGAAAACGGTGTACAGGACGGGGCCCCCAAGATAGCTAAGGTGCCTTACAAGTGGCTTAACTATGATATAACTATAGTTAATGGGGATTAAAATGGTTGAGAAGCTACTTGCGGGTGCAGTTGGGGTTAGTTTCATGGGTATAACCGTGACATACTACGACAATAACCTCCATAAGATGCTAGCACCTGCAACAATGGTAAGATAAACCACACACAAATTAGTGGATCCGTAGCCAAGCAACCCACTGACTAAGATTATTCCTGTTGAGGACTATAATCCCCTATAGACTAGGAGCTACAACCCCCCAACAATGACCAATCAACGATTTGTTTTAATGGCTAAAACTCTGACATTCTGACTTATTTGCATGTCATGAGTCATCACCATCATTATGGTGGAACGAACGAAAATGAGGAACATCACTACAACTAGCCGGGACTGCTAAACACCACTTACTGAATCTGCGTTCAAACAGTCGTTGACGGCCCCGAGAAAGCGAGATTTGTAAGAAAACATTATGGTGGGCAGTGGGCAATGATTACGAAACAGACCCTACTAGTAGGGGGAAACATTAACACTAAATTAGCACAGATGCAGAAAACCAATGTTTTCCGGAGGAAAATGATTCCTTAATGGTAGGTTGTCCACATAGGGTCAACTATCGCCTGCTGATTGGGGGTTGGTCTAGTTGAATTGCTTTCGACCGGGCTCATGATACTCCAAAGAGTTTGAAAGAGTGGTCCGTGTTCAAATGGATTGACTGAAAACGGGGTATACCACATAGTAGTCCTTTTGAATATGTTTAAATGGGAAACTGATAGTTAACCATTAAATTTTGGGGTTCCAAAAATTTCAGAACCCACACAGGGAATTCAGGTCCCCCGAGGAAAAGCCCAAAACAAACCTGGAACCCCGCAAAAAAGAGAAAATGTAAGCATTCTGCACTATCAAAAAGAAAAGAACCATCGAGATTTCTGGTCGTTTGTGATAACAATGTGTATATATATATATGATGCTCCGAATTCGTATAGTAGTATATATATATATGTATATATATACATATATAATCATGGTGAATCTTAGATACCTACCACAAAATCGAAGGTTTAGCCGGTGAATGCATTTCACCGTTGATAATATGTGCTTTACTCACCAAGGTTGACCCAGTAATGTGCACCTAAAAAACAGAATTGAAACCTTCAAGTTCCATGAACTTCGCACTTTACAACGTGTGTTTGCCTTTACATTGCCAATCTGAGACACAAAAAACATATTCTTAGCTGGTGAACGTAGTGTTACCTATCTATAGCAAAAGATTAAAGTCCTAAAGTCTGTAGCCAAGGTTGACATCGTTTATTGCTCGCTGCAGAAAGGGTCCTGCATCAATAGCCTGTTAAGTCAGCCCACTGGTGGCAAAGCCATCCAGGAAGCTTCCAGATGAGTCGCTTAAATGTGGTTTGGGTTCCATCCTGTCATGTGGCAATTGCATAAGCCGAAGCACTGGTAATTACCAACTCAAAGAAACATGGCCAATCTTAGATACCCTGCAAAAAGCTAAATTTTTAGCTGGTGAACGTAGATAATCCCATTGATACCTCGATTCGCACAGCACGTCACGCTGAACACTCTCATCCCCAGCCGTCTTGGCAGGATTGAAAGGTAAGCTGGATTTCTGTCAAATGGTGCAACTGCATCCGCAAGTCTGAAAGCAAATGGAAAAAATGTTGCAGTGCTGTCAAGTACTTCACGAGTTTAGATGCAGCAAAACCGTTCAGCAATCGCTTATAATGTTGATCCTTGAACTCGCTGTCGTTCCTTTGTTGTTGCTGTGGAGAAATTTGGTTCCCTTCCAGCTATGACATGCCAAAGGGATCTGACCAACTTTGAGTCTGCTGCTTTCATCGGGTCACATCTCCAGCCTGAGGACCCGGCCACCAAAAGACTAAAGGATTAAACTACCCATCTAAGATTGACCTAGCATGCATGGCCTACACCTTGCACCCCTGGTGGCACAGATGCTTAGACATAGGGACAATGTTTGGCGTCCTGCCAAACATATGTTGTCAGCCATGCAGGCAGCGAAATTGCAATGTAGCCAATGTATGCGTAAACCTTGTGCATGCGACGATGCTGTGCTTGTCCCTGCGCCATCCCCATCATACAGAAATCTTGTGGTTGGGAGATGGCAAGTATGAAGTAATCAAGTGCCAGCAAACCCAACATTATCATGGTCAATCTTAGATACACTGGCAAAAAAAAAAACTTAGCTGTTGAACGTAGATAACAACACGATACCAAAAGACTAAAGGTTAAAGTACCCATCCAAGATTGACCTAGTCACCACCAAATGAAGAACCAGCGTAAAAATTAAAACCTCAAGGGCTTCAATGTTAAAGTGCCATAAACCACCTACTTTTGTCTACCTTCATAGTTCTCCACAGTTGTATCCGCTATATCAGATTCTATCTGTCCCATCTAAAAACCATTAAGATACCTCAAATATGTAGTTACCCCAAGCAGGCACCACCGGCACCACCATATATATATA
>Ga0126342_10000297_pt1 | contig 48313 bp, 45 predicted proteins | sample Cyp1metagenome_FD_92528 | JGI IMG/M metagenome (GOLD analysis project Ga0126342, IMG submission 92528) | Coral microbial communities from Lord Howe Island, Old Settlement Bay, Australia - Cyphastrea 1 metagenome | ecosystem: Host-associated > Invertebrates > Cnidaria > Coral ...
ACTGACTACTGACTACTGACTACTGACTACTGACTACTGACTACTGACTACTGACTACTGACTACTGACTACTGACTACTGACTACTGACTACTGACTACTGACTACTGACTACTGACTACTACCTACTACCTACTACCTACTACCTACTACCTACTACTACTACTACAACAATTACTACTACTACAATTACTACTACTACTACTACTACAACAACTACAATAACAACTGCAATAACAACTACAATAACAACTACAATAACAACTACAACTACAACTACAATAACAACAACAACAGCAACAACAACAACAACTACTGCTACTACTACGACGACGACGACTACTACGGTAACGACATCTAAATGTGTGGAGGGTGGGCCAGATCGCGAGGCCCTGGAGGTAGTATGAAATACCAGTTCGTATATTTAAATGTAGTTACCGTAACGTTTAAATGAATTGCATTCCGTATGTTTAAATGACTGGGCGGGCCAAGGAAAACCTTCCCGGAGGTAGTCTAAAATACCTGTTCGTATATTTAAAAATCCGTATATTTAAATGTTGTTACCGTACTACTACTACTACTACTTCTACTACTACTACTACTTCTACTACTACTACTACCACTACTCCTACTACTACCACCACCACCACCAAATCTACAACTACAATTACAGCTACACTACATTACACTGCACTGCGCTAATTACACTGCAGCACACTACAACTACAAATGCACATGCAACTACAACTACTACACTACATTAACACAACACTACACAGCACTACACTAACTACATTACATAACACTACATCTACAACTGCAACTGCAACTACAAGTACGGCTACCACTACATGCACTACGCTACACTACACGAATTACAATACACTACAACTACAACTACACTACTTTACACTACACTAGACTACACTACACTACAGTAGACTACACTACACTATACCACACTACAGTACACAACACTACACTACACTACAATATACTACACTAATTACACACCACAACTACAACTGCAACTTCAACTGCAACTACACTGTACTAATTACATCACATTGGAACTACAACTTACAACTACAACTACACTACACTACAACTACAACTACTACTGCACTACAGCACACTACATCCAACAGTTGTGGTGAGGTGACCACTGCAACCATTGCGACCACTCCAAAAACACAAATCCAACCACCTTTCGGTCCATCAGTGGATTCGCTCTGCCATCCCTGGTTCACAACAACCAACCTCTCCTATAGGTCTCCCATGTTTGAAACTTCCGCCACCGCCTTGTGCGGTATGCGGTACTACTGGTACACATATACTTGGTATACGCACACACACAGAGCCTTACACAGCATCAGATATTTTTTCGTGAAGCGCAGCTTTCTTGTGCCACCTTGTGATGCAGTTGTCAAAGGGGTGGTGGCTTAGTCGAGGGGAAAAACTTACTCCAATCCTTTCCCTCTCCTTGAAATATACCGAAAATGCAACCATGGTTTCGTAACTTTAGATATGTTTTAAGTTGATGTGTTTATTCCCCACCTGTCAGGTGAGGGTTTAGATTTTATGTCAGCTGGCCGCCTTCCTCCTTCCTTCTTCTTCCTCCTTCTTCCTCCTTCTTCCTCCTTCTTCCTCCTTCTTCCTCCTTCCTCCTTCCTCCTTCTTCCTCCTTCTTCCTTCCTCCTTCTTCCTCCTTCTTCCTCCCTCCTTCTTCCTCCTTCTTCCTCCTTCTTCCTCCTTCTTCCTCCTTCTTCCTCCTTCTTCCTCCTCCCTCCTCGTCCTTCCTCCCTGGACCGCAACTGCAAGCTCTAGATCATTCTAGATCGCAGTGTTCCCCGCCGGACCCGATCAAAGTATTCCCCGCCGGACCTCCACCGCAAGCTCCGGATCAAAGTGTTCCCCGCCGGACCTCCACGGCGAATTCCGGATCAGAGTGTTCCCCGCCGGACCTCAACCACAAAGAACCTCCGAATATATAGCAGATAGAATGGCAGAAAGAATGTCAGAAGATATGCCAGATACATTTGCCAGAAAGAATGTCAGATAGAATGCCAGATATAATAAAGTGCCAGAAGAGATGCCGGAAAGAATGTCAGAATAGATGCCAGATAGATTATCAGAAAATCAGAAAGAATGCCAGAGAAAATGTCAGAGTAGATGCCAGAAAGGATGCCAAATATGATGTCAGAATAGATGCCAGATAGAATGCCAGAAAAGAATGCCAGAATAGGATGTCAGAAAGAATGCCAGAATAGAATGTCAGAAAAATTATGCCATATATACTTCCAGATGAGATGTCAGAAACTATGCCAAAATAATGTCACGGTGGGAATCGCTCGAAGTAAAGTATTTTTTCTTGTCCCGAATCTTGATCCTTGTTGGATGGGAATGTGATTGAATGATGACGACGACGAGGCCTGATCTCTGTGAGGAGGAGCTGGAACGAATCGTTCGGGCCTACGGCAGGAAGGGCTTAATGTGGGAAAGCCTGGCTGCCATAAACTTACCATGATGGGGATGGTTTATAAATGTTTATACCACTATTAAGAATGGATATGAACGGATATTCATGGTGACTTATGGTGATCCTGGGTTATGGCATTGGGTTTGCCACAGTATTAAGCACCAACAAACATTAAGAAGGGCTGATATATCAACCACCAAGAGCCGCTAAATAATAGGGGATGTATGCGCCACCACCAACTAAGACAGAGAACCACTAATTATAAAACAATCACTAAGAGATGCATAGTAACTAATCACCACCACCAACTTATTCATGGCAAACAAGTGCTAATAAGGGCTCATTAGCCACAATGAACCATGATCCAAATCCAGCATCCGAGCATCTGCTGTCACCATTGAGGTTAGTGTCTTGAATCAGGCGGCGCACAAGTGGCATCGCGCCGGGGGAAACTGGCCGAGGTCTCAGAAAAGTGTTGGAACCATGGGGAACCTCCTGGTGAGCATCATTGCAGCTGGTAAATGCATGTTAAGCCGCCACAAGCTGCCTAAAAATCTAAAACATGTTATTCCTAGGTATTGACCAATCCCCAAATGAAAGTTCAGTTGGTGGTGAGCTGAGGTTCAAGGTTTTCAACCAAGTTGATGCGGATGGCAGTGGAAACCTGTCCTTTGATGAACTGGTGTCTTGTGTCCTGTCCTCAAGTGAGGTTTGGTCTAATTCATTGTCACCTGGCTGATGGTTTCGCAGTTTGCCAACTCAATGACTCAAAGTGTTATAATTTATAATATAATATAGTATGTACTCACTCATTAATTATTTAATAAAACTATATAAAGATAATGGAGATGCTCAATGGCTAGTCATAGATATGTACTTCTTGGACCTGAGCATTGGAACAAAAACCATCTCGCAAAGCTGGATTTGTCCTCATGTTTGGCAAAAACACAAATATGTCAAGGGGTCATTGCCTTTTATGCCCGCAGTGAGCAAACAATGACCAAACACAGTGACTAAAGAACTGAACGTGCTGCAGTGCAGAACCGCTTCGGCTCAGGTGCGCGGGAAATTTCCATGCCTCAGGATCTCCACCAAGCAGGTGACAGACAAAGAGCTGCCGGATGCTCTGCTTTTCGATGATCATGTCAAGAGCAGATTTCGATGAAATTCGACAAATGTCGGGACCAGATTGAATAATTTTCCCATATTTTCCCATGCTTCTCAGAATTTCAAGATCACTGGGGAATTCCACATTTTCCAACCACTTGCCCATCACTTTCCAATGATTTTCCATGTTTCGAACCATGACTCATGGTTTTCTCTGTGGAATTCTGCCAAGGCACGGCCTTTGGAAGGTAGGACTGGTGGGTCCAGATGCGGAACATGGAACAACCCTACCCCTCAAAATGCCATGCACAATGATGAACTGTGTGTAATGTAATGTATATATGTATTTATTTGTTAAATAAATAAATATATATATATATTATAGTATATTTATAATATAAAGTATTTAATATAGTGTATATATATATAAATATAGAATATTATAAATATGTTATCACATATAATATTTAATAATAATATATATATATATATATATTACATGATATATATATATTCATATTATATTATATTTATTATAGTTATTATATTGATTATATTAATTATATTTTTCATATTTATTACATTGATATATAATATTTAATTTACTTTTCAAAGATTTTATATATTGTAAACAAATATATATACATATATATATGTTTATTCATATTTTTATATTTATATTCATATGATATATATATATTTATATTTTATATTATATATAACAGTGTGTATATATATTGTAGTATATACTATATTTTTTAAATATATATATATATGAATACCATTTGAATATAATATGAATACAATCTGAATACAATATATGATATTTGATGTACACACAGGTGCTCACAAAACAAAGAGATGTGGAAAAACCAATGCGATAAACATACCATGACTGGGGGCGGTTTATAACGGCCATGAGGATTGTGATTTTGGTGAGATTTATCGCATTCGGTTTACCACATTACTAAACCAAGGCTCATAAAATGCTCAAAAAAATGCAGCATCACCCATAAAGCTAACTTTGCATGATTATGGCATTGTTTTTTGTACAACAAAACTAACTTTGCATGATTATGGGTTATTATGTTTTTTCCCACAAGAAATTCCAGAGATTCCACATGATCCCCTGCTTCGAGGCCTTGGACTGCAATGGTGGGATTGAGGTGCCGGTCCATCGCTTCATGGTGCCTTGGCCATGTGACCGACTCTCGTGAATATGTTCACTCATTTATGCTGAGAGTGAACACGTGTGAACATGGCCAGCCAATTGGGGTACAACACAACCCAGACGCCCGAGGTCTTCATGCGCCGGTGGAGTGTCGGCAGCCCAGTTGGTGCCAGGTTTTGTTCTATCATTGTGGCATATTGCGGCTATGGATCAATACGTATAAATATGTCATCTTCAGGGAGATACACATCAATTTACCATCATTTACCACCTATTTTGATGTTCGCCAGGGGAAGGAGGTTTTGACTCATAAGCTTATCGCATCTTCTTCTCCTTTCTCACATGGATGTTTTGCAGCCAGTGGGCCGCATGATGGAAGTGGGCCAAATTCATCGTTCCAAATCACAAACACACTGACATACTGTATACCCTCTGGTAATTTAACATAGCTATTGAAAATCACCATTTTTAATGGGAAAATCCACTATTTCTATGGTCATTTTCAATAGCTACGTTAAATTACCAGAGGGTAGCCTGCACAGTTTGTATCCACGCATCAGATGCAATGTACGATGCTGGACCTGACTCAGGGGGACACTGGCCTCCACAAGGGAGGCAATCAGCAACGTCATGGCGATGCGTCGAAACCCTCGTGCCTGACTCCAGTCGGGCATGCGGGATTCGCCAGTGGGGTACCAGTGGAACCACGCCACTCAAGGGCTGGTCATTTTCCGGATCTGAAACCATGGTTAGTGAATTGATTCCTTTTTTTTTATTTTTTTTTAATGCTTATCCAGATTAACATATGATTAATTAATCTGAATCCAGCGCAGAGGTCCAATTCTGACCCATACCCGGTTCTTTTGCTGCGAATATATTTAATAATTTGGATATGCTGATGATTGACATAGGTTTAAACATCTTCGGTGCAACCCTGACGTTGCTCCGCGCCGGAATTGCGGAAGGGTTGCGTATTTTTGAAATGCCATGTCGGTGGACTTTCAATATGTAGATGTATATGTGATTCATGATCATCATCATCATCATCATCATCTCCTATGAAGATAATAAGTTGATGCTATTATCAGACTCAGCATATTTGCCACAGATGCTATTATCAGACTCAGCATATTTGCCACAGGGGGTGGAGGATTTTTTGAACCCTTACGAAGATATGTTGATGCTATTTTCAGATTCAGCATATCTGTCAAAGGGGGGTGGTGGATTTTTGGATCCATTATAAAGATAAGCTGATGCTATTTTCAGATTCACCGCATATTTGTCAAAGGGGGGTGGTGGGATTGCTGATCCCTTATAAAGATAAGTTGACGACGACGATGATGATGATGATGGTGATGATGATGATGATGATTGTACGTGTGGAGCAACGTCCGGGTTGGATGGAACATGTTTAAACCCTGCCACTACTAGTAGAAGTGCTGCCTACGGCTGCGAAACCTGCCACAACTTGATCATGGGGAGCAAAGTATGCTTGCGGCAGAACACCTTGACGCAACAGCAAATAGATAGATAACTGCAGTTGCCCAAGTGTACAGACGCACACTAGTGCACTCTATACAGAATACATGTTTGCGCACTTGGAACGGTTTTGAAACCATTTGCACAGTTGGAAACCCTACATGAGTAGTGTTCAACATCCCTGTTGATCCTGTTGATTGATGATCAATATGGGGTTATGCATGGTCATGCTACCTAATATTTTAGGGATCATCACAATCTGTGGGAATTTTATTCGCCAAGCCTGACCGGCTGATAGGCTCCCCCCTGTGGCGGAGAGATCTGATGTGGAAGTTCGGGCGGTGGCCAATGCATTAGAGCCAGATGCCCAGATGGTCAAGGAAGCTTCCACTGTCATGGGAAACAGGGATTCATGGGAATCATAGGAAACCAAAAGTGTGTGACTTCATGAGATTTCAAGGATTTCATCCAGATTCCAAAACGCTGCTGAGCATCGATGATAGACATTCCCTGGCGTTTGGTTTCAATTGCTTTTCCTGAATCGATTCGTGTTTCTCCTGCTTATACTTGTCAGAAGCCAGAAGTGATCAAGGCCATTGACATTGAAGAGGAATCCAAGAAGCGGTAGAAAGAATAAAGCACACAATGTCAATGCATGTGTTTTTTGGTATTGGTACACACGTACGATCTCGCACAGACACACACACACATTTATAACCTCAAATATACACATCCACACATCGACACATCCACACCTACCCACCACCTGACCGACCGATTGACCGAGATACGTACATACATGCATCTATAGGCAGATTTGTGCGCACGGAGGGCGCAGACAAAAAAGACATACATGCATGCATCCATCCATTCATACATGCATAGATACATGCATGGACACATACATAGAAGCATAGATACACAGATACATGGATAGACATGAATAAATACATGCATAGATACATGCATAGTTACATGCATAGATACATACATAGATACATACATAGATACATACATAGATACAGATACATAGATACAGATACATAGATACTGATACATAATATACTGATACATAGATACAGATACAATCATACAGGTACATAGATACAGATACATGGGTACATAGGTAAATAGATACATACATCAATCCCTACATACATACTTACATACATACATACTTACACACACACTTACTTACTTACTTACTTACTTACTTACTTCCTTACTTACTTGCTTACTTACTTACATCCATATATCAATCCGTCCATCCACAAATCCATCCATCCATCCATGCATGCATGGATACATGCGTACATACACCACAGATACACGTACACACGTACACACGTACACACACACACATCCACACGCACACACGCACACGCACACACACACACGCACACACGCGCACACGCACACGCGCACACCCGCACACACACACACACCCACACGCACACGCACACGCACACGCACACGCACACGCACACGCACACGCACACACCCATGCACGCACGCGCGCACATGTATATATACATACCTCATACATATGTATATACAGTTCGGGCACACCTACACACACACATGTGCGCATACATGTATGCAAACGTATCCGTATGCATTCCCAGACGTATCACGAAACAACCTGATTCCATTCTATTTTGTCTTGTGTTCCAATGGCTCCTGTCACATCTCAGTTTCAGCGGATCCATTTGTGTTCAGTTAAAATTGCCACTCCAATGGCTTGACCCAGGCGGGCCTTGTCGTCCTACTACATCGACCGAGGATATTTGAGCGTGGCCAGTGCCAGTGCACGACCAAGACTGCCCAGGAACTCAAAGACGGAACCCCCAAACTTGTCAATTTTACATCAACTCGCAGTTCAATCTCACCGTGATTCTTCATCATGTTGTGAGTGTTGGTTTTCATGTTTTTTGTTCTTCGGGTTGAAAAACCACCAATCAGTCTGACTAATTAATTTATGGCTGCCATCTCAAAAATCCCTTGGTGCACGCGCCAGCGAGGTGAAACAGCTTGGCATGGTGGAGCCAAATCCAATGCAGCTCAGCTGGAGAGATGACAATCCCTTCACTCAATTTTGAATTCCATCCTTGAAACCCCCTGCAATACAGAGCACAACAATATTACATGGATATAATTGGAGAAGCGGAGGAACCCAACAACAACTTCCAGAGAAGGTTTATACCACCCATATGCCACAGATACCAAGAGAAGAGTGTGGAATCTGTTCTATTGGTACGTTCCTTTGGGTCGTGTGGAGCTACTTCAATCATGGGGCATCCATTGAAGCCGCCTCTCGAGGATTCCTCCTGCAGTTGGACCCGGTTCTTCCGCGAGTCAATGCCTGAGCTGGCCATGCCATAGCATGCCACCGGTGCACATCTGATTTCCACTGATTTCCCGGAAGCTTCACGTAATTTTGGGATCCCCATTGCCATCCATTGCCCATCCCCTCCCAGGATGGACAAGGATGGTGTGGGTCGACTAGCACCTTGGCACTGGCGATGGTATGCTTCATCATGCTTCATCCAATCATCACATCCCCAAGATCCCCAAGATCACCAGCAATGGGATGAAATGGCCTTGTAGTTATGTCAGTAATGATTTTAACCATCCATAATTGGAGGTCTACCATTGCTTTACCGTAGTTTTACCACATTCTTCTTGAGACATGGTCTGATCTTCGCACCCCGTGCTGCCAAGTCCTACAACAACTTCCTGCGGGCGGTATTTTCCAAGCTGAAACCGTGGTTAAATCCCTCGGCGCGCCTCGCGTTGCGTGTGTACTGTATACTGTTCGTAAAGCAATAGGATCCACCATCCTCAAATTTTAATTGTTGGTATATGTTGGTATAAAGCATCTAAATATGGGTCATTTATGATTGCTTTCAAAACATTACTGGAAGATTTTGCTGCATTTTGGTGCATTTTGCTAGGTCGTTTTGCGCATATCGATGCGGTGTCTCTGCGCACAGGTGGCTTTGCCAGTGGGAGGCAATGGGCGCAGTGTGTCTCAGCCTTGGTGGACCTAGGGATCCCTAGGGTAAACTCATGTAGATCGATGTGGAAAAAAACATGAAAACGCATGGTTTCCCAGGGAAAAAGATGTAATTACACATGGTGGTTTCTCCACCACATCTATGTCAGTTTCCTAGGGTAAATTCATCTAAATTCGAATGCTGCTAGGTCTTGACTCAGTCTTTGCTTATCGTGTAAAAATGGATTCACGGATGCCGATATGGAAAGGCCATGGAAAGAACATGCTATCATGCATTTTGCTGACAAATTCGCTCAAGTCATCCAATTCGTTTGTGACAGATGGGTCTGATGGGCGGTACCCCAAGCAGTTGGTTATTGCATGTTATTGCCTCCATCAACGCAAGCATACGCCTGCATACGCCCGCATCCGCCAATTCGGAACTGTTGGCTCTCAGCTTCAAAGCATTCCCACGAAACATTTTGTCATCAGGATGCAGCAACAGTATATATCATGAATCTGCTCCGGGAGAGCATCGCGTCCAAACTTCCGGAAATCATCTGAAGCCATACCCGGTGCCTGCAGCTCAAACGTTCGCAACGAAATTGCATTCTTGCTTTGTGTCGCAATGGCTGCGAACTGCAGCTGATAAATAGAGAGAAGGCAAGAAGGCAAATAGTGATGCAGCAAAGAGCAAGTAGCTATCTCTGTTAAAACCAGATCTCTTTTCAACTGCCAGCGTTTTTTTGTCACAAGTCCGATCGACATATCTACATGAATGGTTGAGCGTGCTATGTGAAGCAAACTTGGATGGATATGCACATGTATATGTCTATCTAACGTGTCTTTCTACCACGTTGTTGATTTTTTTGGGTGGAAATTGAGGGGAGCGGACTGCTGCGTTTTTCCTTCGCAGGCGGGACAGCTATGCAGGCAGATCCCCTGGAATGGGTGGAGAAGTTTGAGGCCCTGGGGGTTGTGTGATCCTTGAGCCGGAAACTCTGAAGATTTCTGAATTGTAGTCAGTATATAGTTGCCTAATAGATCCGACTAGCTCTAAATGTATGGTCAGCTAGCACCAAAAAAACATTTAAAACCACATTAAAAAAACAGATTCACTGTTTCTGCAAGATTTCTGTCATCTCTCATATCGCTCTCATACAGGCAGAGCCAGCAAAGCAGATGATGCAGCGGCAGCCAAGAGTTCTTTGGCGAAACCTCTCACTGATAGCGTTTGTGGCCAGTATCTCAAGTAGCTAGCCAGAGACTGCAATGTACCCGGGCTGTCGCCCACACAATTGGTAATTAATCCACTCCCCCCAACATCAAGTACACCCTTGGAAACCTTGGTTTCGTAAAGAATCTTTATATTTGATGGGATCAGTGGCCATCAGTGGCCACTGCTTGTCACTGAGGCTCATCCTTTGCCAGGCAGCTCTTGGTCGTAGCTTCTCTGATCTCTAGCCTTCTACCTTTCCAATCTTTCCACCCAGCATCTGATTGTGAAAAATATCGATAAACATGATTCGTAGATATTGGTAGCTGCGCAGGTGCGGAAGAGAAGGCTGAACCCTGTGTTTCCTGGCAAGCTACAGCCAGCACGACATACCAAGACCATGGCCCTGGGCAAACCTCCGTTGAGCAGGTTCGTAGGTTAATTACATTTTGTTTGGCAAAATGGATGAATTGGCGACGCAGCTGAAAATTATAAAACTGCAGGAAAGGATCTAAGACGGGCCACGCAATTCTGCAACGCAATTCCGCAAGACTGCAAAACATGCCAAACGATTCGAAACGATTGCGGGCTGTATCTCTCTGGACCGCTGCCAAGGACCTCTTTGGCGACAGCAGATGGATGCCCCTGCCGCGACCCAAAGCGGTAAGCCCTACATCAATCCCATCAATGTATCAACAGTACGCGCCACAATACGTGGGATACCCAGGCTACCCGGGATATCCTGCAATGGGTGCTGGGATGTGGCCCATGCCCGAGCCAGAGCCAGACCTTGACTTGTCAAAGGCATCAGCCCTAAAGACCCTGGCGACGGCCATGGGTTCCAGAGTTACAGAGGACATGCTGAAGGATGTGCCCAAAGCCACTTTTGCCGAAGCTTCGCGGCTACTGTTGGCAGTTCTTGGCTTCATGTGCGAAGGCCGGTGGTTTCATTTTATTTTATTTTTGCTTTTTAGGAATCTTTTGGTTGGGAAAGCAATGGGTGGTGGTAACCACTCCGCCACTGAAACCTAGAGATTTGGGATTTATCTGAAAATGGGGTACTTCATGGCACTCCAAAATCCCGTGCTCTACCAGTACCATCCTTTTTCCCTTTCCGATTTGCCAATTTGTATAATTTTGGGATATGTTCATTGCAGAGTTTTGTTCAGCAAATCCACATGGATTGTTGAAGGTGCCTGTCCGCCAATGCTTCGCGCCAATGTGGTCGCCAGAGGCCCTCATCTTCCCTTGTGGCAAGGTTTGACGCCTCACGTGCTGCTAAGAGATTTCTTTGATGCCGATGAGTTGCCGCTCAGATGGTCCAAAACTGGTTCGCTCAGTATTTTTTTTAACCCCCAAAGGGAGTACCCTCTGGTAAACGTTTACATAACGAACTGGAAAGATCCACCATTTTGAGTGGGAACATCCACTATTTCTATGACCATTTTCAACAGCAAACTGTTAGTCATTACCAGAGGGTAATACATGACATGTGTCTGTCCAGAGTTCCACCATGTTCCAGCCATTCAGATTTCACTGAAACATTCCGAACGGCGTTGGCCCGAAGACTTGTAACACGTGGGTTTAGTCGTGTTATGAGTTATGTCCTTTTTTTTTTGGGGGGTAAAGCTCTCAAAATCACATTTGTAGATTTGTAGATTGCCCATTGGTGTCCCATTGGGGTCCCATTGGTGTCCCAGAGCATCCAGAGCGAGGCTAAGTCTCTACGGCGAAGAATCCATGCGTGAAGCCTTTGATGCGGCAGCACCTGCGAGTCAAGGTCATTTTGTGACCATGCTGTCACGCGTTGCTTTCATTGAGGCCACCCTGGGTCAAAATGTTGGGTCAAAATCGGACAACATTTTCCCATGGCAAATCTCCAGCATCGACTGGAGCTTGTGGTCTTTGTATGCCTTTGTATTGTGACGATGTTTGCCTACGTTTGTGTCACTTGGGCTCATTTCTTGGGGGGTAAATGACAGTAAATTCATGTAAATGATTGTCAATGGTAGCACATGAGGCCACATTGATGGTAAATGATGATAGATGAAGGTCACTGTGTCGAAAGATCCCACCACTTGCACTGATTTATGGTGCCCTCTTCAGGCGGCCAGGCCTGGATCCGGCCGATGCTTGCGTGCACCGTGGCAAGGCATTTTTCAGCTCTTTCCAGAGATCAGTTTGGTCAGCCACTTGGCAGTGTGGCCAGAAGATTACAGCAAATATTCTCCATATCGCCAGCAAAAACTGGTTGGTGTTATACTGTACTCCCTAGTTGAGGATGGTAAAATCATGTAAAATACCAAAATAATCCAAAATAGAAATAAAACCTATTGCTGAGGGTTACGGTGCCCCCAGCTGATGAGAACTGCTGGGTAGCATAGAGGAAAGTGGTTTTCCAACGGGATTCCAACCCTCTATCTGGCAGAGTTTAGGTAAATTAAAGGATATTGGAGGGAACATTTCGAATGCACCGGGGGCCAATGGGGGGGTCCAGCTTAGGAGCTCTCTTCACCCATATCCGTCGCCGCTGTTGGGAAGACTGCAGGGACAGAAGCAGGACACGCTGCAGTGCGTCGACGTTGCGGAAAGATTGAAGCCTTCACCCCATGAAAGCTATACATCAAAGCTAGATATAGGTACATGATGTATGATTATGTCGATTAGTTCACATGTGTCGGTTGGGTGTCAGAATTCTTCCCAAATTGGACGATTCAGCTATCGAGCGGCCTAGGAGTCGCAGTCGCAGTCGCGACAGGAAGAAGACAAAGAGCGAGGTGGGCCCAATGGATGGGGGTTATCATCCCTTAGGTGGGGGTTACAATATGATTATATAATTATATAATTAATATATGTTATAATGTGTTATAATCATACGAGTTATACCATATAGTTATGCCGGTTATGCCATTAGTTATACTTTTTTGGTCATTTTTGCCACCCCCAACTGCAACCTCAAGTGGAGAATCTTTATGTTCTTGATTTCTCAGACTTCAAGCTTGAACCAGAAGTTGCTGTAAGTACAGGAGATTTATTGGGATGCTGCAGAGAAGCTCTATATTATAATCTCTATCAATATAGTTCAATATAGTCTTACACCCACACACACACATTATATATATATATATATTTATATCACACACATATATTATAAATGTGTTCAAGCAGAATATATACTATACAGTATAGCCTTTTGGCATACCAAGAGTATTTTGCACTTCCGATCTTCAGCCAGGCCAATGGAGACTCGCAGCGCTTCTTCCTGAAGAACACTGGAGATTTGGATGATTGGAAAATCCAGTCGCATTTCAAGCGATACGGCGAAATCTTGATGCTTCCCATGAAGATGAAATCGGAGATTGGATTTGGGTCCCAGGGTGGTTGTTGGATCAGCCAATTCGGCCATGGCCATTACTAATATGGATGCAGAACAATATGCCTCAGTACTCGTAGCTTCTCGTAGCTTCCCCCGGGTGATATAGGGGGGTTGGTTTGGTGAATGGATTAGTTTAAGGGAAAATTTGCAAGAAACCATGGTCCCCGGATTTTCCCCATCAAATACATCTTGGGTTTTTCGTGTAAATTATTCCCTTAAATCAATTTAAATCAATGATCTTGGGCCTGAGCCTCTCTTGGTTTCAGATCGATTAGATTCTGGTCCCCAACCTCAGGAGCTGCAACGTGCTCATGGACAAACGCATCCAGACTTTCTTAGCTGCAGCTGGTTTTGGGGGCGCCGTTACCCTCCTTTCATTTAATTTAACATGGCTATGGAAAATCCCCATTTCTACTAGTAAAAAGTCAATATAAGTCATCTATAAAGGAACCATTTTCCATAGCTATGTTAAATTCCCAGAGGCTGTTTTTCTTCACTTTTCAGAGGGTCGAGCCTAACCTGGCCGGTTTTTGTCGAGGTAAGAAACAATATCGTGGAATGGGCTTCATCACGCTGAAGCCCGAAGGTTACTACAAAGGTAAGAAGAACACCAAGCAAATGATGATCGAATGGGTGCTGGAAGAGTCACACGTAGTCAACGGCGTCAAGATTGACGTCACGCAGGCCAGCCCCGTTTGAAGTGAACCACCTACACGTTTGCATTGGATTGTTTTGTTGTGTTTTTGTGGTTGGGGGCATGCATGCACATCAAATAGATTATTCATCATTCACATCCAAACCTATGATCAAATATGACCAACATGAGGTGAATCACTAAATCACCTGGTAATAATTATTACATAGTATTACAGATACTGCAGTAACTTAGTCGGTGGTTGAAGCTAGTACTCCCAACATCTCCCCACCAATAGAGGCAGATGAGAAGCCAGAAGAGGACGAGGATAGAAAGCGGGAAGATCGCGTTGAAGAACGACGCCTTGCCCGTTTGGACAAGGACCGATGGCTTCCAGACTACAGGTACAATTGGTACAATCAAGTGCTGATGGGATGGCATGGGCTAATGCCGTCCCCCCAGCGTTGCGTAGGGAGAACATCCGAACTAACAAGGGCATGGGCTTTGATGAAAAACCATTTCAGGTTCCGATCTGAGTCTGGTCAGGTGGTATGTGCCTTATGCGTTCAGCTGAATCGGCCAGTTTAGTTTGGCCGTTTGCTTGGTTTGACATGGTTTGACGTTTCTAGGTTCGCCCTGTTCTGGCTTATGTCTCACGTTCTTCCAACAGCTTGTGTATGGACATGTATGGACCCGAAGCTATCACCAGCCAAGTTTAGCAACAGGGTTACAAATCTCCAATGAATGATGGAGCGCCAAAATGGCCCACAGGAGCAACGCATGCTGCGCAACTTGGGTGGTGTGGCACCTCATCTGATTGATCGGGGGCAAGAACGGCTTGTACCTTCACCTTGGTTTAAACGCTGGAGGCCGAACTGAGCCCGGCCGCCACATGTAGGATTTCACAGTGTCACAGTGTGCTTTCCAATGAAACATCAATTGATAAATTCCATACCCATAGGATCCATGGTGCTGCTATATATGGAAACATTTACCATCAATATACCCCAAATGTTAGCATATATACCATACATGGATCCTATGGGATATAGTGAAGGTTCTGAAGCTGTTGAAGGGACTTCTCGAAGTTTGGCCGGGTGATTGCTTTCGCGACACATCAGCACAGATTGGCAAACGCATGCAAATGCAATGAGCACTTGAGATTCAACAGCCAAGACAACAATTTTCCCTGGAGGTATCGGCTGTGGGAGGTCTTGCCAAAGAACAGTCCCTGTTCGTGGGACTATCCTTTGCTTCGCTCCGTTTGTGGTGGGCTCTGGCGAGAAGCTGTCGAATATACCACGCGAACCGCTGACAAGACCGTGAAGGACCGGAAGTTGGGTTTGTCAAGGCACGCAATGAATTAATTTTGTCAAGATCACACGCAGCTTGATATAGGAGGCTTTGTCCTTCTTCTACAATGAGGAGGCGCAGCAATGGCGATTTATTCCAAGTGCTGATTCTTGGTCAATGGCATTGCCAGGGTCGGAGGTGGAGAGCATCAAGATCAAGACTTTGATGTTCTTCATCCTAAGTGTGTAAAGTCGTAGCTGCTTCCCAAGTCATAACCCTGGGCGGCTATCAAGTTCCGGGGGATTAGATAGATAGATAGATAGATAGATAGATAGATAGATAGATAGCTAGATAGCTAGATAGCTAGATAGCTAGATAGATAGATAGATAGCTAGATAGCTAGATCGATAGATCGATAGATCGATAGATCGATAGATCGATAGATCGATAGATCGATAGATCGATAGATCGATAGATCGATAGATCGATAGATCGATAGATCGATAGATAGATAGAATGATAGAATGATAGAATGATGAATAATTTATTATGACATATTATGACCATCCTCAACATGCAAGTGCTGCAGCGATTGAAATTCTAGGATTTGCTGCTGGCCATGGGTGATGGTTTGGTCACTCTGACAGTCTTGGGAATTTTTCTGGCGCCTTCATATGTGGAGCCGACTGCGCCTCAAAGCATGAACACCTTGGCGCAGAACTTAGTCTGCGGGGAGTGCTGGGTGATGATCCTAATTATGTCTGGGTGACTATTTTTGGAGGTTGAAACTGTTGAAACCCACCATTTTTGATCATTTTTGGATGCCAGACCTGAGGTGAATATGGCTATTCCCACCTTTGCGTCCAGCAATCCTGCGCCAGCGCCGACGCCCACGCTACCTCCATTGACTTTCTCAGCCAATCCGGGCCAGAACCGGATGCAGAAGCTTAGGGCAAGATATGGCAAGATGGAACCAGAAAAGGGATTGAACATTTTTCCAACTTTGAAGAAATTGAAAAACCACCGGCACCGGCTTCAAGATGTTTTCACGCCTCTCAGCGAGGGTGCAACACTGAATGGTCTAGAGTTGGGAGTATTTGGAGTGCTTCTTGACTTTTTCACTTGAACATGATGAGATCTGTGGCCCATTGTGGCCCCCAGCCGCCGTTTGAGGAAGGGTAATTTCGATGACTGCAAGATTTTTGTGGGTGGCCTGAATCTCAACACCAGTGTGGATCAGTTAATGAGCAGCTTCGCGGCGTACGGCCAGATCACCGATGCAGTGCCATGGCCGCCATGGTTTGATGTTCCATATAGATATGGGATGATCCCAATTTCTCAATATGGGTTGAATTCACCAACCACATTAATCATGACCGACTCACTGATGAGACAACGGAACACCTATGAAGTTTTCAGATTTTTTGTGTAGTGATCCTGTTGGTCTTGTGGCAAGATGACTTGCCGGGGCACGTGCAGAGTTTCTGGGCACGTTTGTGGGTGGTGCTTCCCTACCAACCAGAATCCAGAAAAATCCAAAGGGCTCATGTCATTTGAACTTCCAAAGTAGGGCATTGCGGAGAATCCTGAGCTTCTTTTAAGATAAACCACTTCGAGAAGAGCATACTACAAGTAGCAGGATTGGAATTCATTGGAATTCTATTCCAAATGGATTCAAATGGTTTTGGGATCTTTATTTCTTCGCTTTTTTAACTTTGCAAGGTCATCATGACGGACAAGATCACTGGCAAGCCTCGTGGTTTTGGATTTATCGTCTTCGAGAGTCCTGACGGTGTGGCCGCAGTTCTTCGTGTCAATGCCGCTGTGCAGAGCGTTCTCTTTGTCGTTTGTACCCAAAATGGCCAAAATGGGATGGTGGTTAAGTATGGTTAAGTAAACTTAGGTAATTATCATTAATTATCCTTATTTCTTCAACGATTGTTAAGTATGGTACTTCAATCCCAGGATGGTCAAGATACCAGAGATAGCATGTCCCAGTATGGTACTAACAGGTACTAACCAGATCTAACCAGTATCTTCAGACCACTGGTTAGTAACCAAATATCCCAGTATGGTACTAACCTATGGTAACCCAAATATCTTCAAACCACCGGTGAATTGGACGTGGTTACCTCAGTGCCTGGCCTTGCCAATGGCCTTCAGCGCTAGCTGAGGACAAACATCACGTCAATGGCAAGTGGGTGGACGTAAAACGCGCGAAGCCCAGAACCGACGTAGGTAGAAAACTTATATAAATAATAAATAAATAAATGAATAAATAATAAATAAATAAATAAAATACATAAATAAATAAATAAATAAATGTATATCAATCTATTATATTCATATTATTATATATATATTTATTATAATGATATGTGATATATATATAGTATTTATTAAAGTAGTAATTATGATATATATTATATAATATTATAGGTCACATACTGTAGTCACATACTTATGTATCTTGCACCTTACCTTTCTTACGCACCGTAATGAGAATAAGAACAAAGCGAATAACAATAATGATAATGCAGAAATCAAATAACAATTTCATACTAGAAACATAACTATCGACTATGACGTGCTATGACCATAGTCTAGTCTATTGATAATAATGTATATAGTACCGCTGCATTTGCCTCCTGTAACCATCCGACTAACACGGCATGCGACAAGGCGCCACCTCTGATGGTTTGCCATAGGCACCTTGGCACCTTGGCTCCTTGGTGCAAAATTGATGGCCTTGAATGTTTTTGAATGTTTTGTCAAAGTTTTCAGCCATCCAAATTTGACAGAGTTATCAAGTCCGGGGTCATGTCATGTCAAATGTTCTTTCTCCATGCAGAAAGGGGGCTTGGATGGGATTGACTTTCATGGCCCATAGCCCTCTTGCTTTGAGGTCTTGTCTGCGGCACCTTCCATGGTTTGGACGAGCAGGACCTTCCCATCCATGCTCAGTGGATAAAATGCGGCTCTAGCAAAAAAAACATGTGGGGCAGGTGCACGGCACATTGGAAGCAGTCAGATTCGAGCCCCAAGCCGTATTCTTTAGCCTGTGCAATGCTCAGGTCCAAAGAAGACATCCGCGTGTTGTGGGACAAGCTGGACAGGGGCTGCGATCGGGAATCCCAAATTAAATTCAGCGGATTCTCGAGACTACCACATTTCAAGTATTTTCAAGTCATCATGACTTGATTTTCCAAGTCATTTCAGCAGTTGGTCATGTCAGGATCCTTCATCCATCGGTGAAATTACCGCCAAGGGCATGATGTTGGGCCTGTGCCCCTGACCCTAGGCCGAAGCACCCCACATCCCATTCCATCGCCAGGTACCAGGTGCAACTGGAGTCATGGCCCGATTTGGACCAGGCGGAACTGGAACGACTTGTCTCCTGGTTGCAGATCTGCCCTCGGGTTGGCGAGATTATGGGGGGCCTATATATATATATACCAATGCATGCCATTCCATCACCTACAAAGTGACAAGTTTCAGTCCAAAATCAGGATTCACCACCAGATTTAGGGCTATCACCCTAGTTTTGGACACACCCGTATTATGAGCACAATGTAGTATGGGCCAGTATGGATGACAGCATGGGCCAGTATTATGGATAAGTATGGATGTGCAGATTGATGCACAATGCATTGGGTTCAGCCTCCGAACATGGGATGAACGGCCGCCGAGGCAACGCTGATCAATGCGTCCGCTGCTGGGAGCCACAGATGGCGAACCAAGGGAGTCGTTTTCAACAGAGTTTTAAACATGTTGCCCTTTGGTAGTTCAAACGATCTTGATCATTCCCGTTGGATTCTCCATGATCATCAATTTTTCATCATGTCCAAAAGTCATCAAAATTCCAGAACTGTTCAATACATGTGGCAAAAGCATGGCAAAAACATGGCTTCCACAATGAGTTGGGCCGGCAATGGCATTCAGAGTGACATCTGAGGTGAAGAGGTTGCGAAGTGGGGGAAACAACTGGTACAAGATCTTCAACCTGGTGGACAAGGCAGCCGCGACATCCGCATGCCGATGCTGAAATTGTGGCACCTGTGGCACCTGCATATCCTGCAGGGTGTGTGTGTGTGCTGCGGTGCTGGGAGTTGTCATCGTAAAAATATTCGCGGAAGTTCAGTCACGGTTATATCAGTTACATAAAAAAAAACACATATTAGTCACATATCGCAGTTATATCTGTTATGTATTCCCATGTATTCCCCTGAAGTTGTGCCATGTCATGTTCTGCCAGACGCGAAGGCACAATCTGGAAGACTGAGCTTCGGTAGTCTCAGAGAGGTTCTGCGAGATATGTGGCACGGCCCTCAACCAGCCCATCCCAGCCATCAGATTCTTGGGGTTTTCAAGGGTTTTTCATGAGACGTTTAAGTCATGACTCAAAGAAGATAAACACATGATAGTCAATTATGCAATGATATAAGTTATAGGTGTATCTAATATACATATATTATGTGTATATGAATCATGATAGTTATAATAATTTTAACAAACTTGCTATGAATGTATAAAAGGGAGAAACATTATAGTTATATATTATTATAATATATTATGCATTGTCATATAGTTTGGTAGTTCTCTCCACCATCATCTTCAATACAACATATAATATAGTTGAGCATGTTACAATGACCCGTAGAACAGGCAAATATGTTTTGCATTTCACATATTCATAGTCTCATCTGAATATTGAGAGATGGGCTCAAATTTGACGTGATGGGCCCTAGCCGCTGTAGGCTAGCCCAGAACCGTAGACGCCCTCGTTTTTCGAAGCCATCGCAGATCCATGGATCACTTGGCGTCGCCTTTGTAATTTCCTTTGTTTCGGTGGCTTTTCTGCTTCCCAGAAATTCCCGGATTCCAATGGCTGGAGAGGGGGGCCGGAGTGCTCCCAGTGGTCATCGCTGGTCTGCTGTTTTGTGGGATATCGATGGGACACTGGTGAACTCTGCGGATTTGGCTTGGAGCAGTACCAACCTGGTTCTGAAACAGAATGGTTTTAAGGAAGTGTCGGAAGATGAATATAGGGAAGCCACAAGGCTAACAACTCCCAAGAGGTTAGCATTCCATGCTACAAAGGATGTTGAGGCCGATATTGGAGTGAAATTGGCAGAGGAATTTGATCAGCACTATGTGCAGCTGGTGTCACCAGCAACTGTGCCGTTATTTTCAGGATTGCAGACTTTGCTGGAAGACTTGGCCAAAGAAGGTGTTGTGCTTGGTGCGTTGAGCAATGCATGTGGTGCTTACGTCCGTGCGGTCCTGGCAACGCATGGCTGGGCAGAAACCTTTCGGACGAAGCTGGGGGCTGATGAAGTGCCCGAAGCAAAACCTGCACCTGGAGGCCTGCTGAAGTGCTGCGAATTTCTGGCGCTGCGCCCAGATCATTGCGTCTATGTGGGAGACTCTCCTGGTGATGGCAAGGCTGCCAAAGCAGCAGGCTTGTACAGTGTGTCTTGGCTGGGAGCTGAGGGAAGGAGTCACAAGTAGTAGAACCAGGGAGACATGAGGCTGTCTCATGGCTTCCACTGTAGATGCCCCTTTTTGATCCTTTTTTTGTATTACGGAACTATGCATTGCTGAATCACCAATGTGGGTAGTTCAAGCCCTTGAACTTACTATAGTAATTGCATGTAATTGCATGTTTGTGGCTCAAACTATCGACCCCCATACACCGGATGGTTTCAAACTCTGAAAGGACACCAGAGAATGCCAATGCCAATCAATCCCTGTAATATCTGATCTTTATCAATTGAATACCCCCAAACAAACCCTGGAGAAATGGTGCTATTCAGTATTTCTTGGCTCAGTTGATTGCCATTTCAGGATCGCTAAATTAGGTTTAAACCATATTAAACCATATTAAACCATATTAAACCATATTAAACCATATTAAACCATATTAAACCATATTAAACCATATTAATTAAACCATATTAAACCATATTAAACCATCATTTTGGATGATCACCCCCCTTGATTTTCAGGCGATGGGTTCCTTGATATTCGCCCCCTTTTTCAGTCTTTCCAGTGGCCCCAGGTTGGCGTTCGCTGGGGCGGTGCCGCCGAAGAAGATCTCCGGTGCAACTTCGATGACGTCGTAGGATCTGCTGAGGAGCTGAGAGCCATCTTGGCCAACGGTTAGATGTGGGAGGTAGGAAATGATATGGCAGTGTGTCAAAACCTTGTACCCCTGGTGAACATCAAAATAGCTGGTAAATGGATGTTCATCCCACTAAAAATGTATTATAGGTATTGATCCATACCCATATGATTAATTATGCGAATTCTCGTAATTATATGTAATCATGATTATGAATTCTCTTATGGAGATGGTTAGGATTGGAGGAAGTATGTCTATTTATTTCCAGCTATTGTTCCTATTTCAGGAGTAAATAAATGGTGATTGGGGTAACCCAGAAGGAGCTGATTCATTTTGAGATGGTATGGTTAGGGCAGCTGCAATGATGTGAATTCCCCATAAGATACTATAATTTACCCACATATTAAATTTGCGTCAGTCCTTTGAAGACACCAACAGTCCCCGAGATTTGACAAAGCTCCGGTCGCCGCGATGCGAGCGGATGATCACCAGAAACGGCAATTGCAAACGGCAACCGGGCGTTTGGAACAGTGACGGCTGTTTCGAAAAGAAGGGATGCTGCTGATAGATTAGTGTTGGATGATTTGGATGGGTGAACACTCTTGCTGGCTTGTTTATGATGTTTTCATGTTGATTTTCACTAGGGTTCCAGGGTTTTGGACCATAGTCATGTAGTCATGTATATCTCTACGTAGTCTTCAGCATATTGATATCTATTCAAACTATATATACGTATACATGTGATATCATACATATATTCAATATTCATACAGTACACAAGGTCGAGTCAAGACTACCGGGTTGCGATGAGCCTGGACCAAGGTATGGCCTGGCCCTTTCCAGTGAGCAAGTTTCAGACTTCGAGCTGAAGGGTTTGTGGAAGGACAGCTTCCCGGCATACCTTCCCAAACTTGACAGCGACATAGGTTTTGACCCAAATCTAGAAAACCAGCTGCGGTTGAAGCACCTTAGATCGAACTTCTGATTGGTAGATATTGGTAGTGGAGATGGCAGCCGGCCGATTTGCTTCATGATGAACTTCGGGACTGACCCAGGCCTTGGATGAAGGCAAATCAAGCAGTGTCACTGTGGGTTCCTTCATGGTGTGGAACTCAGTGTGGCCAGGCAGTGGCGGCCAAAGACGCCCCTGTAGGAGGCTATATACTACCCAAATCTACCCAATATATTGGGGATTATTGGGGATTATCATGATGCATTCTGAGATTCCTTTTCTACCTGCCGGTATGGCGGATGATTCGGATGATGGTGAATGCCAAGAATAGCGCAAGGTCTTTATGCGGCGCTATGGCGTGCAACCTCACTCTATGTCAAAGCAGAAGTTGCAAAGCTGCTTGGCAACAAGAAGTTCTTTGAGCTGGTTTTTAAGATGGCTTACCCTCTGGTAATTTAACATAGCTATGCCATTTTTAATGGGAAAATCCACTATAAATGGCCATTTTCAATAGCTATGTTAAATTACCAGAGGGTAAGCCTTCACTTGACGCCTGGATTTGCTGAGCCTGTTCGTTTGTGCTTTAGATGTTTTCGTTTGGGTTGCTGTTGTGCTTCTAGAGATCTGCAGGTCACGTGACCTGCAGTGACCTGCAGTGCCCATTTGTTGCTCAACTGAGGCAACCAACTGTCCACAATGTCTGCTTGTACCCCAGCATGCGAATATGTCCACAGGAGTTGCTCTTTTCCAACATTCGCACAGACTCGCGACTGTGTTGTAATCAGGAGGAGGAAGAGTGGAAGCAGATGCTGGTGGATGCTCCTGTCCCTCGGGTTGCAGCAAGATGTGAATGGTCTTCAACACCTGCAGCGTGTTGATGTTGTGATGTGTGGTTGCTGCTCCCTTGTCGTCTAAGATGTCACCAGAGGCCATTTGGACTAAAGGGGTCTGTAGACATGAACACGGGTTCTTCCAAAGATACTACGGTTTATGGCGATCTGTGGCCATTTTTAATGGGGAAGGATTCGATCAACTCTGGGGCACCTTTTTTGGCGCGATATTTTCAGAGAAACCTTGGCACTCTGGGCCAAGGCTGTGGACGTTTGAGCCTTAAACGGCCTGAAAGCTGATGATGCCTTCTGTTTTTGATGTTGTCCAACGATTTACCATCCACATCATCATCACCATTATCGTTTACCATCGTCCTCCTCATCATCATATTCTTCTTCATCATTTTGATCTTCTTCATCTTCATCATCGATTTGGTTTTCTAAGTTTTCTTTTAAAGTTCCAGGGTCCACATCATATACCCTCTGGTTATTTAACATAGCCATGGTATAGATGGCCCATAGAAATAGATGATTTTCCCAGCTAGAAACCTCCATTTATTTTGGGGATTTTCCATGGCTATGGAGGTTTCTAGCTGGGAAAATCATCTATAAATGGGAAAATCTATAAATAATATGATAGATTTTCCCATTTATAGATGATTTTCCCATTAAATAACCATATATGATAGATTTTCCACAAGGCCCATCGCCTCATGTCCATCGCTAGAGAGCTGACCCTCACCATCCATGCGTGGCTCAACAAACCTGGAGTCGCAGCGAGCTCGGTTTTGGGCCAGGGCCATCATGGGCCATCGGTCCAAAGGTATCCAAAGGTGGGGTTACAACAAACAATTCATGATCATACAACATCTTCATGGGCGAATATGGTGATCAACTTCGATTTATGGGTGGCCCATGACTATCATGACTGACTGTGGACACTTCGAAAGGTATTTACCAACCTACCCCCTGGTGATTTGGGAGATTTTGGGAGCCATCCAAGGTAGAGAGATCTGCCAGCACACAGTTGTGGCCGAAGTTCATTGAAGCAGCGAATGAGACTGCGACGACCAGGCCCCCAAGCCATGGCAGACATAGATGGTAGATGATGGTAGGAGGATGGTGGGAAGATCTCCAAAACCAGCCTGACTTCGGACACTTTGACGGCCAGGCAAGGGCGGCTCAAATTTGCAGACTTTAAGAAGACCATAGGGAAGGCTCGACGAGGGGGTGTGGTTACCCTTCAATTTATCCGCATCCAATGTCGCAACGGAAAAATCGGCATGTTTAGTGGAGGGTCATGAAAGATAATGGTATCTATCGCCGTGTTGGGGTACTCTGTCTGTAAAATTGCGTTACTTGATTTTCAGGGCCGGCACTCCACGAGGGTACCCCAGACTTTGCACATGGATTTGCCCCAGATCCATACACGTTTGTTGAATTTTCTCCAGGCGCCAGGACATTTTCGCACATTGTTTTCTCAAGTTGGTCGAATAAGATCTCTGACAATAACACTTATGCGATTCCACGCCTGAATGTCCCATTTGTGGCAGACAATCAGGTGGTCATGTGCATCTTCTGTTTGTTTTTGCCAGCAAGACGATTGCTCAGAACGCCCAAAACGGGCGGTCTTTGCCAGCCGTGATGTTACCCAATGGCCCGTCGTGAGCCCACCAAACTTGGCGGTTGCGTGAAGTACAACATTGGATCCTTCCTTGCAGTTTTTGTGTTGGGATGGCTTGCCCTACAACAACAAGTCTTAAGTTGTGATGAGGAGGTCCAGTTCAAGCCCAAGCCGCCCAAGCCTGTGAAATCGTTGCGCAAGGCGCAAAGTCAGGGCCAGGATTCAGATCCTGCGGAAGTTGAGAAATCACCTGAAGCAGAGGACACCGAGAAAGAGGTTGAAAAGGTGCCTGAGGAGGCGCCACCTGAAGCCTCTGCCCCTACTGGCAAAGCCCAGTGGGTCTTTTGTGCAGCTCAGTGGCAAGATTGCACTTGCCAAGGGAATGTGCGATGGGGCAACAAGGAGAAGTGGCTGATCATCAAGCCCAAGAAAGCAGGAGAACTTCAGACTGTGCAACTGGGCTTTTAATTTATGTCTCGAATTCGTTAAATGCAACCTTTCTGGATGGAACATTAAATGCACCCAGTGACCGTGGCAATTGTGCAGCCCCACATATCCATCATATCCCCACCCAAGATCTATTTGTTCAAGCCTAGGAAGTGCAGCGTGCAAGTGCTTGAGGATGTGCTACCTGGTGACGACGGAAAGCACTGTGATTGTGAGGTCATCCCTGGTAGTTCCTTCCATCGCGGTTTGAACCCCATGTGGCTCGAGGATCAGGAGGCGGAAGAGATGGGAGCACCTTTGGTGGCCTCCTGTGATCTTTGGCGGGAGGACTCGGAGAGCCCTTGGGGCCAAAAGCAGTGGATGGCCACCGAAGCTTTCTGCTCCGAAGATTGGGACGGTGAGGAAGCTGGCGAGCGAAAAATGTCGCTGAGCACCATGCAAAAGTTGATGGAAGCCCGCGTGGATCCACGCTTTCGGGAAGCGTACCGGAAGAATTTTGCAGAGAGCGGTGCCATGAAAGGGTGGACCAAGCGAGCCTTCCTGAATTATTTTGCTGGTCCTCCAGCAGGCAAACATGCCAAGATGACAGAAGAACTGATTCGATCTGTACACATGTTCTCGGAGGAGCTGATCATCGTGGTGAATTTTGGCATGACGAGTTCTGTAAAGCTCACGCCCAAGCGATTTCCACGCTTGATTTTGCTGCATGGGAGGCCAATGCATACAGATCTGAAACGCAGCTTTAACTTCAACAAGTTGCGCGCCTTCCTTTTTTCCAGGGCTTTGGCGGGTGTCGGATTGGATTCAGATCAGTTTGTGGCTCCTGGAGTTGACAGGCTCTTTGAGATGACGGAGAGAGAAATCACTGACGCTTGGCATCGCTTGGCGCTTCCAGGAACTTCCAGGTGTTTTCTTTCCTTGATTTTCCTTGGCTGTACCAAATTTACCACCCTATTGGTTTTCACATGTTTCTACAATGTGGAGACTCTTGCTATGGCTGCATGGGAGGATATGGGAGGTGTTGTGTTGAACTTGTTTATTGAATCTTGTTTTTGAATCGGGCTTGATATCTTCGGATTGCTTCATGAATATTTCAGATTGCTAGTTGCACTTGCACTGTTTGGAATGTTGGCGCACGCATTGCAGCATTTGAACCCCCAGCTGTTACCTTTTCAAGTGCGCGCTACTACTTTTGTGACATATTTGTGATTTATTGTGTGCTTCTTAGATACGATGTGCTTTCAACGTTCAGAAGTTGAGATGATTTGAGAAAACAACTTCTCAGGAAAAATATTCCCTTCCCATCATGCCGGTTCACTTCCTGGATCGTGGACCCAAAGATTTGGGTATTTGGTGGAGTAGATATTGCCCCAACGATGTCTGTAGCCTCCAGACCCTCCGCTGGGGCCATGCTCATCCCACTTGGACCTACTGGGCCTTGCCCTTCATCGGACGATGGCTGCGCCGGAATTTCCGTGATGAGACGCTGCCCAAAGTGACGTCTGGAAAGGTCAAAGCTCCTGCACTGAGGGTGGTGGAGATCCCAGAGGATGAGGACCTGCTAAATGTGGGACTCTGGGAAGAAAAAGCCACCAAACAATGGTGCAAATTTGACATTACGGACCCCTTGGAGTTTCAATTTCTCTTTGAGTGGAAGACCAAGTATGGAAATAGATGTTCCATGGGAGGGCATGGCTGTGCCAACATTTCGCCTGATCGTCGCTTCTACAAACACGGTGCAGCCAAGCTCTTTTACACCGCGCACCATGCTGTGGAGCCTGCGGACACACACAAACAGGTGGATCGCATTTCCAAAAAGCTGAAGGAGGGCAGCTGGCCCAATTCAACCATCGTTTTCCAGCAGAAACTTTGGACTGCTGAAGATTTGAGGAAGGATCATCCGCAGTTAGAATGCTTGGTGTAGGGCAAAAATGAGGAGAGTGCGCATGCCTCAACGGGATTTAGATATTATCATATAATGGGGTTTTGAAAACGTGTTCTCGATGTTTTTGCGCGTGTCAGAACATCATCCTTTGAATCGAAGCATCCCATCGAAGACGTCCGTTAACCATACAGATCATAGACGGAGAGCTATTTTCCATGCAGTAGCCCAATAGCTTGGACCTTGATGCAACTGCAATCACGATGAAGCCCCACTAGAGCCCCTGATCTCAGTCGATCGTTGCAGATCATGCGGGTGCCACCATCATCAAATGAGCTGTTGGCGTTTTGGCGGGAGGCGCATCCTTGCAAGAAGGCGGATTATCACATATAAGGATGATATACAAATGGATTACAATTTACAATGGATAACTATAAGATATTATAAGCATTTACAAGCTATTAGAAATCGGAACCATGCCAGTCGTATGTATATACGTGATATTATAAATGATCATCGATGACCGGTGAATTTCCAGTGACTGATTCGAAGTTCCTTCAAGATCTTCCTCCGTCAGAATCGCCAGGTGGATCGCGATTGCACCGGCGAAGCCTTGGCCGAAAACTTTGACAATGCGGTGTATCGTTTGCAGGTGCGCTATGCCCAAAGTTATGGGCGTTTCATCTTATTTTTCCATGATTTTCCCGATAATCTTCCAAACACGTCACATTGACATACGTGGTCCCAAAGATTAAATTTCTGTAATTCGATCAAGGCTATTGATTGCTATTGATTCAAAATCTGCAGGTTGTAAACCCAATTTTCAAGCGTTTTTGGCTATACCTGGGTTCTACGGAAGTTCTACGGAAATGAAGAAATCGTTCTACGGTTTGTCTATGGTTTGTCTACGGTTTGTCTGTTTGTCTATTATGTTTTTTCTCCGACAACTTTCCAACCGCGGATCAAATGATTAATTATACTAATTGTCGCTAAAAGTATTATTAAAAAAAAACATTGTCGCTAAGAGTATTATATAAAAAAAACATTAGTGTCCTTACCAGGAGGGAAATAAATTCGACGATCGACGAAGGAACAGGGTTTTCGTTCATTTTTGGGGACAGGGAAATCCCTCAATTTGGCCACCTATGAGTTGCCCATGTTTCATTTCGCCTTGAGGTCGTCCGTTGGACTTTTGAAGTGCTCAGAATGTGGTCCCAACAATTATCCAAACAATTATCCAGCAATTATTGATGGTCTATTCATGTGAATTCACCATATAAATCTGTTATATGTAATATGTACGTTTATCAACAAAATTGCTGGGTAATGAACCATTAACATCCATTAACAAGTGGTGTATCATTCATGGAAATCCCAATCATTTTCTCCAACCCCTAAGCCATTGACCCAAACCCTATCCAGGTGGACACTTGGCCGGAACTCGACGAACAAGGCTTGGAGAGCCTGGTCGGATCAGAGGTGTTTTTTGGTGACACCGAGGGGAAACAAATGAGACAAGATCTATGGATATCTATGGTAATTACATGTAATTACCAGATGAAAAGGTGCAATTAGTTGATATTAGTTGTCTATGCTATTCAACCCTAGTATGCCCTGGTTTACGTAGAGTTTCTGCGCAACTGTGCTTCGGCTCAGCTGGGGGTGCTCTAAAAATCTGCTAAATCTCAGGCATCTCCAAAGTGATTCAGATCTTGAACGTGGCAGCGGAAAAGCCGCGAGCTCGGAAGAAGTTCCAGCGGCTTCCAGCGTTGTGCAGCCACGAGACCTGAGACCTTTAGGTGGCATCGGGCGGCTGGAAATTGGTACAAGGTCTTTCTGGTGGCATTCTTAGATGTTGATGCATACATTGCCTAGCATATATCAATATATATTATATTATATTATATTATATTATAATATCAATTCATATCATATACTAACTATCACCATGGTCATTGCATTTCGCGGTTGTATTCGGCTGGTTTCCATTTTTTGCCATGCTACATTTTGATGGACATGACCAGCCACATGAGGCCTGCGATGAAGATGGTTCGGGTAGCATGACCTATGATGAGATGCTGGGTGTTTTCCGAAAGTTTGGAACCTCAGCTACCCTCAGCCTCTCTAGCTTAGCTGCTGTGTGATTTGGTTCGAACGAGGAAAACAATGGGGTGATCTAACAAGAAGAGAAGAAACACAAGAATTCTGAACCAGGAGAATCAAATAGAAAGAGAAGAAACGAAAACAGAGAAATAAGAAAAAACACAAATCTCGCAAATCTAACAGCAATATCATCAATATAGATCGATTATATATTACTTTGCGTTTTTTTTTGTTTTGTCATGGGATTCATGGGGGTCGTCAAGTGATCCTGATCAAACCCTGATCCAAACTGAGGGGCTTTCCTGGCTTGTCCATTCCGCCCCAGAAGCTGCCAGAACAGGACCCCAGGGGCCCCAGGGGAAGACATTGGGCACCTTCTTGGGCACCAAATAAGGTGCCAAACCTCGCTGCCTCAGAAATGGAACACTGTCCCAAAATCGGAGAAACATGTGGAACAAACACCAACCAACATATGATTGGTTGATGGGGAACATGAGTTTCAAAAGCATAGGATGCTGGGGTAATTAGACCATTTTCAGATGTATTATAAACCCATATAAATCCGAAGTGTTGGATGGTATGAATGCGTAGGACCTGCGCGGCTTTTGGCGGGCCCTAGATGCCCATCGCTCTGGCCGAGTTGAGGCGGAGCTGGTTCCTGCGTGGAGACATTTTTTTGGGGACATACTATGAATTACTGTGACATGTGCACAGTAACTAATGTAGTTGCTCTTCTTCAAGCTTGGCGGAAAGTTTTGGGGCCCTTTGGAATGCTACAGTGACTGAGTGCCTGGGCCGGCTGAGCTGTTTGCTCTTACCTGCCCCGCAGGTCTACGACTTCATGATTTTCATGCGGAAACTAGGCAGAAGGGAGATCGATGGCGTCAAGGAAAAGCTGTTGATGGAGAAGTTTCTTGGAATTTGAGGGAGAATATGGCACTAATATAGCAGAATGATGCAGAATGCAGCAAACAATTTTTAAAGGTAGCCCTGCGAATTCTCGAGTGAGGATTGACATGCCATAGATATGAATTGGCGATTCTCCAAGGGACAATTAAGTGCAATTGTTTCAGACCAACCCAGATTAGACTGGATCTCCAGAGAGAAGGCAGAGTTGCATGGCAAGCAGATGCAAGCAGCATTGAAAAAAAGCCGCATGATCGCAATGGTAACCTCCAAGATGTCGATTTCCCTTGAATCTTGTTCTGCAACTTTTGTGCAATTTCTGGGTCCAAAGCACTGAAGAATCCACTCTCAAGTTGGACCTTCAGCACCTATCCATGAGTTCTTTCGGAAAGCTCAGGAAATACGGCGCTCAATACTCGATGCGCAAGTCTCAGATGTCTCAGGAGGAATTGCAGCGTAACAGTGAGCCAGTACAGTATCAAAAAAAAATGGCTATGCCAGTCCTAGCATAAGTCACATTTCAGGCAACTTCCAAAGAGGATGGGTCAAACCATGTGAAACCCGATCATTAATACATATTAATAATTACCATTAAATTATACAATATAATGATACATATAATTTAATCAATATATTTGGGGGGATGAGCACCCATATACTAAACCAGCCATGGAGGATACACCAGTTTTGATCCTTAGCCATGTCACGTTCGAGGCATAGGTCCAGCCGTGCAAGGAAGAGCGAGGTAGTGGAGGACCTCTTTGTTTTTCTGAGTCAGCGAGATCTGTAAGTGATACACCCAGGAGTCTGGCTGTTGAGAATTCGTGTTTATTTTCAACCCTATCTTGGATGATGATCCCAATAGCCAAGCTTTGGTCATGGTGAAACCATAAAGCAGTTGTGAACATAGCCAAATGGATCCAAATGGACAAGTTGAAACAGAAAAGACAAGCAACTGGGCGAGCATGGGCAGATCATGACCTCCCCAATGCCTGAAAATAAACATACTGCTGCTAGCTGCTAGCGTATGGTCCCTGAATGTCTCACTCAGATAGTGGTGAAAGGGTACCTAAAACTCACCCCACCCAAGCTGCCATATCATGATGTATATATAATATCTATATATATATATATATATCTATGATGTAGCCCTGATTTCACTGCAAAGATTTCCCGCTAAACATGCCATGTCAACTGCAGGATTTTGGCCATCCAGCTGAGAGAACTGATGATGAGCTTGAGCCTGAAGAATCTACAGATTCTACAGGGCGGGAATGAGAGTCCGATCAAAGTGGCTCAAGTGTAGTGAAAGTTACAACGCACAAAATGTGGCAATGTCTCAACATCTTTCAACAAATTGCGGGTCAGCAAGCGCTTCCATTGCTTGCTTTCCGCACTGCATCTTCTGTTGCGAGGTTGCGGCAGACAGCTCAAGTATTGGATGAGTCCCTCACAGCAGAAACCTCAAATGGATCATACAGAGAAAGGAACCAGTGGGTTTGAGCTATCCACCCTTGTGACCTTGTTTGGGGTGGAAGAGAGGAGACGACCATGAGACCAGAGAAGCCGACGACAACAGACTGAGACGGAAGGAACCTCACTGACAAGACGACTCCAACCCCTGCATACCGCCTGCTTCCGTGTCTCAATGTCCACCTCTCGTCTCTCTCCGTTCATTACCCTCCTCGTCACTTACTCTCGCCGCGCTTTCTCTTCTCACTCCACTCCTTACCACTCGTGTCGACCGAAGGGAGCCCGAAAAGGGACAAGGAGGGTTACCGAGAGAGAGACGCAAGTGGGGGGCGGAGGTGGGTTGGACGGGCGGTGAGCGGTGCGAACAGAGAAACACGTGATGCGAAGGGCCCGCTCACCGTCCAACCCACCTCCACCCACTCCGCTCCTTCTCTCGTCACACTCGGTCGCTCTCTTCGTTCCCTTCCTCGTGCTCCACCCACATCTGAACCAATACTTTTCTATATGCATTATGCGGTGAAATGATGTGAAATGCTGTTCATGTCTCCATCCCCACAAGATATGGGTCGATTTCCCCATTTATCATTTATGGGAAGGCCTACTGGAACCGGCGTGGCGTTCATGTGCGAGCGCAAGACAAGTGGCAGAGGTGCGACACTCAGCTGACTCAACTCTCAAATTTGGTTGCAGAGCCGCCAGCCAGTGGTTTGTTGTGTTTTGAAAGGTTTCAAACGGCTACTTTTGATGGTTAAATCATGTTAAATCCCTGTATTCTTGATATTTCTTGATGGTTAGATATGTTAAATCAGTGAAAGCCCTACTTTTAACATCTTTTAACGTGTTTCATCGTGTTTCGATTTGCCACCATGATTTCCAGGTTTTTCATCTGCGCCAGGTTTCTAGATGAGGCCGACCTCAACCGTGACGGCTTAGTGACGTTCCAAGAGCCCAGGGGCCCCAGGGGCCCAGCTGGATCGCTGGATCGGTCAACCATTTTTTTTAAGGTATAAAATTGTTCCAAACCACCAATCAGATTGTCAAATGTGTTTTATACTATAAAACACGGAACATAATCTGATTGGTGGTTTGGAACAAATGTTATTTTCCATTCAGTTGGGAATAATGATACTGACGAACTCAGATTTTTCAGAGCAGTTGAAACCACCAGCCAGTAATCTTAATAGTTCAGTACTAACCATTTTTTTTAGTCAGTAGTGTACTTAACTTGTTACTTAGCTATTCACACTTTTTACTCGCTTTTTAGCGTGGTATATTCCAACGAATCATTCCTGGGCATAGTTTTCCTGCTGCTTGAAGCCTTTTTTTACAGGTACCAGAGTTGTTTGGGGGCTTCGGCGCATGGATGGAGAGTAACGGACTGTTGGACAAGTCTGCCTGGACTGAGTCTGGAGCAAGCTTTGATTGCCACACACTCAACTGCTGCGGCTGCCAAAAAAGCACAAGGAAGCGGAATGTTTGTTGAATAGGAGTGGTTCGGTGTGAAAGGCAACACCTGCCATATGCTGTAGGGCAACATGTATTATATATAATGTTATATTACAATTTTCAATATTGTTATATTAACTCTCATTATTTTTGTTGACTCACGGTTCTCTGCCTGCCAAGATGCGGTTGAAATCTGGGCGCAAGTTTATTGATGACAATGCCGCAGCCTTAGGTCCCTCACAAAGCACCCGGTGGAGGGGCAGCAATGGCTTAACGGCTTAAGCTTCCATTTCCCTTCAGCCTTTCTCATATTTTCTCATTGAAAGAGGTCTTACAATGGCAATCTATGGTAATTTTCCCTGAACTTTCTTTCGATTGTCCAATATGTCGGCCAGTCCAGGATACTCCCAATAAGCAATATGTCGGCCACTGTTTTTCTGTGTGGTGCTACAGCTGAGGCCATGTTTGCCTTCTCTGGGAAAGTCTTAGCCCGAAGTCCCAGAACACATTAAAGATATTAAAGTTTCAATGAAGATGTGTTTACTGACTATATTTATTAGTAGCATTTGTAGCACGATCCGTTCACTCAGTCGGGCTTCAGGTCTCATATACTTTGCAAACACAACAGTTTTGGGAGTTGTCGAATCTTGTCGAGTCCCAGATCTAGTTGCTGTGCTGATCTCATGGAGCCCAGCTAGACTTTCCTCTGCGTATTTGGGTGTGTCTGAAAATAGTGTACCCCTAAACCCAATGGTTAATGATCATTATCCCTATTAAATGGCTATAATTGGGAATATACCCTATTTTCAGACAAACCCATTTGCTTTAAAAGCAAACATGAATCTCATGGAGCCCAGCTTCACTTCACCTATCTTCACCTCCCGGCCCCGTGGTAAATGGGAGTCGTAGCAGGCGCAATTCTCTGCAGATGGTGCCGTGGTAAATGGCGTCTCTCACGATGATCTTTATGCCTTGTGGTGCCGAATCGTGAGCCTGGCAGAGTTTTTTCAAACGCCAACTGAGCTGCCTTTAACCCCTGTTGCTTGATGATTGCTTTGGGGGTTATACTGTACTCCTTACTACCCCCAAAACGCACTGGGGATTATTAAGATTTATTAAGCAGTTGGCTATCGGTCAGAATTTGGTATTTTGAGACATGGTGGATATTATGCCAAAAGCCCAGAATCCGCGACCCTCTGATGTGATCACTTGATGTCTGATGGCAGGATGCAGACCAGTCTGGACGAGTTTCGTACATAGAATGGACGCAAGCGCCTCATTCCAAACCGGCGTGAACTATTTCACTTCACACTGCATTGTCATAGCATTGTCATGGCATGTAACTAATGGACTCGCCATCGTCACTCAGCTTTTGAATCGGCTTGAGAGGCTAAAGATTTCCACCTTTGTGTATGCATAGATACACAAGAGCAGAAGGGAATAGAATAGAGTGGAATAGAGTAGACAACACTAGACTTGAATGGCTCACACACTTCTTTAAAAAAAAATACATCTGTGTTGGATAGATTGATTATCTATAAATAGAGGTGAATTATCATAGATTCAAGATATGATATTATAGAGTCATAGAGCATAAAATCACCATTACCCACCATTAAATCACCATTAAATCACCATTAAATCACCATTAAATCGCCATTAAAATCCATTGACATTTGCTCCGCAAGGAACGGAATGTATCGACTCCGTATCGCTACCTGGCCTCTTCTCACAGAGGTCCAGCAGGGAGAAGCCCGAAGGCCCAGAATCTCTTGCAGCTGGAATATTCCTTGATGGAAACCATGGGGATGTACCCTCTGGTAAACATAGACCCTGAAAATAGCCAATGTTTAATGGAAACTAGTCTTCCAACCCCGATGACTGCCAGGGTCTATGTTAATTTACCAGAGGGTAATATGAGTTAATGGGATTTACCTAGCAAAGCTGGGGATTTCATGGGATTTAACCATGAACAATGATGATTTTTTATGGGATATTAATCATCAACAAGAGTGATTTCATGGAATTTGATGGGGATATTTTATGGGATCTGATCTGTGTAAATATACGTATATATTTATTTATGTATATATTTATTTATGTATATATTTATTTATGTATACATATAGCACCACACAGTCAATTTTCATATGGGTTTGTCTAAGGATTGGAGGACCCCCATCATGGCCAATTTGATAGGCAAAATGATGAGCCATGGCGTTTGGGAGCATGCTATTTTATCATTTTATCAGACACTCCCACATGCTGAAAAGGATAGAAATGGGGGGTTTTCCAGCGGGTTTGATTGATGGAGGGTGTTTGATCGGCAATCCACATCACACTAGCCTACGACAGGAACAATTCCTGAGCAATGTGTGCAATTTGCCGAGGTCGTGGACAAGATCAGTGAAGCAGCTTCCAAATGGATCGGAAATAACACCAATTGGTATAAGGCCGAGCATGGCTGACTGCAGCTTTCCTGGAAGAATTGATGCCATAGGATGCCATAGGTGTCATCTGTGGCAGGTCTTTAAGCTGGTAGACGTGGACTGCTCTGGGTCCATCGGCAGGGGAACCAAGATGGAGTGGGTTTGCAGGTCCGTCATGACTTCATGACTTCATGAACCGACATGAACCGACGAAGTATATCGAAGTCACCTCACGAGTTGCAGAGCAGACTGGCTCCATTAGCCAATGTGTTCCAGTCTCATCCAGTCTCCAAAAAGATGGAAGTTGCCTTTGAGGCTACGATGAGTTCTTCAGGATCATCCGACGTTGGAGTCCCAAGTTGCTGATGAAACAGGCGGAACTGGCTGAACGAAGCAGCGCAAGTACCGTATTCGGTGCCAAGGTCCATTGCCTTGTTTGGCCATCTCCACAAAGGAGATTAGCAACGACGAGCTGAAGGCTGCAACTCAGTCCTTGCCATGGTTTTTCTTTGCTTTGAACATCTTGTGGGACATATCTCAAATTCCCGTGGTATAGAACCAGATTTCCCCCATCTAAATCCATCTAATGATGTTTCATGGCCATACAAGAGGGTCCTGCGATGTCCTGCGCACCACATCTTGGCCAACTCCAGGGCCTTTGGAAGGCCATGGACGCCGACCTGCCGGAGACCCGGAGCCCCGGGAACGGGACCCGGGAACGGTGGCGCCACCAGGCCCGCGCCAGCTGAGGTCCGGATCCATCAGTTGCCAGGAATTCATGGTCTTCATGCGGCGCCTCGAGGCGGAGATTTTTCCACCACCCATGAGATCAATGAGATCCCAGTTTTTATGGATGTAAATGGACTGGCTGAATATAACAATCACTGCCATATTTTAACACTGTTGAACATGTTCAGACGATTGATGTGTTTGGGAGAGAGGATGAATTGGATGAAACGGGTCTAAAGCCCAGTTCCCAACATGTTTGTCCCTTCAAGTCATTCACCACACGTTTCATGAACTGCCAGGTGCGGCGTGGATTCGCTCAGTGGCGCCCACAAGTTCTCGCAGGCGTAGCAGCAAAAGATGAGACCAGATAGGAATCTATAAATAACACAGGCGCACATAAGTTAATGCACTTTCTACATTGTATATAATATATACACATATATACATATCATATTATATTCTGTTCAATTCTGTTCTGTTTTGCGTTATGTTATGCTACATACGTTTTGGCATCACTTCCGATTGTGGCTGATTCCGTTTCGGTTTCTAGTGTCTGAATCTTGTGCCCAGACAGGAAAAGGCCCGAAGGCCAGCACCCTTGCCAGGGCCAAGGCGTGCCTGTTCTTCTCAGAGGTCTTGATCACATTTGCCTGTCGTGGGGCACCAGAAGTGCCGGAAGGCATGCCATGTCCAAGATAGCAGGGATAGTTTTTATCCGCCTACTCGTAGCAGCTTACACTCCGCATGTCCGAAATCATTGAGTTGGTTTGAAGATGGAATAGTGTGTCTTCTGGAGATGCAGTTGAAATGACCACCGTCCAGGCTCCTCCAGCTGAGCTCTCCCCTATTCAATTTGAGAGTTTGAAGGCCTGACAGCGCTGGACAGCGGCTGCAGAACACCCCGACGTTTTGAGACCGGTTGACTGTCAATCTGTCTCAGCTATGTTAGGAGAACTTCCGAAAGCTGCGAGATGAGGACGCTCCAGCCAGATTTTCACGCCCAGTCAACAGCATCAACAGCCTACTTCGGCCAAAGTCACTGATGATCAGGATTTGAAGAAATCCTATGATGCCCAGGGCTGGCTCAGAGCTGAGCATTTAGTGTCTGCAACAGATGAGATTCTGGCAGCATTGCCACGGTTCATGAAGGGGAAAGGCTCCTTTACAAATTGATGCAGAGAACGACACATTTTGCTAACTCTCAGGGCCTTGGGCCTGGCACAAGCAACTGTGTCCTTTGAGGCACTGGCAGGGCAGTGTCTCCGAGTGGGCCTCTTCCTGAGTGTTGACGATCAATTGGATTTCTTTCACGTCTCAGGTGCCAAGTGGAGCAACAGTATATACTAGTACTACTGTAAACCGAGACTTATCAACTATTTGTCAGTTTATTTGCTGAAACTCTGATTCTAGTGTTTATTCATTATTCCTGTGCCTGCAGCTTCCTTGATGCGTTTTTTCATGTTTTTTCCAGCCCGAGCCAGAATTTCATCCCGAAGTTGAATCATTTTTTTGCACAACCTTTTATAGGGTTCTTCCAAACCCCTGTCATGCCAAATAACGCCCAAAGATCGCCAACTCACACCAAATAGCGCCCAAGTTGTTTTCACCAACATCATCAACATCCCTTTTGAAAAGATTTTGAAAAACATCACACGTTCCGTGATTGATCTTTTTATATCTTTTTAACTTTTGGGATCTTGGCACCCAAAATTGGCAAAATTGGTTGAGAGAGCTCGAATATGGAAATCTTTGAGAGGCTCTTTTCCCACCCCGAATCTCACTCCAATAAATCTGGTTCAGCTTGTTTTTCCCCACCTGCCAGGTGAGGGTCCCTAGATTTTATCAGAGCTGCATGCCGCCCACCCTCCGCTCCTCGTCGTGGGCACCTCATCCGCGAGCACCAGATCTCTGTGGGCACTGCCGGACCTCAACGGCAAGTGCCAGATGTCAGATAGAATGCCACAAAGAATGCCGGAAAGAATGTCAGACTATACGTGAGATAGAATGCCAGATACAATGTCAGAATATGTGTCAGATAGAAGATCAGTTGGTGGGGATCATTCGAAGAAAGTAAATAACACATATGTTTAATCTTCTCTGCTTCAGATGCGTACCGGCAATTTGATGTGAAGTCCTGACCGATAAGGCTGAATTGCGGAAAATCCAAGAAACATCGGGATGGTGATGGAGAGAGAGAGAGAGAGATCGCAACAAATCAAGAACACTTTTGGAAGCCTTCACTATGTTATGTTGAATTTGGACAGTTCGCCAGAACACCCGCTTTTCCAAACGCAAGGGTTCGGTCATGATAACCGCTAATCCCAGGGTTGTAGTTTACACTCAACAAATTTGTATATAGACACATTTGTAGGTTTTGGAAGCTAAGGCTAATATATATATACAGTATATATATGATATAATATGTAATAAATTCCCGCTCAACTCGTTTAAATGTGTTATCATCATTTAATCATTGTGCTATCATGTGATTCTTATCAGCCGAGGAATGGCCTCACGTGATTCGCGAAGTCCTGGGAATCCCAGAGGCGTTTAGAGGGCCTGAAGCATGGTGGGGACCAGATACCCTCTGCCCATCTATTATGACAAAGGACAACAAAAAAAAAAGAACAGGGTTGGTATGGTGATTTGAACAGATCTCTTGAAGTCAGCAGATCAACCACACGTTTTTTTGCCTTCCAGGAGCAGCTAAGTGATGATGGTGTTTTTACGGCAGCTTGGCGGGCAGTGATTCCTGGTCCTTTTGTTTGGTAGGCCAATGGAGTAGTTTAACACATATGGGAAACATATACCAATTCACCGGCTGAAACGAACAATCTTTTGAGCAGATAGAGCCATGATTTCTGACAGATAAGGATGCTCTCAAATAACCAGCATGATGCAACCGGCCACGAGAGTAGCTGAGTAGCGCCTTTGCTTTGGCACGAGATTAGTGCCATAGGGTTTGTCCCTATCCAATCCAGCAACTAAAGAGATAGGGCAAGCCAGAGTGACTTTCATCTTTGCACATGTGTGATCAATTCTTCTTCATGTTTGCACATGTTGAGGAACTTGGGGATGTACTTTTTCTACAGACATCCCTTGGCGATCCCTGGAGAGGCCTTTGCCACTTTGGACTCTGAGAACATTGGAGAGGTATGTGCCACGCACCTGGTATGAGGATTGATCTCTGGGTTTGTTCAAGAATGGATAAGAATGGGGGATGCCCAAACTGCCCCAAATTTCGAACATGTTCATGGGGAAAATGAGGACAAACCATTGGATTTTGGGGTATCATGTTCTTTTGGGGGGTACAATTCCCTTTTGCTGAAGCATGATGGAACTGGAGCACTTGTCACTTTTTTAGCTCTGGAATCTCCTGATGGTCTTGGTTCCATCTACACCCATGAGACCTGTGTCAAGGTTGAGGCACTTTTGAGTGAGGAAAGCAAGGATCCTCCATAGCTGGGGCACAAGGCCATGCCAGGACCGCACTTGAAATGCCTTCAAATGGCTTGAAATCATCCTCCCACCAGTCGCTTGCAATTCATCCGGGAAAACAACAACCTATTGTGTGGCACATGGCTGGAATGTCAGGAGGCTTGTCCTCCGCTGTTTGGAACGCGTTTCACGAATGTTGCCTGTTGCGTGTCCCGAAGGGACTGGATGGGCACAGCGGACACGGGGATGGGTAGCAGCCCGGCCCTTGACCAGGGGAGCCATCAGGCAATAATTTTAGTAGGTGGATGTAGGTTGTCCAAGCTGTGAAGCAAAGTCCTCCAGCTTTCAGATCTTTCAGTCCGCTGAAAAGTGAAGCGGTGAATCAGCTGCCCCAGCTGATGTTCCAAAATCCATTAAAATCCCAAGCCTCATGGTGTTCACTTCCTCACAGCTGTGTTGCAAGCCATGGTAAGCGGAGGACAATCGAAATTGATGGATGATTGCGCTGGATATATGTCATACATTGAATGTTGGCTGTCTGCTTCGGCTATGCTGTGGCTGAATCCTGCAGCTGACAAGGCGGCGGGGAGCACCAGATTCAGGTCAAGAGACGGCATCAGAATGTAAATGTAGACGCACAGAGACACGCCTTGCGCTTGAAGAGCTTAAATTGTCAAAGGTGCTTCAGATATTTGTCGGTTTGCAGTTTATTTGGTTCAACTTATACATCCCTAAAAGTGGATGATGATCCTAAATCATTAATCCTAAACAGCCACTATGTTTGTCCCTTTCATCTACAATCTACATCATATTTCTGGATGAATTGAAACAATCAGTCATTTTGTGAGTCTCAGCTTTTCCAACCTGCCACTTGGCATCTCACACTTTGCCTGGACGCCATGGAAATCACTTTTTGTCAGGAACCAAGGCATTTTTTTGGTCAGTGATTGAATCCAGACTCGTTTTCCGTCCTTTCCATCAACGGGAGTATGGGCCGCTGATGAGCCGACTTGGTTGTTGCTCTCAATTTTCTGCTTTATTTTTGTGGTTTCATCCAAAATAGGAGCAGCCCTTTTTTCACTTTTTCACCATTGACCTTAAAATTGACTTCCCATTTTTAGATATGTTAATATATGTTAGACATTTGCCATTGCCAATGTTGGAGGATTTTGCCCCCCCCCTGTTCCAGTTCTCAGGTCCGGCATGAGGCCAGTCCCGCCTCCCAGTCCCAGGCCAGGGGACGGCCGAAATTTTGTGGTGGCTTTGAAAAAAAGTGGTGCTTCTCCATGAAAATTCAATATATCACCGAGCAAGTTGTCTTTTTTGGTGATTTTGTGCTGCTGGATGGCCATAGTTTTTGTTTTTTGATATAATTTGAAGCACTGAAGAGTGCTTCAGGCGCAGGCAAGGTGTGAAAGTTGAACCGACATGTGGCATGGGGGTTGTGAAATGCCCGGCCCATGATTCATTGGCTCAAAGGCTGAGAGCCAGCAAGAACTCTCATGAAAAGTGCTATATTGAATGGGCTCAGTAGCTTTGCGTTAATTTGAGAGAAATGAGAACACCATCAGTTGAACCGCAACGATTGTAGAATACGACATTAAAGAATTAAAGAACAAAATATAATCCTGATGCTGTAGTCAAAATGAAGCTGGTTTCACAGAGGTGCCAATATTTCCCGACAGCAACCGCAGAACGGTATGAAGAGTAGGAGCGACATCATGGTGGCAGCAGCCCCCCTTCAATCATGTTGAATCAACTGGTCACTGAATTTTTGTCGCTGCAAGTTCTTCGAAAACCGATTCAGCTTAGATGTGTGTCTTTCCCATACTTTGTTGCAGAAACTTGAGGAAATCCTGAGATGAACAGAAAAAAAAAACCATCCAGCCACTTGTACAGCTGCAGTAGCAGTAGCTACTACATCACCTTTTTGTGTCGTCATGGCACTGCCTGAGCCACCCGAAGAGACCGTGGAAGTTGAGGAAGGAGCCATCCCTGAGCTGCATAGCGTGCTGGAGGGCACGGTCGCCTCCGTCCGGCCCTTCGGTGCTTTCATCCGTGTTGGAAAAGGCGGGCCACGCGTGCCAGCATAGCTTCATGGTGATGGTATCTGGTATGTGTCCAACTTAAGTGCCATCAGTGAGGGGTGGAGAGTTCTTGTATATTTCAGTGCCTTGACAGATCTTGACAGTCTGGGATCTTGCTTGAACAACCCAGGATGTTCATTTTCAAGTATACCCTCTCATAGTCTCAGTAAGGCACCAATCAAAAAAAACAAGAATGAATTGTCTCGAGTCTCTGGGGTGAGTACAGTAATTCTGGACTGTTTTAAGCACACAGGCACATAGTGATCTAATATAGCGGTTTGGGCGTTTGTTCAGAGCCATGTCTCACATTCTTGCCGCTGCAATTCCACTTTTCTCCTGGCAGGTGACCAGTACAAGGACAGATGGTGTCCGATCTGTGCAGCTTGGTTTTCTATTTTTCCCCAGAAACATGACTCGCATAATCATTTCATATAATTTCTATTGCCCCTTTGTTTTTAAATTCTGGAGATTCCATGAGATTCCCAAGTCCCCTAAGCCGTAAGCCACGGGATTCCTTGCAAAGATGACGGGATATATATATATAGACATCTCCAGATACATCTCCATATCTATTTTTATCTAATCCAATCAAATCTTAATCTAATCAGATCTATATATCCAATCTTACTGTATCTATCGCGTCTTATCTGATCTTATCTATCTCAGCATAAGCGTGGTTTTCTCTTCGTGTCGTGGGCGCATGGCGCAGACGAGAATGTAAAACAACATCCTGATGCGCATGTTTCCATTCCTGAACGCCCAGGTAAAATCCAGGATACTGAGGAATGGAAATCATGAATATGTACTAATTAATTGTACATGTAGGCATACACATAGCATATAATATTATAATATCGTCATTGAATTGTGGGATCCCCATGCCATAAACCATCCGAAAGTCTGAACGGCAGTGTTTTCCAGGATGGCCTGGTTCACATCTCCGCCATAGCACCTGGACGGGTGGAGAAAGTCTCCGACTACCTAGATGTTGGGGACAAGGTTTGGGCGAAGGCGCTGATGGATTTTTTTCCGTGCAGAGATCCTATTAAAAAATATCCCAAGTGGCCAATGGTTCCAACATGTGCCAGATATATCCCAACTAGCTATAAGTAGCTCAAGAAGGGTGCAGCATATTATTCAGCAACAAGATGAGACGTGTGATGTCTATCATCAATTTAACATGGACCACCCCAAAAAAAACAATATCCAGTGCAGTAGCAAAATCATGTTTGGGATCTTTTTTCGGGTCCATGTTAAATGCACACGGCCAGATAAACGGGTTACATGAGCCGTACCTTGTGCTGGGAGCCAGTGCCCCAGACTTCCCTGTCAAACATGTGTGCCCAAGCAAGATCAAGGATGGCTTTTCTGTGCAGCTACTTGGCAGGTGGTGAATATCAAGGAGGAGGAGGAGGGAAAGTATGGCCTTGACTTGCGTATCTTGGTTTTTGAGCAAGTGTTGCACCTGCAGGGATGCAGACCTTCCTTTTTGGTCAGCGATTTCATGCGATTTCAGCAGTTTGAGGGGAGTGCAGGACACAAATCATCCTTCAGGGATAGGTGTCGAACCCTGCCCCATGTGATGAGGTTACATCAACCAACAGACTGGGCAAGACTTGGACCCGAAGAATCGAGAAGGCCGTTTTCCCAAGGAAGGTGGAAAGCAGAAGAAGGTGCAAACTGAAGCATCTTGGATTATTTTGGTGTGGATGGAGCGCTTCTACAGACTGCACAAGGATAGCAACAAGGGGGAACCATACCCTTCACGCTGGATAGCGTTGAGTTGAGCTTAGGACTTGGTCAAGGATGCCAAGGCCGTGATGGAAGAAGTGAAACGCATGAAGAAGGAATCGAAACTAAAGAAAAAGTTTCTGAAACTAGAGAACAAGAGAAAGAATCTTGGCAGTGAGACTGCGTCGTGGCATGTTGTAGTGTTGTGGTGCATATTGAAGTTCGTATTGTTTTCAGCAAAGATCGCATCTCATATTTGTTTGAGGAAGAAATTGCAAAAGAAACTGAAGAAACAGGCCAAAGGAAAGGGAGAGAAGGATGATGAAAGTTCCTCTTCAAGCTCCTCCACTAGTTCTTTGTCGGAGGCTACCCAAGCAAGACTGCGAAAGGACAACTGGGACAACTGGGCCTCAAAGCGGTCGTGGTGTTCTAAAACATGCCTTGCCAATCAACAGTTGGGGTTTTACCGACTTTTGATAAAGAATGGACAAACAAGGAGTGCTACTTCAAAACAGGTTTGCGTGGTCCGATTTACAGCCGAAGCGCTTTGGCCTGGTCGCCATGCTAGTCGACGAGCCTTGCTGAGAGCAGCTGAATGTGAGGAGTTTGGCTTTCCAGAGCCAGCAAAGAAAGCAAAGCAAGTGCAAGAAAATGGAAAGGGCCCAGGCATCACTTTGAAAGAAAGGACCAGATGGGATCAGCCAACTCACGAATTTACCACCCCCTGAAATCACTGAATTCAACTGGACTATAAAGCCATTGTGCGGGATTCAGGACGCAACTGCTTTAAAAATCAAAGGCATAGGTGAACACAATCATCTTTACCAACCTGCAGGAAAGATGTTTCAAAGCCGGAAGGTCCGTCAAAGGGTTCTGTAGATCGGCCCAAAGCGACTGCAGATGATCTTCGAGGCCTCGAAAGGTTCCGAAGCTCCAGATCCCCCGAGCCCCGCGAGCGGCGCAGGCGTGAACCGCCTGCGCGCCGGGACTCCCGTGGACGTCACCGCGACAGCAGATCTGCCCCACGGAGAGCGCCACGGAACGAACGGGCACGGCGTGACTCCCGCCGGCCACCGCCACAGGAAAGGTCAGATTCACGCAGGCAGCTGGACTATGCCCAACGGAGCCCCAGTCCTGCGCCAAGGAGAAAGAGGCTGGAGTTTGGTTGGAGTTGGCTCGACATTTAAGTTAAATTGGTACTTATTAGTACTGTATAATAATAAGTACTAATAATATTAGTACTTAAGTAATAATATGTTATAATTGTTATATTCCTGCGATTTGGTACCAATATGTTATGCCAAACCGTTTCTATCAACCCTTGCCACTCATAGCCTGATCAGCCAGGTCTCGCGCCAAGGTGGAGGGGAGCCAGACCGAGAAGCGTTTGGGCTCCCGTGAGAGGAGACGACTTTACGCCAGTGGCGTTGCGGATGAATCCAAAGACCCCGATGAAAAAGTGTCAAAAAAGACCAAGGCAGAGAGCCAGAAGGAGAAGGGCAAGGAGAGCACCAAAGAAAAGAGCAAGCGATCAAGAGAAGATCGTTGTGAAGAAGAGCCTCCAAAGAAAACGAAACGCAAGAAGAAAGATGCAGATTGATTGGCTTAGATCATCCTTGATCATTGCGCTGAATACAGTAGCTCGAAAACTCATGTGAATGCGAGGTGAACCAAAAAACAGCACCTCAAGACAGCACCTGCGATGTTGGCAGCTTGAGCGATGACTCCCCAGCATCATGTGCATGCCAAAGCAAGTTGGATGCTTCCTTGCAACTTTTTTTTGTCTAATGAACATCTGTTTCCCCCTATGTTGAGGACTTTGACGATGCAGGAGTTCCTGCGCACATTTTTTTTAAATGCCTATAAGCAGTTGCTCTGTTTAAGATGTTCAAGAGTTGGCAGCTTTACCCCTCCTGATTTGTTTGCGCCGCGCCTTTCAAGCAACAGTGAGCGTAGCGGCACGCGGATGCACACGGTTGATATAGACATGATGTCATGGTGCGTTTTGCAGTTCCTGTTCACACCAACCTGGCCTGCAGAAAAATGTCTATATATACACGACAGTCACCACAGCAAGAAATTCGTGCCCAGTTTTGTGTTGTTATTTCCGCGATCCTGGACTCATCACCTGCATCCAGTGCGGCAAATTGCCTAGGCATGTCGCATAGGTCAGGGCGCCTGGATGGTGTCTGAGGCGCCTGGAGGGCTTCGCCGAGAGAAGTGCTACGAGGTGTTTTGGCCTCCGGTGATCAGACATGGCAATGGAAAATTCATGAAAATTCACTAGTTTATCACATCATCCCATTCATTCCCATATATATATATATAGATTATTATAGATTATTTTCCCACTGAAATCGCCATTTATGGTAAGCGTATGTAAGCGTTTTTCCCCAACACCTGAGCGAAAAAAACGATATAGCCTTGATCAAGCACTAGTTGCTGATAGGAGAAGCAAGGGATTAGAAGCCAACGCTATCGTCAGAAACAGAGGTTTCTGGTTAATAACCATTATTCTGGTATATTCTGGTTATTTACTTTGTTTTTCAAGTATATTTTCAACTGCGTGGGATAGTATCGGCAGACCATGCGAGGGTGCCAAGCTAGTCTCTGTAGCTGAGGCAAACATCAATGGCTACAAAGACGTAGGCTCCATTTGGCTGGCACTTCAGACTTATGCTGGCGGGCAGTGTTGCAATCTATCTTACAGTACATGATGCTTGCCAGTCACTTTGAACATTTGTCAGGGAAAACGTAAAGAAACTTCATGAAACTTCGGAGTTGAGATGTCCTATTGTTTTTTTTTGTGTCCTGTGAACTTACCCCCCACAGTTTCAGGTTTCACAGTTGCGTCAGCTACGGCTGTAAAGAGTTCACTTGAAATTGTCAGGTGGTCACGTCGAGTACTGCCTGAAGCTTGACCACTGCAGTGGTGTGTCCTGGTCCTTGTGGCGGAGATTCTCTGAATTCTTGCAGCTACATGAGGAGATTCCATGGTTCATCCTGATTCCATGACCCATAGGGCCATGACAGATGGGCCTTCCAAAAGAATTCAACGTTTCAGAGGATGGATTAGTATGGATTTGTAACTAGATGCAACTAGTAATTCAACACATATTCGGGAGCAAAGAAGTACGGAACTGGTGATCTCATTTGATTCACGCCATGCAAGGAAGATCTTTACCTCGCTGCAAGGACATTTTGGCACTCACAGATGAGAAAGATCAACTTCCAGCAGGGCCTGAGAATTTTGGAATCAATAGCCGAATCATGGTGGGTTTGAAACTTCCAAGATCTTCCAAGAAAAATAAATGAAATACTCCATGAGCTTGATCATGTTGCATTGCTTTCCCCGTGCTGTGTGGGTGTCAATGAGACTTCTTGCCTATGCGTTAATTCTTGTGGATTTGCATGGATTTGCTGGGAGAAATGTATTTTGTGTCTATAGTAACTCATAGGATCCATGTATGCTATATATGGTAACATTTACCATCAATATACCCCCAATGTTAGCATATATACCATACATGGATCCTATGGGTATAACTATAGCCGGACAATTTCATCGAACACCCGAGGAGATCATGGTTGCCAGCCTTCACTCAATCACTGTCCGCAGACTTTTGTCAACAGCGGGAGGTTGAGCTCGGTGCATACCTCAAGAGCCTGGGATAAAAATCAATGGAGGTACTGTACCATATAAGGCCATATTTTATGGGGATGTTCCCTTACATAGGCCTTACATAGGCCTTATATATGGTAGGTACCTCCAATTTAGGATCCTGAAAATCCCATTGATCAAAATGTCACCGGCTGTGGCGCTTCCTATAGTGCCCTATGGTGCCCCATGGGGCCCCCGGGGTCAGATCTGCCCCAAGGAGGCTGATCGCCACGCCGAAGATCCTGGACCTGTCACCTCTCCAGGACTTTCTGGGCATCCGATCACCTGAGCCACCTGCTGGATTGCGTGCCTCGAAAGTGGCCGCGTTGAGTTTGTTGGGGGTGATTAAAGATCTTGACTATGACTATTTCATACTATTTCCAATATTTATTTTTTTTTAATTTAAATATCTCAATCAGTATGCACGATGCGTGATTAAATTAAACATGTTTTTTGTGCATCATCAGGGTACCGGGCACCAAGATATTATGACATTATGACAGTAACAACTAGTAACAACCATGATAGATATATAATGATATATATCTATATAACACACACACATAAATCACACACATATATCACGAAAGCCAGCCGAAGGCCTGGGCTTGAGTATAGGTATAAGCGAAGCGAAGCGAAGCTAATCTAGGGGGTGTGGGGGGGGGGAGGCCCGAAATCGGTCCGTTTTTGAAAGGTGAGGCC
>Ga0126342_10000298_pt1 | contig 48275 bp, 38 predicted proteins | sample Cyp1metagenome_FD_92528 | JGI IMG/M metagenome (GOLD analysis project Ga0126342, IMG submission 92528) | Coral microbial communities from Lord Howe Island, Old Settlement Bay, Australia - Cyphastrea 1 metagenome | ecosystem: Host-associated > Invertebrates > Cnidaria > Coral ...
AACTATAGAGGGATAAGAATATAGAGGGATAGGTAGATAGAGAGATAGATAGATGGATAGATAGATAGATATATAGATAGATAGATAGATAGATAGATAGATAGATAAATAGATAGATAGATATATAGATAGATAGATAGATGGATAGATAGATAGATAGATAAATAGATAGATAGATAGGTAGATAGATAGATAGATCGATCGATAGATAGATTAGATTAGATTAGGTTGGATTAGATTAGATTAGATTTGATTATATTAGATTAGATTGATAGATAGATAATCTAGATAGATTAGATTAGATTAGATTAGATTAGATTTAGATTTAGATTTAGATTTAGATTAGATTAGATAGATAGAAAGATACATAGATAGATAGATACATAGATACATATATATATAGAATATATATATATAGAATATATATATAGATAAATAAATAGTTAGATAGATAGATAGATAGATAAAACATATAAGGATATAAGATAAGTTTCTAAAAAAAACAAAAAACTATAATATTACATTGGATTAGATAGATCTGTAGATAAATAAATAGATAAAGCACATAGATAGATCGATCGATGAGTAGATAGAACATTGGATAAGTAGATAGATGGATAGATTGATATAAATATAAAGACAAATAGATAAATAGATTTATAGATAGACAGAGAGACAAACAGTAAATCGATAGAGATAGACTTGAACAGATGCCAACATATGCGTTCAGAATCTGCAGGTTGAAGGCCAAGGCCCCACAGCAGGGCCCATGGCACGATTGTTTTGAACTGCAAATCCTTGGAAAAATACCCGCGAACGTTGCAGTTATTGGATGCATGAACTTTTTAGGGCTCGGGAAACGCAACACTTGAAAGCGCATCCTGGCATGATGTGTGCCAAACAAATGACCAAGACAACCCGTCCTGGCAGCTCGCAGCTTTCTTTTTTGCACACGGCATTGAATCAATGGCAGTTGAAGCATAGGCGATTTAAATTTCTGGGCAAATTCAACGCTTGTGTTTTGCTCGGGGATGATGAAAACATATGCTTCCAGCTATGGTGAAGTGGGCCAATCACGTTCAAAATTTGCCCAGACATACTTTGGAGGCGGAACTTATAAGTTGGTTTGCACAATGCACTGAATGAAATTCTTCATAAGTTTACTTGTAAGTTCGTGGTACTTGTTTTTGTGTAGTGTTTTAAAAACCGTGTGTGTGATTTGTATTTATTTGTTTTGATTGGAGATGTTATTGAATGATATCTTCTGTGGTTTCTTCTGTACGTTTAGTTGTAACCTTCAACCCGGTTCAACTGGTTCAACTCATAAGTATCTTCACAAACTTGGTTACCGATTTGGAAGTTACACAAAACTTTTGACACCTACAAACGAAATTATATAGCTCCATACCTAGCCAACGAAGATGTTCTAAGCTGTGTAAGTTCAAAACGCCTCCATAGTATGTACCCTCCGGTCATCAAACATGACAATTGAAAATCAATGAACATCCCTATATATGGAGGCTTCAATCGGAAAACAACTATAAATGGTGAATTGTCCATTGCCACGTTTGACTACCAGATTATATGATATATATATATACACATCACAGAGCACATCGGCAGCCGGTTGGATCGGCGGGGTAGCCATGACTATGTTCAGTATATTGCAACATGACTATGAGATGTCGTATTATGTTATGTACATACATATTCTATGTGTAGATTCTTATGAATATAATGTATATGATATATGATATATGATATATATATATATATTATTGTAATGTATTATATTATGGATGTATACAAGTACATACATAATTTCATCATAATTGGTACAGTATACCCTTACATGGAACATAAAGGAACAGGAAACCTCCAGTAAGTCAACTGTCCAAACCTTTCACCTTATACAGCTACCAAGGATTACCAAGGTACCAGTTCATGAATTGTTTTTTTTCACTTGTTGAACCAACCTTTAGATCTTAAACAACAACACATACAGTAGGTGTATATAATTTTGAGTCATTGCCAAGGCAATGATGACAAGGTCTGGGGATGTCTGGGGTTTATCCAATGGACTATCTTTCTTGCCAACTACTGGCAACATGGAGGTTCTACCAACAGAACTTTGGCTACCAACAGTTTCTTGATCATCGATCCAAGCGCTCCTGCTCTTTGAATTGCTAAAAAGCCCCACATGGGTAGTGGCGCTCAATTTTTTTTTTTAGGCCAATCCTGGCAGAACGTGGGGGTGAAACTTGGCGTCCTGGAAACCCCAGTGGATTTTTTAGGGAAAACCGCCAAACAATTGGTATTGTATACGGTCAAATTGTCTGGACAAAACCACAGGCAGAGCAAACCGTAACAAACCCTTCAATATGGACCATATTCAAACTTTTCACGGTAAACAAAGTGTGGTTTACTCACAAAGTGGGCGCTGTGTCAACAGGATTATCAAGAACCTTGGTTCACCTCATCCGTGGCACGTGCGAATAGCAATAATATGATGTTGATCCTCTAAAACCTTTACTAGTACCAGTCTTTGCCGAACTCATGGGAGCCAGAATGCTTAGTCCCTATGACTTTCTGAACCAACTATGCTGTCGTGTTGCTGTCGCGATTCGGACATAGCCAGAGTCAAATTGTCATATCGACCAGAGTTGACCCATCCAAAGCCACAACATGCCCCAAATCATGACAGAAACGGGACACCGAACGCACTGTTCCTATCTGTTCCTCCGATCCCGGAAGCCTAAGTTGACAACTCGTGGTCCATACAAATGTCCGGCCTCTCCTGAGTGTGCAAACGGCATTTCTCAGGGTCAAACTTGAAGGTGGCATCAAAGGATATGTACAGGAACCAATATGTTCTTTTGGCCATGGCCATTTCTTTGACTCTATATCGACTCATGTGAAATGGTGAGTGTTGGGTGTCCCAAAGTACTGAATTTCACGCGCCTGGTGGTGGAGCCAACTCATCCAATAAACATGAAAGTCGCGACTGGGATATCATGATATCATCAGAATCGATTTGAAACAAACTCGAAGCATAAACAATAGAAACATGTAGAAACTATCAACCAGCAACATAATCAACATGTTGTACTGAAATTTCCTGGACATTACACATATCTGAAATATATTGAACCCATCTGAACTTACCAAACAGCCGCAATGTCATGCAATTTGGACAAATTGGGATTTTCTGCCACTGAAAATCGGGTGTTCCCAAAATATGGCTATTTGATGCTCATGTAATGGTGAATTTGATGATACACTAGGGTACCGTATTTTCAAACAAACCCACATGTTGGGAAGTAGATGAAGTAAAACGAGTACAATCTGTGGGCCAGGGTTCCAAGTCTTGGAGACGCCAACCGCATGCCAATTTGTTCCGTACAAGACAACCCAAGGATTTTGGCCTTTGCTTCCCCAATTTTGTGGCAACACCCGCACTGAGATACACGATCTAGAGCTACTTGCCCTTCTTTAATTTTCGCCTGGTTCTCAGAGGGGCAATCTACCTCCATAAAAGCATAGCTCACAACCGGGCTACTGTATATGATGTATATGTCTTGTCATGTTTTCTCAGTTGTTCTGCTTTGGACCTTGGTTTCGAACATCTCAATACTCAGTGACACCCAGTTCCGGCGCCGAGGCGCCAATTTCAGGCCATACTTCTCCATCGCCCCCGTGACCACGTCCGGGGATATCTTCTGTTGCCTGGAGGGAAGATCTAAACTGGCTTCATCCGACTTCAAGGGAAACGTTAAGGTGATTGAGCTGATTAAGCATCAAATCTGGATGACTAAGCATCAATATCTGGATTAGTAACATTCATTAACAAACCATCAAATCTGGAGCTATACTCTATTATTCCTTATTTTCAGACAGACCCAGCTGCAGTTTCACGACCTGCAGATCCAAATACATTGGGTACTTGAATCCCTATGGCCATCTATTGCTGGGAGGCAATATCAATCTATATTATATGTTCTCTGGCAATCAAACCACACAATGGCAAATCCAGATTTGGGATTGGGAAATCATCTATAGATGTTCAAGGTGATTGTTCATTCTTTTCTATGACCATGTTAGTTTGTCAAAGTACATCCTCAGTTTTGTTGGTCAAATCAAAGTCAGTGATTGCGTGATTGGCAAACGCAAACGCTCCCTGAAAAGGGGATAGCTACCCGTAGCTCCTAACCTCCACCACTGGGTCAAAAAACTCGAGCACCTGGGTCACCTGAGTTTCGAAACCATGAACCACCTGGATTTTATATAATTTTTTATGGGTTCATTCACCGAATCAACCCCTATGAGTCAGGCTTCCCAAAGACCTGCCGCGTGCGGGCGCCACATTTTTGGTCTGCCGCGAGGTGAGCGGCAACCCAGGATGCCTTGGGTAGCCCCAAGTCTAGCCGAGGAGCGGAGTCGAGCCTCGTCATCAAACATGGCGAACGGATGCGAACGGGAAAACCCACATGGCGAATGGAGTTTTTCTATGGCAAAGTTGTCGAACTCAATGGCGGCTCTGAAGTAACGCTTTTTTAGGACACTTGAGAAATACCGCAACAAAGGAAGGGATTTTCCATCTCCAGCACCCCGGCCCCCCACCTCCCTGCCTCGCTAAAAATCACAGCCTTCGCAGTTCTGAGCTTCTGGGTGGGACCACAGCCTGGTGTATTCTGGCGACAGTCTATGGATAATTGCTCTGTCATATTATATAATCATGTGTATAAATACATTGATCATAATTGTATGGGTCATGGGTCAAATGAGGTAATTACCGAGGAGACTATGTCGAAATTTTGATGATTCTCTTGGTACTTCTATATTTATATCTTTATTTTTAAATGTATATATATATATATGTAAATATGGTCATCCTGGAATAGGATATGGAATTGTCAGAGAATCATTACTAAAGTACGGAAATCCATGCACAAGTCCAGATTCTATCTAACTTCTGGATAATTGTATGCACTTGTATACATATATATATACATTTTTTAAATATATATATATATGTCCACGTACATCTAAATAAAACATGTGTATATCAGAAGTAAACATATATAGTATAGTAATATTGAGATGTAGTGTCTAATATTTCGGACCAAGATGTAAGTTGGAAATTTGCGAAATTGGGCACAACTAACGATCACACAACTTGACGTATACAACGCCTCAAATTATAACCTGTGCACAAATAACACGATATATAAACGGCAAATGCCTGGGCTTTAATGCCCGGAACCGCAACCACGACAGGCGACGCATCATCATCATCATCATCATCATCACCAAACCCTTATTGAAGATCTTCAATGAATGTAAAGTTTCACGGGGGTGGGAGAATTAAACCCTTATTGAAGATCTTCAATGAATGCAGAAGTTCAACGGGGGTGGGAGAATTAATGAATGTAAAGTTTAACGGGGGTGGGAGAATTAAACCCTTAATTCTGAAGATCTTCAATGAATGTAAAGTTTAACGGCGGTGGGACTTTAATATTCCCTAATACCTTTGTTGATCTTCCCAATTGAATGTAAAGTTTAACGGTGGATTGAATGTAGAGTTTAACAGGGGTGGGATTTTAATATTTCCTAATACTTTTGTTGATCTTCCCTATGGAATGCAGAGTTGCAGCAACATTTGATTGGGAATGGGGGCCCTCTACGCTGCAACGTCTGGGCAAAGCCCAGGCGTTGCGCGTATATATATATATATATCCACATCCACATACTATGTACTGCACAAGAATGGCCCCTCAGAATGTTGGTTGGTTTGTAATCCCATGAACTATAGTATATATTATGTTATATTTTTATATATGTTCACTATAAACCCCAGGGGAATACGTAAACAGGGGCCAAACGTCCATCTCGGCTTCCTAGAAGTTCATGGGTCTCATCATGATTCAGCACTGGCATATCATAGTTACATCCTTATGGATCCATACAGGCGAATGGGGCATATATATATATATATATGATTTATATAGCGAATGTAACACCATATAAAATGCTAAGGCGTCAAAATGTCTTCTCCTTAAAACACAAATCTCTTCGGGGATTAACAACGTATTTGACCATTTCACAACCAAGTTCTTCATATGTTTTAAACATCAAATAATGTTTTTGCGGACCTATCTTCAACGCCCCAACCTTCGATTTTAACTAAACGTCTTTCCTTTCTACTTTAAAGATTTCGAAGAGATTTTCCCAGTTCCATGGATTTAGAAATATGGTTAGGTATGGTTAGGTTCCGTGTTTGTTGGCTAAATCCCCATGGGACATCCTGAACTGGGACCACTCTTTCTTCATATTGTCCCTCGCCTTGGCCCCGTCTCCATCCTCCGTTAGGAAGCTATGTTGCCTTGGGAGGGTGGACTTTGCGCAACGCATTTCTTGGGAATTCCACGGAAAACCGTCTGAAAACCATGATTTTTCAGTTGTATACCAGAGATCTCATGTGGGGTTGGAACTGAAAGAAGCATTTAGAGCTCAAAATTTTGAGGGGTTCCGCCAGTATTGGAGAACAGTTTTGTAGTTTCACTATGAGCCACAACGGGTGTCTAATCCAGTTGATACAGTATAGCAACCCCGGAAGAAAATAAAACAAACAGAACAATGAAATCCAGGCAAATCAATCATAAACCCATAGGATCCATGGTGCTGGTATATATGCTAACATTTGGGGTATATTGATGGTAAATGTTACCATATATAGCATACATGGACCCTATGGGAAATAGCTCCATGTTTCTGTTTTTTCACGTGTTTTTTACAGCATTTTTCCTCAACGCACGGCCATTCACTGGCCCAGGCTGGCTCAGCGGCAATGCTTCTGCTGCAGTGATGCGATCCATGGGATCCAACCTGGGCTGAATCAACCATCAAAATCGGGAGATTTTCTCCCGATGTTCAGAAGAAAACCCAAAGTCTACCCTCTGATAATTTTATGTGACTTAATGGGATTTTAATGGAATGTGATGGGATTATCATCCACTTAATGGGATATACCCTCTGGTAAAGATACAAAAACATATGGAACATCACCATGCTATTACTGGATAAATCATGATAAATCCACTATTTCGACTGGGCCATTTTCAATAGCTATGTAAACGTTTACCAGGCCGGGTAGACTTTGGGTAGACTGCACACCAGTTCAGAACTGGTGTTTTTCGGTCGGATAAGCCATGAGCCCAACATGGGATCCCTGGGTGATACATCATGCACCAAGCCCTAGTGGTGGCTTACATTAATAAACAATACCCTCTGGTAATTTAAAATAGCTATTGAAAATTGCCATTTATAGTGAGTTTTCCCATTGAAAATGGTAATTTTCCATAGTTATGTTAGTTTACCAGAGGGTAAGCTGATGAAATTGACTCACCCTCCGGTAATCAAACATGGCTTCCTGGAAAACCCTCCATTTATAGATGGTTCTCCCGCTGAAACTTCTATTTATTACCAGATGGTATTGAACCTATATTCCGTTAATATCCGGTTCATATCTTATTAAAATACCATTCATATTCCATGATCTATTCCCATGATATCCCTACTATATATCCCCATTAATAACGAATATGGACATATTATGGGGATATAAATGGTTCATATTCCACTCATATTCCCATTTACTGTATATCTCATTGATATCTCATATTCCATTAATCACTATTCCATTTATATTCCGTTCATATTCCATTCATATTCCATTCATATTCATCTCCATGATATCCCCATAGATGGTAAATTAGATAGCCCTAAAACTAGATGGTTCATACTCCCTATGGATCCAAACACTGTCTGAGAAGGTACTTAAGTACTTAACCCTCCAAATTATACCCCAAACACTTCCTAAGAAGGTACTTGGATCCATAGGGATGGTTCATACTAAAATACATTACAATCTGCGGTCCCATGGGTCTTTGCGCTCTCCAAGCGACGCCAACATCTTCTGCAGGAGATCCGCACACGCAGCCGAGGCTGCGCTCGCTGCGCCCGCTGGGCCGCCAGCCTTGGAGGGGATTAAATCTTGTGGAGAAACCATAGCCTGGCCCTGAACACTTAGAAAATGGTGCTTAAATGATGATTAAATTATAAGTAATAGTGGTGAAATGATTAATAGTGGTTAAATGATTATTAATAGTGGTTAGCAATGGTCAATACTGATGATGTTTGTTGATTAGCGATGATTTTTATAGTGGTGTATAACTGTACAACATCCAATAAGAAACCATCTTCAGGTGGCTCCCAGGGGCTGCTCAACCCCGGTTGGTTGATGATTCAGGGAGCTTGACCAGGAACCAACAAAAAAACGGGGAATATCATAATAATCCATGAGCTTCTACGAATCCCGATCAACTCACCAGTATCATAATCCACGGGGTTTGGTTTACAACGCCCAATTTTTTGGTGGTTTATGATATGCTTATGATCTTATGAACATTCACTTGGGTGTACCCCCAAAAATAAGACGATTGTACCCTCAAAATAGTGAAGGGGCGGGTTTATTATCATTATGGATCCGGAATTGACTGGCAACTCTGATTAATAATTATAAGATTGATCATCACGTTCACCAGTAGAATTGCTGTTTTGAGTATACACCACCCCATCTCTGGAATAAGACAGATACTAGTTCATGCTTCCTGGGACAAAATGATTTATAACTAGTGGGGGGCTCACGAAAGAATGGATCATTAACATACCATAAAATGCCTATCGACGAAAAACGGTAGTTTCTGGATCTGAAAGACATATGTATGTATGTAGATGTAATAGCCATACACTAAGCTGTTGCCATTCACATATTGAAGAACTTGGTTCTTCTGCTTCTATGGTTCACGATTACTATTTTCCTGATTTTTTGAGCAAACAACTTATGACATATATATATAATATGCTTATGTGACATATATGACTTATATGTATACTTATGGGATATATATATATAGAACTCAAAACATCCGGGAAAAAAAACAACATGAAACCACGAAGCCTAGTTCTGCTTGTAAGCAGATCTGAAAAATGGTTTGCCATGCCAGGGAACCAGTTTCAGCCAGCTTGCCAACTGCGGCGCCGCTCCCTGCCATTCTCAGGGTCCAGCTACTGGCCCTGTGGTGAAAAAGCCACAAATTTCAACGTTGTTAATGCCAGCCCCCTGATATTTCATAGGGGCTTAACCGTGCAAAATGATTCCAGAATTGGGTTTTGGCATGGTTTATATAACATCCCCCTATGGCTTTGCCAATAATTTCATAGACGTGTGATGATATGTGGGCCTATGGAATAACTTTCCAACATACTCTCTCTATGAAATGCTTGGCCAACATAGACTACGTGCCCCGCGGCTCACCCTGATTTCTGGGAAATTCAGCCCCTCTATAAAATGATATGACAAACATACAAGAAAAACATATAACCTACAGTAACATTCAGCCTCTCTATAAAATTATATGCTCACATATAACAGGGATGTCTGGCCGAGAACAGCACCTCTCTAAAATGAAACAGTCAACATGATGCCAAGAGAACCTGTGCCTATAGAGCACAAAGGACATCTATTAAAAAAAAAACATGGACATGCTATGGGGATATAGAGCAAAAGCAAATGTGACATTAATGACCGCCCAATAAGGGCCCCCTCAAATGAATCAATCCAATATCTTAAATACCCAAAAAATGCTGCCGAATGGCGGGATGGAAGCTTGGTTTCCGCTAAACATTGGCTATTTTCAGGGTCAAACTGTTCTATAATTTTGGGGAGCGTATATCATGAATGTGATTAAAGCAATAGTAAACCATCCCCAAAATCACCATAAATGACTGGTATTAAACCATCAAAATATGGGTGGTTTATTCTTCCCTCAACAAGTCGATGACACCCCCAACCATCAGCCTGTGCATTCTCAGCAGCCCGGCGCATGCGCAGGTCCTGGCACATACTACGCAAGAACGGATTTCCTAAAATGAATCCTTATAATCATTACTCATCTATACCCATAGGATCCATGTATGGTATATATGCTAACATTTACCATCAACATACCCCATATGTTAGCATATATACCATACATGGGTCCCCTAGGATACAATCATTAATCATCTATAGGTACCAGGATCATTGGGGATCCTTTTTCCTCGATGGATCAATACTGTGGATGGGCCAGCGAAATCCTGGGCTAAGGAACACCATCCTTTTGGCGCCATCCACCGTATGTTGGGCACCTAATGTATCCATCTAAATCCTGCATCCCGGAGAAAGCTGGGTCAAAATGAATCACCTGAAGCAAGACGTTTCTGTACTTATTTGGTTTACATGACTGATGTTGCACGGACAACATATAATACAAACAATTATAACAATAATGATAAACACAATAATAATTTAATAATGAAAAAAAACAATCAAAAATAATAATATAAATAATAACAATAATAATGATAATAATAATAATTACGAAGAATTCATCCCCACTTTTTAGCCACTGGCCATCGCCCATCGATCGCCGCCCCAGCTATGGCACATTGGAACGCCACGCCTGCGCTGCACCCAGCAGACGCGCGGGAAAGGGACCGCAGGCAGCCGTCATCAAACGGACAAGCTCCTGCGAAGCGATTCTCCACTTAAGGGAAGCTTCATCAAGAAATCTGGCGATGCGAACCACCTGGGGAATGTTGAAATCAGCTACAAACAGGGAATAATACGTGAATAATCATGAATATACCATCAGTTGTTAGTGGCTGAGCCAAACATTTAGGCAAATCCATGAGTTAGATTGAGTTAATCCATTTAGTTCATTTGGGATCGTGATTCCAATTCTTGGAATGGAGATGTTTATATATTTTGCACCACCAAGCAGATCATATTCCAAGGTAAGAGACACATGAAGCTGGATCAAAATAGGCTGGCATGATGCTGTGATGACCAATCGATCTAGTTCCAAGCTGGGAATGGTGGTAATATTTTCTTGCAAAATCATACATATGACGTGTCAACCATTTCAATCACATGTACTTTTCATTGGTATCTTTTGGTTTGTGTTCATGCTGTGCTTCGTGCAAGCCCTGGTTAAAACATGTTCACATGTTAAAACCGAAGGGCCAAAACATACAGCTGGGCTATGAACAAAGCCGTTTGAAATCGATTAAATTGATGTTTTTTTCCTTGGCAGGATCGTTCAGCGACTGGGACATACAGCAGTTCCATCTATAATAATATAAACGCGGCTTTTCTCTTCCCCAACTCCATGTGGGTCTGTTTTCATATCCATTTTCATATATTCAAACAAACATATATATATATATAATATATATATATATATATTATATATATATTATATATATATAAACATTCACCGGTTCATCACCAAATACCCAAATTTCCCATTGAATCCACTGGTAGCCACGGTAGCCATCGAATGGGGGGTCTGCCCTTGTTGGGTCTGAGGCAATACCACATTCCATTCCACTCGTCAATCATCATGTTCCCTACTAACATTCCAATGTTTATAATGTTTGGGGAAACCACGTGTTCAGTCATTTTCATAAACACCTATAGACCTATAGGACCACCATCGTTGGTTGTATATCCCGCTGTCTCCATATCTTTCCGAATGAAATGCCCATCATGGTCAAAGCACCATTTTGTCAAACCAACGCCTATTCTGAATCAACCCCATTTCTGGCACCACACCCAAATTCCTGCGGATCGTGTGAGTTGAAGACTAGCTGGCCAGAGACCAAGAAGCAGCCGGTGACACCCAAGGTCCAAATGTCACTGGGCGGCTCCCAACCTGCGAAGGTCCCAAGTTTCGGAACGCGTGGCCGCCACTGCAAGACAAGTGATGCCACGCTGTAGCGGGTCCAGTGGTAGGACTTGTACACGTCTCCATGTGTGTGTGTGTATGTATATATATATATATTATATTATTATTGATTATTAAATTATACATTGTTTATCGTGTATATGTGTTTATGATCTTTCATGGTGTTGCCGACATTTTTGGTGTTCCTTTTTTGAGGGGAACATGTACTGTAGGATACATTTTCGCTTCTCAAACCTGTGTGCGGATAGGCCCACATCAAACACATCAAACAACGAGTATTTAATGAAGACATATGAAAACATGTGACCCATCTCAAGGATCCCCAGCAGACTACCCAACTAGATGTCTACATTTTCTTGTCTAACCAGATGTCTACATTTTCGTGGTGCCAGGTGAAAATGAATGGTGTCCTGCTTCCCAACAAGATGTCTGGCACCACGATGTCCATGATGAAACCCGGCCGGCTCCGCCGTCCGCCTTCTCGGACATTCAGCAGCACTTCCGGTGCACGGAACCTGGAGATATTTCGTCATGTCGTAGACCCAGAAACTCAGTGGATTGAATGTGAGTTTTGGGTAAGACTATATTATATAATTAAGTAAAACAAACCCATGAAAGTCATTTATTTTCATTAGACCCCATGCTTAGTTAGTCTGAAAAACCCAACTGTACCATTTCAGCGGAGTATGAAAAGCCATATCCCCATAAAGGGATTTATTTTGAAGTGCACCACATTGTTGAAACAGAGATAAGACTCGGCACTTCCCAAGATCCCGAAATAATTTCACGAGAACGCACTTGTTCTGACAATGTGAAACTCTGCGTCCCCGCCTTAAATGCAGTGATGTGCTTTAAAATCCAAGAATCTCTGCAACATATGTCAATGATTGCAAGCAGCAAAAGTGTATTGAGTCTGTGTTCATTCGCAAACTTGTATTGCACACGTAGAAAATATGATTAAACACACAGCTTCATAGGCTCAGCACCAAACAATTGATGATTAGATGTATGTACATATGTCATAATATTCTAGTTTCAAAAATCAATAATGTTATATATGTTATACTCGTTCATTTTTTCCACCAGGAAAAATGGTCACTTTTTCATTCATTGTCAAACAAATTATCAACAAATGGACAATGGACCGTCTATATACAAAAAAAAAAACAAACATTACAATTTCCACAATGGATTAAACATTTTTGGGTTAGATGAGTACATATATATATACACACTATACATATCTATTTCAACCATATATCAGCCATAATATAGACCAAAAAAAACATAGCATCCAACTTAGTACAGTAAGTCTAAGTGTCTTTTAATCCAAATACCTTCTGGTAAATTAACATAGCTATGGAGAATCACCATCTTTAATAGGTAAATCAACTATAAATGGGCCATGTTCAATAGCTATGTTAAATTACCAGAGGGTATGCCATATAGAACTGGGGATCCTCCATGCTTAGCCCAGCTGCCGCTTGGTGTGGATGGGATGTGGCCTTGGCTTTGGTGCGGATTCCTCCCAGGTATATACCCTATGGATCCAAACACTGTCTGAGAAGGTACTTAACCTTGGGACACCACCTTGTGAGCGCCGGGAAAGGTAACCCAGGTAGTCACAGCGGGTTCGACTTCTCCATCTTTGCATTGGTTGAACCGTTTTGTCCTGTTTTCGACTTTTCCAAATCCATAGAAAATTCCAATTTTCGATCGCCCAACTGCTAAGTTCAACGAAAAATCATTGAAACATCATCATTATCTCCAGATTATGTCCCCATCTTTCCTAGTTAAATCCCCAGCTGAGTTCATATACGGTATCTTAACATATCCTCATAATATGATATGGCTATGAGTCATAACCCTGGTACCTAGTGAACCACAAAACAGCTGGTAAATGGATGTTCATCCCATTAAAATTGATACTAATAGGTTTTGACCCATCCCCATATCATCATTCAATATCCCTATTCAAATGTCCCCCATCTTTATCCATTTTTCAGAGTGAAATCGGCCAATGGGTCCCAGACTTCTTGTCGCCCTCAAAGACGGCGTTGCCATAATCGATGAATTTGGCCATGGGCTCTGTGAAGATCATCCTGAGGCTTTATACCACCCATTGGTGATATAGATCCATCATTATAACCCATTTTTGAATATCATATAGAAGTCATGGATATTCATGGATCTGTATAAGAATGCTGATCATATTGCAGTGGTCACTTGGGTTTATGATGCTTTACGCTATACCGTATTACAGTACCATAGTCATCTGGATTTCCACTCGGACCAGGTCTGAAATATATGGGGGTTCCATAAATGGAGGTGCCCCAAAAGCTGGAAATTGTTGAGTTCATGGAAAATCCCCCAAAAAATGGATGATAACTAGGGGTACCACCATGACTTAGGAAAATCCATACATCCAAACACTGAAACAACATCCTTCAGAACCTCATTATCCCCTACAACACTATACCATTTGGTATACGCATCCCCTTTTCTTCAGTCACACAAACATCAAAAATGCTGGACAAATTGTTGGTTGTATATCTCATGTAATAAATATATACATCCATATATAAATCCCCTCACATTATCTCTAATATATGTCATATATAAATCCCCACATGAGACTCCTCTATCAAAAAAAACACATATATAATAAAAATCCCCTCATATATTCTTGGCTTACTTCGCTGAGGTCGGCTCGGCCATTCGGGGATGGCTCGCGGCCCTCGTGACGGCACGGCCATGAGGCCATGACATATATCATCCAGATATATTGGGGGTATGCTACAGAATAATCAGAGTATAGATGAACATACAATCTTGTGTATATATATTATAGTATATATATTATATTATATTATATTATATTAAATTATATTATATTATATTGTATTATATTATATTATATTTTATTATATTATATTATATTATATTATACTATACTATATTATATTATATTATATATATTATTATATATATATATATATATATATATTACTTTTATATTATATATATAGCTGACTTCATCATGAAATCCCCCAAAAATATCATAAAATATCCAGATTTAACCATTATATCATATCCCCATTGAATCTACGCATAAAATCACCATTGAATCTCCGATTCTCTCCCCCATCTGCAGCGAGGTCTCGTAGGTCCATCAGCCGACGTGGCCAGGTAGTATTCCTAGCCCCGTAGAGGACGGCTATGGAAACCCAACGCCATTCACCACCGCGGGGCAGGTTTACAGCCATAAAGATGGTGAATTTGGGGATGATTTATTGGGTTTAAGTTTAAGTTTACCAGATTTTGCTGAGGATGAACACTGGGCAATTCTATAGAGGTATTTTGCCAGCCAAAAAAATAGCCAGCCAAAAATCATCAGTCATGTATTTTTCTTGTCTGATTTTGCTCTTTCACCAGTCCTGGAGTCCTGGTCTATGCTAAAACCACTGTATCTCAAAAAGACACGTTCTTGAACTTAGCTATTGGTAATGATACCAATATCTTTATCCATAGGTCCATAACCAAAAATATTTCACCAGTCCTCCGGTCCTCAAAGTTATTGGCAAGTAATGACTGGATGCAACTATGAATTAGAAGAAATGGAGATTTTGGATGAACACATTTTGGAAGTCTCGGGATAGACACAGGGAATAAATATTTGAATGTTCATGAATGTTCCCATAGTCTATCATTAGATGATGGGCTAGGAATTGTGACTTCTGTATATCTCTGTACTCCTGTACAGTACCAGAAAACACACTACAGGTTCGAACAAAGACATTGTCTAATTATGAGTTCATCCGCACTAGTCACGACGCAATGCAGCTGAAGTGTTCAGTTGGCAAGTCCAGCATCTTAATCATGGAATGCAATGGGACCTCAAAAACAGCCAGATATGGAGGTTTCTCAAAAACGGGGTATCCCCAGTTATCATCAATTGTTGTAGGATGTTCCATGAAATAAACCATCCAGCTACTGGGGTAGCATTTCAGGAAACTCGCCGCTTGATCTTTCCGAGAGGCGGTGTTGACCAGGCAGCAGTTTTTGTGTTTGATGTCCGTGTGCGTGCAACCCAGCTCCTGGGGCGCTGTCATCATCGATTCAGGGTTTTTCACATATTCTGACCATGATTTGTTGGGTCGAAACTGATGTCGCCCTATCTTTCAAAAAAAAACAAATCCACTTGATGGCTTCTAATCTTAAGGAAACAATGCTGGTAGAACCTATATATAGGGACCCATCAGTTGTCTCCGCAAGGCCTATGGCCTGTTGAATGGCAGCTCCACAGGGAAGTTTGAATGATACATTTTAAGGCCATCATACTGATCTGATTGGCGGTTCCAGAATCCGATAATATGTTTGTGACTGGGATAACATGATTCCCATCAACGTGATAGCTTCCCCCACACGAAGCATACCAAGCATCATGGTGCTGTTGGAGAAAAATCTGGAAATAGTTTACTAAAACAAGAAAAACAACAGCTGTTTTGTACCCCAATCCTAACCATTCAATCGCATTCAATCGTGACGTCACGTGTGTTATTTGCAGCATGACTTAGCAAGTTAAACTTGAACACATACACACAGGAAACAGGAACCCCATGGTATCCCATTATTTAGTTTCATTAACATAAACCATCATACACCCTATAGGTGAAACATGAGTTCTCTGAACAGCAAAAACGAAAACTTCGAACCGGGGCCTGAAGCACCTTGAGCTGCTCCAGGAGCTGCCTCAGTAAGATCCTCACCATAGAGAGGTGCAATCCACGGCTTCGGTTGGCCTTGACAGCGTCAAAGAGCGAGGCATCCAGCCATTCCTTGGGGATTGGCACTTCTGGTGGCAAGTGTTATGTTGGGCAGAAACGTAGGGTTAAGAAAGGTTCACAGAAATTCAAGGTGGGAAAAACAATGGAAAAACGCGAGGAATTCAAGGTGGGGAAAACTAGAAGACAACCAATTCCAGACGGAAACCCTACGGAAACCTTGAATATTTGAGATGTATCAAAATCCATCATAGGCCGTCCTCCAGATATGTAGCATATAGGAATCCGGGGATGCATTGCATTCCCAGCAGTTAAACTGGTACGCAGGTCACGGTGAGTCCCAACAGTTTGATGCAAATCGCAGCACAGCTATAGTGAATTTAGATGAACTTAGGACCGAACCATATGGTCTCAGAATATCTCAGAATGGGCCATCCCAAAATCTCAGTCGGTCATTGGTTTCCACCGCTTTCCTCATTTAAATTGCCATACTTGTGCCATGGCTTTTGCTTTTTTTTGGTCGATGCTATTGGGGCGGCCGCATTTATGCTTGCATCTCATTTCGCATCCAATCTGTGTTGAACACTGCGAGATCACCAATCTTTTTCATCACTCAACAAGTGAAAAAGGCCCTGAGTTGAGGATATGAGCAGTGTTCAAAACTGTGAACAAAACCCTCTGCTGGCCCCTTTATATTGGCTGGTAAATCGGATTTCCTATAATGGATTGTGATCATCGCCAATATATTGGATAGTGTATAAGCATGTGTATATATATATATAATTATATATATATAAGCCCATATACCCAACCAACAGGGGTTTTGAACACCGCTCATTTCTTGAAGCTGTTTTGAGCTCGTCACCAAGATCCAGGTTTCTGTTTTCCCAAACCCCCTTCAGCCAAAAGGGCCAGGATTAAACACCAATACTCCTGGCGTAGGGGGCTCGAATCGGCATGGGAATGGGTCATGAGTTTGTGTATCCTATGGTATCCTACAGTTGTGGCCATTTATTGTATAGTTATAACTTGTTATTTCTATGGGATTATACATTCCATAAATGGGGTTATAAGATTTATAAGATTTATAAGTACTTATAACATCTTATAACTTGTATTTCGGGCAAAAAACAAATAGGACGGTGTCGGTCTGAGTGAAAACACAAATCTTTGATCCTCCCCCAGTTCGGAACGATGTTGCTATCTCTCAAAAATTGAGTCCCCCAAACCACATAATTCATCCCAATTTTCACCGTATTTCAATTGCCATCACTTGGTGGCGAAGTGGGTCCAGGACCAGGAAATGGAGACCCAAGGATCCGAGTTTGCGTTGATGGGTCATTTGGAGTATTTAGTAATTATTAATTATATATTTATTAATTGCATTTAATTGTCAAATTCGTTCAAATTCTACAGATTCTTTTGAGTATACCCAATTCTCATTACCCATGCAATAACCGAACTTTTCAAAAAAACTCGGATTTTCGTCGACCAAATTTTGAAGAAATTCCCTGTTCATTGGTCTACCAAACGGATAGAATTCAAAGTAAATCAGTAATCGTCTAGACAAATCCGGTGTAGACCAAGATTTGCGGGAACTCCTTGGGAATTGATGGAAATTGGGTGCGTCTCTTCAAATCAATCCGTTCGTGTCCAAGGTGGACACCTCAGTCGACAACAAGTTCCACCACCACCACCACCATCTAAAGAGGCATGCCAGATCCACCCAACAAGTGACATTGCCCCAGTAACTTTTCCCAACATCTTCATCTCCTTCCCGGCATCATCTTTGGTCGCGAAGGAGTCAAAACATCTCATGGTCAAAGGCTCGAGGTTCGCCTCCCTCTGCTGAGTTTCTAAACGTTGTAGTAGGTCACCTTCTCGAGGCCCACTGGAGGTGTACTGGATGTAAGAATCTTCCTGGAGAGCGCAAGTGTCTGGCAAACTGATGAGAAACACTTGATAGGCAGAATAGAATTCACTGTTTTTTTGTTTTGTGTTCTTTTTGATCTATCGCCTTTCAAAAGAATCGTGGGTATCCATGTTCCATGACATTCGATCATTTACATGAAGTTCCAGCTGCATCCCGAATATTTGTTTGATGCAAAACTATACAAAGTGGCAACACCAAAAAAAATGTTCGAGATTCACCCATTTAAATTTAAGACGAAATTCCTACCACAACACCAATACTGTACCGTAGGCTAACAACAACAACAACAACAACCAACAACAACAACCAACAACAACAACCAACAACAACAACCAACAACAACAACAACCACCAACAACAACAACCAACAACAACAACAACAACAACAACCACAACAACAACAACAACCAACAACGACAACAACAACAGCAGAAACAGCAACAACGACAACGTCCTATCATAAATCCAAGATCAATCTCAATCTCAATGTGTTGTGGTTTATCCCAGCTTTGAATGGCCAAATCATCATGTATATTCGGTAAACCATTTTTGGCGGTGAAATCACCTACCCCTCTGCCACCACTTTGCAGCCAATTACCATCACAAAGCAGCTTGGAACATCCCAGCCTTGCGCATAACTTTGGCAGCAAAGATTGTTGTTCCTCTGCCGGGGGTGGTGGTGGTACCCTGGTTACAAGGTGGTTCAGCAACCCTGAGAAACCAATAAAAGTAATGTTGGATCCATCACCATCATCATCATCATCACCGCTAGCATCGCCATCATCATCATCATCATCGTCATCATCCTCATCATCCTCATCATCCTCCTCATCCTCCTCATCACCACCATCACAAGGAAAAACAAAATAATAATAATAATGATAATAATAATAAAAATAGAAAAATAAACATCATCATCGCCATTGCCATGATCATCGTCATCATCATCAGCATCACCGTCGTCAAATCATCACAAACATAATCATAATCATAATCAAAATCATAATCTTCATCATAACCATAATCATATTTAATCAAAATTGTAATCATCATCATCACCATCACCATCACCATCATCACCATCATCATCATCATCATTTTTATCGTCATCCTCTTTCTCATCCTCATCCTCCTTCTGTTCCTCCTCATCAACATCGTCACCATCATCATCATCATCATCATCCACATCCTCATCCTCATCATCAACATCATCATAATAGCGATGAAATCATCATCGCCATCGTCATTGTCATCATCACCATCATCATCGTCAACTCACCATCATCAAAATCACAGTCACAGTCATATTCATAATCAAACATATTATAACCATCATCATAATCATCAAAATCATCAACAACATCACCAGCACCAGCACCAGCACCATCACCATCACCACGACCACCACCACCACAACCGCCACCATCATCATCATCATCATCATCCTCATCTTCATCCTCATCCTCTTTCTCATCCTTATCTTCATCATCTTTCTCCTCCTCCTCATCAACATCGTCATCATCATCATCATCATGATCATCATCACCATCATCATCCTCATCCTGATTATTCTCCTCCTCCTCCTCATCATCATCATCATCTTCTTCCTCATCATCAACATCATCATCATCATCACCATAATCATCATCAAGATCACCATCATCAACACCATCATCATCACCATCATCATCATTCAACATTCATCATTCATCATGCATCATTCATCATCTTCATCATCATCATCACCATCACCATCATCATCATCATCAGCCTCATCATCATCATGATCATGATCATCATCATCATCCTTCTCCTCCTCCTCCTCATCATCATCATCATCATCAACATAATCATCTTCCTCATCATCATCATGATCATCATCATCATCATCACCATAATCATCATCAAGACCACGAGCATCAGCATCAGTATCAGCATCATCATCATCATCATCATCACCATCATCATTCATCATTCATCATTCATCATTCATCATCATCATCATCATCATCATCACCACCATCACAATCATCATCATCATCATCATCATCACATCATAGATTGGAGTGGAAATACAGCAGGATTGGAACCACAAGACCAGATGGGAATCATCTCATGTGTTCGATGGAACGTCACAAGGAACTGAATAGAATATCTGAGCCTCGAGTGACGAGTGAACCAACGTGTATAGACCAGAAGTCCACCATGTTGATAAATCAATTCCTAGGAAACCATGGATTTACCATGTAGAAAACCACCAGTCCTTCATCATCCTTCCCCCACCGGCGCTTCGCTTTAGTCGGGGCCGACACGCAGAAGACACGGCTGAAGGAGCCTCAGAGCAAGCTGTAAGAGCACAAAATTCAAAACAAAACATAGCTTTCCTAGGAAAATGACTTATTGTTCCATATTGTTCCATTTCTAGAGGTTTTTCCATACACATATGCTGCATGCTTATTCATGGATGTTCAAGGGGTGCCATACCGGAGAGTACCAGTTGCAAAACTTCCATCACGGAAAGTGGTTGGTGTTTTTTAGCGTTTTAACCTCTGAAAAGGCATATTAGTCATGGGGATTATCATCCCCATGAAACCCACCAAACAGGTAACGTGAAAACCAGAGATCTGATTCCATAAACAAAAGATGCTCTGAATTTTCCATGCTTTTCCCAAGTCCCTTCGACGCCCATGTGCGTGACAAGATTCTTGGCTCAGTTTGAGAAACACCTCCATTATAAAGGAGGGAACATGATTAAAACAAAAAAAAACATTTCAAAAAAAAACAACATATACCTGTAAACTGAAGCATTCAGAAACCACAAACTCCGAACTTCAGGACTCAGTGGACTCCGGTAGAACAAGGAACCGCTGGAGACATAGTCCTCCACAATGTAGGTGGCACCTGAAGCACGGCGCAAACCACGCGGATGTTTTGGCATGTCCACCAGCTATATGAAGCCACAGAGGTGCCTGTGCTCGAGCCCTCCAATCGCATGCCCTTCGACCAGCGAACGAAGTCTGGGTCATCCGTAGGCTTCTGAGGCCCTTTGCCACCGCCTGCACGGCAGCCCACGGTCGGCGGCTTGGCACACTGATAGGTCTTGGATGTTTTGGTTGGCCTTGTGGATGAACACTTTTATTTTGATTCTTTACCCCTCAAACGGTGGGATTACCAAAACTAAACATTACAAGTACACATTTTGATGGTTTTGGGAGTCGCAATCCAGGCATTTCTATTGGTAAGGGTGTAGAATAGTTTTTGTTTTTTTTTTGCCTCAGGTTTTGGATTTTTGTTTTGGCTTTTTTCCCGGTACCATTTGCCTTGTATTTGCAACAGTTTGGAACTAGAACCTGTCATTTTGCATGGTATTTGCTACATTTTGGCATGGTCACTTTGCATTTTGCATGGTATTTGCTACATTTTGGTGCTTCAAACGTTCATGTGGGTCTCTTGATGGTTCTTTAGGCTTTCATTTAGGGAATCATTTAAGGTTTCATTTAGGGTGTCATTTAGGGTTTTATTTAGGGCTTCATTTTGGGGTTTCATTTAGGGTTTCATTTAGGGTTTCTTTAGGGTTTCATTTAGGGTTTCATTTAGGGTTTCTTTACGGTTTCAAATTTCATTTAGGGTTTCATTTAGGGTTTCTTTAGGGTTCGGGTTTCTTTAGAGTTTCATTTAGGTTTTTTTTTCCGGTTTCATGTAGGGTCTCTTATCAGGGTTTCTTATCAGGAGTTCTAAACGTTCAAATGTTTTTTTTTTAGGGCTTCTTTCGGGTTTCATTTAGGGTTTCTTTAGGTTTCGTTTAGGGTTTCATTTAGGGTTTCAGTTTGGGTTTCATCTAGGGTCTAATTTAAGGTTTCTTTAGGGTTTAATTTAGAGTTTCTTTAGGGTTTCTCTAGGGTTTCATTTAGGGTTCTTTTAGAGTTTTATTTAAGCTTTCTTTAGGTTATAATTCCAGGGGTTCTTATTAGGGTTTCTTTTCGCGATTTCTAAACGTTCAAGTGGGTTCCTTTAGGGTTTCCTTAGGGTTTCATTTAGGGTGTCATTTAGGATTTCTTTAGGGTTCCGTTTAGGGTTTAATTTAGGGTTTCATCTAGGGTTTCATTTAGGGTTTATTTAGGCTTTCAGTTTTGGTTTCAATTAGGCTCTCATTTAAGGTTTCTTTAGGGTTTCATTTAGAGTTCCTTTAGGGCTCTCTAGGGTTTCATGTAGGGTTTCTTTTGGGTTTCATTTAAGCTTTCTTCAGGGTGTCATTCCTACTACTACTACTACTACTACTACTACTACTACTACATACTACTACTACTCCTCCTACTGCTACTATGTTTCTGGGATTCTGGGATTTTTACCAAATTTATCGAAGTTCTATGATGTTTTATGTTGTCTTTTGCAGGGATTGCGAAAACAAAAAAAAGCGTCCAACTTTCTGGGACAGCTCCGTTGCTTCTCAACCTGACTGATGCCTGGCCTTTGCCACCGCCTTTGCTGACATCTTTGCCACTGCCTTTGCTCACGCCTTTACCTGAGCATGAAGCTAGTTGGATTGGTTGGATTGGTTGATTGGTTGAATCCAGAGACATTCCGACATCATCATAGAACTTGAAGATTCAATGAAACGCCTGTTAGTTGGAGTTTACCACATCCCCAGTATCCCAGCATCCAAAAGCTCATTTGCACTCCGAAATATTGGTTGTATTTTTTAAGATCCTGAGCCAACAGGACAGAGTCCCTAAAGATTGTAGACAAAGATTGTAGACAGCCTCAAACAGAGTGTTAATGATCCTGGGGGCCACTGGGGTTGTCACAACCGATTCTGGTTGCAAGGCCATCTGGATGACAGGCCATCTGGTTGGTCAAGGCCGCCCCAGTTGGTTCGATTCAACGTTAACACCTTTTTACTTGGCTTATAGGTGTAAAGCTGGAGAACCCTATTCATAAGTGATACATAGTGATGCCAGTAATTCCTTGGCCGTTTGGTATCTTCCTGAGCTATAAGAATTGGTCTGGAATGCAGATCCAAAATGGATCACAACTCACAACTTCCGTCCCAGCAGCGGGCTGTTCTCCAGGGTTGGGGCCGGAGTGGTGAAGAATTGTTTGCCTTTGTAGAGCTTTAAGTGTTTATGTCCACAATTTGTTTAGATACCCGTCATATTAAAACAGCAGCAGGGCTATGAATCTTAGGAAGCACCTGTGTTTGAGAGCGTTCTTACAATTTGAATAAACCCACTATATCACCGACTGGCTGGGGGGTCAACATTCCTTCCACTGACCTTCGATCAAGAAATAATAGGGAATTCGGCGAATCCAGATTGATGTGGGATTCACAATGATCCACAAAAATACTTACCTTCCCCAATGGTTTATGAGATCATTTATACCGGGATGCATAGTCCCCTCATGCACCCATGCTCATCATTAATTAAGGATACTGGATACTTGACTAATGTTTCACATGGTTAAACCGCCATAAACCGCCTATGTTCCCGCAATTGGATGCTTGAGTCCCATTTTTTCGTCCCGTAGTTTGATGGTTCTCAATGTCTCAACCACCTCGGCTATCGGACCAACCATCCCTCCAGGCCCAGCTACCGCCCATGCCCCGTGTCAGCCGCCCACGAATGGCTGCCACACAGGTCGCCGCTGGCCACGTGCCACGCGGCAAGCGCAGCCAGCGCAGCCCCCTATTTCCCGTGGGGTGGGACAGCAGTGGAGGGATCAATGGCGCAGCAAGCACCAAGGGCCGAGACATGCGAGGAAGTGGTGCTTCAGTATTCCTGCTAATGTTCAGGTGAATTTCATACATGTTGATAGTCTAAGTGTTGTTCTGAAAGCTTGCAGATTTTGAATTCATTCATTGGGTCTTATATATAATTATATACAAATACTGTCTGGTTGGTGGTGCAATAACCATCTTGAAAAATATGAGAGTCAATGGGAAGAATGACATCCCATATATGATGGAAAATAATCCATTCATCTCTGAAACCACCAACCAGATAAATACTGTTTTTATGGTCTTGATAATTCTTGTTTTTTTTGGTCAGATGGAGGTAGGGCAGCTCGTGGTGGACCACCTGGATGACCACTGGACAACTCGTAGCCTTCAGTCGGCCATTGGACAATGGCAGGGTTCGGACCCTCCGGATCCGAAACTCAAACAGACCAGCATGATTTTCCATCTTGGGCTCTTAAACTAATGAGTGATCAGCTTGGAATTAAAATTTGCCCAGCTTCAAGGCAAAAAGTTACTGCAGGGCAACAGTTGAACAAAACCAAGTGCGCAATCTGCACATCTGGTTGCACGCACTTGCCAATTTTGACAGTGCATCACCAGTGCGGAGCGCACTGGCAATCTACTGAACCTAGAGTCATAGACTCCCGGAATCTCTCGGAATCTCCCGGTCTACCCTCTGGTAAAGGTTTACATAACTATGGAAAATCACCACCTTCAATGGGTAAATCAACTATAAATTGCCATTTTCAATACAGTAGCTTTTTGTATGTTTACAAGGCCGGGTACATGAAAAGCAAACGGCTCAGCCCGCTCTTTGGCAACGGCTCAACTGCGTCGTGGCTGCATCATGGCGCTGCTACGGTGCCACCGGGAACTCGGACCAGATTAATGGGATCCTTGGTGGACAGGCTGGACATACCGATAGCCGCCTGCAACTTTGCATGGATATGGAAGGTCGGGCATGATTCTGCAACATTTATTTTTGTTATCTTGGTGACTTCCCGCAAACTGACCAATAAATATCATAAAATGGGATTAGATTATATGGAGGCTTCCGAAAATGGGGGGTACCTCACGTCACCATGGCTTTCAAACTCCTGCAATGGGCATTTTTTGATGACTTGGCTTATTTAGGCTACCCCTATGACTTGGGAAACCTCCATAAAGATTCTCACCTTGTTCCGGCACCCAGCGTCCCAGGGAAGCCATGTTGTTCTCCAGGAAGATTCAAGGCGGTCTCTGCGAACTCCTCCGCAATCAGACAGCTAAGGCCTGGCACAAGGTCGACAGGGCTAGCAGGATAAACACCATTCTTGCAAGATGGGGTCACTCACCTAGATAGTTAGCTTGGGGTATACCTCATATGAAAATACAATCACTATAGATTACTATAGGGTTTATGGCAGATAAATATCTAGTTAAGTTCACTCTGGGGGGACCGGCAAATTCACTTTCCAGCCGGCTCTTTGACGCTGCAAATTTTCTGTCTGAAACTGTTAAAAAAGATCCAATGAAATCCCCATAAATCGTTTTGGTGAACATTCAAGACTCCAAACCTTTTAGACCCTGGACCTTTGGATATTGAATATTTTTAGTACAAAAGATCCACAGTTCACCTTCCAGTAAATTACAGATGTGAAATACCCACCACGAATGCAAATGATGAATGTCGTTTTAGGGGAACACATGTTGCCTATCCATGTCTATGGTTCTTGTCCGTAAGACGTTTCAATTCACATTGTTGAAATTAAATCGCAATTTACCAGCCACTCACCAATCATACACACCAAACATGGGGTTTACTGTAAGTTTGGGATTGGATGACCATCCCATTCCTCTCACTTCGATGAATCATCATTTTCAGGTTGTGATTTCGTGAGCTGAGTTGCAAATACTTCTGCACAAAAATCCATGGGAGAATGCAAAAAAAAAAAAATTAAAAGCAACTGAAATCAAGATTTCGTATCGGAGGTGCACCTGTGTTCTCAATAGCCAAAAGCCATGGTCTGGGCGTAAGCGCCACAGTTTTGGCCGTTCTTAGGCCATAAACCAAGCTGGAGAATACGCCGTTTACATCCCGAACAGTTCCGAGCGCGAATCTAGGCGTGGTACGGTACGCCTCATGATGATGTTCAGGCTGAAGATTTGCAGCACCCGCATCTCTGGTTTGGTATCCCCATAAATTAGGACTATAAAATGGGTTATCATGAATAAACCGGTTAATTTGTTGGACTAATTGGCAGTTTCCCTACTAGTTGGTATCAGTCCCAACACTAGTCGGGTATCCGGTATCCCGTGAAACTATACTATTACAGTAGATACACATATATTATCATTAGAAAATACAATTAGATATACCATTTAATATACCATCACATATATATATACCATCACCATTGTTCATCTATTAAATATAATCCCATCAATGGTACATCTAATTACAAATGGTATAGATTCATAATGTTTAGATAAACCACATATCCACATACCATTAACACTAAGATAGGTAGATATATAGGAATCCCATATACTATAATTATACCATATCAGCGTAGATGTATATATATATATATATATATATATATATATTATATCTTATTATATCTTTATGTTATACACCATAATTATACAATTGATATACCATTCACCAATTGCCACCGTTCCCCACCTGGTGCAACCAGGCGATAGATCCGTCCAAAGCCAGGCACAGCATCGCCCTCCGCGGTCAAGCGGACCTCCAGGAGCCGGAGCCCGGTCCGCGGACCGTGACGGTCCGTGCAACGCTGGAGTCTTACGCAACAAACACAATGTAATTCTGGCCCTTGACAGTTGTAACATGTTGCAACTGGCTGGGGAAACCTTATTTAAGAGAGATTTCACTCCTATAGTTGCAGGGGATATAATCTCATTAATAGCTGTGATATATAACCTTATAGTTGCAGGAGATATAATATCATCCAATCGATTGTGTATCTAACCTAGTTATCCCGGCAAGAGACCCCAAACAATGTGGAGGTGTGGGAGGATAATGTATGATAATATTGATGTTGATGATGATCATGATGATGATGATGATGGTGATGATGAGAAGAAGGATGATGATGATGATGATGATGACGATGATGATGAGGATGATAATGTTGCGGACGATGATGTTGAGGATGGTGATGTTGAGGATGATGAGGGGCTGCCCGGGGAGGATGATGATGTTGAGGATGATGAAGGGCAGGATGATGATGTTGAGGATGATAATGCTGAGGAGGATGAGGATGAGGATGGAAACGCGGAAGATGAAGTGGAGGATGATAAGGTGGAGATTGATGATGTTGAGAAGGAGGAAGATGATGATGTTGAGGATGATAATGTTGAGGGAGAGGATGAACAGGATGATAATGTTGCGGAAGAGGAGGTGGAGGATGATGATGATGATGATGATGCAGAAGATAAGGTGGAGGATAATGATGTTGAGGATGATGATGTGGAGGAGGACCAATCCCAAGACCGCGACAACCGGTTTGTGCGAGACTGCGCATAAGGTGATCCGTTGTAAAGTAAGTTGGCATCCATGGGTCACTATCCTACCAATAACACATGTTCGAGTGAAATAATTAGCCATTATATGTAAATACATGTAATGCGCTTACTAATGATCTAAATCTAATGGGTCTTAGCTGAGTTACAGTATTTAAACATGTCCGATCTTGGATACCTTGCCCAAAATGTGTCGTGTTTTTTTACATTTAAATTGCCCTTCCAAGGTCTCCCCTGAAATATCCAACTTTGGCTGGCGATGTCCCCTTGTTGATTATCATGAAATTTTCGCCTGCTTTTAAATACCCTTCAGTCAACTCACATCCACCATGAATGAAGATCACGTCCGAACAGGAAAAGCGGAAAACCGATTTCCATAACTTGTTGTGTGTTGACCACATGTTTGAGAACTGGATATAAACGGGATATATCAGGATATACACCAAGCATTATTTGGGGATATGATGATAGGGATAAAATGGGATTTATATAATGTGTTGAAAATGGGCATTAAACCGACCGTAATCAGGGTTCAACCACCACCCTAATCAAGGTTCAACACCATGTTTAATAGGCAACTCAGCATACATCTATTTCTATGGGCCATATATACCATAGCAAAGTCTTAAATAACCCAAGGGTCAACATTGACATCATCAGCTCCTCTTACACCAGAACCACAGCCTGCTGCAGTTCAAACTCAGGTAGCAAGCCATAGACGCGGAAGAGTTCTCCCAAGTCACCTGGTGGTGAAGGCAAACGACGACGTTTGGATCCAGGCTGCCAGGCTTGCGATAAAACACATCGATTTGCATAAAGGGAAAATCATGTAAACACGGAATAAATAGAGAATTAAGGGGATCTATAATATATAAATAGTAACATGTAACTGATATACAGTACATATATATATATATGTGAATATGTGTCAACATGTTCAAATGAATCCACTCACAATCCCTAGATCTGTGGCTGAATTCCTTCTTGATGCATGTGAAACCTCCATTGTACTCTACAAGGTGGGCATAAATCCATGGCTCTCCCAGCCGGCTTTAGCACACGATTGATTTGATGATGCACCAAACTGTGTAGCTCCTATGGGGTCTCTATTCTTGAGGTTCCCCAACCCATCTATATTATATATATATTAAATATATTAGAATATATTAAATTAGAATATTACTGAATATTAATGACATGTAATTTAATATAATATTACCTTGTCATGGCTCCCTTAAGAATTCCCATTCTGTGGATTTCTATGGTTGCCAATCCACATTCTTAAGACATCCCCGGTGCCCCTGAGTTTCCTGCACTGACCGCAATCCACTTGCTCCTGGTGTTGCGTCGAATGACCCGAGTGGTCAACCAGCAGGCCCCGGCAGGAAATGACTCTTTTCCCCAATGAACAAAGACTGGCTGGTGGTGCAATAACCATCTTGAAACATATGAAAGTCAATGGGAAGGATTATCCGGATTATCCCATACATTGTGGAAAAACAAATGTTTGAAACCACCAACCAGAAGAAATTGATTCAGTTCATTCATTTGAAGGGACACTAAACATGGCAAACATGCCGTTTTTTTCAGTGTAAAACATGATTTCATATTTGTTGTCGAGCTACATTCCAATTTTTCCAGCGTTTAAAATGTCCATTCCAGGTGGGAAAAATTCCCCAATCTATAGTGTATCAAAGCGTCATTTCTGGCAGTCAAACCGTCCGCGCCTTCATTTCAGTGCTCTCAATGGTCATGAGTGTGCGCGCTCGGCAGAAGGCCACGCCTGTGGTAAACGTGACAATGGAAATCCCACTAATGGTGGAGATGCAATTGCCACGTTTGAAACGTTTGAAACGTCCGGAGGGTATATCATTCTATCATTTGAACATGTTAGTAAACATATTCACCCCAGAAAATTCCAATGACTCGTTTTACCTCTGGCTTAGTTGTGGATCACAACTAATTACTATGGTGCGGAAAATGAGTCATTTGACTTTCAGAGTATGATCATCCTCGCAAGTAGACAATGTTTGTTATCTATTAATACGTGTCCCTATCTCATGAACATGATAATAAATATGTTTACTGTTTGCAGTATATTTGGGTCTGTCTAAGGATGGGGTATACGGTATACAATTTGGTGTAGGGGCAATGATGATTAACTACCGCATTTCGGGGGACCCTATTTTCAGACCAGCCCCTTTTTAAAATCCAAATCATCCAAATAAGCATGGAATTTACTCTATCACCATCATTGCCAAGTGTTGGTACATATGCTTACAATCAATGAAGTTTCAGAATATTATTCAGATATTGACAATTTCTACCATGTTTGAAAAGTATTAGTATAGGTAGCCAAACATCTTAATATATCTAAAAATATTAGATTATTTTTATTCACCCTGTTTAATATCTTCATATAACTATTTAGATATCTAAACCAAACAGGGTCTTAATTTCAGCCCAACAGGGTCCAAGATGGCACCACTGATCACTCAAAATTTAAGGTGCTTCGAGGGACCCGGACCATGGAATTAGACAGCATGACTGTAACAGGTTTAAAGGCCCGGACAGCAGTAGATATAGCCATGAACGTTCTTGGAGAATGTTGGATATATTACAAGAATAAATATATAAATATATATATATATTATGATTCATGATATTAAATTAATATCATGAAGTCACCATGAAACATGGAGGATGTCTCCAATTACATCGGACTTCTCGGACTTCTCGAGGGGATGATCCGCCTTCGCAAAACATCAGCACACAGCGCTGGTACGAAGCCTTCGTGACGCCTCGGCGATCGCCACGGGTCGACTGGGCGAATCGAACACTGGGATTCTCCGAACGTCAGTAGAGGCCAAGTAATATGTATATGTATATTGGATGATATTCCAAATACCCTCTGGTTATGTCAAAATAGCTATTGAAAATGACCATAGAAATAGTGGATTTTCCCAGCTATAAAATGGTGATTTTCCATATATGTATATACATACTATTTGATTACTAATGGAAAATACTATTATAATATTGATTGATATACCATTTTCTATATGGGACATGATGAGTGACAAATTACTGTTCAAATTACTGTTCAATCTTTTTGGGTATAACCTCTCGTAATTTAACATAGCCATTATATAAATGTCTAAGATTCCCACAGGGTATTCCAAAATCATTGAAATCAAACCCCATTTCCAATTTGGAATTGGCTCTTTCAGCCTTGGCCTTATCCTTTCAGATTCAAATATAGCTATATAATCTCCATTTATGTTGCTTACACGTGTGTATATATAATAAATATAATTATATATATATACGAAATATAATATATAATATATGCATATATATATATATATTTATGTAATGTAATATATACATAATATATATATATATATATACATATATATATGTATATGTAAAATAATACATAATATTATAATATATATAATACATAGAATATACACAAATTAATATATATATATATATATATATTATGCAATATGTCTATAAATATATACTATTATATATATATATATGAATATATATGATATATGATATATATATATATATTATACTCATTGTGCTTCCTTCAATCCACATTTCTAGGGTTTGCTCGCCAAGTGTTCCTTAGTTTCAACGCTCACATCTCAAATAGTGTCGACGTTTGGTTCACACCACGCTGTTGTTGTCGACATACACGTGTTCTTACTACCTAAAGCCACACTCTTACTAGCTAAGTGCCTATCATTGTTGTTTAACTCTCATGTTTGGCGGTGTGCAGGCAATTTATCCATTCAATGATTTACATATATACCAGTTTTCATACCATATGCTTCAACGAGTTCAATGATAACTTCAATGATGAACGAAGCATGTATGTTTTTTCATAAGGTTGAATCAACTTGAAGGTAAATGACCATTCAGTCAAACGATTTACCAATTTAAACCTTCACTTCTGTCGGGGATCTTCCAGCGAGCCATCTTTGATTACCATGTTTAAACCGGTTGGTTACAAATATTGTCTTCCAATGATGAATGATAATAATAATCCCCTAGACAGGTAGTATAAGCCCAGAAGTTTTTGCATCAACCAAAAGGTGCTTCGCAGCCACTGCGAAGCAAATGAGCAGCTTCAGAAACGTGATTGCAAATTGGTTCTACTGGTGAGTCAATAACAGTTCATAGCCTTCATAGCCATTCCATGCTATTCCAATCATGGATTGTTGGGTGATCCCTTTTCAGCAAGTCAGAAGAATCCAAACATTCACAATAATCCATTGCGATGGTTATAGAATGCTATAGCCCTATAGCCTATAGCTATAGTTTATAGTTACGTATCCTGGTCCTCATTATGTCCTATTGAATCACATGAAATTACCAACGAAGCCATCGGTGTCTCATCTTTCCCCCTTTTCGGCGCCTGGCATGGGGCAGCTCTTCACTTGACCCACCGTCACCGCCACCTGCCATCGTGGTTCCCTGCGGATGTTCCAAAGACAGAATTTTGGGAACATTCATGGGAACAACCCCAAAAGGTTGAGGTCGACACAATGATACAACGGAGATAACATGAGATAACTCTGAAAAAAAGGAACAAAACGGAATGTTGTCACTTTACAACCATTTAATGACATTATCTTTGAAAGTGGTCCACTTCGCCATTTTGCTGGCGGCACCTTGTGATAGGAGGTGATGATCCGCAAGACTGTGCCGGCCTTGGATGACGTTTCTGGTGACACCGTTCGGTTCGCAACGTGGATAGGATAAGGTGAATGGTCCAATGGTGATAGTTTAGTGGTAGTCTATAGAAGTACAGGTAAAAGGTAATGTCCGCTGATTTCACATAGCTATGAACAAATTATAAAAAGAAGTGTGCATCTATCCATGATTTACCTATTAAGTTAAAGATGGATCTTTTCCATAGCAGACTGTGAAAATACCAAAGGGTAGGCACACTTGCAGCTGGCTCCTCTCATCATCTCATCTCACATGGAAGAGATTAGATGTACCCAGGCCGTCAACACACACACACCATGTTGCCATTACTTGAATTCTCTGACTTTATATGTCAATCCTGGAGTTGATGTCAACACCAAATTCATAAGCTTAAACCCTAGTTGATTGACCAAGGTCCAAACAAAAGCGACAATGTACTATGAATCCAGCACCCACTATTCATAAACTCGAGAAATTGATTAATCCAGGTTTGACATTCTCATACCCCATCACTGGAACAATGTTCAACCCCAAAGCGATGGCATTTGAATCTTCACTGTCCATTCATCTTCCGTATCTAGTAGTAATCCCTAAAAGTCAATGGGAATTTCAGGATCCTAAAATGGAGGTACTGTACCATATAAGGCCATATTTTGCGGGGATATTCCCTTACATAGGCCTTATATAGGCCTTATATATGGTAGGTACCTCCAATTTAGGTTCCTGTTGCATGGCCATTGAAAAAATATACAAACTGTTTTTCCAGGACGGTAGTTTGATGATGCTTCCTCCGTGTTTTCCAGCTTTCGAATATATTTTAACGGCATCGATCTTTTGGGGGTTCGAAAAAACCCTAAGGTTTTTCTACAAGCTGGTGCCCCAGTGAGCTAAATCGCTACCTTGGTGAACATAACTCCAATTTCACTGGGGTTTATGGATGTTTATGGTAGATATATCAAACTATCGTTACTATGATAAACATTGATAAACCACGATACTTATAAACCATAGTATCACTGGTGTCACTATCAACTGGTTGGTTACTCCAATTTCACTGGGGTGTATTTATAAACCAACAAGTATCACTGGGGGCACGACCCTCGGATTTTCCCTCTTCGGCATCCCTCTTCGGAAGCTCTCCGAGGTAAGCCCAGTCACTGCCGTCAGTAAGGCTCGCTGCAGGGGACTCGCAGATTTGGCAATCCTGGTTGAAACATCGCCGTGACTCCATGGGATTTGAATGGAGCCGGGATACCATGGCATATATAACAAACATTAACAATCGTTGATAGGTGTCATGATCGACTTACATGGTATACTGCTTGCTGGTTGAGCCACCAACCCCAAACATGTGCTTGTCATTGGGATCATAATCAAACATATGGTTGAGAAAAAAACATGGCTGAAACTTTCCCAGCCAAAATTAGGATACCATATAATATAATATGATATAGCAAAATGATATTTAATATAATATGACATAATATGATATAATATAATATAATAGAATATAACATAATATAATATGGTATATTTGTGTTAAATAAAAAATATATACTATCATATATTTAAAACATAATAATATATATATATATATATTATAATGTAATGTAATATAATATATATATATATAATATATAATAACATGAAACAATATGATATAATATAACATAATACAATATAATATAATGTAATACAATACAATATAATATAAATATAATGTAATATAATATATATTATCACGGATTTACTCATCAGCAAACCCATGGTGGAATTTCCATCCACAAAAAAAGACCCTATCCGGTAGCAAAACCATGGTACTTAGAATTGATTGATTCTTGCAACTGGGGGTTCATCCCCAATTAAAGAGGTCTTGATCATTTGATCCATAGCCAGGACCCTCTGGTAATTTAACATAGCCATGTTTAATAGGCAAAGCATGTACATGACTATGTCAAATGGCAATGACGAGGTAATTTCACATCGTAACATAGTCATTTGCCATATGTAGATATGATGTTCCATGACTATGTTACTATGTCAAATTACCAAATGGTACTGTCGCAAAATCATGGACTCGGGATCCCTCTTTTGCAGGCAGGGTTCCGTGTGAAATATACAGTTTACACACACATATATATATGATACATATATAAATATAATAATATATATATATATAAGATTATATATATAGTATAACCATGTCATGTCTCCAAGTATTTTCCGAAATTTCAGAGGTCTCCTTTATATAGATGGTCCTTGAAACATCCCTTGAACCTGTTTTTTGGGACTGGTGGAAAACCCAGGAAAATCCCAATTCCCCTAATTTGGATGTCCTTGGATTCTCCCCGCAAGAAGGACGAGGTGAAATCCAAATTAAATTTAGGCAAATGACTATTAGTTAATATAGTTCATAAACTTGAAATAAACATGAATACTTAAGGATATAACAATAATATTATTAACAATAATAGCAATAAATGTGTTATTCATAATAACAATACATAATATTCTGAATAATTAATCAAAATATAATGAACAATGAAAACACACGTTCTTCAATAATAATCACAATCAATAATGAAAACTAATATAACAAACCTTTTGAAGGATGATTCCCCTTACCAAAACAAAAACAAAAACACATGTCACTGTATGCATCACTTCTTTGATGACGTCCGCCAAGCAGCTCGTCTTCCAGGACATTCAAGCATCGCGTTCCCTTCCTAAGTGCAGTTGCGCTCCACTCTTGGGCGACTGTTTGGAAGTATCTGGGGGGGTTCTTAAAATGGGGGGACCCCAAGTAGTTATCATCCACATTATTGGCCATAATCAATAGGAAAACCCATGGTTTGGGATCGCCATACAACTCATCGAAATTTGAGCCTGGTCAGCCTGGTACACTTGTGTGTCAACGGTTCCTTTGTCCCTTGCCAGGCGCTTTTTTTTTACCAGAGAGTGCAACTAGAAGTGGGGGCTATTCCGGGTATTCTTCCACATTTGGGATGGGGCACAATGGACCATTCTGCTGTGAGTCGTTCAACCAACCAACCAACCAACCAACCAACCAACCAAGCAAGCAACCAACCAACCAACCAACCAACCAAGCAAGCAACCAACCAACCAAGCCACCCCTCAGAAATTCAATGAAACCAATGTGTTCTCTGTCGGCTGGAGACATCAACTACGACTTTCAGCTGCGGCTCACCTTTATCAAGTCCTTCAGTCCGTTCAGTACCACTCTTGGGAAATCCGGGACTCAATGGTTAAACTGCCCCTTCAACTAACGTGTTTGACAATATATAAAATATGGTTAAATAAGTTCAATGTTAGTTGCAGATCCCATTTTTTGATGGTTAGTGGTTAGTTACATAATATATACAGTACATATATATATAATATATATATTATAATATCATAGAGAAATCGCATGACATCACCATTCTTTTGATGCTCCCCCAAACGCAGGTCACCATGTCCACTTCTCCGGTCCTCCATCGGACTCCATCGTGCCGTGTCACAGCAGATCTCCCAAGTGCGGTTCCAACGAGATCGAATTGGAACGCGAATTGGAACGGCAGCGGCTGATGGCAGCGTCCTTCTCCGGGTAACCTGCCGAAAAAAAAGCACTGCGGAGCATGGTGCAGGAGTTAAACATGACAGCATTTGGAAGTGAACATAGCCATGGGGGTACCCAATAGCTGGATGGTGTAGTTCATGGAAAAGCCTACTAAAATGATCTAAAATGGATGATTTGGGGGTATTCCCATCTTAGGAAGCCTCTATTTCCATCTATTTCCAGAATATGCCATTTTTGTTTTGCAAGAGGTCAAACTGCTCAATCCGCTGGATTTCCTGGATGACATCACTGGTGATATACCATCTGGTTACTTAACAGTTCGCCATGGAAAATCACCATTTTTAATAGGTAAACATAGGTAAACCATCTATTTCTATGGGCCATCTATACCATGGCTATGTCAGCCATAATCAGAGGGTACCAGCAAATCCCGGCAGCTCGCTTGAGCCGAGCCTTGCTTTGGCCTGAGCTGTGCAAATTAGCTGCGCCCCACGGCCGGTGATGTTTGGTAATTTTAGGAGTACGGGGATCCTGCTACCCCCCTCAAATGCATAGGAAGTCAATAATGATAGTGAATATTCACTGATATGTTTGAATAATACATGACAGGATCATCATGAAATCATACTCGGTCTTGGTTTCAAGCCATTCATGTGCCCTTTTCACATTCGAGTCAAGTCTGCTGTTCATCAGGATGCCAGGTCGGGATGTTTTCTGTGTTAACGATGCCATGCTCACGACCCAAGAGTTGACCAATGGACCAATGTCAAGAAATCTGAGTGAATCGATCATGATTCCACCAGGTACTCATGGCTCGTGACGCCATCAGTAGCCACAACCGATTTCACCACGTCACAAGGATTTCACCAAGAGACTTCAAATCCAAAAAATTGGGGCTGAAGTCCTCGCGGATGCGACACTCGATGCCGCTGCCCTCCAAGACATAGTCACCTTGTTGTGACTTGTTCAAGGCGCGGTGAAGCGAAACGCAGTTCTGAGGTTTAGACATGGGACATAACTTGGGATACTTTTTGGGTAACCGGGTAAACTAAGATCGATGTGGAACATCCACCATGATCCATGGCATTCCATGGTATTCCTTTCCACGTCTTGGTGAATCGATGCCATGGCTCCGAATCGGGACATGGGACATAACTTGGGGATATAGGGGGATGATCAACCATATGTTTTGGAGGAAAAAAAAAACGACATTCTATCCCAAAACATACACTATTAGAATTTCAGGGTATCTAATGTTTCAGAGTACCTATAGGGGGATGATCAACCATTTGTTTCACTGCAACTTTAGATACTCTGAAATTCTAAAACAAAACGTTACGTGTATTATCGTGTATTTTTAGTTCGTTGGGACACATGTGCCACGGTCAAAGCATGGTATATGGTTTATGGTCATCCCATATTGGGAAATCCTCATAATGGATATGTAAGTTCCTATCTAGTGGATTGATACACGTCCGGCGGAAAACCATCCTGTTTTGACAATGGATCATATGTACCCCTTAATATTGGGCAAAAAACAACACATTACCAATCAAAGGTTGACACGGTGGCATTAAGTATAGCGCGTTCCCGAAAAATCGCCATCAAGGGGCGACGACCAGTGAGGATTCTATAATTCATCTAAACTGGCAACGGAATCAACAGATATGAATGGACACATATGGGCCATATGGGTTATCAGTTAGCATGAAATGAAAACAACGGGCTTATCACAACATCATGATTCAAAACGGCTATCATGATTATCCATTTCATTGTGGATAATTCAAAATTGTATCAAAACATGGAAACTATGCGTTGGATACACCATAATACAGCTACTGTGCCCAAACTTGCACAAGAAAATCACAGAGTTGGCATATCACATGGATTCTCATCACATTCCCATTTTTGTTGCTTGCATCCCATACATACATGTATATATATATGTATTATAATTGCGTATATTATGCATATATACCCTCTGGTAATTTAACATAGCTATGGAAAATGGCCCAGTTATAGTTGATTGACGTATTAAAAGTGGTGATGTTCAATAGTTTTGTATGTTTACCCAGAGGGTATATTCCATTAAATATCATCACCATCTTCAGAATTCAGCTCCACAACCGATCATCTTGCCGCGGTACCCCATTTGTATATCTATCCCATACTATCCCATTCATATCCCAGAGAAATCTCCCATTATTACATGCCATTAGTATATCATCAATATCCCATATCATTAACAGATAAGATATTCCATGAACATAGACTAATGGTATATTATAGTATATTAACTATTTCTATGGAATATAATGGTTTATTAGAACTATAGTTATATCTACCATAAACCATACCCTCTGGTAATTTAACATAGCTATTGAAAATGACCATAGAAATAGTGGATTTTCCCATCAAAAATGGTGATTTTCCATGGTTATGTTAAATTACCAGAGGGTAGTTAAGCCACTTCTAAGGCAACAGAATCTTGGGGAACCCCATCACGTCCAGGTAACGCCAGAGCTGCACGCCTCCGGGGCAGCTCTGTGCCCCAGCGTCGGTCCTTGATCGTTCAACCATGGGGATTTCTAATGGATTATTCAATGGATTGGTTTAAGGGAAAATCTTAACCGGAAACCATGGTTTTTACCATCAAATATAGGGGTTTCCTGTAAATTTTCCCATCATCCAGTTCTATGAATTATGTACAATGTGACCTCCCCAATTATAAATTGGTTTATAAACCCCATTGACTGTGACTAAAAAGTGAGTCAGAAGTATCATAAACCATAGTTATTGGAGTTATAAACCAACTTAGCTATCTAGGGGGTCGTATATATATATATTGTATCTAAAACTAATGATTTAACTAATGACCAAGGCTTTGTAAAAGGGTGATTCTGGTCTTAGGCTGCCTTGGCTTGCGATGCAAAGGCCAAAATAACCGACCTGGTTGTTTGTTTTGCCAGCTTATTCCTCCCTGATAGTGTAGGGCATAGGGTTCATACTGACCGGGTTGCCCAGTTGCTGCGTGATCAGATGGCCTCCTGCTAATTGGTATCCTTTATTTCTACTAAGGCCCTCTTTGGGATCCCATTTATTTTTATTCTTATGTCCTCCGCTCTGGCCCACTGGTGGCACACGCAGGGAAATTGCTTGGGGGTCTATGCTGCATAAGCCGCCCAAGCCACCCGCATGAGGGTGACCATGAAACAAAGCCTAACAAAGCCTAATGACCAAAAATTGTTAAACATTGTTAATCGCCGAATAATGGATTAATGCTGGTTAATCATGGTGATTGTCCACAACTCTCTCTATATATATATACATACATAATCAATCATAATCATATATATATATATATATAGTTGCTATATATTTATTTATATAGTTGTTAAGCATGCGCACATGGTTATTCAATGTTATTCAATGGTTCATAGTACTTAATGACAGCTAGTAATAGTTATAGTAATGGGTTCTCAAAATGGAAATCCTCAAGTCACCATGGTTGTTTCAATACGAAGTCATGGTCTAATGAGTCTAGTGACTTGGATGATCTGGGGGTGACCCCCATTTTAGGAAACGTCCACATACCGATTTTACCATCCAACATATCCAACATGGTGACTTTACTATCCAAACACGTGGATTTTACCATGGAACGTGTGGACCTGACATTGAAAACTTGTGGGTTTTGACCATCCAGACATGTCAGGATTACGCATTGAAAAACCCTGACAATCCAAAGACAATAATTCGGACCATCCAAAGACGAAACATGAAATCTCAAAACAATTATACTTGTATATATATATTTAATTATATATATATATCCAAGAAAGAAATCGTGCCCTCGAAATGGGGATCCCATCGGTGTTTCTAGGTATATCATGGTATATCTACAGGCTTTTACAGGAAATCTCACGAAACGATGGTTCTTCCTATCAAATTCGTGGGCTTAGTCGCCCACTGTGCACCACTCGCTGCGGACCTCGCCCTTCTGGCCAAGGATCAGGTAAAAACGCGGAAGGATCCTGACGGTGGCCCCAGATTCTGCCCCTGTAACCGATTCCCCAAATCGGTGTCATCAGATTTCCCCACTTGTTGTTACTTCTCTTGTATCTTTAGCCAAACATTACGCAACCAATACATTGGTCCCAAATCAACGCTTACTGTAAATGATACAGATGGCATATGAATGAGAAAACAAACCAGCCCTTCACGTGTTTTTTTTGGTATAATTAACATTGATTAACCAGCCATTCATGATGAAATATCATGAAATATCCCCATTTCATGGGTAACTTTCCCCATTCATGTAATAAACCCAATGCCAAAAACCATCCCCAAGTCATCACCATGGCATACCATGGATGCGATGTAAAAACCATCCCAAGTTATGGCAGGTTTAGCCGCTAAGCCAAGGCCCACATGAACCGTATTCTTCCCATGGGATATCCAACCATCCTATGGATGGGATCATTACACAACCATATATAAACCATAATATAATATATATATATATATATTATATATATATATATTATGTACATAAACTAACCAATATATAAACCATGTAAACTATATATATACATAATAAACCATCTAAATTACATACATATATATAATTATAATTCATATAATTATACATGAACTTATACACACACATTATATATGTATATATATAAAATATATATACACATGTGAACTTGTATAAACAGTATAAAAACATATAAAAACCATGTAAAGTGTATATCCCACTGTTCCATGCGTTTCATAATTTTGCCGTGGCGCCGGAAGTGTTTGAAGAGCTGCGCGATGCCCACGCCGCCCGACTCCACGGCGTCCACGGCACGTTGCTCCGAGAGAATGATGCGACTCGTGGCCACACAGAAGACCTGCGCTGTGTTTTGGGCGACTGCAACGAGTTGGACATGTGGGGATTAAAAAACCTTAGAATTGAGACATGAGTTGTTTTTTATGAAGTTCACCTGAAAAATCATCAGGATCTTCACCGGGAAAAATGGGTGACTTCCACGTGATTTTGGTTGATGATTTCACCAGCAAAGATGGGTTTTTTGGATCCCAAAAAGGCGGACAATGTTGCAGAAATGGTGACGGCGCCGGAAGAAATGGTGATTTGGAACCTGGATTTGGTGGAAACCGGGGATGTCTCCGCCGATTTGAACATCAAAACCCAATGGCCCAATGGCATCTTTGGGGCCACATTGCCACATCCATAGTTACCATGGATGGGGCACCAAGGTTGCAGCCTCTCCCAGCCTCGCCGCAGCAGGACATTTGCACCCGCCGGTCGTACCTGGACAGTGACCGCTGAAGCTGCACTGCCTGACCAACTGTGGGTCTTACACCTCCAATTTTAGACAAAGGTCTCCTTTTGCAGTGCAATGAGTCACCCTTCCACTGAGTCCCAAACTCATCGAACTGGGGCATCAACTGGACATACAACATTGGAATTGTTTGAGCATTCAAGCATGTATTTTGTTGGATCAATCAGTCAATATTCAATATACATACCCAATTCATCCCAATTGGTATTTTTTGGATCAATGGATCAATATATATATATATACATTGTATAGATATAGATATACATATTGAGAACTATCTATGTAATATATATATAATTATATATATATATATACATTATGTACATAAAATATATTAAATATATATATATATATATATATATATTCACATCCCCATTTGAGCTCATTGTTCCACATCTTTCCCACGGGGAAACTGCTGACTTCAACGGGAGCCACTGCTTCACGAAGGGATGTGCCCAGGAAATCATCTCTTGGATCTCACGGTTGAAGATCACCTGCCAACGACTTACCGTTAAAAAGGGGAGGAAATACATGGGCAAATAGGGGTGAATTGGTGGTTTAATGGTGGTTTAATGGTGGTTTATATGGTTAATCATGGTTTTAAGTACTAAAGGTATATAAATAAATTACCAGTCATATAATCCCATATAATAATGTTTAATTGCCAAGTTTAACTTTAACTACTAATTAGTACAAATCTATCTGAGATATACAGAACTTCTCGTGTTTGTATACCTTTATACTCAAAGTGTCTTAGATTCAATGCGATCTGAATCAGATCTGGGTCCATGTCAACCCTGGTTGAACATTCCCCAGAAGCCGTGAATATTTTTGGGTACCCCTTGTTCTTAGTTGGGAGGGTCCATTTAAAGGACAATCAAATTGCTTACATGACCAACTCATCGATCAAGGCTTGTTGATCGGAGGTCGGCGTAAAGGAACTATATTTCATCGGGACTATGTATAATATGTATATATATATATACATAATGAATGATAATTGAATTATATTATATGATTAATTATATATGATTATATTACAAATATCATCACATCCAATTTCTGCTGGAAAATCACCAGGTTCGGCCAAGCTAGCACTTTTGTATATGAATATATCTGCTGTAAATGGACCTTTAGTCTGTAGCAGTTTCTATTGACATCAGTTTGGGACTTCATGTAGGCATCATCCCACCCGCTGTACCTCCACTTTAATCTCCTTGGACAATTCAGAAAATCAGGACACTACAAGAACTGTTGGCTCATTGGGTGAAAGGCGGGACTGATGGAATCTGTCAGAAATGCATGGAATCTTTGTACCTATAGTCATCTATAGTCCATAAATGGACCATTCATGCAATTAATCTGAATCATCTGGGACCACTGACCATTTCTTCTTGGGATCACTGATGGTCCAATAGCGACATGTTCTCCCTTTGCACCCAGCCATGATTGCCACGAGGCATCCACTCCTCCCAAAAAAAACACACGTCGGTTGGTCATGTGGAGAAAAGGCCATTTTTCCATAACTATCCATAAATCAGATCCTACAAATTTCCTATGACAAAAAATGACTGGCTACGGTTTAATCAGTAGCGGTTGCTGAAGTGGCATGATTCATGTTAGCTAATGGCTCTTTGGACCTCGAAACCGGCCATCCATGGCCATCCCACATCGCGTATCCCAAGCATCCGATTGATACCAGGCCGACATGGTGCGTTGAAGGGCACCATTGGCCGTCAACACCACGCCATGGTAGGGATGGCTTTGCATCCAAGCTGTATCCTGGCTACTTCCATGGCACCAAGTTCTGGACAGGAGAGTGGTAACGTTGGTAAGCTGTAAAACAATAAGGCTTTATGCTGGGTAGATTCAGATTTACACACACATATATATATATATATTAAACAACAAAAACACGTAGTACACATGGTTATATGGCTTAATAAGATTTAATAAGGGGAACCCACTTTCTATCGTCCCTCCCAGATATTGCCAAGCCCATGCGTTTGGCGCTGAACATAACACCAATTTATGTCACTGTTTGGTAGATCTATAGTTACTATGGTTTATAAACCAAATTATAACTGGGGGGCACCTCTATTGATGTCAAACCAAAGATCCAGTAGCACCTCTAAGCCCTGACCGTCCTGTAACTTCTTCCGCAGCCATGGCGACAAAGGCCTCGACTGGCCCCATGAATTCTTCCAGGATGCACTGAAAGAGCTGCATTTAGCCCAAAAATGGCTCAAATGTGGGTAAGTTGTGGTACATATACATACATACATACATATAATATACCATCTCTGAGAAATTCTAGCCATTCACTAACCTGAAATAAGAATAAATAAGTCTATTTTGGGGCTACCCTCTGGTAAACTAACATAACTATGGAAAATCACCATTTTCCATGGGTAAATCCACTATGAATTACCATTTTCAATAGCTATGTTAAATTACCAGAGGGTAGTTCCCCCAATCCAGGCTTCGGTCACGACGTGAGGTCACTATGCATCCACCTCCCTGAGAGGATGAGATCCTCAGGGGATAATGATGATTATGATGAGGAAATTCCCAATCAAATTCTGCGGACTATTTTCAGACATACTCATCTTATCATCTTCAAGTTTGCTTTTGTTGATGATATATACTGCACTGTATACGGTAACTACATCCAAATATACGATTTTTTAAGTATACGAACTGGTATCTTAGACTACCCCCGGGAATGTTTTCCTTGGCCCGGCCATTTAAACATACGGAATCCAATTTATTTGAACATACCATCTGGTTATTTAACAGTTCGCCATGGAAAATCCACCCATTTTTAATAGGTAAACCATCTATAAATGGGTCATCTATACCATGGCTATGTTAGTCATAAGAGGGTATATCTAAACGTTACCAATGGGACCGGTGTTTCATACTACCTCCGGGGCCTTGTGGTCTGGTGACCTACAATCAAGGTTGATCATCATTTTCCCCCTTCAAATCACCATGAACTGAGAGCAAATCCATTATCTTGTTTTGACCAACCCATATCAGCCATAGACGATTCAGGTTTATATGTCCCTTTATAATCCTCATATCATGGTTCATAATTAAACTTCTCCATTGCTCCATTGATTCACAGTCATACCTTTTGCCTCTTGTAATTTGTCATAGCTATGGCAGCTATCACCATAATCACCATGTAAAACATAGGTAAAATATCTATCAAGGAACTGATTTGCATAGCTAGTTTCAATTGCAAGAGGGCCTAAGGGTTGGACAAAACCACACTGCTTCCAGGCCACATTTCGCCGCTGCTTCTCTGCATGATGTCGCCAAAGTTTGCCCGACCATCTTCATCTCGGACCTGCAAATTAGATGACTAGAGGACACATCAATCCAAGTGGGTTTCCGAACAACCAATTGGACACACACACACACCAATACAGCTCAGCTAGATTGGGAATTATGTGTCCAACCATGTCCAAGCAAAACTTGGGAGATGACCACAACGGGTGATTTACGGGGACTACGCAATTAAACTTGGAATGATTGACATGATCCAGCTAAAGTCAAAATCTGTGATTGGGAAAATTGTTCCTAAAATTGTACAGCTCACATGAAATAACCGACTATATACTGCATTTCGCCTGGTGAACCAGTGTGCACCCGTTCCAATTGTCAGTTGCTTCATATCAATGTCTGGATCCATTTATCATTCGGTTGATCGACTTGGCCGATGCCCACTTTCATATCCAGTGCACGTTTACGATGTTTGGTCAAATGAACCATTTGAAACATTCAGAATCCCGATTTGCACGGATGAATCTGGAGAAATTCTATACAGATATAGAGTATGTTATAGTACAGAATTTGCAATGAATCCTGAACCATCTGAACCTGAAAAGATTACAAAAATTCAAATCCTGATTTGTGACATCATCAAATTGCTCCTTCCCCTCCGGTGGCAGCTGGGTCTCCCCACAGCCATGGCTCAAATTGAAATTTCAGCGCCGTTTCTGGAAAGAAAACCCTTGCAATTGGAGATTTGCAATCTTTAGTGTTTTTTTTTCCCTTTCTGTTCCCTGAAAAATGGTCTGAACATTTCCTTGCTGACTTCGGCAGCGTAATCTTGCCATCGAATCGTAGGAGGACGTGTTCGACTTTGACCCTCACTGATTATAGATATTATAGCGGTATTTGCTCCGTGTATGGAAGCAACCAAAAACACAAATTGGAAATCCAGCAAGATTTAGTAACATGATCATTGGAAAACAAACATGACCTTTGACTTGCAACATGTTCAGTCCATTCAACTGTTTGCTTGTCAAGTCTTCCATCCACTGCATGATCTGCTGATTTTCAGGGGAGCGAATCCCTCAGATATTGAACACATCTCAATACCCCCTAATACCAAGGAACCCTGGTTTAGGATTGGGCCATATTTAGTCACATTGAGTCTGTTGAATCTTGGGGTTCCTTGTTCTTGTTATTGGAGGATATTGGGAGTGTAGCTAATCTTAGGCAGATGGGATTATTGGAGTCCGAACTGCTTGTAGCCAGGCACGCCCGGACCCAGTCGAGCAGTTTCGCCCCAACGTTTCGCTTCTTTCGTGCGGCAAAGTTCAGCGTATCGCTTGAAGGTGTGGTAAATTCATACATATATATATATATTATATTCATCAATGGTGTATGGTGTACGGTGTACGGGTAAAAGTGTCATCTTGGTATTTTTGGTCAGCAAAAACGCTTGAGCCCTTGGTAAGCAAAAAAATGGTTCCAGATTGGTTCCAGAGACATCAAACCATGCCCATTACTTTTCATACACATAAATATATATATATATATGAATGAACATATATACACATTACTATATAATCCTTTCTCCCATGTGGAACCATGTTCCAATGTACGCTCTCACTCTGCCAGGTCAGTTAACGGTGTGGCATCCTCCGCAGGTTCCAAGACTTTCCTCAGAGCCAGGGCCTTTGGATCCACTTCGGTGATGTTAGAAACCAAAAACCGGGGGATACCCTCTGGATCCCTCTGGTAAACTAACAGTTTGCTATTGAACATGGCCGTTTATAGCGGATTTACCCATTAAAAATGGTGATTTTCCATAGTTATGTAAACGTTTACCAGAAGGTACTCTTGGGTTCAATGAAAATGCTTGGGCATACAACACACTTGCATTGAAAAAATGACAGTTACAAAGCATAAGAGATGCTAAAGAATTCATGGGTCAGTGTGCTTAAGGTGGGTTTGCAATCAGCAGTGCCAGAAAAACCGTGTCAAAATGAAGACGAACCAGCGACAGGCACCTCTGGCTAATAATTCCCAATCGGATTTTTTAGCAGAACAGCCTATCATGAAGTGGAAAGGAACGCAAAGTGAAAACAATCTGAATCTCCTACAACCTGGTTGCAGTAAACAACTGCTTACCTTCAAACCAAGCCTTACTTTGAACATGATCCTCTGCGTCCTTATGGAAAACTACCACCATTCAACTCATTTGCAGAATCATCGTCTGAGTTTGAATGGGAAACTACCACCACTCAACTCATGTGCAAAATCATCATCTGAGTTTGAATGGGAAACTAATCCCACTCAACTCATTTGAAGAATCATCGTCTGAGTTTGAATGGGAAGCTAACACCACTCAATTCAGTTGCAGAAGCATTGTCTGAGTTTGAATGGGAAACTAACACCACTCAACTAATGTGCAGAAGCATCGTCTGAATTTGAATGGGAAACTACTGCCACTCAACTCATTTGCAGAATCATCGTCTGAGTTTGAATGGGAAACTAACACCACTCAACTCATTTGCAGAATCATCGTCTGAGTTTGAATGGGAAACTAACACCACCCAACTCCTTTGCAGAATCATCCTCTGAGATAGAATGGGAAGCTAACACCACTCAACTTATTTGCAGAAGCATTGTCTGAGTTTAAATGGGAAACTACCGCCACTCAACTCATGTGCAGATCACCAACTGAGTTTGAATGGGAAACTAACACCACTCAACTCATGTGCAGATCATCGACTGAGTTTGAAAGGGAGACTAACACCACTCAACTCATTTGCAGAATCATCGATTGAGTTTGAGTGGGAAGCTAGCACCACTCAACTCATTTGCAGAATCAACGTTTGAGTTTGAATGGGAAACTCACACCATGCAGTCAACTCATTTGCAGAATCATCGTCTGAGATAGAATTAGAAGCTAACACAACTCAACGCATTTGCAAAAGCATCGTCTGAGTTTGAATGGGAAACTACCACCACTCAACTCATGTGCAGAATCATCGTCTGAGTTTGAATGGGAAACTACCACCACTCAACTCGTGTGCAGATCATCGTCTGAGTTTGAATGTGAAACCAACGCAACTCAACTCATCTGTGCAGATCATCGACTGAGTTTGAATGGGAAACTACCACCACTCAACTCATGTGCAGATCATCGACTGAGGTTGAATGGGAAACTACCACCACTCAACTCATGCGCAGATCATCGTCTGAGTTTGAATGGGAAACTACCGCCACTCAACTCATTTGCAGAAGCATTGTCTGAGTTTGAATGGGAAACTAACGCCATTCAACTCATGTGCAGATCATCGACTGAGTTTAAATGGGAAACTACCACCACTCAACTCATCTGTGCAAATCATCGTCCGAGTTTGAATGGGAAACTACCACCACTCAACTCATGTGCAGATCATCGTCTGAGTTTGAATGGGAAACTACCACCACTCAACTCATGTGCAGATCATCGTCTGAGTTTGAATGGGAAA
>Ga0126342_10000299_pt1 | contig 48258 bp, 30 predicted proteins | sample Cyp1metagenome_FD_92528 | JGI IMG/M metagenome (GOLD analysis project Ga0126342, IMG submission 92528) | Coral microbial communities from Lord Howe Island, Old Settlement Bay, Australia - Cyphastrea 1 metagenome | ecosystem: Host-associated > Invertebrates > Cnidaria > Coral ...
CATGGGGGGGTGGGGTGGGATGTTAACGTTCATGTTCATGTTACGCTGAAATTGTTCCATGGTTGAAGTAGTGTTTGAGAAGTGAAAAAGCGGGCGTGCAAGGCTGCATGCGCAGTCACATTGGGAAGTGCACGCAAACCCCCTTAAAAACCACCAGGCGCCTCTCAGCGCCGTTCCCTAGCTAACTAGTTCGTTATATCTACCATAAACCATAGAATTCAGCCACTTTTCTAAGGCAACGGTTCACGCTATCGACTGGGGGCCCCATCCTGTAGTTATTGGAGTTATAAACCAGCCAAGATTTCATGCTGGGGAATGCAGTTGCCTACGCGCAACTGCCTCCCGGGACGCGAGACGGCCAAGAATTGGCCAGAATTCATGCTCTGTTCACAGATACTAGGCGTGAGTTATACCAGTTACCATCTGGTTATTTAACATAGCTATGGAAAATCCCTCATAAATGGAGGTTTTAATGGGAAATCATCTATAAATGGGCCATTTTCCATGGCTATGTTAAATAACCAGAGGGTATAAGTACAAACAAAACCATACAAAACCCCATAGACATGGAATGTTTCTCATGCCATAGAAATAACCAGTTATGACTTATAGCATTTATAATTGGTATTTGCGGCCGTGACTGTGGGGTGTCCCACTGGATCCAAAAGGCGTCGGTCATGGCTCTGCTCAGCAGATCCATCTGCTATCACCAGATATACCCAGTTGACTGACTAATGGCCCATCCCCCAAAAAATAGGAATTACTAGTTAAATATCTAGTTACCCTCCATCAGAACCTATAGTTAAATATCATAACAGGAATTTCTAGTTACCCTCCAGTAGATTAACATAGACCCTGGCAGATAGGGGTTGGAAGACTAGTTTCCATTAAACATTGGTGAATTTCAGGGTCTATGTTAATTTACCAGGGGGTAAATGTTGCAAAGCCACTAACGGTTACCATCATTCTCCAATGGTTTCACAATTTTGAGGGGTCTTCAAATCACATCCAATATAGGCAATTCATGTTCTAAATACACTTCTGGAGTTTCAATCTTGGGGTTCACCAAAACCGCGCTAGATGCAAGCACCACAGCTGGCTTGTTTCGCCCTGCTAAGTGTGAAAAACTTCTAGTGCTTCTACTTGAACCAAGTATTAATGTGGGTAAAACAATGTCATAAACCACCCATGGGAATGGTCTAAAAATGCCACATCTATCAAAAATATGTGAATTTGGGAATGGTTTATGACATTGTTCTACCAACATGATTTTGTTGACACTCTGACACATAACGACACAACTTGCTTACAAACCCCAGCCTGTTGTATTAAAATTACCACAGAATCCCCAGCCGCCCAATATGCTAGCGACTTGGAGGATCACCCCACAGGCTACCTCGGTCCTAAAATTTCTATCCAGCAAGAACTGAACTTAACACAGATCGAAAGTCTGTCAGTCCCCGTGAAAATGGAAGGGAGTCCCGCCAGTATCAATGAGTAAAATATAAGTGTTATTGCTATCGGAGTCCCGCCAGTATCAATGATCCTCCGAATCTCATGAATCTAGCTGCATCGCGCGAAGAAAAAAACACACAGCTGCTATCTGACCAACATATATATATATATATAGTATTGGATGTCTCACTTGTCAACAGGGATCAACTGACAGGTCTTCAAAAGCTGCAACACCATCCCATTGTACTTGGTGGCTAAGAACGAGATTCCCAGTTCATGGATGGTAATACCCTGAACAAAACATGGAAAACATGAAGTGAACCCTCCGAACTAATCATCAAACAACCAGGTTAACCATTTATGAATGATATCCATAGTTTTGGTACTTAAACCGCCAATGGAACCGTAGAAATTGGTGGCAGAATCCCTATTTCAACCTGAGTCAAGTGTGGTTTGTTGCTTTCCTACCCAATATTACCCAATAAAACAATAAACACATCAAACCATCATAAACCAATGAACCCATAAACCCATAATTTCCATAATTCCCTATCCCCATTCCATCTTGGCAAAATACAACAATTCACTACAAGTAACCTGAAAGAAGATCACGCGCTCATATTTTGCCGTAGGGTTTTCTCATCGTTTCATCGTTGCACCTACAGGATACCCTCTGGTAAACTAACAGTTTGCTATTGAAAATGGCCATTTATAGTTGATTTACCCATTAAACATGGTGATAGTTTACCAGAGGGTATGTTGCGCCTACACCTCATTTGTTTTTCCGCGTGAATCACGACAGCCTAGGCCTAGTTCCAGGCTGGAGGTTGCCACGATTCTGCAGGTTGGCGCCAGAACGCTAACACCCCACACCACCCCACCCGACATGATCCAAAACAAGTCATATTCACAGATACAGTAAAACCAAAATAGGCGCAAGATAAAGTTGAACAAAACACACACACACAAACACATGGGGAAAAGAGCACAGAAAAGACACAAAACAACGAGGCGAATTATCAACGCGCCTCCTGAAATAAGGCTGGGCTGTGGGATGATTTCCCGAATCCAATTCCCATGATTCCACTGAGGTCACGACGTGAGGTCACGATAATTCACCCAGGATTCAAAAACTGCCTATAGGGCCATAAATGTTAAGGGCCATACCCTCCAGCAAACTAACATAGCCATGGAAAATCACAATTTAGTTAGATTATTTTCCCATTGGAATCTCCATTTATTGAGATTATAGGGGATTTTCCATAAAGCCAATGGGAAAATGGCTATGACAAGATTATTGGAATTTTCAATTTAAAACATTTCGAGTTAGAATCATGGTCATTTTGGATCGCTAGGGATTTTCAATCTCACCAACAGCCTGTGAAATAAAACTTGGATTTGCTGAAGGAACCCCCAAAAAATAAACCATATTCCCGGACTATATTCTCCAAGTAGTAGATTTCCCCGTTGGGAAAATACCCTTCTGGCAAACTAACATAGCTATTTTTCACATGGCCAAATCACTCATGATTTATTTTTTTTACCCATTTTTCACATGCTGATGTTCCCCATAGGATCCATGTATGCTATATATGGTAACATGGATCCCATCAATATACCCCCTTTATGTTAGCATGAATATACCAGCACCATGGATCCTATGGGGATGTTACCAATGTTCCATCGTTATTTTTTCGAGATTGCTCTCGGCGCGGGACAAAATCACCTTGTTGTCCTCGGCAATGCTGATGGTGTACTGGGGCGGAACCTTTTTAGAAGTCAGGATGCCGTCCATCTCGGTCCGGCTGAAAATGACATCTCCCTGAATGGCCTGCTTCATGGCGATCTTTATCTCGACCGGGCACTTGGCACGAAGCCCTGACCTGTACCCATCTGTGCCTATGCGGTGCTCCGACATGTAAACGTGGGCGCGACCGCTATTGACTGAGTCACCACCTCCAGGGATAAGACCACTTTTGGCGATGCTCTTCCAGTTATGTAAAAACCGGGCAGGGTGTTTGCCAAATCACAACCAACAAGTTCGCCCGGCCTCACCACAGGGGAAACGGCCCACGGTCGCGTCACCCAAGGAAATACCTCGCGTGGTGGAAATTGTTCCATCGTGGGGACTGAAGTGACTCCCGGCCTGGTAAACTAACAGTTTGCTATTGAAAATTGCCATTTATAATTAGTGGTTTTACCCATTAAACATAGTGATTTTCCATAGCTATGTTAGTTTCCCATAGCTATGTTAGTTGAAATGATACCCTCTGGTAAATTAACGTAGACCCTGCAAATGACCCATTTATAGTGGAAACTAGTCTTCCAACCCCGATGACTGCCAGGGTCGAACTGTTAATATGCCAGAGGGTAACAGTTAATGATAGTTAACCATCAATGGCTATCATATTTCAACCACAGTTATCGGAGTTATTGACTCCATGGTTGATGATAACTGATTTTTGCCATGGTTTAACTATAGCAAAGTTGGCGAACATAACTCCAATAACTATGGTTGAAGATACTTAGAACTCTAGTATTCATAGGGTTTTTAAACCCACAAATACAACTGGGGGGGGCACATTGTAACGATATACCCTGAACATAAAATGGATAAACATGGCCCATTGACAGATGATTTATCAATTTGAAAACATATATTTTGGTATCAATGTGTTTTCATGAAAATGCTTGTATGTACGTCCCAGTTAGCAAATGATATTCTTGAGCCCTATCTAGCCCCTATACAACCACTATATATATACATACTGTATTTATGATGTACAGACTATAACTAATATATACACAATATATCAAAATATTACTGTTATATATATATTATATACATGTTTATATATTCAATTTATATTAAGTATAACCAATATATACACAAAACTGTGGGATAACAAAAGATATTTTCTTTTCACACCAACGCTGTGCCTGGGATGCCCTCCGTGTTTGCGTTGAAAACGGGTCCCTCCAGAACTTCCCCATGGTCTTTTTTCTCTGGCTATCTGGAAAACGGTGGAAACCTACTGGTTGGAGGTTTTAACCATCTTGAAAAATATGAAGTCAATGGGAAGGATTATCCCATATATTATGGAAAATAAAATTCATGTTCCAAACCACCAACCAGGTTTTCATAATCCCAAGATGAACCAGGTAGTCTCCTTATGAATCAGAACCAATCAACACAGGTATAAGTTGTGAAAATGGCTCACATGAAGTTACCAACCATTCGCCTTGAGGTATACCCGCATCATCAGGCGCATTGTCAATCTATGTTGGGCCCAAACAAACCAATTCCGAGTCAAACTCCGGTATTTGAATAGGTGAACTGATTAATCCCCAGTTGTCATTTGCTGGTGAACATGCATGTATATATTTGATTGTGTATTACCCTCTGGAAAACTTTCACAAAGCGAACTGGAAAATCACCATCTGTCATGAACTATTTCGACTGGGCCATGTTCAATAGCAAACTGTACAGTTAAGGCCATGGCTATTAGTAAAAAAAAACTGGTGATTTCTATGGGATGAGATACATTCTATGTCTATGGGGTGACTTCTATTCATACTTATAACTGGTATTCCGGGCCATTCATCACCAATAAGTCCACATTCATCACCATTAAATTCCACTAAGTCACCATTCTGATATTTTTGGGATCACTTTTAATCACCATTCATCACCATTAGATCCCAAAAAGAGAATCCCATCAATATCCCATCACAGTTTTTTTCTCCCATGCCCATCTCTTGTCTGACGCGGTCAGAGCGGTCGGCACATTATGATGGGCCCCAGGACCAAAAGGGGTACGTAACCAATGCTAAGGCATGTACAGATATAGCTAAGAGATATGCCTGTTTTATAAGCTTATATAAGTGATATATATATATTTATTTATAACCTTCGTTCCAGGAGTGATAATCACAAAAAATGACTGTTACTGGAAGGACCAAAACGGTAGGACATAGTGATCTATGTGATGATTTTCTACGGCAAAAATATCATTGTTGCATAGTTCTGCATAGCAAAAACCCCTCACTCAAATACAACATACCCCGACACGAAATGGCATAGTGGCGTAGTACTAGATCTATTCCTTTTGGATACCATATTGGAGGTATGTAACATGATTGGGGGATGTGATTGTTTTCGTTGGACCAACAGTGCTGGTGAAATTCCGGAAAGTTGCCTCAAAGTTACCCCATCAAAGTCGGAATGGCTAATAGAGGTAGAAATTGCAATGTTCAGAAGTAGTTTATGAGGTTCAAAACTTTTACCAAATGGTAATCAAACACGGCAATGGAAAATATACAGACTTCCCCCTTGGAAACCTCCTTTTATAGGGGATTCAGCCACGTTTGATGACACATCGGCGGGTAGCCATTAAGGTACTGGATTGTTGGTTACAGTTACAATATTCCCATTCCATTCCCAGGGAAAACAACCTCAATTTATTTTTGGGATGTCCCATGAAAATTTGAAACATCGCAGGATGGGGCCCCACAGTGATGTTAGTTGGTTTATAAATCCTTATAATCCCCATTAACTATAGTTATCTATAGTAGATAGTTCTATGGTTTATGGTAGATATAACTATATAGATAACTATATTTGGTAGTTTTCTATAGGTATATCTACCATAAACCATAGAATTCAGCCACTGAAATAAACCAACTGAACGCGAGCTCGACTGGGGGCCTCATCCTGTGGGTTTTGACATAAAACTCGATGGTACATTGTTGGCTGACACCATGGGCTACCCGGCTACCTTCTCCCACAAAGCCGATCGACCAGAAAGGTCATGGGGAAAATATTCCATGTGCCACGTTGCCGAACTTTGCAAACCATGGATCAGTAAACAAGTAATGGTTAATGTTTGTTCGGTAAATAATGATGAACAGTGATGAAAATCATGGTTTGGAAAGCACTGTTCATGGTTCATGATATATATATATATATACATATATGTACATATACGGTGATACCAAATCATCCAATTCATTAGACTGTTTTAATACTGAAAGCTATGGTTTTTGGAATCATCCATTTTTTCAGAAACCATCATGTTGAACCGACCTAAACTTGGAATTACTCATACAGATTGAAGAAAAGAAAAACCACAGACTATATAAGGAAATGTGAAATATAAAGACACAACCCATATATATATATATAATATACCTATAATATATATATATACCAATATAAATTATATACATATACAAATAATATACATATACAAATAATATACATATACAATTATATATATAATATACACATACATATATACATGTGTATATATAATATACATATCTAATTTATCATCATATATATATATAATGATCTATGCAAAATAAAACACAACCAATTTTGGTAAGTCCATCGATTGAATCATGTTTTGAATCATCATTTTTTTACCCCCTTCCAGGCCCACTAGGCAAGTGCCGCCGCTGGTGGGTAGGGCTCGAAGGGATTTCGAAAGGGGCTGTTTGGAATCCGAAACAAATGGATCTATGGGAGGAGTTGCAGATCCTAGACTTTTCCAGAGATATCTCATGTATATACATCGTTGATAAATTGGAAGAGATAGATAGATAGATAGATAGATAGATAGATAGATTAGATAGATTAGATAGATAGATAGACAGACAGACAGATAGACAGGTAGATAGATCGATATTCATTTATTTTTATGTATCTATTTAATTAGTGATGCACATAGTTTAAATAATGGAAGCTTCACTGGGAAGATATGGATCATGGGATCGTCATAAACACGGCGAGAAAGGCCCGTGAGAAAGGCCCGTGAGAAAGGCCGTTGAGAAAGGCCCCATTTATCAATGCTTCTTTCATACGATAAATTAATGGTGATTCTGAGATTCTAAATCCTCCAAAATGTTCAGAATACAAGGTGCTACCTCGTAGTTATCAAAGTTGGTAAACATAATAACTAGGTTAACTGTTGGGTTTATGGTGATGAAATCACAACAAAGTTGGTTTGCTTGATAAACCAACTTCAACTAGGGAGGGCACCACCTTTTACTACAGCTAAGTCAGTTATAACTTAACCCCATTTATGGAAGAATAACCAGATGTATAAATTATTTATAACCAGTTATAACTGGTACTTCGGGCCTAAACGGCCTAAACGGCCTCAAGCGTGGTTGATCTGGTGGCGTTCCCGAAAGGCATGGGCTCTATGGTAACTGCTATGTCGGGAAACTCGACAAAGATCGACAAAGTATGATAGCGCTGGTTGGTTAAGAACGGGACTTCCCATATGCTATAATTCGGGCATTTATAGAAAATAGTATGGAAGAATTATACTTGAAATACTGGTTGGTTAAGAACGGGATTTCCCATATGTTTATGGGAATTATAGAATAATCCAGGGTTATAATATTCTATAATTCCCATATCTTATTGGCTAGTACGATATCCCCGAACGAATCATCCAGCAACAGGGCTTGAAGAAAAGCCCTAAAAGCCATCTGGGACCTGGACCTGACAAACAAAAACACATTATAGATTTTTGGCTTAAAATGAATCATATTTCAGAAAAATCAAAAAACACATATAAGAAATATGTTATTGTATTATATTGTTATATCTTGTCGCTTGATGGTTACGAAATAGCTCTGTTGATATGCTTGTGCCATTTAGCAAACAATTTATCAGTTGGTCTGTTCGCAAATTGAGTTGTCTATCGGAAAGGTGTCGTATGGATCTTTCAACATAAACCATGCAAAAAACCTGAAGTCGCTATGAAGCAAAAACAAAGATTTCCAGACAACAAGAATTCTGCAAGTCCCCCCGTAGATCGACGCGGCCATGGTGGCCATGGACAAACGTGGCATGGACGTGACGTTGAGAAAATGCTCAAGGTCTGAGTGGAAGGCTACAAGATTATACCATGTTACCCTCTGGGAAACGTTTACATAACTATGGAAAATCACCAGTTTCTAGCTGGGTAAATCAATGAACTAAATGGCCATGTTCAATAGCTACGTTAGTCATTACCAGGCCGGGTATACCCCAGTTCGGATTGTTGGGTTCTGGGGCCCTATCTAAAGTAAGAGCTGTTGGGGCGCCACTGAACATAGGAAGGCTACAGCTTTTTCCATCTTGAACCATCTTTTTTTATAGAATTCATTGTATGAATCATACCCCCTTTTTTCCAACATAGATGTCGAACACCACCATTTCTAGGTCATCACTATCTTACCCAGATGCTCCATGTATGGAACATTTACCTACATTTGTGCCATTTTTGGGGTAAATGTAGGTAAATAATGGTAAATATGCCATACATGGAGCATCTGGGTTATTAAATCCCATGAATTTCATAAAATTTGAAGATATACAGGACATGGGAAATTTTGCCATATACAACAGTTGCATGGGATTTCCACATGTCCTTTCTGCAACCTATTGAAGATGTACATCCTCCTGCCAACGGTTGCATATAGGACATGTGGAAATCCTACGACCAGATCTACGTAGATCATGTTCCGAAAGGATGGGGAAAAAACCAGTGATGTTAGTTGGTTTATAAACCATGAAATCATCCCCATTAACTATAGTTATCTATAGTAGATAGTTCATGATAGTTCTATGGTTTATGGTAGATATAACTATATAGATAACTATATTTGGTAGTTATCTATAGGTATATTTACCATAAACCATAGAATTCAGCCACTGAAATAAACCAACTGAACGCGAGCTCGACTGGGGGCCCCATCCTGTAGGGAAACTTTTGGTAAATCCACATCTTTTGCATGTCCCGTTTTTTGGATCCCTAGCTTCAACCGACGCCTCTCGTCCATGGCCGCAAATCCCAAGATTCGTCCACCCGGAAATTGAGACGACGACCATGCTTTTTGGCGTAGCCCTGAACGGTTTTAATCGGCGGAAAAACCTCATTTAAGGATAGTTAAGGTCACCTTATGAGAAGTTGCAAGAGAAATCATTACCCACTTAGAACTTAAAACTGTTAAGGGCCATAACTGTATAAGCAACCTTATGTAAGATCGCCTCTCAGCATGTGCCAAAACACAGCAGCGTGTAGACATCCAAGTTGCAGATCTTGTCGGATGTCTTCAGCGAGTCTCTGATCGGCTGCAGCGTGGTCTGTCCGTTGAAAATCTCCAAAAGAAAGAAGCACAGCGGTAGGTCCGAGGCTTCTCTGACTTTCTTTCAACTGATCTTATGGGGGTGTCCTTGTCGTCATAGGGGTAATTACCACCAAATGGATGATTTATAATTAGAACATCCTACTAAAGTTGATGATTCCGGGGTACCCCCATTTTAGGAAACCCCTATCCATGTGGTTCAACAAAAAAGTGCTTTCCGAATGGTGGAGAACGGCAACGTGGCAAAATCGAAAGCCACGCGGTATCGAACGTAAATTTAGAAACATCATGACATTTCAGTAACTTGATGAAAAGAGTAAATGGGTCACTCATATTCCAAACAACCCAGGTATTTACCGCTCATATGTAGGTGTGTATCTATTCATGTTGTATTGTATATGATAGTATGTACATTCAAAACATCAAACTAACATATTTTCCCCTCCAGTAAATTAACATAGACCGGCAGATAGGGGTTGGAAGACTGGTTTCCACTCAAAATCGCTTATTTTCAGGGTCGAACTGTTAATTTACCAGAGGGTTATATCTATATATATATATATATATATGTATATATATATGTGTATATATATATATATATATGTATATATATATATATGTATATGTACATGTATATATATATATGTATGTATGTGTATATGTATATATATATATGTATGTATGTATACATATAAATATATATATATTATGTATATATATATGCTGTGTTGTACTGTACATGTAATGTGGGGTTGACATTATCTCTTAAGTAACAGCGTAACAGCGCCGGCGAACCGGCTTCGGAAACACCCATCACCATCGTGTTCTGAGATCGTCTGTCCATGACTATCTAAAAAACGACAAAAAACATCCGAAAACACAGTCAAACGTTTTCCAAAACGTACAGCAACCCAAAACAAATATCGTAAAGTAACAACTAAAAGAGTGACAAATTACTTTTCTACAGTATCTGTTTGGGGGTTACATGGGGCTACTATATCAATATTGTTTTCCTTTGTCGGTGGAAGGAGGGGCATTTACCGCGACAGGCGGCGACAGGTTGGGATCCGCATACCTCTGTGAACTGTTGAGTTTTGTGGTTGAAAAATGTTACAATGCGGGGCCCCAAAGCCATGGCTACTTTGGTGAACACAACTCCAATAACTATGATTTATGAAGATTTATGATACAAAATAACTATAGTAACTCTATATAGTGTTCATGGGGTTTATCAAGCAACTTGGAACTGCGGGGGCTACATTGTATAACATGTTAAAACATGTTATACAAGTTGTGCCCCCCAGTTATAAGTTGGTTAAAAACCATAGTAAGTATATAATAGATATATCTACCATAAACCAGTTCGTGAAATTGGAGTTATAAACGCACCAACTTAGCGATTTTCATCGCTCACTGGGGCAGCACCAACCGTAACTGTACCATTTCTGGATTTTAATACAAAGCCTCCTGGCGAGCTCAGAGAATCTCGTGGGTGAACTCAGAGAAGCCTTTTTTTGGGACCAAGAGTTCGCATCTCCTGGTCGAAACGTCCATGGAACCTGACCAACGTATATGTCCAACGTTTTCCAATAATTTGATGTCAATTTCACTATGGTTTAGAGGTGATATATTTCTAGATTCTAGATATTTATCTATAGTTAGTGTGCAAAAGTAAGTTATAATCAATTTATAACTGCGGGGGCACCATATTCATGTTGGCGTTTTTTGGTCCAAGTTCGAACATGCAGCAGTGTCAACACATTCAACACCAAATCATTAAATAAACCCTAGCCAAATTTCCCAGTATACCCCCCAAAAAAAGATCATCTGCTACTAGCAGGTTACTAGCACGTTCTTAGCCAAGGGGGTTATCAAGCCGGTGGCATTTTTCATTTTCAACTGAGACCTTTTCGATCCTTTTGAAAACACAATCGTCCATGTCTTGGCTCCAGGTTCATTTCCAGGGGACATCACTGCGTGTTGCTGTGAACGAGAGTTGAGGTCTGAAGCTCGTTCAACCCATGGACTGAAAACAACGGCGGCGAGGAAATCGCAGCATTTGCCCAGTTGGGGCAGTCAGCTGCAATAACAAAAGGACGACCATATGCCATGGAGTGACTCCCCTATGGATCCAAATTAGGGGGTTAATGGAATTTAATGGGAAAACCATAGGAAAATGGTGGTTTAATGGGATTTAATGGGAGATACCCTCTGGTAAACTAACAGTTCCCTGTTGAAGCCATGGCCATCTAGTTGATTGATTTACCCAACTATAAAATGCTGATGTTCCATCGTTTCTTGACTTACCAGGCGGGGCAACATCTCGGGTGAACAACAACCTCATTGGGCCAGTTGATCTATCATCCCAATTTCACTTGAGCATAACGGGACCCAAGAAGACCTAGTGAAAGTGACATACCCAGTAGGGGTTGTTTTTTTTAAGACATTTCCTCAATGTGGGGGAAAAAACATAAACTCAACAGCCACTACATGTCGAGCGTCATGACACATGTGACACATGGCCTCCACCAATGGTCCAGTATGGATTTCGTGAAGAATAGCAGGTGGTGGGGCCCCATAGTTATAAGTTGGCTTATAAACAATTATAAACCCCCAAAACTGATTCGTTATATCTACCATAAACCATAGAATTCAGCCACTGAAATAAGGCAACTGAACGCGAGCTATCGACTGGGGGTCCCATCCTGCATCTGTTTTTTAGTGTTTTTGTTTTCCTGCGGACATGACGCCATGACTGGATTATGCAGATATCAATCTCACAACACACTCATGGCCTGTTGGATGATCTACGTATATACCGATACCTGGGAATTTCAGGATCCTAAAATGGAGTGCTGTACCATATAAGACCATATTTTGTGGGGATATTCCCTGAAATTTAGGCCTGAAAAATAGGCCTTATATATGGTAGGTACCTCCAATTCAGGTTCCTGAAACGGTCATTGAATACCCTCTAGTTATGTAACAGATTGCTATGGTATAGGTGGCCCAGAGAAATAGATGATTTTCCCAGCTAGAAACTTCCATTTATAATTCAGATTTTCCATGGCAATGTTAAATAACCAAAGGGTAAATATAACAATATGTGACAATAAGGTGAACCTATCATACATATGATATACTTGATATAACAATTATAATTAGCATTAATTAGCCATATCACAATGATAACCTTATATAATATGTTATATACAATTAATATGACAATATCTTGTAAGGTGATGCCCCCCAAATGGCTAATTTGACTTATAACTTGGTTAACTAGGGTAACTAGGTGGATATAAACTCTAGTTAACATGATTTGAACCAACACACATAGCTGTGGGGCCTTACCTTGTATCTATAATTATTATATCTATATATTACAGGCTACAGTCATTTTCTAGTTTTTACACAAACAAAGGGCTCAATTCTGTGGCCTATAGGGACAACCAACTTTCCAAGATACCAACCATGTATTCAAACCCAATGCTGCAAATCTCACCGTGGCGAAATGGACGTACCTGGGCTACTGATTATTTCAGATACATAATAAATCAAAACTGTATATAGTCAAAGTAATTGGTGTGTAAGCATAACTTCTTTTTTGTTTTGATACACTTCTTTTCAAATCATCACCGGTACAGTTTTACACCATACGTGACAAGTTTCTCTCCGTCGTCGAGTTTCCGGTCTGTTTCAGCAAACCGCGCGAGTTTTCTATTGAACGTTCCAACGATGTTACTTAAATGTTCCCAGAAATAGCAAAGTCTTGAGTATAATTGGGTCCAAAGACTGTTTTATCATATATGTTTTTACTATAGTTCGAATCTTACAGTTATGGCCATTTATCAGTTATAAGTACTAACAAGTCACCCCATTTATAGATTGTTTCTCATCCCATAGAAATAACCAGCTATAACTGGTGGTAAATGGCCATAACTGTAAATGAGTGAGATCACTCCTTAAATCCCATTAAATCCCATTAAACCACCATTTTCCTATGGTTTTCCTATGGTTTACTCACCTCTAGCCAAGTCTAGGAACATCTTTTCACGACGCGGAACTTTCTCAGGGGCGGGTCACCTCCCACACGCCTCGGCCCGGAAGCAGCGTTCCTGGGACTGTCAGCGGCGGTTGAAGCGAACTCTACCCCTTCGGTAGCTGATTTTTCTGGGAAACTCCATGGAGATCCAAGCAATTCATATTATATCTAGATATATACATGTATATACATACACCAATATATCAATATATCAGTTAAATAACTATATATATAACTAATCAAGTTTATATATATATTTGTATGTATATATATATACATGTATCTATAATACCAATGTGTATTATATATGTATATATGTACACGTATATTGCATATATATATATATATATATATATATACAATACAAACATCATGAGACATCATATCATATTGACAATTGATAACCATGTATATCCCTAATTATATCACAATGACGTGGTGATTTCTTTAGTCATGGGAGAACCCCAAGTCGCCATAGAATTCAATACTAAGAGTGGTCATAACAACGTTTTAGACCCGTGGGTGTCAGCAAATTTCCATCAAATAAAATGACTTGGATTCAGAAATAATCGGAAATGATGAGACATTGATACTGTATCATGAAACTGAAACAACATGGCTTTGCCTGAAAATCCTGTGCTCAAAATTTGGATGCTGTAGAACCTCAATTTTCCACATGAAAATGGCAAAACTGCGTGCGCAAACCCCAGGACTCCATCAGGTGCCAAGGTGGTGCTGCCTGGATCAATTCCAACCAATTTTCAAATCGAATCTTTGGGCTGGTGCTTCACCCCAAGAGACCCCACGACTGTCGGCAATCAATAAACACCCCAGTTCTAGGTACTGTAGTTGTGGCATGTTGTATTTCCCATAGGATCCATGGTGCTGGTATATATGCTAACATTGGGGGTATATTGATGGGATCCAGGTTACCATATATACCAGCACCATGGATCCTATGGGTTTTGCGGTGTCAAATCTGGTGCGCTCTCAAACATCCAGCAATTTTCGTTCGATGACATTCCCAATCAAAATTTCCCAGGATTTCCCATTGCTATGTTTGATTACTGGAGGGTAACAAAAGCAACCGTGCATATCATCATATCCTACTTACCGAATCCGGTACTGATTCGATGCAAGCTACCCTGAGATAAAAACGAACAGAAAGATGTGGAAAATTCACCCATGGGGAGAGCCTATGAACATCATCAATTATCAACAGCTATAGCCCGAAATACCACTTATAAGTCAGCAAGTCACCCAATTTGTGGAATAACAATTTATATTAACTATAGAAATAACTAGTTATAACCAGTTATAACCAGTTATAACCAGTTATAACCAGTTATAACCAGTTATAACCAGTTATAACCAGTTATAACTGGTATTTCGGGCCGCTACTTAGTGTACTTCAAGAGTGTGTTTTTCCATCTCCAAGTGGGGACGCCCGGGTGCGGGTGCGCCGATGCTGGGAGCCGAGATTTTGACGTTGTGGATCCAGAGTCATTGCCGAGCTGACATGGTAAAGCCAATGATGTTCCATGGGTAAACAATGGGAAACCATAGGAAAACCATAGCAAAACCATAGGAAAATGGTGGTTTAATGGGATTTAATGGGATTTAATGGGATTTAAATGGATTTAATGGGATATACCCTCTGGTTATTTAACATAGCCATGGAACATGGCCCATTTATAGATGGTTTACCTATTAAACATGGTGATTTTCCATGGCTATGTTAAATGACCAGATGGTAGAAAAAAACTGAAAAAGGGGGTTTCCATAGCCATGGGGGATCCCCAATAGCTGGATAGTTTATAATGGAAAATCCTGTTAAAATAGATGATTTTTGGGTACCCCCATTTTAGGAAACCTCCACATGTTTAACTAGTCATTTATGGGAATGTCTGGGGATAGTCTATTGGACCATACCGCATTCAAAGGGAAAACACCATGATAAACCGTTGGGAATTGGGTATTCAAACCGTTGAGACGTTTAGAGACAAGCCCCATGTCGGTAGATCATGTGAGGATCTAAAAGACACATTCTTAAGCTTGTCTCTTCTGGTATATCCACAGTTATGGCCCTTTACTAGTCAGGAAGCCACCGCATAGAAATGGAATGACCCCAATTTGTGTTCACCAGTTCGAACTGGTACCCATAAACGCCATAAATCCAAAGATTTGCTGCCCAGGAAGAACATGCCAAATTGGGGCTTGAAGCATTTCTTTCCGAGGGACAATCGGGATTGACGTAGTGATGATTTTTTTTGGACTGGGAAATCCGTCATCTAAACAGTTGCATCATCTCAGGGATTTTCCAATGGCACAAACAAATTGCCAAGTAGTATGTGTATATATATATATATACATATGGTACAAAAAAAATATGCACTATCAAAAATGAGTTTGGCAATATATATATATACATATATATATATGCACTATCAACATGTTCCAAATTGCCGATCTTGACTCCATCTGCAGCCACCGCTGTGGGAGTACGCTGAGCATCACATGTGCTCCTTCACAAGGTTTTCTCGCAGGAAAGAAAGGCACATTGCATCAAATTTCAACTGGACATAACTGGATCATTTCTACATGTTCCATCAACATGCCTGGGGTCGGTTACGAGGTAACACTTTTTAGATGATTTACCTTTTGGTTATTTAACATAATTAGCTATTTAGCATGGCCCATTTACAAATGAATTTGCTGATTATCTATTACTAACAATTAACAAGTGTGGATTTTCCATATCTACGTTACACAACCAGAGGGTAATCCCGAGTTATATCGGATTTTCCCAGTCATAAACCTCCATTTATACGGCAGTGTCCCATATGTTGTTAGCTAGTCTCGTATCAACCCCATCCATAAACTACCAATTAACTTCCTGGAGCCTTCAAATACCTTCTCAGTATGTTTTTGGAAGACTAAGGAGTACTGTAGTCGATAAATCATTTTTATATAAAATTATGTATTCTATGTGTATATATATATATATTAAATATATATATAATGAATACATAAACAATGTATATATGTATAATTATGTGTATATATATATATATATGATTATATATGCATATTTTCCATTGCAATTTCAAAATCTAATATTGTTCTCATCACTACTATGACATCCGCCTGCTTTGGGGAGGTTTGCTTGACTCAGCAGCATCCGGGACCATATGGGAGGTTTAAGTAGGATACTCTTTGGTGTTGAGCCAGCCTTGAAAAACATAAAACATGTTTAACATGTTAACCAACCACACAAAATCATAACACAAACGAAAACATCAAAATTTGAAACCAGTTTGTTGTTTATTTTTGGACATAAAAAAAAAACATGGAACAAACACACCAATGTGATGAACACCAAATAATCTGAGATGTTGATCCTAGGTGTCATCAGTTCCATGGCGGGCAATAGATTTCCCCGCGGCCCCTGGCCAAGTAGGCGAACTATTCTTAGACTAGATCTGGTTGGTGGTTGAGCCCTACCCCTCTGAAAAATATGAGTTCGTCAGTTGGGATGATGACATTCCCAATATATGGAAAAAAACAAACCACCAACCAGAGATTGTTTTATATGTTTTGTTAGATGATTCGCTAAACCTACACATCATAAATCATCTAATTTGGGAACCTGTGAGGTTGCTATGAGAAAAAAAAACGGAGGCACTTATCCCCGCATCATTTTTCTTGGGAAACAAACACCATTTAGGCACCCCGGATGATTTGGGAGCCATGCTGTGCCAAGCTCTATACGCACACCTCAAGCTCAAGATGAGTTCTTCAGCGGTGTTTCAAAAGAATGCTAGGCGCGCAGGCGTCCGTAGCTGGATCCCTTGCGTTTTTTTTTGTTTCTCGTAGTGCGATCAAGAAAATTTCTTGCAGTCTTTGGTGCCTCAGATGACTTTTGGGCGAATTTCTGATATCTAAGTGGGCTTGTAACTCCAATAACTATGCTTTATGATACTTATGCTGATGCTATAGTTAGTGGTGTTTATCAACCAACTTATAGCTGGGGGGGGCACATTCTAGGTATGGAGATTTCTTAAGTCATGGGAGATTTACAAGTCACCATAGGTTTCAATACTAAGTCATGGTCTGGATGATTTGGGGGCACCCCCATTTTAAGAAACCACCAAATGGACACATTGCAAAAAATCATGAAATGGAAATCTGGATGGTGGTTTCAACCCCTCTGAAAAATATGAAAGTCAGGTTGGGATGATTATTCCCAATATATGGCAAGTCATAAAATTCATGTTCCAAACCGCCAACCAGAAATAAGGCCATTTTGGGCATAGCCACCACTCACCATCATTCCAGTGATGTCGCGACATGTCGGTGTGATTTATCCATATAAAATCCCCATCATCCCCATTTCTTGATCGTTACATCCCGTTAAATCACCACTCAATCCTATGACATCACCAATGAAATCACCATTAAATCATCCAGTGAAATCACCATTAAATCCAATCAAATCACCATTAAAAGCCAATGAAGTCACCAATGAAATCACTATTAGACCCAATGAAATCACCAATTCACAAATAAAATCACCATCAAATCCATTGAAGACGAAACTTGAAGGAGCACGGCCTGTTCGCAGCTCGCACCCCGCACCGTGGTGCTACCCTGTCAGCCGAGCGCAATGTCAAGGAGAGGCTCGAAATCTGTGATCCAAGAACCGCTTGCGGACATAGCAAAGCCAGTCTAAAACCTGCTCATCATGGGCCATCAAGGTTGGCCACCCAAGACGGGCAAGAAATCCGAATATTTTGCACATGGTGCTGAATGCGGACCTCATCAAGTCCGGTACACTGCCAAGCAACATGTTCAAGAGTGGGCACTTGCTGTTCTCCGCACCAAGGGCACACGGATGGAGCATCCAAACCACGCATGATGGAGATCGCAGCGGGACTGATCGTGCCCCCTGCCAGAACTGTGAACCTTTTCTGTGAATTACACATTTTAGGTGCCTTGGTACACCGTGCCTCAAGGTAAGTCACACCATTTTGACTGCACTCTTCAGCTTCACGACGGCCCCACTGCAAAAACTGCTGAAAATAATAAATTCTCATGGATTCCCTTAGCACACGTTGAACTCTTTCAAGAGCAGGCGGGTCGGCAGGCACATGATGCAGCTGAACCGCTCCTAAGGTTGGATGTTGCCACTCCCAAGGTCTGACGAGAGGCCAACCGAAGTATTCCATCCCTTTAGTGATTACTTTGGGCCATCCCTTGAAAGAACAAGCACATGGACGAACGAACTTTTTGGCCAATCTCCAAGCAGCTCTGACATTGGCCTGCAAAATTCGGAACCGAATATTGAGACTATGACCTCTGAGAATGGACCTGAGATCCGGATTGGCATTTCCGTGCTCATGGAGTGCACGACTATAAGGGCAGTCTGAAGTTTTTGCAACTGGGCATCTGGAGGGCAGTGGATCGAACATCCACCCCCAAGCAACCTTGCCAAGAACAGCCCCATTCAATACTTTTTGTTTTTCCCACCAACTGAGAGGCAAACATGTACTTTTTGCGGGCAGGTTTTTTGATTCTTGGATTCGTTTATTCTCCCTAGAAGTATTCGCCCTTTGTTTAATCCCCTGGAGTTCCACCCCAAGGATCTTGGGACAGGGGTCAGGCACAACTCCTTTGGCTCGAAGTGCACGTTGCCCGGTGGCTTTGGCATGGAAGATGGCAGTCTTATCACGGTTCTCAGTGAGTCCAAGCTTGGTGCTCCACTCATCCCATGCACCACGCACATCACACACTTCCACGGCCGTAGGCGAAACAAAAGTGCGATCGTCGATGAAAGTGCGAACCACACTACGAGGAAACCTTTGCTTGATGTCCCGGATGGCAGGAGTCAACGCCATCACCCATAGCAACCACACTCCAGGTATCTCCTTGAGGAAGAGATGTAGAGACATCTTGCACCTCAGGATGTACAACCCTTTCGTATTCTAGGTATCTGGCTTGATTTTCCCACAGGCTCAAAAGCATTTGGCACACACCACTTGGGAGCCCTGCGTGTCGTAACAGGGCAACAACCGTAGCCGGCACAAGTGAGTCAAAGGCAAGACTGTAATCAAGAGTACCGATAAAGGAGTCATCAAGGTGTTCGGCAATTGCTTGTAGCGCGAGCATTACATCACCGCCCTTTTTTCCACCAATGGCTTCTTCGGGCCACCACAGGCCCAACCATTGTTGGACGTTTTGAGTCTGGAGACGCGCAGAACCCCACAGCCTATACCAAGCACTCAAAACAGTGATCGGCCTCAGCTTGGCCGCATCCACACATCCATCTTCACGTGGACCCTCTTTCGGCAGATATGCACCTGCCGAGCCTTTGCCCAGAAGGCAGGGATCAAACCTGCCTGTTGAAAGAAGTTGAACAAATGTGCAACATCTTCTAAAATATTGATAGGCAAGGAAGCAATTTCATCCCCTGTCCACGAACCAACACTAGCACATTTACCGCGAAACTTTTTGGCAGTTTTCAACAAATGAGGGCCGCTCATTGGCTCCCACTGCTGCTCAGGAAAGTTTGGCACAAAGGGCAAAATGCTTGCAAGATGCTGATCTGGGGCCACACGCGCCAGTGCTCTGCGAGGATTCGGAGAGCTCCAGCAGTAGAGTCCGAAGTACCTAAGGCCGGTGCATTGCGACTAAAGACTTGGGGGGTAGGGAGAACACTGTGACCTGTCAACCATCTGAAACATTCCCGCGAAGAGTTCTTTAACCTATGCTTCCAGTTGGCAATGTCGGTAGCAGTTTGTTGCTGCTGCAGAGTTCTAACCTTTGTCTGATTTCATACAAGTGGTGCCAGCAGGCAAATCAGGAAAATTTTCAACTTTTTCACGCGAACGAAAGTAGCTGGGAGAGTACTGCTGACCTTTAACTTCAAGCCGATGCATTTCACCAAGTTTATAAGCTAAATTGCGAAGTCTGCGTTCTTGAAAAGATGTGCCAGGGTTTCTGGCAGGCCCCAGCGGCACTTCGGTGCGGTGCAAATTAACCCGATTTTTGAGGACACTACTTTGGGACCGTTGTGGACGGGCATTTGGACTAACCTGGATGCATGCCTGACACATGACAGCATGCAAGGTCTGACAAAAGTGATCCCATAACTCATCAACTTGGGCTTGAGAATCAACACTGGTTGGTATAAGGAATCAGAGAGCGGAGGCCAAAGCTGAGAGAGAGTCGTCTGCCAGGTTTCCTCAAGGACATCAGCAGGACGCCCACAGGTCACAACTTTGGTGCGCTTCCAAGTTGTTTCAAACTCAGTACGGCCCGTGCTGATGAGCCCCTGCAAGACCTTGTGGTCAGACAGCTCACCAGGCCAAAACCCTTTCAAGTCAAAATCATCAGGACGGTTGGTTATCCCATAGTCAATACATCGAGACCCATCGTGCCGCGTGGGCAACGGCTCACCGTTCTCATCACGCACAATCAGCATGGATGCACCCTCATTCACCAAAATTTGGGAAAAGATGTTGGTTTCAGGAAGCTCATTATGATCGCCAAACAAGAACCAGGGGACATGTTTGTACTCACGAGTAAGAAATTCCAGAACCCCACCTTGCAACTCCGGGGCGTGTCCGGAACAAGACACATACATACTAACCAGTATAGCACCATCCACCATGACTGCAATGGCTTGAGCATCGTCATGGCTCCACTTTTTCATCCGTTTACAGCGAAGGGCTTTACGGACAAGGATTCCAACACCCCGATGCCCAACCGGACCAGGCTGACAGTAAAATCTGAAACCATGACGATAGGCAGACGTTTCAAAAGCCTGGGCCGCTTTGACCGAAGGAAAGGCTGTCTCTTGGCAAAGAATCACATCAGACTCGGGAAGGTTGCGGAGAACAGCCCACATGCTAGGCGGACCATTGACGTTTATGTTACACATGTTCAACTGCTTTGCTGGCATTCGTCTGGAACTGGCAGAAGAAGAACTCCCCGGATTTGGCTCAACATCACCATCTTCAACAAGATCACGAACCCACTGTGACAGCTGAGGCCAGAGCGGCTCTCCATTGGTGGGAACACGGTGCTGCAAAGCGAACCACTGCCTGCGGAGCCGCGCCTGCTGCCGTGGGAGCTTGCGCATCTGCGAACAACTCAAACCTTTGTTGGGGGATTTGCCGGAACTGCCAGACAGTGAGTACACCAGTACTGCAGCCTATTGCGAAACGAAGCGGCTTTGGGGAGATCATCGACTTTAACCTCAATAATGTTGTGACTTTTGAATTTCTTGTGCCGAAAAGCATCAAACTTCTTCTTTTGACATTGGGACACAGAGGTGTTTTTGGTCACAGTCACCCTAGATTTGCACATTTTTGCTTGCCAAGTTTTCCTGGCCACCTCGGGGTGGTGCTGACGCTTGTGAGCGGCAACTGCAAGGTGACGCGCCCTCCTGCTGTCCAAATGCGGCAAGCCCATTGGACAAAGGGGGCTCTTCCATGCCATCTGCTCGGATGGAATGGCCTCCGTGGCCACACCAACTTGCAGTTTGTACTTCTGGTGCAAAACCTTTGCCGGAACATCGGGGTGCAGGCTGGACCCATGATGTTTTCGCAGCCCATTGAGGTGTCCGGCGGACCCAGCATACAAAACTTCATTACAGACGGGACATGTCCAGGTGCAACACATGGCTTGTGACACAGCAGGCGGTTTATCTTGCTGCTGTCCAGGTGTCCGAAGCTTACGCCCACTACTAGAGACATGTGACACCTTGGAACCTGATTTGACCGACGCAATTACTGACCATGTCAACACTACTAAGGGAACTCGACTCATACTGAATTAACGGATGGACCAGGTGGCCAACACATGGTCTATTGGCTGACTGAAATGCATAGGCAGTTACTCCCAAGCTGGAACACCAGCAGCACAGCAACCACATGATGCAAATTGTGGGCAGCAATCGGGCTACACTGCCAACTCAAAAGGATTGGGTGCCCTGCCTACCTTTTGTACCACCAAAGAGCAAGGGATGCCCACTGGTAGCCCACATACACCGAGGAAACCCAGGTCCACGTTCAGGTCCAGGTCTCCAGGAGGTAGGAGGCAGTATGTCATCAAATCCATTGAAATCACCAATGAAATCACTATTAAATCCAGTGAAATCACCATTGAAATCACCATTAAATCCAGTGAAACCAGCAATGAAATCACAATTATTTTAAGTTGCAACTTTCGCAACCCGCACCTCAGAAGTGACCAAGCATATGTGAAAGCATGTGAAAATTCATGGGGAAAATTGAAACATTATGGCAAAACGATTGGAGAAGTGTTGTTTGAATGGGGAATCCCATGAACATCATCCAACTACATGTGGATATTTCGTGGGATATATAACTCACAAACAACATATTTTTTGGATTTTTTGGTCTGTATCAAACTGGGGAACCCACCAAATGGCAATTATGATAATCCATTTGAATCCATTTTCATCGGGGGTACGCTATGTTCAGAATTGTTCAGACAAACCCACATTCAGAACCGTGAACCACTTTCCAATCCACGTGTCTCGGTTAAACGGGTTGTTTCAGCAGTTTCACCGTTTCCCATATTTTCCCCCCATAGCAAAACCAACGGACAGTCACCCCGTTGTCGGTGTAGGAATACAGGGATCCGACCGGGACGCGCCGGTAATTTTGTACATGGATTGGCGTGGATGTCCTTGCGCGCAAAAGACACGAGCCAGCCATAGCCAAAACATCCTTATCATGTTGCTAGATGTTGCTAGGATATAAATCTATGGCGCCCCCAAGTTCGATAGCTGAGTTGGTGGAAAGGGAATCACTGGGCTTAACCTACAAACACGACTGCGGGGCATGACCTTGTATACATGAATGGCGCATGTTGCTGGGGCCACAAACGTCAACGCATTCTGCTCACTCAGGCAATCTACAACTTTGATAATCCCTCTTTCCCCTATAAAATTACACGCGCCCGAAACCATGGTTTTGTAGGAATGTAGAACCTATAATGGGTGTTTAATATTCGACGCATGTACCTCCAAACCCTGAGATAGACCAAAGTCGTCAAAGGGTGGTTGGTTCCCCTTACCGTATACCCAGCGTCATAAATTATGATATTGGTTTATATTTGGTTAAATTGCAGCACTGAAAAACTTGGTCGACCTTAGACGTCCTGGAGAAAAACGCATGTATTTAGCTGGTGCAAGTCAATTTTTCCATTTATTTCGCAACCCACAAAAAGATGCACAATTAACATGTTATTAAAAGATAACGGTTTTCTTTCTGGTGGTTACACTCGCAAAACTCGCCATCCTCTCGGTTTCACCATCGACATCCACCATTTTGGGGTTCACCCACGGTAACTATCACGGGTCTTCAGGTCGTCCACGTCTTGACATAAAAGGTAGCCACAGAAGTGACGTCTCGGAACTCCGCGCTGAGACTGAGCCGTTACGTTGCCGTTTGATCCGTTTGATCTTGATGGACGCCCGGAAAAACTGAGTTTTTTTTGAGTGATACATGGCATCATGATTCTCCAAAAAAAAGGTTCAACTCGAAAACCGGGGGTATATCATAGTTAGATCGGAGAGGATCGGAGTATCATGGTAAATAACATATATACGATGAAAATCAACCCTGCTTTATTATAGTTAGCGGGTAAGCCCAAAATAGCTCCCCACCTGCCAGGTGAGGGCCTCTAGATTTCTAACAAAGGTGCAACTCCTCTTCCTTCTCCTCCTCTTCCTCCTTCTCCTCCTTGCCTCGATCCTCTTCTCGTCTACTTCTGTGCCAGCTCCACGCCGAACCTCACATTGCGAGCTCCGGGCGCTGTGGGCTGGGCCTGGGCCCGAACAGAGAGAATGCCAGAATATATATATATATACATATCTATATTATGTAAATATATTTGTGCCATACATACTTCCAAATGGTATGCCAGAAACAATGTTTTTTGTCATGAACCTGATATGTTCCCGGACCCTCAAAGTTCAGCAGTCCAGGGATCAACATGCATCCGGAGTTGACATAATTCACCCAACATGGCCATGGGTCTGTCTGGCAAGACCCTCCAGTATCCCCCAGTTAAAAGTTGGTTTACAATAGTGATATCCCCCATAAACGCTATAGTTCCGCTAGTTATTGTAGCTATACAGGTTATACAGCAACTCAGCTATCGTTTGGGGGCCCACAATGTAGGGTACACCGGTATACCCATACAATACTAAATCCTCTGGTTCATCATCATTTACCCTATCAAGAATAAAACTTGAGAGGCCAGTTGGGCTTGTGAGAAAATAGGGTACCCTTAAATCCGCTATAGGTCAATCATCATATTTCCCATCATGGCCATTTTGCGAAACCTTCCCCCAAAAAACGGCAACGTGGCTCTGCGAAAATTCTACGGCTAGCTTACGCCCGCCGCGCGAGATCCGATGGATCTGCGGTAGTCTACCTCCCATTTTTTCAGCGGAAGATCTGGCCATCTCAAGTGGTGGAATTGGCCATGACTTTCTGTCAAAATCTGTTTCTGAAATGTCGCGTTTTTCGAATCGAAACACATTCGAAAGGTGATATCAAACATGGCGATTGAATCGTGGGAAAAGCATCAAACTATAATGGTGGATTTTCCAGCCAGCCTTGCTTGATGATACCCCTCCGGGCAGCCTTGTTCAGTTCAGCAGGTAGCTTGAATCACCCACTGGATCGCTGGATCGTCCCGGTCGTTTGATGGCTAAAATACCATCAGTTTTGGCTGGATCTCCCCCCCCGATTCTTGCTCTTCATACTCCATCAGCTGGAAATACTGGGTTAAATGCATTGTGGTTGATGGCGACCACGTTTTTTGCTGGCTGTACATGTGTCACCCGCTCAGCTTAAACTTGGTGATTTGCTGATCCAAAGAAAAACAACTTCGAGTGAATTGAGTATTACAATATCTACATGGTAAGTACTAAAATGGCCAGCATCTGTCGTCAGCCGGGTCGTAAATTCTGACAAAAAACAGGATACCTGCAGTAATATATGTTGGTTTACAGACGTTTACAATCCCCATTAACTAGTAACCATGACATAAGCCTGATCAATACAAGAGTTATTGGACATATTTGGACATATGTTCACGAAATTAGCTAACGAACCTGGGTGACCTGGGCTACCACCTAGACGATCCAATTTTTACCCCATATACCCTCTGGTAAACATACAAAACGCTATTGAAAATGGCCATAGAAATAGTGGATTTTCCCATTAAACATTGTGATTTTCCAGTTCGTTATGTAAACGTTTACCACAGGGTAGGTTCCATTTCTTTCGATGATTGTCGATATTTCACCATAAGCATCCCGAAAAAAGGCTCCCTTTGTCGTGCAATGGCCTGGAGAATCCACGTTTCTCCCAGCTTTCTGAAGGTCTTGGCTTTGCCATGGAAGCGTTGAAACCAGAGGGTAGTGGCACTACTTGGTGGCTCATCCCACGGATCGTAAGTAGGTTATATCCCTAGTTATAAGTGGGAAAAGTAGGGTTAATCCACCTATAACTAGGGTTATAACCTACTTACTAAGTGGGGTGAGCCACCAAGTACCGAGAATGACCTTAAGGTGATGTGACATTCTGCAGGGCCTAGCCACTTGAGAAACAGATTCATCCCATGTATCTCTGTGCTGGCAAAGTGCGACAGTCGATCGCGCCTCGACACCTGCCCCAAAAGCTGCAACACCGACATGTCAAAAAGCTATTATCTAAGATTTGTCGAAGCAACAAGCAATGGCTTCTAGGTGGATTTCACTAGAGAAATGCACTTTTTTTCTCCGGATTTCGCGAGAAAAATGTGTTTTCCCCGTTGAGAAAAACAGCATTCACCAGCAAAGTGATGGGAGTTTAACCCACAAACCTGTGCGAGCGACCAGCAAAATAAGTGCTGGTCAAAAAAAGAAAGGTAAGAAATATAGGCCCCATTTGTGCAAGTTTGTCGACATGTTGTAAAAATCCATACTGCATGCTGTATGCTTATGAATCTCTACATGTTTTTGTTTTACATAATAGAAACATGAATGCATAGGACCTCAAATACGTTGCAGAAGACTTCAGCCATATTTTTTGTTTGATCAATTTCATGTTTCTTCTTCATCATGCGGAATGGTGAAAGTAAGTCTTCCTTTTCTTTCAAAGCACATAGAATTAAACATACACAAAGCACATGTCCTTTTAAAATTGAACGCCTGTTTTGTTTAACAGATGTATGATACACAAAGAACTACCTATTTGTTCTGAACATACTTTGGCAAATTGGTCTAGAACTTAATAACTGTTGAGTCTAAAGGGGATATCAAATGATATAGTTAGATGAAAATTATGTCTCAGATCTAGATTTCCAGCCAGGTTCTAGCTCGAACAATGGTGAAACATATATGATACATATATTTATATAGACATGCTTCGTCGTAAACCAATGATTTCGACACTTTTACACATTTGTTGAAATATCATTTGTTTACATGTCCCTGAGGCATGGAGTCGTCAGTGTTGCAACCATGGGATGGCAGCCTCAAAATGTGAAAATTACAGGTTAAGCACAGCAGCGAAAAGAGAGCTGCACGCGCATTGAAACATTCGGTTGTGATTTATGAGTCGTCGTCGCTGGCCGAGTCGTCACTGGCCAGCAAGATTCTCCAAGTCTCGCCGAAGTGGTCAGCGATGTCCCGGGACGCATCAAAGCAAAACGTGAAAGGTGAGAAAGGTGAAGTCCCAGCAAGATCGAGTCACCATCAAACTAGTCCAGATGAACTTGTCTGGTTGGTGGTATACCTACCCCTCTAAAAAATATGAATTCGTCAGTTGGGATGATTATTCCCAAAAAGTGGAAAAATAAAAAATGTTCCAAAGCACCAACCAGTTGTGTGTCTCTCTTATGACTATATAATAATATAAACTATATCTGGCTGAAGTAATTCGCCTGACAAAGGTCATATCAATGTGATATCATAAGGCGGGAGATGATTCCCAGAATCATCCCTCTTAAGCCATTCCCATCATTCCAGTGACATCTTGATCGAGTTTGGGGGATCCCCAATAGCTGCAGAATTCTGGCCCGAGTTATACCAGTTATAAGTACTAAGAAGTCACCCCATTTATAGAATGTATCATTGTATCATCCCATGGAAGTAACCAGTTATAACATGTATAACCATTAATTATAGAATGGAAGTACGAATAGAGTCACCCCATAGACATAGAATGTTTCTCATCCCATTGAAATAACCAGATATTTCACGAAAAAAGCCATGGCCAAAAAACTGTGGATGATAACTGCGGGCCAAGGACCAGCCGCGGTTTCCCCTTCGTTTTTTCGAAGTGGAAGTTTCCCCCTTTACGGGGGGGACCATGGGATGATCTTTTCGGGCACAACGGGCACCACTGGGAGTGGAGCCACTGGGAAAATGGTATTTTTTACGCATAATCCAATTTTTACAGTTAAGGCCATTTCTATTTGAAATAACTGGTTATTTCAATGGGATTATACATTCTATAAATGATGTTATAAGTACTTATAACTGGTAAAGGGCCATAACTGTACGCATAATCCAATTTTTATGGTATCTAATTTTGGGAAAGTGGATTTTACAATTGGATCTATTTTGATGATAGGTAAGTTGATTACCCAATGTCAGCCCCACCACCCCACTGGTTTTTCAAAAAGTTGTGGATTCACCGGACGCAACGATTTTTCAAAGGTGTGCCGAAAATTCGTCCCTTTCCTAGTGATTTTTACAATCTTTTATCATGCTGCATCCGCAGTTCATAACCTCGGACAGCTGACATTTTTCGGGGGATTCTCCATCAACTAACCTTACCACATGTCCACTTTTTTTCCTCTCTCAAGTGTAGTTGCTCAAGCGACCACCAAGCTCACCAAGCACCAAGTTGACACAGCTGGCGCGCCACTTGTTTCACGGGAGGAGTCACAAAATCACTCACTGCCAGCAACTTGCTCCTGAGATATTTGCACTGGGTATCAACACCCAGATACTCCATGGTGCTGGTCCAATTTACCTACATGACTGGGCGACTCTTGGGGTAAATATTGACAAATAATCCGTACATTGAGCATCTGGGACATGTACCAACGATCAGCAGCAGACCCACGCAATTTATGTTCAGTCTAGTTTCGGGGAACTCCAAGGAACAGACTGGGACCCCAAGATCACCAGTTGCATATCTATGTGGAGGGTTCCATAGTCATGGGGGTACCCCAAAATGGATGGTTTATAATGGAAAATCCCATCAACATGGATGATTTAGGGGTACCTGTATTTTAGGAAACCACCATATGCATTCACTGGAAAGCATGGCTAATTATCTAAGAAGCTAGGCTGCTCCACCTGAAATTGTACGTATCATACGGACAGCTATGGGGATGATGAACCCCGAATCCAATTCAACCATCATTATCTGGTTGGTGGTTTCAACCCCTCTGAAAGATATGAATTAGTCAGTTGGGATCATTATTCCCAATATATGGACAAAAATGTTCTAAAAAAAAATCCCCAACCAGATTCCTTTTTGATATCATGTCCTGAAAATCATCCAAATCGATGTTTTTTTCCAAATCATTATCCCATTCACCCACCATGTTTTTTCTGGTAAACATCCCATGTTCCATGGTTAAACCGAAGTTAAACTCATCAAAATAACTATTTTATTAAATGTTGTTTCCATGATTTCCATGTTTCTTTCATGTTTTTTTTTTTGTTTTTTCGTTTTCCCATCACTTTCCCAGTATTTCCCAATCCCATAGGATCCATGGTGCTGGTATATATGCTAACATAAAGGGGGTATATTGCTGGGATCCATGTCGTGTCAGCAGGAGATTTTGTGCGTTGGAAATTCGCCGCCGGATCGGTGGTGATCAGCTCGTGGAAATGCCATGAAAAGTGGAGGCTTTTTTCATGGGAATATATAGGGACATCTATGGAAACTATGGTGATTTATGGGAAACATATGGAAATATATGATGATGAAAGATAGCCTCTGGTAATTTGTTACAGTTTGCGAACTTGAAAATAACCATAGAAAGTTCCTTGACTTACACATTAAACATGGTGATTTTCCATAGTTTTTTGTATGTTTACCAAAGGGTATCTACACAAATAAAAATACCGCTATATCTCCACTACATTTTCAGAAAATGGTTGGTACCTCCACCAAATTCATGGTTGAATGCCTATTGCTAGCTGCCCCGTTGTGACTCCACCTGGGTTTGTTTGAAAACAGGGCATCCATCATTTTACAAACATCGCAATGCACTGATGATGGTAATTTCATGTAATTTCCGCCCATTTTCAGACAAACCTAATTATACATCATGGTGCCCCTTCTATCCCTGCAGTTGTTTGTTCGGATATTTTGCTGGGTAAATCATGGTAAACCCATGTAAATCCCCATTTTGCTGCTTGGTTCTGGTTATGAGTCGAAACCCTATAAGTCCAGGTATACCCTACCCCAAGGTACCCCAAGTCAAAGTTCGTTTTATCTGGATTGTTTTTTTCCCAGTAATATGCAGCAATTTCACAAGTAACTTGACCCATCCCCATAGCTTCAAACATCCCCACGGCACGAGCTGATCTTTTCGGACCGTGCCAAGCTGACGGAAAATCCATTTCTCTTCGTTCCCAACACCTGGTCCGGGGCATGGAAAAAGCCACGACGGTCAAAGACACCAAAAACAACCGGTGATGGGTGAAATATATATATATATGGTTAACTGGTTGGTGGTATATCTACCCCTCTGACAAAAATGAAAGTCAGTTGGGATGATTATTCCCAAAATATGATTGTTAATAATTGTTATACTGGTTGGTGGTTTCGACCGACCTGAAAAATATGAAAGTCAATGGGAAGGATTATCCCATATATTATGGAAAATAAAAGAATGTTCCAAACCACCAACCAGTATAAGAATGGATAATACAACTGGCAATGATGGGTGAACCATATGGTTTTTGTACTGCAATTCTTACATCTATGGTTGATCATTGTTGAATCATGAAAGTGAAACACCCCTACGGTGGTGCCGCAGGTCGAAATCCTTAAGTTTAAATGTTGGGTTCATGACACACAAGTGCACCACAAGGTATTGTTCCGCAGTTTTGTTTGTTTGCTTGTTTGTTTGTTTGTTTGTCTGTCTCTGTCTGTCTGTCTGTTTGTTTGTTTGTTTGTTTGTCTGTTTGTTTGTTTGCTTGTTTTTTGTTTGTGTCTGATTATTTTTGTTTATGTTTTTTGTTTTTTTGTTTGTTTGTTGTTTGTTTGTTTGTTTGTGTTGTTTGTTTTTGTATGTTTGTTTGTTTGGCCGTTTGTGTTTGAATGTTTGTGCGTTTGATTGTTTAATTTTCGTTTGTCTTTGACAATGATTTGTTTTTGATTGATTGTCTGTTGTTTTGTTTAATTTTTGTTTGTTTGTTTGTGTTTGTTGGTTTTTGTTTATTAGATTGTTTTATGTATGTTTGATTGTTTCTTGTTTTTGTTTAAGTTTTTGTGTCTTTATTTGTTTGCTTGCTTGCGTGCTTGCTTGTTTGCTCGTTTGTTTGCTTGCTTGTTTGTTTGTTTGTTTGTGTGTTTGTGTGTTTGTTTGTTTTTTGTTTGTTTGTTTTTTTGTTTGTTTGTTTTTTTTGGTCTGTTTGTTTTTTTAAACAATTTCAAACCCCAACTAATCTGCTTCCAAACCATCTTAACTAAGTAGGGAGCATCACATTGTATGAAAGTTGGAAGCCTCATTCAGCCAGGAACGGCTCCCTATAACAATGTGTAATGAACAAGGTTTCTTTCGCTCAAATAAGCGTTCAAAACATCGGTTGGCTTATGGTTCGCAGGGGAGCGTTCTAACCAATATATATATATATATATATATATATTGGGGAAGATCACAAACTGATCAGTTCCAGTAGGAGGGTCAAAGTTCAGCTTTTTTAAAATGTGCATATTAATATATATATATATATATCTTTATTTATTTAAATATTTATACGTATATTTATATATAAATGCTACCTAACAAACAAAAAGTTTCTGAGCATATTATGTTAAAAAAGTTTCTGTTTAATAGAAAAACACATTCCCCTTTGGCAACAAACCATATCGCTATTGAAGTCTAGCTTTTATTTCGTGGTTTCACTTTTAACAAAATGATTTTCCACAACTATGTTTAATATAACCTGTATATCCCAATGTTTGCTAGTTGAATCCTCCAAATTACAACTAGATTCATATTAAACGGGATATTTGTTAGATTCCCATTCTTAGCTATTATCTTCCATCGTGGTCTTAAGTCCCATTATGCACGATATTCCCACGCCCGGTGCCCCATACCTAGCTAAGTTGATTTTATTAACTCCGATGTCACGGCCCCACCTTGCATGAGATATGATATTATGGAATATTGATATTACGGGATTATGAATAGTATGAGGGCTATGAGCATATAGTATAGAAATATATATATATATATATAATAAATTATAATAATATATATATATATATATATATGAAAAGCACAATGTAAACATCCATTTTCCATATATCCTCAGGATGTCACATTAAAGTAGCCATCAGATGATCAACCAGTTGAATGATCACCACGCCAAAATCAAAACAAATCCGTGCTCAAAGGGAGCTGGGGAGCAGCTTCCGAGTTGCGGACAAATACATTTGTGAGACTTTGTGAAGTGGGCACTTAGGGAAGTGATGACTGGCTGCCTGCAAAACTTACAGCTTGGGGAAGCGGTGACTTAGGGAAGGGAAGTGGTGCCTTAGGGAAGTGGTGACTTAGGGACGTGATGACTTAGAGACGTGCTGACTAGAGATGCGATGACTTCAAGAAGTGGTGACATTGGGAAGTGATGCCCCAGAGAAGTGGTGACTGAGGGAAGTGGTGACGTAGAGAAGTGGTGGCGGTGCAGATCACATTGTAATGGCTGCAAGAGTGTTGCATGGGACTTGTGTTGGGGAGGATGCGGGAGCACGAAACATTATGTTTTTTTGTGTAAAGAGGCTGCAGTCGGCGATGAAGGGTAGCTCCTTCGTGAAAGGGGTGCAGGCCGTTCGTTTTCATGTTTTTCCCCAACAGCGTGTCCAAACTGAGTCGTTCTTACGGTAGGTGTGAAGGCCAGTGCTTGATCAGGGTGCTCACTCTGGGGCGCGGCATTTTTCCTGCAAATTTCCGTATAAAGTGGCTCTCGTGAAATGTTGAAGTGCATTTCGACTGCGCACGCTCGCACAAAGTGTGGCCACAGGTTCTGGGCGCGGCATTTTTCCTGAAAATTTCGATACAAAGTGGGTCTTATGACATGTTGACGTGCATTTCGATTGTGCAGGCTCGCACAAAGTGCGCGCCTAAGTTCTGGGCTTTTCCTGTAAATATCTGTATAAAGTGGCTCTTGTGAAATGTTGAAGTGTCGACTGCGCAGGCTCACACACACACACAGTGTCATCCTCATCCTCCTCACCATCATCATCCTCCACATCATTCTCCTGCACCTCATCACCCTCAACATTATCATCCTCAACACCATTGTCCGCATCATCGTCCGCATCACCGTTCGCATCATCGTCATCGTCATCATCATCATCGTCATCATCATCATCATCATCATCATCACCATCACCGTCATCACCATCACCGTCATCATCGCCATCATCATCATCAACATCATCATCATCATCATCATCATCCTCAACATTGTCCTACATTATCCTACATTATCCTCCCACTCCCCCCACACTGTTTGGGGTCTCTTGCCGGTTATTGTTTTTGCAAGGTGGCGCTGCAAATGGCATTGCATAACGGCTGCCTGAATCAGAGCGCGGAACATTAATGTTTTCTCGTGTAAAGTGGTTGCATCACGGTTCCTCGCTGCTGCGGCTGTGCGCGTAATACTGTGCTCTTTTGCAGGTGGGCATCCTAAATTGTATTGGAATGGCTGCATCAGGGTTGCAATGGTGAATTGTTAGCAGTTTTTTCAATTTTGGCACTATTCATTTTCCTTTTTGAAAACTCCGTTCAAAAGTCCCTCCAAATCGTATATATTTTCAGTTTGGCGCCGAGATCCGGTTTTGGATCTGCAATTTCTGATGCCAGTGTGCACAAGAAAGCTTCTCTGTGCTAAAAGCTTTCTGTGTGTATTAACTTCTCTGTGTGAAAACGTCACTGTGCAAAAAAACATCCGTGTGTAAAAGCTTGCTGTGTGTAAAATTGTTCCGTGTGTAAAAGCTTGCTGTGTGTAAAAGCTTCTGCGTGTAAAGGCCTCTCTGTGTAAAGCCTTCTCTGTGTAAGCTTGCTGTGTGTAAAAACGTTCTGTGTAAAGGCTGCTGTGTGTAAAAGTTTGCTGTGTGTAAAAGCTTTCTGTGTAAAAGGTTCTCTGTCGAAAAACTGGCTGTGTGTAAAAGCTTCTGTGTGTGAAAAGTATTCTGTGTAAAAGTTCTGTGTGTAAAAGCTTCTCTGTCTAAAATCTTTCTGTGTAAAAGCTTGCGGTGTGCAAAAACTTCTGTGAAAAAGGTTCTGTGTGTAGAAACTTTTCTGTTTAAAAGCTTCTGTCTGTAGAAACTTCTCTGTCTAAAAGCTTTCTGTGTGTAAAAGCTTGCTGTGTGTAAAAAACTTGCTGTGAGTAAAAGCTTCTGTGTGTAAAAAAAACTTCTGTGTAAAAGCTTGTTGTGTGTAAAAACTTCTCTGTGGAAAGGCTTCTCCATGTAAAAAAAGCTTGCTGTGTGTAAAAGTTTCTGTGTGTAAAAGCTTGTTGTGAGTCAAAGCTTGTGTGTGTGTAAAAGCTTCTCTGTGGACAAGCTTCACTGTGCAAAAGCTTTGTGCGCAACGGTTTTGGTGCGCAAGAGCTTCTCTTTGACAGTAAGAGCTTTCTGACATACAGAAGAGATGAAATGAGTTAAGAAGACCTTCCATGAGATGAGAAAGGTCGAGCAGTGCTCAGATGAAATGAAAATAGTTGAGAAAAACTTAGATGACATATGAGAAGAGGCGAGATGACATGAGAAGAGCTGAGATGAGGTGAGAAGAGCTCAAATAAGATGAGATGACATGAAGTGTGGAGTGTGAAGTGCAAGTGCGAAGTGTAAAGTGAGGAGTGTGAAGAGTGCAGCGTGAAGTGTGAAGTGTGGAGCGTCAAGTCTCATCTATTGAAAAGCGCACCACTCTCGCACAAAACACGCACGCACGGGCCCAGCTGGCGCACAGAGCATGGCGCATGCAAATTCTATATATGACACAGATCTTATAGTATAACCCTAAGGCGACTTCCGCCGCGCCTCGTGCGGGCATTACTGGCATTTGATTATATTTCATGATATTCCACAATATCTCATTACATTCCCATCCAGTTATGGGTCAAAAGCCCTGTACATTGGTAAACATCAAAAACAACTGGGATTTATGAATGGTAAACCCCCAAATGTGGACCCATAGGTTTTGACCCATATCTAGTTTGACATGTTAGACATGTTACAAGAAATATTCACTTGGTTTTTACCAGTAAAAAATCAGAGTTGCCCTGCAATTGTCCCCCATAGGTTTTGCAAGGTGGTAGTTCAAACCCATGATAAACCCAGTATTTCATTCCCACTAAATGGACTACGCGTGATATTCCCATTCATAGCTATCATATTCCATAGAACTCACCAGTTATTTCACTCATAGCCATGGGTATCACTAAAGCCCTACTTTCTGATGCTGAAATCCTGCGAAATCCCAGACCTTAGAGGCTCAAACGAAGATCGCAGGACATCGTGGTGGCCGCCGTGGCCGGGGACATCGGGGACATGGCCTGCAGAGATGTTGTCGTTTCGCCGGTGAGGCTGGAAAATCAGAAACCAAAGGGCTTTTCTGTGGTGAAATCTATGGTGAAACCTATGGTTTTCTATTGTTTTCTACGGTGAAATCTATGGTTAATTGTGATTAATAGTGATTAATATTGGTTACTAACCATAGATGGTTAACCATTAATAGGGTTTCAACAAGCAGTAATGGTCATGGCTATTAGTGATTCATAGTGGTTAATAGTGGCTAATAATGATTAATGATAGTGAAATCACTGGTGATTTCTATGGGATTAATGATGCATTCCATTTCTATGGGGTGACTTGTTAGTATTTATAACTGGTAACGGCATAGTTGGCTAAGTTGGTGCACATAACTCCAATAACGTTTGCGTTTGTGGTAGATATATTGAGACACTTACTATGGTTTATAAACCATCTGACATCACTGGGGGGTGGCACCACCTTGTAGGGAAATCACAAACAAGGGAGATTGAATAGGATTTTTAAAGCTGATCTATGATAAGTTGGTGAACATAACTACCACAACTGTGGTTCCTGGAGGATATAGCTATTAGTGGGGCCCATAAACCAAATTAAAACTGGGGGGGGGGGCACCTTGTATTGGACCAAGAAACATATAGGGATGTAGAGATGAAACAAAACGTATAGTTGAGGAATTCCAAAAAGACATAGATGAACTCAAGAACATATACAAGTTACATAGATTAAGCATGATTGAACCAAGGAACAAAATATGTGTGCATCATGGATCTAAGATTTGAAATTAACCCTCCATTTTTCTTTCAAATGGGAAAATGATGATAAACCGAAGGATTTAGGAGAAACCTATTTCAAAACAAAACCATAATGTGGACATGTAGAGATGCAACGCATCGTTCGAATGTGAACGCTAAGTTGGTGGACAAAACAAACTAGGTTAACTAAAACGAGCATAGGTGGTCAATAAACCACATAAAGACTAGGTGGCACATCCTTGTAGATTATTGTTGTAGATTATGTAACTGTGTTTTGATGAAATCACAAATTTTGCATAGCAAAGTAGATTGAAACAACTCAATGAACTTTTCGCTTATTATAATTAGATGGCTTATGAATTGGCTTCATACCTGGTGACTTGCAGTGGACCGCGAGCTACCGGACAGGGAATTTCACCTGGAAAGTTGATAGCATTCGGATCACTATAAGTATGCAACCCATAGTGCTGGTATATTTTCCCTACTTATCTGGGTGATATTTGGAGAGTTTATGTTGATACATATTCCAGCACCAACATATGGTTTGATAAGTCAATGAAAACCTTACAAATTGCGATAGGCCACGAAACAGGGGCACTGGCGATGACAAGGCTTTGCAGAACCGGCATCTATAGTTTGCTGACTTGGGAGATCAGTTTTCTTTCTCGAGTGCAGGGCAGAAACTGATTATAAGGTTACATGCAAGTAGTCAGTTTTGACCTGCGCGATCTTGTAGCCATATTTTGCACAGGGTTTGAAATGTGTTTTTGCACATGTAATCTGCTTTGTGGGATATTCTAAACGAATGGTATATGTACACCCCCATGTTCATCAATTGTCTGCCATTTCGATGCACATGATGTTCAAACCCATTGGATATTGATGAATTTCGTGGGTCTTCCCAAACTTATCGAGCAAATCCAGAAGACTTTCATCAGGATTCTTATACTTCTCAGTCACTGGTAACGTCCTTTTAGCTCTTGGACTTCCAAACGTTGGCTGCCCAACTTTCAACAAATCCCGTACCTGGTACCTTTAAAATCTATATGTCAACATTTCTATAGAGACCCCAAAATCCGATGTCGATTTTTTGGGTCTCTTCCAGCAGAGCTTTTCCATGGGGGAATTCCACCCCGCAGACACTGCACCTGAATTGGTGGCTGAACATATGGCACCTCTCGGGCCAGCGCAATTTTTCTCCAAGTTTTCATGGGGAAACTCTGCAGGAAGTGGCCCGAGGAAGTGGCCAGTAGTTCAAGGCCAATGTATAGCATGATCTTAGGGGCTGCAAATGGAATATGGCTGGGATTTGTGACATTTCCAAAAAAGGAGAATCCCTGAAAGAATAGTTTTCATGTTTTCATGGGAAGGCCCAGTTCATTTTACTATCCTAAATGATCATCGACCTAGTGGTGTTCACAAAACTGTTCGCATGCCCTGTGCCCCCTAGTGATGTTTGTTGGTTTATAACACGACTGCACATGTGTTATTGGCTCATCAAAAAGACCTACAGCTATGGCTCTTTACCAGTTATAAGTCAGTTAATTAAATCATATATATATATATATATATATATGTAAGTTATAACCCCATTTATGGAATGTATAATCACATAGAAATAACCAGTTATAACCATTTGAGCTGTGTTTTTCGGTTGTCTGGGCCTTCATTCTTCCTGTGCTACCTACGCCACTGTCTACGCAATGCCTACGCGGCCACAGTGGGAGCCTACGCGGCTCATCCCTTTGAAGGTGTGCCTACGCAAACCCAACGCCCGTGTAAACCGACAATGTACGTTTGTGCCTACGCCGTCACACTTCCGTTTGCTTTTGGAAGGTTCGAAACGGAACTTTGCCTACGCGACCACAGTCCCATCAACATTTTTGTTAATTGGCATGCCTTGCAGTACCCTGCAGGGGCACCAGTCAGCAGGCTCCAAAGCGCACACTGCAACCTGCAAAGCGTGACGGACATCCTGCAGCCACACCCTGCAGCGGCACCAGCACCCAGGTTCCAAAGCGCTCTCTACTGACACCACTAATTTCAGATACTTTCACTTCCTTAATGAAAATATTACTACTTATTCGAACTTATCATAACTTATTTTAAAACTTATTTGAACTTATTTTAACTTATTTTTGGAAACATCCAAAGGCTTGGAACCTATAATGTGAGGGATTTAATTTTTGTACACATTTTTCAAAGAAATTGCCGGAAAAAAGTTTAGATAGTGTTTCTTTGTCTAGGATAATGTTTCTGTCGTTTGGCAAGTTTTCTTTGTAGGTGTTATCCTTTTCAGGATACTGTCCTGTTCAGGAACCATCCTTTTCAGGAATTGTCCTTTTCAGGAAGTATCCTTTTCAGGGAAAAAATCCAAGACATTTTCTTGTCAGAAAGTATTTTGTTATTGCGTTTTTTTCTTCAAGCAGCGTGCCAAGAAGAAATGATAGTTATAGAGATGATAGCTTTGGATCATTATATATATATTGTGGTATTGTTGTTCGTAATGGTGCTTAAATCAAAATATTTATTGTATTAAATCTTTGGGAGTACAAATTAAAATGATAAAGGTTAAAAATTAAAATGATAAAGGTTAAAAAGGAAGAAAATTCAAACAAATCAGAAAATGCAGAAAACCTAGACAAGGTTAGAAAATCCAGAAAATTCACAACAGCCAAAACAATTAGACAAGTCAGAAAACACAGAAAATTCAGACAATTCCAAAAACGCAGCAAACTCATAAAATTCGGAAAAAACAGAGAATTCAGAGAATTCACGAAATTCAGAAAACACAGAAAATTTTGAACTTCAAATCAGGGTTCTAACTTAAATTAATTAAAAGAAATTCAAAAAAATCAGAAAACCGAGAAATTCAGAAAATTCAGACTTCTATAATTTTAATTAAATGGAAAACAATTCAGAAAACAGAGAAAATTAAAACAATTCAGAAAACACAGAAAATTCAGAAGATTCAGAAAATTCAAGAAAAGCGAGAAAATTCAGAAAGTCAGAAAATTCAGGGAAAAACAGGAAATTCAGAAATTCAGAAAATACAGAAACTCAGAAATTCAGAATTTTTGGAACATTAAATGGGAATGTCCCAGAAAAGGGGTGCCATAACTGAGTGCCCCAAGCCATTCTTTTTTATTTACTAAAAAAAGTGAGCTTGGGGAACTCATAATTTGAGACATTCCCAAATAAAAATACAAAAGAAAACAATGAGGATATCAAATTGTTTCAAGTAGACACATCTTCCAAAGAAATCTGGAATGCAGAAAAGCAAACAACATTCCTCTTGAGGAAATATCTTGAACCTAAACTATTCTTTGCAGAAATTACCCTTTGTGGGAACTATCCTTTGCAGAAATTACCCTTTGCAGGAACTATCCTTTGCAGGAACTATCCTTTGCAGGAACTACCCTTTGCAGGAACTACCCTTTGCAGGAACTATCCTTGCAGGAACTATCTATTTTTACAACTGTTCCTTGCCAGCAATCATTTTCATCTCTCATCGTTTGGATCCTGTAAGTTTTGAGCACCTTGTGCTTGCCCCCTTGTGTGAGCCAAAAAGTCATCATATCATTGCAGTATGCAAAAAGGTCCCAATCAAAAAACTCGAAAAATGCATTGAACTTATTTCCAAATATTTCAGATATTTTCAGATATTCTTGGGAAATATTTAACTATATTTGACTATATCTTCAATATCATATCATGTAGTAAGTTCAAATAAAAAAGAAGGTGGAACTTAACACAAAATATTTTTCAAAATGTTTAAGCAAGATATTAGTAGGATATTAGTAACTTATACGATGCTTATTATCCTTGTTAAGTGCCTGAAGCGAAAATATCTAAAATTAGTGGTCTCAGTAAGCATGTGGCGGATGGATCATACAAGACCTAGTACCTTTTGACATCTTTTGACTATGCGGAAGACAAGCCGAGCGACGTGTTCGACTGTCACTAGCTTGGTGTTGCAATACGTCGAATGATGGTTCTGGCGAGGTTGGGATGTTTTTGTTGTGCACATTTGGGTGTAGATAGTGGTCAAGACACCACCTAGTTGCCACTGTTAGGTCTTACCCCGGCCAAGCCAATCACAAGCCCACCAAGCCAGTCACGAGTCTTTTTCTATTCAGATGCTGATTCGTCACTGTCGGACGATGACTTGAAAGAGCTTGACGAACTGCTTTCTACTACTCGGAGGGCTTCAGTTTGTCGTCTCTTCTTGGCCGCTGCTTTTTCCAGTCTGAGAGCAGCGGAAGAAAGAGCTCTTTCAAGTTCAGATTGTGGAAGTCTGGCTGGTGCAGGTCATGCGCTTTTCTGAGATGTATAGCGACGGAAAAGCGGCGGAAACGTCTGGAAAGAGCGACGCTAGGACAACATGGAAAGAACACAATCTATGTCAGTCAACAGGGAAGAATGACAACCTCGCATGTGCATGAGGTCCTACCCAAAAAGAGCATGTATTTATCTGGGGTGGCTGTGCCAAAGTTTGGGATACAGAGGCCTTCCTGTACGACTTTTGGTGCCTGCCATTTGGTCTTCAAATGCTTCCCAGTCATTGTTAACCAAACCGGAGGGGCCAGATACTGTAATTAGAGCAATGCAGGCAGGGACAAAACGAACGTTGTCTCAGAAGACCTTCGATGCCTTACAGCAGGAAGGCAAGCCTGGATCATACCATAGTTAAATCGTCAGCAGTGATGATCACAAGGTGACAAGATTTTGTGTTTTTGTTTGCTTTCATTTACTTTATGTCCATGTTCTTGTAAGCTTCTTGGGGGGCCTGACTGATCTTCCAAAGCCTTGGTGACTGTCCGTACAGCAGTACCCCAGTGTTGATTTAAGTGTCTATTTGTAAGTACCATTACCATCCCAAGAATCCTTCTTCCACTCAAGTTTCTTCTGCAACAGGCCATTCGTGCGGATATGTTACACAAATAAAATGGGTTACCTAATTTTGAAGTCGCTGTATACCTTTTACACAAAATGGGTTTGATGGTTCAAAATATGTCGAATTGTTTCTAGCTTCCAGTACCAGGCATAGATGATTCCAATTGACAAGTGGCTATCCAGCAACCGAAATTCCCAGTAAAGAAATGGAAGTTCCAAGGATGTAGTGTTGGAAGATGTTTTTTCACCATGGATACCATGGATTTCAGTTAAAAAGATGTAGTTGTAACCAGCAGATACCAGCAGAACATTGGGAAATTCAAGGGTTTTGTACTGGATCTACCTTACATGTGCAGTGTTTCATCATTCATTGATGTTTTGCAATACATGAGTACAATCAGATATACACATGTATCTACTTAGATGCTTCAGACCTCATGAATCTTATCAGACCTTATCGCCTCAGATGTTCGCTAAAATGATTAAGGCAAAAGCAAAAACTGTGCGAAAATCAAAACTCCAACTCAAACCCGTACTGAACCCTTACTGAACCCATATTTTTAGCATAGAAACCTCGGGTTTGTGCCGAAACCTCGGCTTTTTCAAACCCGTACTGAACCCGTACTAAATCCATATTTTACCTGTATCAACTCATTATTTTTTAATGGGCTTGACCGGCCTGTATGGGAGTCAAATTTTGCATGGTCCGTGAGGGAGCATCGTGAACCGGGAAACAAAATGAAATCGTTGGACCAAACTTTGGTAAAATGGGTTGAAAGCAACACAGCAAAACCTCGGGTTTCCCTCAAGGACATCGAGTTTTTGGCGAACCCTTTAATTTTAAAGGTTTTGGTTGGTCAAGGTATATATATATATACAGTGCTATTGGGGAACAAAATGACTCTGGGAATTTTCCCCTATTTCTGCCCCAAAAAAATGTCAGGGCAGCCTTGCCGGGCCTTGTAAGCTGCGGGTGGTGGACTTGGGTTGGTCCCAGGGTTCATCACCATCTTCAGTTGAACCTGCACCGCCCAGCGATAGCATTGAGGTTTCCGTCATGGAGGTTTCCCCATATCCCCATAGAAAGTCATTGAGCTATAGCTGGATGGTTTTTCTGGAAAAGAGCATTTAGATGATTTACAGCCCCATGACAATGACTTAAGGAAACCTGGTATATATATATGGTTCAGTGCCTGCCAGCCCCCCCAATGGGGATGGGTGTTCAGTCTTGCTCCTTATGGTTCCCCCCCCGTGGCCTGTGGTGGTGGGGTGTTTGGGATGTTGGTGATGGGTGGCCAAGCTTGCTTCTTATGGTTCCTCCCCTCCCCCGCTGTGGCCTGGTGGTGGGGTGTTTGGGATGTTGGTGATGGTATGTGTGTATGTGTGTATGTGTGTATGTATGTATGTATGTATGTATGCATGTATGTATGTATGTATGCATGTATGTATGCATGCATGTATGCATGCTTGTATGCATGCTTGTATGGTATGTATGGATGCCTGAATGCATGCATGGATGTAAGTATGTATGTATGTATGTATGTATGGATGCATGCATGCATGTATGTATGTATGTATGTGTGTCTGTGTGCATGTGTGTATGACATGTTTGTATGTATGTCTGCCTGTGTATGTATGTATATCTGTATGTATATAACAGTCCCCCCCAGTGGTGTGGCGGGGGTGTGGTACTGTCGGGGGGGTTGGAACGCTGGACCAAATATATATATATATATATATGTAGAGAAAAGGAAGTAGATACAAAGCACATGTATATATTACTATAGGTAGCACGTAGGTACTTTGAGGGAGTATGTGTGCTACGTAGGTTGTCTAAAAGGTAGCATGTGCCTAGCAAATACGAGGCTGGACCTCAGAAATGCTGCCAATAGCTTGCAAATACAAGGGAAGGGGGTGCTACCTGGGGACCCATCCCATGGGGGGGCGGGAAGACGGGACACGGGACCATATATAAGTAGCTGGCAGCTGAATTGAGATTTATGCTATGCCTGTATGTTCCTCTGCATATCCATCATCAAAATCACCTAGTTAGGGAACATATACCGCCAAGGACCATCTGGAATATCGCCCCTTGCGCTGCGTTTGGACATGATGTTTGTTTTGAATGTCAGTTTGAGCCATCAAACATGGAGAACATCAATGTCATTGATAAATTGGCAATGAAATTATCGAACATTAGAAATAAGTAATAGAACATTAGTTGACAAAAATGCAGTGTATTACTATAAATATATATATATAATTAAATATAGTATATACATATATTCCATTTAAACACATGGAGATTCTTGAATACTAAAATATGATACCTGGATTATTTTTCCACGACAAATGCGCGCGCGGATCTTGCACACCTCGCGGTGTGTAGATCGGAGGTAAAAACTGTCAACAAACACATAGACACATGAGATTCACCAATATATACATATACATATATATATGTATTATATACATGCAAAAACAAATAATTACAAATAAATACATTGTGTTAGGACTGCATGTATATATATATATATATGTGTATATATATATATAGAGAGAGAGAGACGGGGTGGTGCCCCCTCAGTTATAAATTGGCTTACTTATAGACACGAATCATTATAGGATCTACCATATACCGTATAATCCGTATATAGATGCAAATGGGTAGAAAGCCACTTAGGGTGTCAGAATGGGATAGTCATCATCATAGTAATATTTACAAGCTGGCCCCCTCTAGTTCGTGTTGTTTGTTGTTGGAACGTTGCTTTGTAAACCATAGTAACCATCCTAAATAGTGATGTTTGTTGTTGGTTTATAAGCCATATATAGTAACTAGTTCGATATATCTAGTAGTACCGTAAATCCTGATTATTGTAGTGATGCTGTGTTCACCAACTGAGCTATCGTTTGGCGGCCCCACATTGAGACGGAGATGGTGGAAATTTCGGACCCAAAGATCATCGAAAGGGCTGTCATCACATGGCGACGACTGGATGCGCATCCCAATGTGTCAATGGTTTACCGTCGGGTAGTGGCTAACACTTTGCCAACTGGTACAAATGGACCCTTTGGTTCAATGATTCACCGGATTAAAACTTGGTATGTTTTCAAAACTATGTTACATCCAAAGAGGATAATTGGTTGAGTTCACCCACAAAGAAATATGGTGATAAAAGCCGTTACAGTTATATTATAGACCGAAATACCAGTTATAAGTGCTAAGTCACCCCACTTAATTTATGGAATGTATAATCCCATAGAAATAACCAGTTATTTCGCCATTTATAATTGGTAGGTATTTCCGGCCATAACTGTAGCTGTTGTGTACTAAATCCTGGATGTCAGCCCCAGCCCTAGAGCCCTCGGCACCTGTTCTTGCAGAAGAAGTTGGTTCTTCAAGATTTCCTGAGGGCCCCATGTTCCTATGGAAAACAACATGGAGGAAACCAACGGTGTAACCATTGCCACATGGGAAATCACAATGTTACATCTATTTGGGTAAATTATATTGATTTACTGACCTGAAATAAGGCTGTCTTGGGGATCCTCTTAGTAACCATGATTCCACTGAGGTCGCAGTGAGGTCAGTGAGGTCCGTGAGGTCGTTAAAATTTACCATATATTCACATACCTGTACAGGATGGGGCCCCCAAGATAGCGTTCAGTTGATTTATAAGTGGCTGAATTCAATGGTTTATGGTAGATATAACGAACTAGTTAATGGGGATTATTTCAGCGTTTATAAACCAACGTTCACATCACTGTGGGGCCCCATCCTGTAGTTTTCATATATTTTCCACGGTAGAACTGGGGTGCACCACCACCTTTCCGTTTCCGATTGTCCTACATCAAATTCCGAGAATCTCTGGGAACTTGACAGGTTCACTACCAGAAAGGACATAAGATCCATGAGATTCGCTCGGAAAATGGCGATTTGAATTAAAACATATTGGATACATGTAGAGAAAGTAAAAGGGACAATTGGGAAACCATGGGAAGAAAACATTGAGAAGAGGCTATTTGAATGGAATTTCAAGGGATTGTGTTTTTTTTTCGGGGATCCTGGGAATCATAGGAGGGTGATAACCGCATGAAAACCTCAGTTGTATATAATGTATGTATGGAATATCCCGAATACTGCCCAATATATATACATATATATATGTTACACTGATGTGACACTGATGTGTATACCATATTTGTATATATTTGCCAAAGCTTTGATGGAGGAAGGGCATGTCAAGGTTAAAACTCAGAGTTTCAGTTTCAGTCCCATGGATGTTTGGTGATTGAGCGATGGACGCAATACTGGTATCCCCCCGTGTGCGTATATGTACACAGGTAAGACACACACATGTATATATATATATATATATATATTTAAAATTATCTGTATATATATATATATGTAAAATTATCTGTATATATATATATGCAATGTATATTTATATATAAACACAAATATATACATATGTATTTACATATACATACATGTGTATGTATATAAATATATCTAAATACTTAATACATGAATGTCATACGTGCATGTAAAAGACACACACACATGTCCCAGCTGCCCCTGCAGAGTTGGTTGAACTTCTAGTGGCTCTGCGTAAGAAAACAAGGTGCTGCCCCCTCAGTTATGTAACGCTTCGTTTATAAACCCCAATAACTAACTATATTCCACTATATTCCTATAGCTACCCACATGCTCCATGTATGGTATATTTACGTACATTTGGGTGATTTTCAGGGCAAATGTTGGTAAATATTCCATAAATGGAGCGTATGGGTATAACATAATAATATAAGCCTGATGTTTTTCCGTGCTCATCAATTATAGGTTGGTTTTAATTCACCCCCATTAACTATACTTACAAGTCTCATAAACTCTACTTATTGTAGTTAAACGTTGACCGAGCTAGCGATTTCGTAAACGGTTTGTCGTATCATTGTCCAAGACTTCGCGTACCATCAAAGGGCTGGGAAACCCATTCGCATATCTTGTTTTTTTTAAATATATCACATGATCACTGGCCATCTCAAGAACCTAAATTGGAGGTACCTACCATATATAAGGCCTATATAAGGCCTATGTAAGGGAATATCCCCACAAAATATGGCCTTATATGGTGCAGTACCTCCATTTTAGGATCCTGAAATTCCCATTGACATGATCAGATTTGTAAAATTAGCATGTATATATATATTCATCAAGTATATAACAGGCCATTTAGAACAGTAGTCACAAACATGTATACATCATATATGCTGTATATATATATATACATATACATATCATAATCTCATATTTCATTTCCTATACGGTCGGTCATTCGGGCTCCGTTTCCGAACATTGTTGGTTTAGGTGGTGTCAGGCACCGAAACGACTGCAAAATGGTTGTTGTTATCCCGGTATGTCATGTCTATAGAAATAGTGATACATGGTATATATAGTTATGTATACATAGACATGAAATATATAAATATGGTTTTCACTAATATACGCTATGCAATGACTCATCTCATATATATATATATATATACTGTACACAGTATATTTCAAAACACATACAAGGGTTTGTGACATCATAGCAATGCACTGTCCACTTTTTTTCCGACTTTTCATCCCAAAAGATCCGTGAAATCCAACCGGTGAAACGGTGAAACCCTCATATTTCATCATAGGCATTATCATATGTTTATATATTGTCTATATTCAGTGCATATATATATATTTATAATAATAATAATAACAATAATAATAATATACAATAATAATATATAATTATCCTAAAGAACATGGAATATATAAATTAAATATTTTTTTGAAACGCGCTCGAATTGGAACATGTTTGACACATCCGAAAAAATTTGGTGAATCCCATTAAATCCGACGTAGGAATACGTAGGATCCATCTAAATCCTATGGAATCCCATCGAAAATCCCATCAGATTCCCATGAAAAACCCTTATTAAACCCCTATTAAGCCCTATGAAATCCCAGCCGTCTCTTTTTCACACCTCAAGCAGGTAAACAACAGGAATCGAGACAACTGCGGATGATTCTACAAACCTCGATGATAGAAAATTAAAAACCCCTGTTAAAAACCCAAATCCTACTAGTGAAAATCCTATGGAATCCCATGAAAATCCCTATTAAACCCTATGAAATCCAATTTTTCACCCCATTGAAATCACATTAAACCCCTATATCAAATCCCATTAAACCCTATGAAATCCTATGGAATCCCATGAAAATCCCTATTAAACCCTATGAAATCCAAATTTTCACCACATTGAAATCACATGAAAAACCCTTTGAAATCCTATGGAATCCCATTAGAACCCCATTGAAATCCAATGAAAATCCAAAACCACCACGGCCACTTCTCCACTTCTCCGAGCTACGATCTGCTGCTGCTGATCCTGAACCAACGCAAAATTATGGGAAAACCATAGGAAAATCCATTGGAAAATGGTGACTTAACTGAGAAACAATATGAAACTATAGGAAAATCATTGGAAAACCATAGGAAAAATGATGAGTCAACCAAGAAACAGTGTGATTTCATGGGATTTATAGCTGAGTTATGATGGCTCAGTTGGGGAACATAAGCCCAATCACTAGGGCTTATGGTACTTGTAACTAATATAGTTGATAGGATTGCATACCAATTTATAAGGTTAAGGGATCACTTAGAGCACCGGAAAGTGGATCACTTAGAGCACCAGAGAATCATACCTTTAGGGTAACACTTGGGGACACGAGGTGGGTTTAGGGGACAAGTGGGGACACGGGGCTGGGACATGGGGTGAGTTTAGGGGACAAGTGGGGACACGGGGCTGGGACATGGGGTCCTTTTACCCCAACCCCTTACTTGCGCACCCAAATTTCACCCACTTGCGCACCCTCACTCACTTGCGCACCCACGAGCAAAATGTCACTCACTTGCGCGCCCTGATCATCTGTCATTCATGTTCCCGTGGGGTAGGGTGGGGTGGGGTGGGGTAATAACGTTCATGTTCCTGTGCACACGCACAGCAACCTCATCATCTTTCTTGCTGTCCTGCAGGCACAGGCACTGCACTGCTCTTTCATGATCAGTTACCGGTGGGGTGG
>Ga0126342_10000300_pt1 | contig 48249 bp, 36 predicted proteins | sample Cyp1metagenome_FD_92528 | JGI IMG/M metagenome (GOLD analysis project Ga0126342, IMG submission 92528) | Coral microbial communities from Lord Howe Island, Old Settlement Bay, Australia - Cyphastrea 1 metagenome | ecosystem: Host-associated > Invertebrates > Cnidaria > Coral ...
GTAATATAATATAGTAATATAATATAGTAATATAATATAGTAATATAATATAGTAATATAATATAGTAATATAATATAGTAATATAATATAGTAATATAATATAGTAATATAATATAGTAATAACCAACATTAAGCAACAATCGTATGTCACCGTGTAGTCCCTCGACCAGGCGGATGGCATCCGCAACGGATGGTCTGAATGCTTGGGCACTACACTATCATATACCATCTGGTTATTTAACATAGCCATGGTATAGATGGCCCATAGAAATAGATGATTTTCCCAGCTAGAAACCTCCATTTATAAGGGATTTTCCATGGATTTTAATGGGATACCCTCTGGTAAACGTTTATATACATAACTATGGAACATCACCATCTTTAATGGGTAAATCAACTATGTCTATGGTCATTTTCAATAGCAAACTGTTAAATTACCAGAGGGTATATATATATATATACTAGGTCAATCAACTGGATGGGTAGAAACTAATCCTGCTATGTCTTTTGGTATCAATGGAATTATCTACATTCACCAGCTAAGAATTTATTTTATTGCAGGGTATCTAAGATTGGCCATGTGTATATACACACACACATATATATATACATATAAGGGCATATGCGCATTTGCATGACGCATTTCATAATTTCATATCATAATTTCAACATTCATATCCAAGGACGATATGAGAGAGATGCAAGTGTAACGTCTTTTGCGATCCCTTCCCTGTTGATCCCACTAGTGATTTAATCACAATGTACACCTGCGATTGTTCATGTATAATCAATTGATGTCAATTTGCGTGGGATTAATCAAGAACTATGTGGAACAGTAGTATCCATTAGCAGTATCCATATCATATCATATCATATCATATCATCTATTAGTATATCATATCATCCACTAATGAATATTACTGATAGATATACCAACCATTAGTATATTAATAGATGATATGTTATGATTAATCCACTCATAGATATGCCTAAAATAGATATTACTAATTAATCGATATTCCCGAAATAGATATTCCCGTAAAATAGATAGATGAATTCATCATATATGGATCCTCATCCCGTCAACTACCATGGCTCGCAACATGTGTCCAGGATCCTGTGCTGAATGGTTGCTTCGGCCTTCCAATTGTGGGAGATCCAGGCTTCTTCCACGCCCGTCCGGGGCGAACGGGGAAACCTGGAGTGGTACGAACGGTGCGAATCCAATCAGGAAGTGGTTTATTACCCATAAATAAAATTAGAATATATAGATGTATATTAATAATAATACATATATAATATAACATATATTTTCAATATATAAAATATTCATTAATACATATATTAATATATATAACTGGGGTATATCCTATCCTTTACCCGGGTTATATATTATGATTATTAACCACTCACAACGGGAGGCACATCGACCTGTGTTTTTTTTCTACGAACGGTGCGACACAAATCGACTTGGGATGAACTAAGCCGCAAAAACGATTCCTGGGCTGGTTCGTTACAAGTAGTTTAGTAACGTTGTTTTGTTTTTCAAGGTTTTTTTCATAGATGGGGGTTACCCTCTGGCAAACTAACATAATTATGGAAAATCACCATATTTTATGGGTAAATCAACTATGTCTATGGCCATTGTCAATAGCTATCTTTGTCTACCAGAGGGTAAGTTCAGTAACGTTGTTTTTTTTTTTTAATGGTGTTTTCATAGATGGGGGCTGGGGTTAATGGGATACTTAGCGGCTACAATGAAATGAAGGATATCTCATGGATTGACCATGTTTGTGAAACAAAACCAAAACTAGTTGCTTGAGTTCAATTGTGAGTAGTGGGGGTTTAATTGTCATGAAATAACATGAATGGCGATTTACTGTAGACTGGTAGGTTGGGTTCAACCGTGATGAATTGGGGGTTCCACAGTTCAATCACAATTAAAAGTAGGATTTAGACTTGTAGATTAATTTTACTATCCAATAAGCAAACAAGGATGCTGGCTATAATCCCGATGTTTGATAGGATCCTTGTGTACACATCAGGGATTTTCCGTTGGCAGACATTGTGAAATTGAGAGATAACTTGAGATAGCCAATACAAATGGCACGGCAAGACATGTCAAAACCGTAGGTGAAAAGGGGCTCAATGTAGAGCTCCAAGCTAGGAAACATCTTTTCACTGAAGATACTCAGCTGGAAATTCTGACTGCCCCTTCATTCTTGCTCTTCAGTGACTGCCTGATTTCCTGGGTATGCTCTTCACAAAATGTTTCAGTGCATCAGTAAGGTAAAAAGCTTTGAATCTTATGTAGACATGTACCATCTGGTTATTTAACATAGCCATGGAAAATCACCATGCTATTAAGTTCGGTAAATCATCTATTTCTATGAGCCGTCTATACCATGGCGAACTGTTAGTCATAACCAGGCCGGGTACACATCTACAATGGAATACATCTATTTTTCGGCATCCCCGACTCCACAGAATCGAAATTCGTCATCCGAAATTCCTCTGCCTCAGATCCGAATCCTCTCCTTCCGCTGTGCGATCCTTTGCACGAAATCATTCTGACGTTCGAACTGTGATCCCGGCTGTTTGAAGAGAAGTGGTCGGAACGATGATGGAAGGATGAGGTGATGTCATGTGGATGTAACATGATGTAACCGGGGGATGTACAGAGTGTCGATGATACATGACTATACAAAGTTATAATATACAAATGCAAATATGTCAACCTTAGTATACTTTAGTTTACTGTATATATATATATACATGCACGTATATACACAGAATAGTGTGTACAATATCTGAGTGTCTGACATGGTGAAATAGGCGAACCAACAATTTTCCAAACATGGGTGAAATTTCGTCGGAAACCCAATGGTTGTGGGGTCCCTCAACTTCAAGATACCACAGTATGGATCAACAAGAGATAAGGTCCTGCGGGCACTATATTCATGTACATTCAGCTATGCTACTGGTAAACTAACATAGCTATGGAAAATCACAATTTTATAGCTGGGAAAATCCACTATGCCTATGGCCATTTTCAATAGCTATGTTTGTTTACCAGGCCGGGTAACTCAGCAACTCTTTCCATGATTCTGCTGGACACATCACCATGGATAAGCCTGGTGAAACAAGAATCAAATCCTCCATCTGTAGTTGGGTTGCTTCCCGTTTTCCCGTTTCCAAAAACCATCCAGGGAGCTTGGGGTACCCCATTTCAGGAAACCAGCATTCCTGCTATCATATCATCATGTTTGGACAACGCAAGCGTTCAAAACCTCCTATGCCCACTGAATTATCGATTGAATTCAGACTACATGACTATGGTCAGTTTCAATGACCAGATGTTGATGGTCGCATGCCAGCATATTTGATTGTCACTATCCTTATTTATTTTGGGTGCTTGAATCCCCAAAGGCCCTATTTGTTTTTTATTTTTGCATATTTTTGCCACTGAAATCCACATCTTTGGCCAGTCAAATCCACAATCTTTGTCGATCAAAACCACTTTTTGGTGAAATCCATTTAAATCCACATGTTTGCTGATGAAAACCACATCTTTGGTTGGTCAAACGCCCGTTTTGTTTTGGGCAATTGTTGTTGCTTCTGGTTTTGATTGACCCAGCAAATTATTTATTGGGTGTTTCACAGGTATTGTTGGTTAAATCCCTATGCTCCATCATTTTTGATGGTTATCACCATTTTCCAATATTTTCCACATCTGTGTTGGTGAAACCAATGTTTTTTTTGCTATCGAAGGATAGGACGGTTCCCATTATATTGCCACAAGAAACACATGCATAATACCTTCTGGTAAACATACAAAAACTATGTAAAATCACATGTTTTTAATGGGTAAATCCACTATTTCTATGGTCATGTTCAATAGCTATGTTAGTTTACCAGAGGCTAAATTCCATAAGTTGGGAGATAATCATTATATTAACTATCCCTACAACTATTCACCAAGTAGACAGTCCTTCATAGTGGGATGGGAGTATTCTCATCATTTGAATTACCTTTGATATATCATTAAAATCTCACTTTTCCATGATTATATATTCATGGTTATCATGTTCCACATGTTTGTTGGTGAAACCAATGTCTTTTTATTAGGGAGATTTACCATTCATATTCTACTATTACCATATGGGCAAACATGTTTTAATCGATGTGGCAGCTGAAGCGACCTTCAAGTAAGACTAGGCCTCCCACAACCTTTGGAGAACATGACCGATTTGCGCAGCGGGAGCTTGTCCGCTGAATGCGGCTTGCTGCTCGCAGCAGCAGAAAATGCAACGCCTGGAGGAAGCGAAAGCCATGAAGGTGGCCGCCGAATGTTGGATTCGCGCGTAATGATGCGGAGCATGCACTGGTTTCAGAGAACGTCAGAGAACGTGTGGTGGTGTCACTGGTCTTTTGGTTCTGGTGGAACTGAGGTTTAAAGGACAGCGACCCATCAAGAATGGAGGTTTATTTCGTTGGGAGAATAATCAATGGTAGATGTTCCAGCCAGCCATGTTTGATTACCGGAGGGTATATCCCAATCATTATCCCAATTATTATCCCATTATTATGCATCTCAATTCCATCCCATTATTTTGCATCCCATTTATTATACCATTGATAACCTCCATAAGTCAGGATATTAATTATCAGTTGGGATAATAACCTCCATCAGATTCCATCATAAAGCCTAGTTATTGAAGTTATAGACCAACTTAGTAAACTAATTGGGGTTATAATTGACTTATGTATAAATGGGATAACCCCAGTTAGGGGACTTACCTTCACCAGGTAAAAATTAACCAGTTACGATCCTCCAAGTATCCCCAAGGTAGATGGTCTTACTCATAAGTTGGGATAATAACCTCCAATCATATTATCAATGGCAATTTCAGGAACCTAAATTGGAGGTACCTACCATATATGGATGTGGGTCAAAATGGAAGACCTAGGGGACCACAGATGTTAGTCTAGTTTAGTATTAACCATCCATAATTTTGGGGTACCTAATTTTGACCCATACCCATATAAGGTCTATATAAGGCCTATGTAAGGGAATATCCCCACAAAATATGGCCTTATATGGTACAGTACCTCCGTTTTAGGATCCTGAAATTCCCATTCATACTAGCATAAAACTGATAATTATGAAAACCAACTAACTGTATAATCATTGTGTGTTCTACTATCATGAAATAATATTAACTATGTTTCATGAACACCAGCTATCATATATTCCTCCATCATAACACAGAACTATATGTATATATATATATATAGAACTGATAATGATGAAAACTGTAAAATAATATATAATCATATGACCGGTAGAATATATATATATATAACTACATGTTTTATACATATATAACTCATATGATGAAAACCAACTGTACAATTACATTAATGTGAGTAAAACAATGCCATAAACCATCCCCCAGTCATCACCATTTTTCTAGGTGGTATAAATCATTCCCAGTCATGGGTGGTAAACAGGGCATGTTTTGCCAACATTACAACTACGTATAACAACCAACTATCTACTAATTCATCTATCAACTATCTACTATATCAACTGTTTTACCTACATTAACCACTGAAAAATCTATTATTTCAGTACTGTATCAATCTGTATCAGTGGTTAACCACTATTTACAACTATCTATTGTTTTTTACCTACATAAAAAACCACTGAAATTCATCCGGCCGTGGGTCTCTCCCATCCGCCAGGCCCTGGTGGGGCAACTTGGACCCCGAGGAGTTTCCGGATCTGCCACCCATCGCCCCAGTGGCCCTGCAGGTGACGCCAGGGGTTTCCGTGGCGGGCATGGCAAGCCACGCCAGTCCCACAATGGCAAAAGGCCCCCGTTTGAAATCGCTAAGTTGCTGCGTTTATAACGAACCAAGTTCACGAAATGGTTTATGGTATTTATAACGAACTAGTTACTGGGGCTTTTGTTAACCAACTTACATATCTTAGGGGCCTCACATTGCAAGCTGCAGGATGCCTGATTTTTGTGGTTGAATGAACTATGGCTTATGGTATTCCCTGTGGTTATGACTAACAAAAAGCCATGGTAGCCAGATGGCCCAAATCGAAAGTTCGATGGTAAAAACCGAACTTAATAGCATGGTGATGGCTTCCATGGCTATGTGAGTCATAACCAGATGGTGGAAATAACGAATTAGTTAATACTAGGGGGTTATGAACCAACATCACTGGGCATCATCCTGTGGAATGGGTAGAAACTCATCCTGTGGAGTTTGTTTGCGGAAATTTGTATGGAAAATAACAAACCAGCCAGCAAAAGACGACATTTCTTTTGTGGACTATCAAAGATTGACCATGAACCTGAGAAGAAAAGTGGCAGTGTTAAGATGTTTTGATGGGAATATCAAAGAACTAAATTGAATAAATGGAGGTTTTGATGGGAAAACCTCATGTGTTCTATATTTCTTTGATCTTTTTCTTCTTGTTGGAAAGTCTAATGCCTGGATATTCTCTGCAATATCCAATGGTATTAGTAGTAATTGCAATGTAGATATCCCCCGCAATATAGATATGACTGTCTCAAAATGGGATACACCCCTCCACATGGCAACTCTGAGGTGATTTAGGGTGATTTAGGGGTCTGCTAGTTTTCAGATCAACCAATATCTTGTTTATTGTCAGTAATGTCAAACATTTTGAATATATCTATTGAAGATATCTATCACTTGGTAATACAGATATTGGTTTATATATTCTCAGTAATATCACGTACCCTCTGGTGAACTAACATAGCAATTGAAAATGGCCATTAATAGTGGATTTTCCCATTAAAAATTGTGATTTTCCATTGCTATGTTAGTTTACCAGAGGGTATTCTCAGTAATACCTAATTACTATATATAGATATTCCCTGCAATGAAGATTTCTTACGTCATTCTCCGGCGGTAAAAATCAATATTTGCTGACGTGGAGATTTCGCGAAATAAATTCCTCTAGGGGATGATCCCTTTTTTATCAACGAGATACATACGACCTCACTACGACCGAACCCTGGAAATCATGGTTAGATTGCGGGAAATGATCCCCAAATGGCTGAAAAATTCAGGTTAGTGAATTATTATAGTATGCCCATATATTATATACATATATATATATATTCATATACTACATAACCACTAGACATTCAATAGCCCTTATAACCACTATGTATAATGGCATATTTTTAGATATATTGCCCTCTGGTAATTAGACATAGCTATTGAAAATTGCCCATAGAAATAGATGATTTAGTAATTTACCTACATTTACCTACATTTTCCCAAAAAACATGGTGATTTTCCAGTTCGCTATGTGAAAACGACTGGAGGGTATCAACTATAAATGGGTTATACCCCCAGTTAAAAGTTGGTTTATTTATAAGCCCCATTAACTATTTTTTTGTTTATCATAAACCATAGTGAAATTGGAGTTCTGTTCACCAACTTAGCGATTTCGTTTACCGGGGCCCCACATTGTAGTATAAATGGGTTGTAACTCCATCTATAATGGCTATTTTTCTAGGCAAATCATTTGTGAAAACCATTTGTTTCTTTGGCCATTTTGGTATAAATGGGTAGTAACTGGTTAGTAATTGGGGTTATAATCGACTTATAAATGGGTTATAACCCCAGATAGGGGAGTCGCCTTCACCAGGGTTATTAACCAGTTGCGATCTGTGGGATGATCCTCCAAGTATAGATAAATTTACTCATAAGTTGGGGTAATCACCTCCAATCATATTGACATAAAACTTATAATGATGAAAACCAACTAACTGTATAATTATTGTTGGTTCCATGCTAACTATAATTAGATAATATTTATACATAAGAAAATACTATGTTTCATGAAAACCAACTATCACATATTCCTCCATCACAACATATATATATATATATGTATATTTAAGTCTCTCTCTCTATATATATAAGTATATATATATAAGTCTATATATATATATATGTAAGTATATATATATACATATATATATAAGTCTATATATATTATATATATTATATATATATATATATATGTAACTGTTGTCCCCAGGGCCCCCTGGGCCCCACAGGCCCCAGCCGGCCAGGGCGGTACGGAGCTCCTTTGGTCCATCACGGTGAAGGTGCCCGACAGCACCCCGAAGGTCCGCAGCAACAACGCGCCCTGGCGTCGAAACGCGGCGCGTTTTTTGCAGCGCGGATGGTTGGGGGGTCCTTAGAGGTGTTGAGGATGAAAACTAGGTCAATCTTAGATGGGTAGTGGATTTATAATGGATTTATTTATTGGATATATGGTGTATGTCCAACAATATAACAATGTATACTGGTTGATGGGAATACAATGGGATACTAACTAGGGCAATCTTAGATGGGTAGAAACTAATCCTGCTATGTCTTTTGGTATCAATGGGTATATCTACGTTCATCAGCAAAGAATTTAAATTTTTGCAGGGTATCTCAGATTGGCAATGAAAAGAGGGTGAAACACATTGTGTTTTGGATGGATTTTGGATGGATGCTTGATGGATGTTGGATAGATTTAGGATGGATTTTGGATGGATGTTGATATTTTGATGGATTTGGTAAAGGATTCTACTGTAATACGGGGATGTTTTTTTGTGGGAAAATCAGTGAACATCATCTGTACATACGTAGTTTTTTTTTCTTCGGAGATATGATGTGGTATGTCGCCAGCGATGTGATATTTAATAATGTATCAATAGGGGGGGTACCAATTTTAATGGTAATTGATCGCCATCGCTATTATTGGGGTAACCCTCCAAGAAAAATAGTCAGAACCTATTAATCTGGGTATGCTTGTAGTATATTTCATCCATACAGCAACCAGCAAGGGTTATACATTCACTGGATGTTTCTATACTTGTTTGTTGATGTGTGTAAATCCGGAACGAAGCCCGTTGATGGGAACTGTACTGCCAACAGTGTTTTGCGCACTATTTAGAGGCGAGAATTTGAAACTGTACAGCCACTGAAATTGTAGGAACTTGAGGTTTAATATGGTTTCATGGATGACACTGCCACTACATTGTTTTAAAAATGAAGTTGCATGAGTTATGAACCATTGAAGTTGTCGTTCAACTATTCATTTTGACGTCTTGTCCGGGGGTGGGTGGAAACTTGAGGTCAAATTTTTGATCATCCTCCCAACCAGCAGTTTCACCCAATTTTCGACAAGTCTTCGAACCCTCAGAATGGCCATTCCCATCATCCTCAACCGCCTCCTCCTCCTCATCCTCATCATCATCATGATGATGATCATCGTCATCGTCATCGTCATTGTTATCGCCATCATCGCCATCGTCGCCATCATCGTCATCATTAAAGATCATTAGCAATGCATGAATACCCTCTGGTAAACTAACATAGCTATGGAAAATCCATATTTTCCATGGGAAAATCCACTATTTCTATCGCCATTTTTAATAGCAAACTGTTAAATTACCAGAGGGTAACACACAATCCATGGATACTTCAATGATTCTGAACCGCAAATCCCAGGAACATCTCCCAGGTGTCTCTGCCTTAGGTCTTCCGCGTACGGGTCATGGATGCCAACAAAGTGGCCGTCGATGGCAACCTCTGGCTGCCTGGAGAGGAGGTCGAAGGGACCGGAGAAAAACATGGCTATGATCTGAACACTTGGTGATGTAAGGAATGAACATGGGGATACACATTATATATATACACAATATATTTGCTCCCTAATACTAACCCCCCCAAATGGTAAACACAGTGATCTATTTTTATTATTAGGGGGTATTTTGTATTAGGGCGCCCCTAATAACCAAAAACAATCAAATTTGACTAAATCACTTTTGTAAATCTATATAAAATATTGCCACAAAACTGGATTTCGAAGCTTTCCCCTACATAATATTCCAATGAAAACCTTAATTAAAAAAAACATGGTTTCAAGTGTGATTAAATCCCTTATTAAAACGTATATAACATATTGCCAAAAACTGGACTTCGAAGCTTTCCCTCAATATTCCAATGACAACCTTAATAATAAAATCAAAAAATAAAAATTGTGAGATGGGAGCCTAATAGAAAAACCTCCAGGTACCATTCTATTATTAGGGGGTTGAAGCCATTATTTCACCATCCTGTTCTCATTGATTTTCAATTACCACAATTAAGAACGCAAATGTAACCCACCAAAAAAAAAAAACGAAATTGCCAATCCCTTCCTATGTTTATTACAGTAGTTGGGGGAGTTTTAGTAATAGGGAGCAGAGATTATATAACAAAATATATCTAATATACCTAGTAATATATATATGTATATATAAAGATGTATGTACACATACACACATCCACACATCCACACATGCATCCATCCATCCATCCATCCATACATCCACACATCCATACATCCATACATCCATACATCCATACATCCATACATACATTCATACATCCATCCATCCATCCATCCATACATACATACATACATACACACATACATACACACATACACAGACATACACAGACATACACAGACATACACAGACATACACAGACATACACAGACATACACAGACATACACAGACATACACAGACATACACATACACAGACATACACAGACATACACAGACATACACAGACATACACAGACATACACAGACATACAGACATACAGACATACAGACATACATACATACATACAAACATACAAACTTACAAACATACAAACATACAAACATACAAACAAAAAAACATACAAAAAACATACAAAAACATACAAACATACAAACATAAAAACATACATACATACATACATACATACATACATACATACATACATACATACATACATACATACATACATACATACATACATACATACATACATACATACACACACATACATACATACATAGATAGATACATAGATACATAGATACATAGATGGATATATAGATAGGGATAATATAAGATAAGATAAGTTAGGGATAGGTAGATAGGTAGATAGGTAGATAGGGAGATAGGTAGATAGGTAGATAGGTAGATAGGTAGATAGGTAGATAGGTAGATAGGTAGGTAGGTTTTAAGTTGTGGGGATTTTAGCCCAACCCAATGATACATGTTTGGGAAATCTCTGATTATTCAATGTGATGGCCCAAACATGTTTGATTTCACATCATGAGAAATTGGGACATACAACCGACAATTTTGTGGCTTTGCCGGGATCTAGTCGAGCCGGTATGATATTTGGGTTTTGTCTCAAAACAGGATTTTTCAGAGCTCAAATTCCGATGGTTCATTGGCTAGAATTGCAACTCGGGGTGTATGTGTTGAGTTCTTGGACACGCCCAAATGAACCAAGAGAAGGGGTTTAGACCGTGATGCGGTTGTCTCAACATTTTGAACCCTAAAGTCAAACGATGTTAGAAAACTATTCTCCCCATTCAAATTAGCTTAAGTAGGCATTGGATCATTCAGTCCAAATGGATCATTCCCATGTCCTCATTCACTGACAGCCACTACCAAGTATGTTTCCAGTTTCCCATTCCATTTGACATAGGGAATCAGATAACTTTTCATGTGTACAGGATCATGAATATATGTGGGAATGATCACAAAAAACAATTTGCTCTGCTAAATGATGACAAAGACCATATTTTTATCACAGGAAAATTGCAGTATCCAATGATGGTATAATTGACCATGGACCATGCCATTCATCCATTACTACAATGTGGGGCCACCAAATGATAGCTAAGTTGGTGCTTGCAATCAACTCCAAATTCACGAAATGGTTTATGCTACGCAAATTTCACGAACTGCAAACATATTCATGGGGTGATTTTTTCATCCAATTTATAACTGGGGGGCCATCCATACCCCAGAGGATCCATGTATGCCATATATGGTAACATGGATCCCATCAATATACCCCATTCATGTTAGCATATATACCAGCACCATGGATCCTATGGGCTATAATCTATAGGATATAATCTATAGAAAATCACCATTTTTCATGGGAAAACTCACTATAAATGGTGATTTTCCATAGTTATGTTAAATTACCAGAGGCTAACTCACTCTTAGTTTACTATATGATGTTCATATTTTTCAAACATTACCTGCGGCTTCAAGCGCAGGTGCGAACCATTCCGCGGGTAACTCGATGAACTTGATGAACGGGAACCAGAAGGGGAAGCCATGGGGGAAGTCCTGTCCTCTAACATGGATAAAAACTAGGGGTAGCCCCATGACTCAGGAGAACCACTGAGTTCTTGTAGATTTTTAAGAGTGAATATTGGATAATATTGGATAGTTAATTAGGTGTTACACGATCTCTAATCGAAGAAATCGAAGAAATCGAAGAACATATTTTCCAAAATTACTGCAACAGAATACAGGTTGTTGGCATGGTAAAACTTGCAGTGATTACTCCAATTGGCCGCATTGACCTGGGAAAATCATCAGTGTCTGGGACAAAGTGCATGAATTTTTTGGTGAAGACTTACTGATGGCTGGGAAGGGGTAAACAACATCTGTACTTCTACATATATACCCTCTGGTAAACTAACATAGCTATGGAAAATCCATATTTTCCATGGGTAAATCCACTATTTCTATGGCCATTTTCAATAGCAAATTGTTAAATTACCAGAGGGTATATATTATATATAATTTATATATATATATATATATAAAAAGGTATGTAAACCTTTGGTATTTGAATATGATTCGAAAGCACATCCAGGATACTTAAGTTTGCCATCATCATTTGGTACGCTGATTTTCTGCATCATTTTCCATTGAACATGGCCATGTTAATTTGGGGGGAACTATCACAACCTCACAAGCTGACCCAAAAAAATGACGCTTGATCCAGGGAATCATCGGAGTTCCAATTTGGAAATTACTCTTATGTCTACGTATGTATATTATTATATTATATATTTTTATATTATATATTTTATATATATTATACATTATAAATTATATATGATATATTATATATACTATATATATACTATATATATACACTATATATATATACAATATATATATATTATAACCATATATATATACTATATAACCATATATATATATATATGTTTATGATTATACACATAAGTTGCCCAAAATACAACATACTGAATTCCCAATGCCAGCGAGCCTTGGCTTCGGAATTGCTGGCAGGATCCTGTCCTGGTAGAATCCTGTCCTGGTAGAATCCTGTCCTGGTAGGCCCCGCCCCGACTCTAAGGTTCAAGATTTCAAGATCTGGTTCACGCAACCGGTGGGACATCCCCAGCTTGCTGTGATGAGGGTCTAGCCGGAAAATCACCAGATTGTTTTCAGATTTTTTTTCTGCCTTTTTCTCAATCATATTTCTTCATTGTCAGGCTTAGGTTTACCTAGTTTACTTCAGAATAGAGTCCGATCTTCATCCAGGCTGATGTTAGATTCTTAGATGCAGTTGAAAAGTCTCCAGTTGTTATAACATGTTAATAACATTAATGTTATAACAGAAAAGTCTCCAGTTGTGTAAAAAGAGGATCACCCACGAATCTCAATTGGATCAGATGACTTGCTTTCCTGAGTCATAGGGCTACCCCATTGATAAATCATCCATTTATAGATGGGATTTTCCATGAAATAAAGCAACCGGCTAGCTTAAGGATACCCCCATGGATTGGAAAACCCCATATCATCTACATTATCCATTAGATAGTTGATTATCTATGATTATCTAATATACATCATTAGATTATTGATAAATCATCCATTTATAGATGGGATTTTCCATTACAAAGCAACCATAACTTTGGATACCCCATGGAAACCCAAAAACACCAGGTGCCCGCATCCATGATGACTGTGGCCATCCACTTCTCCTTCAACAAGACGCTGCGGGGACCTCGGTGAGCTTCACCGAGGTACTGCAAGGGATCCCCAGTCCTATCACAATAAAGATGAATACTATATCTGTAAGTAGACATTATATAGATATTATATAGTAAGATTTAATAATTACCCTTTGGTAAATTAACATAGACCCTGAAAATGACCAATTTTTAGTGGAAACTAGCCTTCCAACCCCTATTTGGCAGGGTCTATGTTGATTTACTGGAGGGTATACGGTAACGACATTTAAATACCTGATCGGACAAAACCGCGAGGCGGAGGTAGTATAAAATACCTGTTCGTATATTTTAAAATCCGAAAAACATTAAATGTAGTTACCTTTTCTTTTCAGATCTACGGCGACGTCGCCTAGTCATGAATTCATGAACAAACACATATGTATGAAATCTATTAAAACTGCTATGATTACCAAAATCTATTAAAACTTTGATTACTGCATTAAAAATGTTGATGCTAAGCTATTGATTAAATTATTAATCTATAATCATTGCTAGTGTGAAAATCCAATAGATCCTAATTGGAATATTACATCTATATCAATCCAATAGTCTGAAATAGCTTAGCATCTATATATATATTGATAGCAATTTACCAATTTATATCTATATTAATAGATAAATTATCAATCTATATATTGATCCAATTGATTAAAATAGTGTGAACATCTCAAGCAACTCAGCGTAGTCTTCAGGCCGCGAGGCGAAGAGTCATCCCCCTTGCGGGTCATTGAAATCATGGCACCGCAGGGGTGCGGGTCCCAGAAGTTCGGGCACCAGCGTGAGGAGAGGATCATTCACCACAAGAAATGGTGATTTTTATTGGGGTTTAACCATGTTTAACCATGTTTAACCATGTTTAACCAAGAAAAAATGTGTTATAGTGGGCATACAATCAGAACATGATGATCTATATCATGTCATTCAATCGTATTATATAAAGATATAGAATATATGTGATATCGTCTATTTTACGTGTCTTTTCTCAGCCGAGTTGCCCAAGTAAACTCATTGATTTCATCAAGTTAATACTATTGGTCAGGCTACTAATGTATGTTTTTGAATTAAACAAACACCTGATTAATTTTAGATAATCTGGTTGGTGGTTTGGAATATGTTTTATTTTCCATAATATATTTAATATATGGGATAATCCTTCCCATTGACTTTCATATTTTTCAAGATGGTTAAAACCACCAACCAGTAATTTTTGATATGTCAGTACTATAAACCCGAGTGAATTTGGAGTTATAATAATCCAACTTAGCTATCGAACAGGAGCCCCATGTTGTAAATCCATTTTGCTGTATGGGAATATTTACGGATATGACTGCGATAGATTGGATATGATTGATAATTTGATGATCGGCAACTGTGTTGTTTGCATAGGGGAAATTCACCACTCAAATATGGGTTTCAACTGGAAAAAAAACGGAAATACACTTGATACGACGTAGACGATGGTTGCTTATTGCAGTGAGCTGCCTCCAGTTTTTCCCCCATGGTTTGATACGGATTGTTTTCACTAACCTAAAATAGTCATAGCGTTTTTGAGCAGCCAGTGTAATGGCATTGCTTAAAGAGGGGTGTTTTTTTCATCGCTCATTTTTTCGTCTGGGCCGGGTTAGACTCCAAAAAGGTCTTAACATGGAAGCTGAGCAAGCAACAGAAGCAGGCACCAAAGTTGTCAAAGGAGACAGAGGTCTGGCCAGTCTGTCGGTAACAACAGTGGAGAAAAAAAAAACACGGATACCCTCTGGTAAACTAACATAACTATGGAAAATCACCATGTTTTAAATGGGTAAATCAATAAATCAATTTTTTCTCAGGCCATTTTCAATAGCAAACTGTTAGTTTACCAGGCCGGGTATCCTTCGAGGAGGCAGAATTGTGGAACGCCTCCGGCGTAGGGCCAAGGTTTGCGTCCCCATCAAGGCTCCAAGCCTAGTCCCAGGATGCCCAAAGCGGCTGGCAAGTTAGGTCCTGGTGGTGTAGCAGCGACTCGCAATCTGAAAAGGAGGAACCTAGAAACGATGTGAAAAGAGCCTAGTATGACTACATAGTTTTCCAACTACTTGACAAGCCAACAGCAATAGTTACAATAGTTCCTGTCATTTCCCCAGACTTACACTTTTGGAATCATTAGATGGAACATGAATGAACATGATAATGTTGTTAAAACAATAATAAACCATCCCCCAAATCACAATTTTTATAGGTGCTACGTTTACCATTCCCAGTCATGGGTGGTAAACATGGCATTGTTTTAACCACATTATAGTTTTTTGCAACATCTACCCTCCGGTAAATAAACATAGACCCTGAAAATCACCATTTTTTAATGGAAACTAGTCTTCCAACCCCTATCTGCCAGGGTCTATGTTAATTTACCAGAGGGTATGTTTTAACCACATGATGTTTAACCACATTTATGCAACATGGTTTTGCCATGTTGCGCAACATGGCATTTATGCGTCCATTTTTTCAAAAATCCATTGGGGACTGAACTAAAAAAAACCGATTGATTCAACGTTTCAAACATCCATTAACCATGAATGCCACTACCCTGTAAAGTATGTAAACTATAGATGTGGAGTTTACCGTTTTACCCAAGATTTCTGAGATTTTCCCGAAGACCATTGGGTTTTTCCACATCTCCAGGATTGAGCTGAAGGTGCGGCGTCCCAAAGACGTGCAACGCTTGAAGCGCGACGATGCTGTTGTGGCTTGGCAATTTCGAACAATTCGAAGGGCGCCTGGGGTAGGATTTCATCGTGATTTCATAGTGGTTTGATGGGATTTTATGGGAATTCATGGGACTTTATGGTGATTTAGTAAGGATCTAACCAACAAAAATGATCAAACAACAGGAATGCTAAAGGGAGTTTCCCTCTCGGTATTTAACATACCTCTGGAAGCCATGGCCCATAGAAATAGATCATAAGATTATTATTTATCTATTATATTTATTGTGATTTTTCATAGGGTAAATGTCCCGTTCTGGGGACTTAGAACATCACTTGAAAGAATATCTGTTGAAGATTATTATCCCCAATAGTTGGGTGATGTGCAATTACTTGTAGGACATTTACCAACCTCTGTTTCTGCATTTCAGACGGTGGTTACTACCCTCCTGTAAATAAACATGGAGAAACCCTGCCATTGATTGTGATTGGGGGTTAGAAGATAAGCTTCCACTCAAAACAAACTATTTTCAGGCTTTATTAGTTGATTTTGGGTTTAGGCTAGTTATTGCATGATGTTACATAGTAAAACATACATGTATATTAGTATATCATTATATCATCTTATAGAAACAAATGTGGGGGGGACGTGCACCATTGTGCACCTAGTCTTGACCCATAAGATTTTGTGGTCTGATATGGTTTTGACTTTCACTCCTCCCAGATGTCTTATCGGAACTAGCGGCTAGGATAGGGGACGATTTTCAGTGTTCATCATGAAGATCTTTGCTAAGTGGCTCATAAAGTGCAAAGAAATGGTCAAAACAAATGTTCCAACGGTTGGTGGTTTGGAACATGAATTTTATTTTCTATTGGGAATGTCATCATCCCAACTGGTCCGAAGTCCATCATTTTTCAGAGGGGTAGGTATACCACCAACCAGGTTCAATATCCCATCATTAACCATACAATAAGCCTATATTAACCATTATTAACAGTATATTAACCATCATTTTTCAGTATATTAACAGTATATTAACCCCTTTCACCAGTACAGCACGGATTTGGTTTCCATGGATACTCCTTGCTGGGTGATGATCTCGGATTGAGGGCCTTGGGCCCTCCTTGCCATTGTGCCATACTTGGGAGATCGTGGTTCGTGGGTAAGAAGCATATTAAATTGTTAACCAATAGATTGTATATGATAGATTATATATGATTATATGGTTTACTATAGATTATGTAAATTATGTATCTTGGAATTACTTTATCTATAGGTGATAATACATATTTGTCTATATATCTTAGGTCTAATGAAATATCTATCTGGGTTCAGAGTCACTGACCTGGGAATTGAATCCCCAGCATCCCCAGCAAGGCCGTAGCCCACCTTAAATGGATGATAGGTGGATTCAGCCAGTTTATCCCACTGAAATCACTGGTGAACTCTAACCTACTGTCCTAGTTCGCCACCAAGTAGTTATCATCCATTTCAGTTTGCATGGCTTTTTCCATGGGATTTTCCTCAGTTTTCAGTGGTTTTTCATGGATTTTCCTCAGTTTTCACTGGTTTTCCATTGGATGTTCCTCAGTTTTCATGGGGGTTTTTCATGGTTTTTCCATGGGTTGTTGCCATGGTTTTACAAAAACCATCCAGCAGCCACAGCGGGGTCCCCCGATCGCTAGGCCGTGACTGAATGGAATTGGACGGATATCTTGCCACGACAGCTGTGGCCCATGCCTGAGACGGGAGGACAATGATAAATGTAGATTCACTTAGTATTGATTAATATTAACTATAGGTTAACTGTATATATATAATTATATAATATCTAATAATCATAACAATAATAGTAATAATAATAATAATATATGTATATATATATATTCATATAATAATTAAATATATATATATATATATATATAATAATAATAATAATAACAATAATAATAATAATAATATATTTACAGTATATCCATATAGACACATACTCAAACTCGTCGCCATGGCATGTTTTAAAATGCTTGAGCAGAGTTGAGTTTTGCTTGCACATAAATGTCAGATAATGTAAGCACATGAAACAGCCGAAGAGTTACCCAATCAAAGTAAAGTGTCCGTAGCTGTCGCAGTGCCCAAGAACAATCCAGTTTTTCGCGGCTCGAACTACGCGGAAGCTCGCGGAAGCTTAGCTGCAACATGCCACGCCGGACTCCGGAGGATTCCAAGGACTACGACAAGAAACGCATGGCTGCGAAATAGTCTGGTTTCACGAAGATTTGGAGAGGCACAACGTCAGCCAGGTCAGCCAGGTCAGATAGGGCACTGCCCCAGGTCCAGGTCTATCGCATGGTCGATTTGTATGGCATAGCGTTGCCATGGGGTGGCCCAAGCCCATTAACTCTATAATATATATATATATATAATCTATGTCATTCACATATACAATGAATTTATCACTGGATATCAGTGACACAATGTTACATGATGCCAACCAAACCGGGAGACATGACACATTTCCACCATTTTTTTCAACAATCAGACTTGGAGGATCAGGGACTTACGTTCACCAGTAGGGTCAGAACTGGTCACCAGTTCCAAGAACCAATTCAGGGTGATCCTGCAAGATTCCGGTCAAAAATGGCTTCTGGTTTTGTGTATCGGAATCGAATTGGGGATGGGTCAGTTAGAGTTCCCTTTGAAATTGCCATTCGTGGCGTTGAAAAACACGAATCTTGGTCCCAGCTGTTTTAGGGCCCAGGGTACGTACCTTAAAACGTACCGTTGGGTTTTGACCCATGACCAATTTATTGCATGGAAAGCCAATCCAGAACGATTTACCATTTGGTTATGACTCACAGTTCGCCATGGAAAATCCCCAACCATAAATGGAGGTTTTCATGCTGGGAAAATCATCGAACTTTCGATTGGGGCCATCTGGCTACCATGGCGAAGTGTTAGTCATAACCAGGCCGGGTATTCCATTAACTATCTATTGAACATATCCTATTTCTAGTTGATTTACCCATTAAAAGCATGGTGATTTTCCATAGCTTTAACTGTGAATGTCATAACCACCCTCAGGGATGATCAAACAAAATTGGATTGGAGATGGGTCAAAACCGACCACCAATCCCATTTCAACTTGGTACCCTCTGGTAAACTAACATAGCTATTGAAAATGGCCATTTATAGTGGATTTTCCCATTAAAAATGGTGATTTTCCATAGTTATGTTAGTTTACCAGAGGGTAGTTTCAAAACTGTGATTGTGTCCCATATTTCAACTTGGTAGGCTATCAAACTTTGTAGACGAAGCTATGAAATGATTATTATCATCACATATCATCACTATTATCATGACTATTCTCATGGGGCTTTATTCACATCCATCAAGCAGCGTTACCTGGGCTACCTGGGCTACCATGGCGAAACCGGAAAACGAAATCACCAACTGGTGGGATGAAGGATATGAAGGTCCAATATCAGGAGTTTAGCCTCTGGTTATTTAACATAGCCATGGTATAGATGGCCCATAGAAATAGATGATTTTCCCAGCTAGAAACCTCCATTTATAAGAGATTTTCCATGGATTTTAATGGGATACCCTCTGGTAAACGTTCACGTAACGAACTGGAAAGATCCACCATGCTTTTTTTATGGGTAAATCCACTATGTCTATCACCATTTTCAATAGCTAGGTTTGTTTACCAGAGGGTAGTTTGTGTTTTTTTTTTTCCCAACCCATCTAACTACGGATATTTCCAATCTGGGATAATATATTTCCAATTGGGGAATTTCTGGGTGAATATCATTGTAATATGGGATAAATGATAATATCGGGACAAGAATGGATAATTAATTATTGGGATAAGTATAATAAACCATACAAATACCATATAATCTCGAATTCGCCCAGTTCTAAAGCACCTATCCTTCGAGGGCCGCACGTTGTACGTTTTGTTGACGTTGCTATCCATATCTCGTTGTTGGGCAGATCCCAGTGTTGCATGTTTTTCTCTCAAATGGATTTGTCTAAGAATGGAGTACCCAGGAAAGTTCATTGGTTGATTGATCATCACTTTCAATGTTTTTCTGAATTAAAATTGTCACATTGAGTATCCTCTATAGTTCGATGGGTTTATAAAGAAATGTACAACTGCGCCCCCCCATCGAAGCATGTATATAGTTAATATTCATATTCTTGCAATGTGGAACCCCCAAGTTGTAAGTTGGTTTGTAAACCCCATTAAGTATCATAACCAATAGTTATTGGAGTGATAAACCAACTTAGCTATCTAGGGGGCCCCACATTGTACGATACTTGTGATTATTGTGATTATCATTATCATTATTCTTCTCATTATTTGTCTCATTGTTTTTGTTCCTATTGTATCATGTACTATTTACTATTACCCATAGGATCCATGTATGGTATATATGCTAACATTTGGGGTATATTGATGGTAAATGTTACCATATATGGCATACATGGATCCTATGGGTTATTACTCGCAAGCTTCCTGTCATTTCTTGGGTCGCTCACCGCTGTCAAGAAACGCTGGTTTTCCCCTCCTTTCCTCTGCGCGAGGTTCGGCTTGGACATGAGCAAAAACGTCACTGGCACCTTTCACTACGCCTTTCCCGCCTTGACGCCCTCGTGCCTTGGGCCGGATTGAGATTTACTGGGATTTACCAAAGAATGGGACTGGGACTCCAGTTGGAAGATGTTGGAAAATGTTGGGAAACATGAGAACTCAGAGACTTGATGGAGTTGTGATTTAGTATTAAAATGGGAGTTTCTTCCGGACTTACCAACAGAAACGAGATTGAAACGGGAAGTATCAGGGGAAAAACACATTAATAGCATACTTATAGCATAATATTCCTTATAGTATTAAACTTGCAATTTGGGGGTATAGCCTATTCTTGGACTTATGCAAATCGGAATTAACTAAGAGGGTTTCAGGGGGTATACAAGCAACAAAGATCAGGACATGTTATCAACAAACATGACCGTTTCATAAACAAGATGGAATTACTATCAAACCTTCAGAGTTGTTCCAACTTACTATTGTTATAGGTAAATAATAGCCACAAGGGGGAAGACATTTGTGATTTGGTGTTTTTACATGTTTTTACTTGCCCAGTTGACCTTCATGTATGACATTGGAGAGGTGGAACCAACAAAACAAAGCATACAGCAACTAATCTTGCGGGTTTCATTGACAGAATGAGTTTAATTTAGCAGAAGTTGGGGTCTATGACCAACAAATGATGCCAGGATGCCTAATGATGCCAGGATGCCTTTTTGGTAACCAAACATTGCATGATGCAACATGTACCATTTATGGGCGCTTTACGGGATGTAGAATCTTATGAAGAATGTGGAGTTCTCATTGCTAGGTTCGGGTCCCACATTGGAAACTGGCTGGGCTCACTCTTTAAGATCAAGATGTTGTGCCGGTCTTGACCCAATTCAGGGCGGATTCCCCCTTGACCCTTGGTCAAATGGCTAGGAATCTTTGGGTAACTATTTAACATGGTGAGTTCTATAGTTGTTTTACCTGATTTACCAGATTCGACTCTTGAAAAATGCTATTTTTTCCAGTTCGCTATCTTAGTTTACCAGAGGGTATCTCCACATAAGCAGTTCCAACAACCATGAAGTCCATGAAGTGTGAATCCCACCATATCCCAGCCACCCTTTTAAAATATGTGTTAGCATTGTTGCCATTATTTATATATATATATATACTGAATTCCTGTTAAATACTAGTATATTATATATATATACACTATATGAACTATTATTAAATACTACTATAAATACTATTATATACATATTAACTACTATAATATTAGATACTACTATATTAAATACTACGGATATTAAACATTATATTAAACAGCATATTATATTAGATTAGATACTAAATGATATTTCAATATTACTTCTTTCCTGTCCGTGGCGTCCTTTTCCGTCGAAACGAAACTCCAGGGATCCACCGGGGATGCCATACGACAACCTTTGGCAGGCGTCGCGTCCGTCGCGTCGTTGTGTTTCACAGGATGTGGGCCCTTAGAAGGTGGTGGTTTCCCAGTGATGTAAACGTTGGTTTGTAAAGGTTATACCCTCTGGTTATGTCAACAGTTTGCGAACTGGAAAAGGACCCATAGAAATAGTTGATTTACCCATTAGCATGGTGTTTTTCCATATTTATGTAAACGTTTACCAGAGGGTAGTGAAATTGGAGTCTATAACTTATAACTATGGTAGTAGATATATAACTCAGTAGTAAGTATAGATATATCTGCCATAGACCAGAGTGAAATTGGAGTTATAAAGCACCAACTTCGCTATTTAGCTCAATGGGGCACCACCTGGGAGACGACTGCGGAATGGAATCAGTTCCGAACGGTTTTTCTTTAAAGGGGACTAGGAAGGAGTTTAGCTTGACTTATTTCTGAGAGATTCTGAGAGTGGGCTCGAATCTCAACTCAGAATCATCATGCTGTTGGATCTTGGGATGACTACCTAGAGTGACCAACTCTGACTTTCCGGCTGCCATGTAAGAATATAGCGAACACAGAAATGCTGAAGCAGCCTGGTCACTGTCTTGAATGATGATACCGGTTTTAGCAAGTGACTAGTAACCAATAGTAACCATGAATTATCATATTGGAGAGCCCGGATTCCCTCAGTGCCATCAATAAATGAATCATAGCCATCTCTACACAATCACCAGCCCTGCTGGGTCCCAACAGACCTGACAATTTGATGCTAGTCGTCTACTGAACAAGCCGCGATGATGCAATCCAACCTGGGAATAGAATATTGTACATATATACATATTGTATAGATATACATATTCATATATGCACATATATGCACATATTGTACTAGACCTTTACATGTTCATACATATATAATTCTTATATACCTGGTTGGTGGTTTGGAACATGGCTTTTATGACTTTCCATTCAGTTGGCAATGTCATCATCCCAACTGGTCCGAAGCCCATCATTTTTCAGAGGGGTAGGTCAACCACCAACCAGGTTATTAATCATCATTAACCATATAATAACCATATATTAACCATTATTAACAGTATATTAACATATATTAACCATATTTTTCAGAGAGGTTGAAACCACCAGACAGAGATGATCGAGCTATTGAATATGGTGCCCAACCAGACAACTAGACGAGCGCATCTCGGTCATCTCGTTGGGTTGACCTCGGGTCACGAAGAAAACCCAGATGCGAACCATGGTGCTGGAAGAAAAAACCGTGGAAAGCCCAAAAAATGGCCCAGTCATGTAGGTAAATAGATCATACGTAGAGCATATGGGCTAACTACTGTGGCATTATACTACTGATAACTAGTAATATCTTGTAGATCCGAAGGATTTTTTAGCAGTATGAATACAGTGTGTCAGTATCATACCAGATATATAGCTTGGAATAGTACTACAGTATTGTGTGCCTCATACCAGAAGAGCGATATGTTCTATCAATCTCATATGCTTCATGTATGGAATATTTATCAACGCTTAGCCCCAACATGACCTAGTCATGTTGGTACAAGGTGAGGCACCCAAGTTATGTTGGTTTATAGACCCTTATTCTAGCCTCGTTGGTGGTTTGGAACATGGCTTTTATGACTTTCCATTCACTTGGGAATGTCATCATCCCAACTGGTCCGAACTCCATCATTTTTCAGAGGGGTAGGTCAACCACCAACCAGTAACTCTATTGATTTCATGTCCATGGAGCCCGGAGGATGCCCCCAGTTATAAGTATAGTTACAAGTCGTGGGGCCCCCAAACGACGAAATCGCTAAGTTGGTGCGTTTATAACTCCAATCACTATGGTTTCTTGTACTTATAACTATAGTATAACTATAGTATTCATGGGGCTTATAAACCAACTTATTACTGGGGCGCCCCACATTGTATGAATGCTCCAAGCACGAGTTAACGCTGGCCACGTTCAAAAATCGCGGCCGTTCTCCAGGTGAAGTTGTGCACTGATTCGCCTATGTGCTCGTTGCTGGGCGATCCGTTGGGTGATGCTGCTGAAATATCGGTGTTTTTTTATACAATCTGGTTATTTAACATAGCCATGGTATAGATGGCCCATAGAAATAGATGATTTTACCAGCTAGAAACCTCCATTTATAAGGGATTTTCCATGGATTTTAATGGGATACCCTCTGGTAAACTAACATAGCTATGGAAATCACCATCTTTAGGTTCGGTAAATCAACAATTAAATCAACTATTTCTATGTGCCATTTTCAATAGCAAATTGTGAAAAATTACCAGAAGGGAATAAGGTATTCATAGAGATTCATGGCATGATATTCCATGGAATATCCCCTTGGAGATCATGGGAATTACGCCGGGAAATCATGGGAAAAAAAATCATGGGGATATTGAACATCACCATACACATGCCCTCCGGTAAATTAACATAGACCCTGGCAGATAGGGGTTGGAAGAGTGGTTTCCACTAAAAAATGCTTATTTTCAGGGTCTATGTTAATTTACCAGAGGGTAATAGGTAAATCACAAATGGGCCGTTTTTCATTGCTGTGAACAAAATAGCCAGAGGATAACTACGTATAGTTAGGTAATTAGAGTTAGATGTGGTTATAACTTATACCCCAACTGAGCTAAACGATAAAATGGGCTTGTCTGAAAATGTGGGGATATTTCAATGACTATTCTTAACACGGAAAATTATTAAAGATTAAGATGGGTTTTTGTCCCCTCATAAGTTGGGTTTTTGAACGGTCTACAAGGGGCCCCAGAGTTGGCGAAGTTGGTTTGAAACTAGTTTGACTAGGCTTTCTGGTCGATATATTGTGCAGAGCAGCGCCTTGCCAGGTTGGAAAAAAGCACTTATGAGTGAGTTTGTAATTTACTTTCGATTCATAGGATGGAGCACCAAGTTGGGTAAGTGTATGTTTAATTATGTATACCTACGCGTTGATGATTCTTAGCTTCAATGTATCTAAATGCCTTTATAAATACCATATTTATCCATATTTGGCAATAGAAATTCAGTGCTTGCACAATATTATTCCTGGCATCATCTCAAATATACATATACATATACATATACATACATATACATATACATATACATATACATATACAAATACGTACGTTCGTACATACATCCATCCATTCATGCATACATGCATACATCCATGCATCCATGCATCCATCCGTCCGTCCATCCATGCATGCATACATACATCCATGCATACATCCATACATACATACATAGCAAGATTTAAGCATAAATTAATCATAGAAATACATACAATGGTTGCTGGGATGCAAATCCTAGTGCAATCAGATCTGTTGGGATGGTCAAGTTTCATATTCTGTTGAGTCAAATCCCGTTTTTTTGCCTGGTTTAACCACCCTTGTTTTGTTTTTTTTTAACATTTGTTCATCCAATATTTTCCTGGTTGAATCCTACTACAAATTTACCGTTCACCCCATATTTTCACGTTGGATCATGTTGAATCCCATCGAACATTTTGAGCCCTGAGGACCAACTTGTTGTCCATTCCCATCCCTGGTTTCTTCTTCGGGGAGGCCTGGCTTCCACGCGAAGCGATGGCTGAAGGGGATGTGGGTGAATGTCAACAGCTGTGGCATTCGGATGCGAAACAGCGAGCGAAACAGCGAGCGAAACAGCGAGCTGGAATATGTTGGAAGATCACAATTTACCCTCTGGTAAACGTTTACATAACTATGGAAAATCACCATTTTCAATGGGTAAATCCACTAGAATTCCCATTTTCCAAAGTTATGTTAAATTACCAGAGGGTATCATTTAGCTAAATCATAGAACTATTCATGGGGATTGAAAACATGGCCTTTTTGGTATGTTTACTGCAGGGTACATGGATGAAATCCATGAGTCAACTTGCCCCATGTTGGTCCTTCTTGGGCTCCAAGTGGTCTCTTTATATCGGCAAGTGTGCCAAGAGAAATCGATCTTTGGAGCTTGTTGTCCGATCTTTTGCAGCGGTGAAAGTTGCGAGGAAGTTTGCTGCGGTGCAACCCCCAATGACCAGCTAGGTGTGAACAGAAGGGCACCAGGCTTATTTTGACCCAGCTACTTGCCTACTTTACCAGACCAGAACTCATCCAAGCAATATTAATCTATTAGTTGTTCGCAGATGAGTTGAATGGATATGAACGCAACCCCCAAATATGGAATCAAATGGATAGAAAAGTAAAATCTCACTAAAATCCTCGAGCATTTAACTTTATCTATCTTTTCAGGAGCTACCTTCTGGTAAACCAACATAGCTGCTAATAGCTATTGCTAAATTGATTTACCTATTAGACATTGTGATTTTCTATAGCTAATGTTACTAATGTGGTTAAATCAATAGCAACCCATCCAGGAAATCACCATAAATGGGTGGTATAAATGTATAAACCATCAAACTATGGGTGGCTTATTATTGCTGTACTAACATGATGTTAGTTTTGGGGGTTTCCCATGGTTTCCCATATTTCAATGGACCAGCGGCATCAGGAACCTGCGGAAGAACTCTCCGAAGAAGCGCAGGCCATGTTGACAGGCCCGCAGCAAGATTTCCCGGATTTTTTGCAGCGAAAATGAGGGGGTAAATTCTTCAGGACCTGAAGTCGTTGATATTTACAAGTATTCGGATGGTCATTCAACTGGATGGGTAGAAACTAGTCCTGCTATGTCTTTTGGTATGGGATTATCTACGTTCACCAGCTAAGAATTTCTCATTTTTTGGCAGGCTATCTGGCTGATTGGCCATGAAAAGAAGCAGACATGATGGATCATTGGTGTACCCCCAAATCATCCATTCGACCATTTTTGTTGCTGGCGATATCCAATTGGTACCCTCAGGTGTCATCAAAGGTGGCTATTTTTTGATCAATACTGGTACGGGTGTCATCAAAGGTGGCTAATATTTGATGAACATGGGGATGTTCCGGCCCACGTTTGATGACACATCTCAGGGTAAGAAACAGGTCATGACTTCCGGGATATATATTTATATAACAAAAGAATGGCCCAACATGTCATAACCTGCAGCCATATAAGCAACATCGTGTTGTTTTTACAGTAAGTTCGAATACTTCAAATCCGAGCCAAATCTTGAGGGAAAGACAGCATTAAGCAGCAAGGGGTTTGCATATTACTCATATGGGGGGTTCCATAAATGGGGGTATCCCCAAATGGATAGTTTATTTCATTGAAAATACCACTCTAAAATGGATGATAACTAGGGGTACCCCTATTTCAGGAAATCCATATGCTCTATGTCTAGAACGTATCTGGTTGGTGGTTTGGAACATGGCTTTTATTGTTCCATTCAGTTGGGAATATCATCATCCCAACTGGTCCGAACTCCATCATTTTTCAGAGGGGTGGCTCAAGCACCAACCAGAAACCATAGTGAAATTGGAGTTTATAACTTATAACTTATAACCATGGTAGTATATATATATAAATAACTCAGTAGTAGTAAGTATGGATATATCTACCATAAACCAACTGGGTCATTTTTTGTGGCTACAGATGACTGAATATACCAGCCTCATGGAGCCGTTGGGATGACTTGAAATCTCTCTAAAGAACTTGTCGAGGCGGCTGGGCCCATCGTGGGGAGCCCGAGGTGGATCTTTATTCAACTATCTCAAGTTATCTTGCTTAATGGGATATGAATGATGCTTAATATAATAGTATAGTAATATCAATATCTATCAATAGTGATGATCAATCTGATTTTCATACAACTATGATGTTTACAGTATAGATATATTACTCTACTATTATAATTTAATACTATTAATAATAGATATTATGTTGATGATTAATTTCTTGACAAACATATAGATGGCACATGGATCACGGAGAAAGGTGAAGAAAAACACCGCTTTTGGAAACTCTAAAACGCTCTTGGGGGGGGGTTAGAGTAAATCAAGTTGGATAAGAATCCAGTCCAATCATAGAAACTCAAAAAAACTAAAATTCTCATTCTATCTCATTCGAAAATTGTGTTTCTCGGAGTGTTTTCTCGATGTTGAACCGTGAGGATTTCGCACAAGGTGTGTCATCTTTGTTGATGTTCACCCATCTAACTACAGTTACTTCATCATAAACCCAACAGTTAACATATGTTAACATCAAATACATGAACCAAGCGTAACTAATCTAGTCAATCTTAGTTATTTCAATGAACTTACAATGTGGGGCCCCCAAACGATAGCTGTTTGTTGGTTAACAAAAGCCCCATGAATACTAGTTCGTTATTTGCGTACAATAAACCATAGTTATTGGAGTTATAAACGCACCAACTTAGCTATCAAACGGGGGGCCCACATTGTATGCTTTTGGACCAGGGCAGCATCTTGCCATCTGAGGATCGGCATTGCCATCGCTGGTGCTTCTTGCGGGGCGCACAGCGGTGTATTTTTAATGATTTTCTTCAGACCTAGAAAATGAAAGTTTCGATCTAGAAAGACCCCAGACCTAGAAAATGAAAGTTTCGATCTAGAAAGACCCCAGACCTAGAAAATGAAAGTTTCGATCTAGAAAGATGTGATTTAAGATGGTGTTTGTTGTTTTAAGGCTTAAACGAACAAACATTGGGACTGGAATCATTGGCGAATGATCTGATCATTCCAACCTGGGATCTGGCAACGTTATCAACGAAAACGAAAAGGGTCACCCATTGTTTCGATGGTGACGCCCAAGAGACATAAAAGATCTCCTGGACTAGATCGAATATGCAAATATCAACCAAAGCTCGCTTAATTTTAGGGTTGCTCCAATGCATTTTGTGTAAATGTTAGCCATAAGAGGGTAAATGAGTCATTTTGCCACCCCGTACCTGGGACGTTGACTTCAGGATGATAAAGAAATGCAAGGTGGGCCCACTTAAAAGTTGGTTTAGAAAAGCCCATTAAGCATTAAGCACAGCTGTAAAGCCGCTTAGCTATCAAGGCCAACCTTGGTAGGTCACGGTCACACTTGAGCCAGATTGATAATCCATGTTTAACGGGGTAAGGCTCCCGTTCAACAAAAAACTGTTAAGATTAACACTCGATTGCAATTTCGAGAACCGTGTCCACTTTTTAACCACCAATTTCATGGCACATTAGTTATACACCAATTCGGGCTATTTAGATCCCATCAAATCACCATGGAAATCCCAGTAAATCCATCTGTCCATGATGTTTATGATGTTGATCACTCGGCGATTGAAATCCGGAAAAATCACCATTTTGCCGACCAAAAATTCCACACAAAAAGCCATGGAGCGTCCCGGGACGGCCGGGACGGCTCTGCTGGTGGCGAGCCTTGCACTTGGCGTGGCCGCGGCGGCCTCATGGCGACGCGCCAAGGGACCCAAGGTCCAAATCGCCAAGAGTGGCCGGGCGAAAGACGTGGGAAATCGCTGCGATGGTTGATAGTATATGTTATAGTATGTTATAGTGTTTATAGACTAATTATAGATTTCATATGATTTCATGATTATGCTACAATTAATATCAATTAATCACTATGATTGGTAATATATGATTATCTAATCACTATGATTGGTAATATCACTATAATTGATAGTATCTATGACTATGATAATATGATTGGTAATATGTTCATAGATATATGATTATCATAGTTGCTACTCCCTGGTGAAAACATCGCGATGGCCCAGAGGCCCAGAGAGACGATCAGTATGACGCTAAAGCAGTTTTCAAAAACGCTAGGGGATCCTCGTTGATTGCTTGTGAACTAGGGGATTGTACTACCTGGCTTATTTGGTGAATTAACCCATCTTTGGGTTGGTTGTTAGGTGGTGAATTAACCAATTTTTGGTGAATTAACCCATCTTTGGATTGGGTGTTAGGGGGATACCGATACCTATCAACCAGTATAATGGTCAAACGATTTAAACAACATGATGATTGGATCATCCGCCTTTTTTTTGATGAGGATATATTTTTTTGATCGGTGGGAAAATGATTTGATGATTGGAGAATCATGCATTTTTTGATGAGGAAAATATGGGAACAGAGCATTTTTCTTCCATCGTTGATGCAAAAATCAGCTAATTGTTGGATAGTTGATGGGATAGTTAAGATTGAAATCGTGATTTCCAGCACGGAAAATGTTGGATTTTTGATCATACCAGACCTTAAATAAGGATATCGATCATGAACCGGATGAACTCTGATTGCGAAATAGCATTCGATTTGTTTCATGAGAACATATTTGGAAAGATCATGAAAGATCATGGTTTATCATTTATGATTGTCGGAGAATTCGGACAATTTCCGTCGTTGAAAGGATTTTGTCCACATGCAAGAAGTAAGACAAAGACGCTGCAAGTGCATGGAGACAGCAGCGCAGGTTGCTTAGGTGCCAATGTCAAACACATATGTTTTTCTCTGATCGCAGATAAGCCACTACCAAGGGACATTGATTTGAAAGTATTTACGTATCAGAAGATGTCCATAGATGTGAGGACGGATCAACACCTACAATAAATATCCACACCTACCAGATACTACCAGCTATTTTGATGTGAGCACCCCAGTTCGAGGGTGTTGATCCATGACGTGTCTCAAATTCCATTAAAGGTAATGTCTGGTAAACTATCGTAACTAAGGACAATTACAATTTTTAATCGGTAAATCCACTATAAATGGCCATTTTCAATAGCCATGTTAGTTTACCAGAGGGTAATCTAGCATAACTTGGTCATACCAGATATCCAAACATATTCCCCAATAGATTGGATGAACTTTTGTGACATTCCTATATTTTGTCAGGGGTTTCTCTCAACATCTCTCAACCACCAACCAGAGGTCTAAGATAATCCATAATCTCCACATATGCCATATAATTGTGGATTAAATCCGTTCAATCCATGTCAATCCCCAGATTTCTTGATCAAAAAATCCCAGTTTTTTCCATCGAGAAATCCATGACATCCAATTAAGATGTTTCAAAAAAAAAGTATAGACCTTGGCTGCCAAAAAAGGCATCTATGTGGATGGTCTCGGTGAAGTTGCGGTGAAGCAGCAGAAGAGTGGAGGCGCGCCATTGGGCGGATCTAGGTCAATGAACTGGATGGCTAGAAACTAATCCTGCTATGTCTTTCGGTATGGGAATGTATGGGAATATCTACGTTCACCAGCGAATTTCTCATTTTTGGCAGGGTATCTGGCTGATTGGCTCTAAATACGTCTGGGATCCTCTGGGAAGCCAAGATCTGTTCAAGAGTCCATGTTGGATTCAAGGGTTTCAAAATGAGCGGAGTTTTTGGTTAGTGTTGTAATTGGATGTGATATTGCTATGATGTTGAGATCTCATCGACTCCAGCTGGCAGTTGCCATTTACTATCCCATAGGATCCATGTATGCTATATATGGTAACATTTACCATCAATATACCCCCAATGTTAGCATATATACCAGCACCATGGATCCTATGGGTATAGGGGATATATGGGGATATCAGAGTAACGGTAAATCTCCTGTACCACTGCAAGCAAGGTTGCAGAGCTATTGGTTCTGCCGATGCAGCGCCTTACCAATCTCTGACTGTTGAACCGCAACAGCTTGGAACAGAAAAATCTCCGAGCCCACGCCAGGAAAGATTCATGTGACCTTGGACTGGAAGTCTTTGCTCGGCATTCCTTTTGAGCTACGTGGCTTCGATGGGTCATATTCAGCAGAAGGGACCACAGATTGGAATGTATATGTTTAGTATATTGGCCATCTAATTAGCAATCTAATTAGCAATCTAATTCTTGGGGTCTCCATTCATTAAAACATATATATATATATAGATATATAATTATTAATAGTATAGTCTCATGTATTAATATCTATTATATTATATCCTCATATTAATTGTGTTTTACTTTGCCAATGGGATCATTAGCGACGACATTTTCACAGTTTCAAGGCCTGGGCGCGCAACCGGTGACCACTTTCTCGATGTTTCACAAGGGGAATCATCCCCAAATGGATAGATGATAGGTTAGTGATTATAGATGATTATAGAGAAATAGGTTGACTTTCCCAGAGAATCTCAAAAATTAACCCTATGTTGGATCACGAATTCTCTTATCCCATATGCATATTCCATGGTGCTGGAATATGCACACCTACATGGAAACCCCAAACATTGCCCAGTTATGTAGGTGTGCATATTCCAGCAGCATGGTTCGCATCTGGGTATACCAAACTGTCCCCTCTGGATCAGCAATCAGGTTACCTTTCTGTTCGGCCGTGGTCACTGACGGCGGCACCATCTATGTTTCCGGCAGCATTGGAGCACAGCGTGGGGCTGATGGGAAGCCTATGATTGTGCCAGGCACGGCGATGGTTTTATTTTTGGGGGAAACTGGGGGATGAAGGCAGAAATTGGATGCTTAGAAAACCGCATCTCTTTGAACATGTTCATGTTAATTGGCCTGGTTATGTCACAAAATAGCTATTGAAAATGGCCAGCCATGGCCTGCCATGGCCATAGAAATAGTTGACTTACCCATTAATAGCATGGTGATGTTCCATACAATGTGAGGCCCCCTAGATAGCTAAGTTGGTTTATAACTCCAATAACTATGGTTTATGATACTGGATGTCGTGGATGTTTCAACTGGGTCTCATTAATGAAGTCAGCTTGGAGGATCATCCCACAGATCCGTGGATCCGTGGTTAATCAATCTCAGCCTTGCTGGTATGTCCCCATTCAGTGAACTAACATGTGGACTAACTATGACTAACTAACATTGCTATGATTCCACATTCTTAATTCATATATGGGTATGGATCAATACCTATTAATACCATTTTTAGGGGGATGAACATCCATAAATCCCAGCTATTTTGATGTGAACTACAGGGGTACAAGGTTTTGACACACTGCCATATATTAATTTATCACAGATTGTTAATGGGTGAACTAACCTTAGCTAGTAACCAGGCGCCCAGTTCGTCACGAATCGGAATCGTGATGATCCTCCAAGAGGCATCGGTGCTTCATCAACTGGATCATTTTCAGCGGAATAAAACTTGATCATCTATATATACTATAGTAATCTTAGTATATATATATACACTATATATACTATATATACTATATATTATATATATACACTATATATACTATATATACGATATATACTATATATACTATATATACTATATATACTATATATATATACTTAGATTACTATAGTATATATATAAATGTTGAACTGTTTGATCACCCAAAGTGGATCACCATATTTCATCATAGCCTCTCAGCTGACATACCTTGGTGACTGTGACGGCTTTTGAATGTTCCATCCAATTTCACGGTGAATGCAATAGAATCAATAGATATCTATCATATTTTATCATATATAAATTCCTATTTGTTTAAAACATATAAACCATCTATTTTTAAAGAATCAACGTATAGAAACGTAAAGCCTAGATATTGGATCCACCAATAAACCATCTATTTTTGGAACATAACAAAACCCCATATTTTTTTTGGGATCAAAAAAACCCTCCATTTCTTCACCAACTGCCTGACCCCCCAAAAAATCCAGAGTCAGGTGGTCCCGAGAAGGAAGCGATCCAAACGTTGCGCATGATCGAGGCCTCTCTGAAGGCCTGCGGCGCTGGCTTAGAACATGTGACCATGGTGCACGACGCTTGGCGAAGCCCAAGAAGGGCGTTGGAGGGGCAGTTGCTATATGGAGAAAGCTCCATAACTGGTTGGTGGTTTGGAACATGGCTGGATTATGACTTTCCATATATTGGGAATTGGGAACAATAATCCCATTTGACGAACTCATATTTTTCAGAGGGGTAGGTATACCACCAACCAGATAAATATAGGTACCCCCAATAGCTGGATGGTTTATTTCATGGAAAACTGCAAACATGGATGATAACTAGGGCTATAGCCCTATTTTAGGAAACCTCCATATGGAAAATGATACGGAAAATGAATGTTTCACAGTTGTCATACACAGCTATATTACATGGAACATGTGCCATAGAAATAGATTCATTATATAACCGTTAATGGAAGAACAATTGAGCCTTAGTCATAGATTAAGCGTTAAAAAAAATCAAAATTTGAACAATTTGTGATGTTCCATATGTGAAATAGCCAGAGGATAAGTTTGGGAAGGTCTTGGATGATCACCAGTGGAAACCTTGATGGGATAGGGGGGAGTCATTGAGGCTACAATAATTGGCTGAAAACAGCAGCGAGTCCGTCTTTTCCAACAGCTTGGCATGACATTTCAGCGATTTTTTTTCTGTGAAAAACACATTGGGTCTGTCCAATGGTAGGGTAATGTAGGGTAGAGGTCTTTGGACACGCAAATTTTACGGGATTTGCAGGATGCCATCCATGGGTCAAAACTTGCCATGGAAACTACTGGGTGTACCCAACTTTGAACCACACTCATTTACCCATGATACTCATTTACCCATGATGGGATGGGCAACAGGCCATTGTGTTTGTTGGTAGACTATGTTAAACGTGCATTTTTTTTATATGCTTCTTGATTTTTTCTATATGTGTTTCTATATTTTTCTATATTGTTTTATACGAGTTCTATATGTTTTCTATATAATCTATATATGTTTCCATATTTTTCGATTGGGATGTCGATGTGCCGGCAAATCTGCCTAGTTTTTGTGAGGCATTTTTGGTGGACTACTCCCAGGAGAGATTTCAGGCCATGAACAAAGGAGCCGCTGGCGGAAGTGGCTACGGCTCGTGGTCTGTGTGGCATGGAACGTGTGGCATCCGAAAGAATCCAAAAGAAACGTGGGAAATTGTGGCACAAAAGATTGAAAAGATTTATTGGGTTTATATCTGGTTGGTGGTGCAATGTGCCCATGGTTTTTATTGTGATTAATAGTGGTTATTAGTGGTTAATACCTGATCTAATGAATAATATATCTGGTTGGTGGTTTCAAACATGAATTTTATTTGTCCATAATATATGGAATAATCCTTCCCATTGACTTTCATATTTTTCAAGATGGTTAAAACCACCAACCAGATTGATACCAACACAATTCAGAAATGATGAAAACAGGAAAACAGGACGTGGGATAGCCATTGAAGTGCCGGTGACCCGCATTTTGATGAACGCATGATTTCATATGATTTCCATACTTTATATACTTTGGCTGCCTGCTTGTCATTCAGAACCCGTGGCTTCCTGGAGTTGAACACCAAGCATCCAGTGATGGTTTATCTCTCCATCCCTTGGTGAAAAATGAGTCATATGTCCCAGCCTGTGTCCCCATGTTTCACCAGTTGTTCCACATTCTCAACATATTCTCAACATATCACTGCATGGCCCATAGATGGGCCAGTTTCCCTCGGACCCCAAAAACCGATCTGGCAGGATATTTCGAGGTCTGGGGCTCCCGTCCCCTGCCCGCGCGCATCTGCACGGGCACTGACCATGTGGGCCTCAATGGGGCGGTGGAGATGGATGCAGTGGCGCAGCTGTGAGATCAGCCCACTGCAGTGAGGAAATTCCATGGGAAATTCTGTACATCATGGTGATCAATGAGTTCTTCAACGGTTATAGTTAACTAGAACCAGTTAAGTCAATATACATATATACATATATATACAATTATATATATATATATATCGATGTTTGTGGTGGATATCATGTATCATATCCATATAGTATATACCAAAGTTTGACACAAGACTACTTCAACCAAGTGAACTTTTGACCCGAGATGTCGCCCCTGCTGACTGGGCTCGTTGAAATTCATCTAAAAAATGAACAGAAAGTATGTGGAAATCTACTCTTTGCAGATGTTCATTGAGAATCCACTGGTTCTAGACATCTACCCTCTGGTAATTTAACATTGAAAATGGCCATAGAAATAGTGGATTTGCCCACTAACAATGGTTATTTTCTACAGCTATGTAAACGTTTACCAGGGGGTAGCTTACTTTTCTACTGCTCGATGGCACTAATGAATCGACAGGTTCATGACAATTGCCGTCCTACAGTGGACTTCCTGTGCCAGGAGGACATGGACGCCAGGATTAATCCGGATGACCCTCTGGTTATTAAACCCAGCTATGAAAACACATGTTAATATGGATGTTTCATAGCTGGGTTTAACAACATAAATGATATTTAGACATGGGCAATAAACCCTCTGGTTAATATGCAAATCACATATCAATCATCTAAACGTGGGCAATTTTCCATAGCTATCTTTAAAATAACCAGAGGCTCATCGACGTGTTGCAGCGATCTTTCCCGCGCCTGTTCGACAACAGGCTGCAGCGCCACCGGAGAAATGGGCCTCATGCTATCCTTCTCGGTTAGATCATGGGAGTATCATGGGTGAACAAAAAAACGGCATTTTTTCTGACTACTTAAAGATTGAGCATAAAGTGTCCAGCATTTTGGGGATGTGACTTTTGATATCTTTTGATCCAACAGGGGTTCAGTGAAAATCACGTTCTGGCCATGACTTGATGCGGGATGGTTGTCCAGAAATCCGTATGGTTGACACTGAAATTCATCAGACTTTTCTTTGAACTATACTAGCCACCAAGCAGTTTTTATCCTCTATATTTTTGGGTTTCCTGGCTTTTTTGTAGTCTTGGCAATTGAACTGATATCAATCGATAGGTGATGTTTGCCTTAGGCATTTCTATGGTTGGTTGCCAGAGGGCACACTTAAACCTTCTTCGATTCCAAGCCTAGATACACCACTTGATTCCGTCATTCTGTGCAATTTTTTTTTAACGACTGCGACCGAGCACTGCGGAATGATGGTTAGTAAGAGGAATTATCCCAGCTGGCCGCAAGTTTCAGATTGAATGATTCCCGTTGGATCGATCCCTCCGAATGCCTGGCAATTGGAGACGACTAGGGACTCCAATACATCCAAGCCACTTGATTTTTGCATGTTTATGAACCCATCGAACTATAGATTGTACCTACCAGAAATCATCGAATTCACCATGGATTTCACCTTTTTTAATTCAAAACCAAGTTACCATCGTTGTTTGTGCGCCCGTTCCTGTACTGTTCGCCTTTTTTCATGGCGAAATCGCTGCCCAGGTCTTGATTTCACGGATCTGGAGACCGGACGGATGAGACGCAAATGAATCGTGGGTAGGAGGACGTGGCTCAAAGGTAGGTAGATGGTGGTTTCAATGGAAGTTACCCTCTGGTAATACAAAAAACCTATGGAACATCACCATTTTTTATGGGTAAATCAACTAATTATTTCTATGGCTATTTCATTATTTTTTGTGCGGATTTATATATATACATATATATATGGAGGTTTCCTAACTCACCACCCCCAAACCACCCAAGTCATGTATGACCATAACTTGGAAGTGAAACAACCATGGTGACTTGGGGATCCCCCATGACTTAAGAACCCCCCTTTTGATGCGAGGATTGGTGAGGAACTATGCTTGATGGTTGTTGCTTACATAATTGTATTTGGCTCCTATCACCAAAAGTGAGATGCTCACCGACATAAAGTGGGAATTAACATAGTTTTTGACTTTGAAATGATGCGTAAGGATGGGTAAGGGTGGTTGATGTTCCAGTATTGTAGTATGCTTTCCTACGGTGGTGCTACCAGAGTCTAATTGGGATCCTTGTAGCATACTATGCCAACAAGCAGAAGCAATGCGAAGCTCGTTGCCAACCAATCTCTTTTGAGCTACTTAGGAAAGGCGGCAGAGTTTTTTTTCCGGGGCTCTGGTCACATGCTGCGACGGTGTTCAAAGACTTACCTTCGATTAGGAAAATTAGACTTCATGACGTGCTTGGACCAAGAAGTGCTAGGCCAGTTGTTTGATATGTTGTGATATGTTAATAACTGTTATTCTTGATGACGTTCTAGGCGTGTTCATGGTGTTTCACGCATTTTCGTGCTCAAGCCCCTGATTCAGAAGACACTCACGCGCTTCGCCCAATTTCGCAGTGAAGACCGAGACCCGAATGCCGCAAAATGCACGAGGTGCCAAAAATGCACCAACTGTTGAAAGTTGCTGGTTGCCTTGTTTCCATGTAAGTTTGCATCGTGATGATACCCCATCGCTAGTGCTGATTTTCCTATGATTATGATTCTAGTTCATCATTCTTGTCATTCTTGGTAACTTGTAGCATTGCAACATCCCAATTTGGAGCAAAGCCCAATTATCAAACATGCTGTATCCTACTGTGGATGGAAGAAGTCCTGCACCACCTGGGATGGTAGAAAGCCTATAAATCATGGGATGTTTACCACCTATTTACCAGGATTTCGCTGGCCCATCCACCGTATCTCTAGGAATTGTATGGATTTTTTGTGTGCCAAAAATGTTGCCTCTCCTGGGATATTCAAGATGTGATACCTGGTCCTCCCAGGTCGATGGTCAGCACGTTGTGGCTGCCATTCGATAGGCCATTGATTTGTAAATTTTTCGTGGCCTCAAAGATGATTTACCTACTCAAAATGGTTTTCTGTGCCACCTCGCAACGGCTATTGTTTTTAATCTGGTTGGTGGTTTCAAACATGGTTTTTATTTGTCCATTTCATACATGGAATAATCCTTCCCATTGACTAATATTTTTCAGAGGGGTGGGTCAACCACCAACCAGTAATACATGGGGATACATGGGGGGTTGATTCACCCCTACTTTCGCATATTGTGAGGATGAATGCCTCAATCTCAATCACATGTTTTTCGTTTTTTCACTGACCCCCAGTGACCCCCCTTGGATTGGTGTTACAGTCCCATGGCGGGCCGAAATAGGAAATTCCCCATGAAAAATGCGGAGATTTTCCGGGTGGTAAAATCATGGAACTATTATTGCTGGGGGATTTTCCAACAAACCATGGAGCTGATTACCGGAGGGTATCTGATCTAACCGGACAAAGTCAAAAGTGACCTCGCAAGGACCAATGAATCACCAGAAATGACGATTAGGATTGGGGTAAGCACCCAAAAAACGGGCCATCATTTCCTGAATGATTTCTTAATTTGCTCAGATCTAACTCTAACAGATTAGTATGATTAGTCATGGTCGATGTTCGTGGTTTCTGCAGCAACCTGCTTCCTTTCAGCGCCAGGGGCGGCTCAAAGTGGGTTCCTTCTCCAGTCAAACTGGTTGGTGCCCAGTTGCCCCTGTGTCGCGGCGCTCGAGCCGCCAAGCCATCCGGGCTCTCGCGGTGTTAACGCGTGATGCTCCGGCTGCGGCGTTTGAGTTTGGGAAACATATAGGTAAACTTCTTGTAACGACCTTGCAATGATGATGTGATGGGTGTTCATAAGAAGTGAATTTTATATAATTTCATATGTTAGGTCAGCAGTAAGTTGTGGTATGTTTAGGTAACTTACAGCTGACCTTATCATGTGTTTTGTTCATGATGTTTGAACATGGAAGATCACCGTCTGGGATGAGAGCCCCACAAGCTGGGATAAGGCCCCTAGAACTATGGACATATGGAGTTTTCCTGAAATAGGGGTATATATCCCTAGTTATCATATGTTATCCTCCATTTTAGATTGGGATTTTCCATGAAATAAACCATCCAGCTATGGGGGGTACCCTATTTATGGAAACCCCTATCACTTTTTTGTCTGGAACTGCACTTCCAAGAGTAAAATCACCTTTGATTCACTTGGCTAAAAAAGGTAACTGCTGTTGCAGGTAGACATCCACAGTATGGCATGGACTTCAAGTTGTTGATAGATGTTGAGAGGGGTTTGATTTCGGGGGCTAATTACCTCATTGAGGGGTTCCAGGGTTAGTACCTTCTCAGGACGGACTTAGACCCGAACCATCGACTTGCACAGATCCTCCCAGTGAACATATCCTCAAAATTGGATGCCATGGCAGCTTTATAGGTCATGGAGCTACCCAAACATGCCTTACTTGCAATCGAGTAGTTCCTAGGGTCGCATGTGTACAAGGAGCAAAAGCGGCCTGAAACATATGAAATAGGACTTTTCATGCCAGTCAGGGCATCGTCAATTTCCAGTTCTTTGCACGGCAAAGCGCACATGTGTTTCAAAACAGGCTGGTGTTACCAAATGCCAGCTTTGTGATTCGGCGTTGATAGTCGAGCTCAAGTTTGAGATTCAGCTGCAGTTGGAGTGTGCAGTTCACCCGTTCAAACGGGGCGGTCGGACAGACAAGGGCCAAATATGCAAGGTAAAATAGAACGACGAACGGCAACGTGCAGTTTCTGGATGTTTCTGGGGACATTACTAGTACCTTTTGGGGCCCAGACATGGCATGTATGTGTCGTGGCAATGGAACATGGCTCATTTATCTGGTATTTTTAGGTTCAATTCGAGAAACTCCCATTCAGAAGATTCAATAGGCCCCCCTCATTTTTGGCACAACAGTTGACTGGTTGGTGGTTTGGAACATTTTTGATTTTCCAAAATATATGGGATAATCCTTCCCATTGACGAACTCATATTTTTCAGACGGGTGGGTCAACCACCAACCAGATGAACTCAGCCAACCAGTTCTCGCCAACTTCCCTGTGGCTTGAGCAAACACCTGGTGGAGTGAATGATGAACGGTCGCTCCGCCGCCATCCGATGTTTGGCTCAAAACCCGATATGTTTTCCCCAGATCTTTGTGGTTAAAAAACATCATCAATAATCTTAAATTAAATAATTCAAAATAGATGTTCGGCCTGTTGTTAAAATTTCCACATGTTTTTTCATAATGGTTTTTAACGCAAAAACTTATAGAAGTAAATGACTCACATAAAACTGAAGGGTTGTTAACTGACAACATCCAAACCCTTCAGATTTTTTCTCAACGTCGATGGCGCGCAAATGCTGAGACGAGGTGGGGAGAATGTTGGAGTGCAGGTTACTACTGGGTTTTGTTGGAGGGTACGGTATACAGCGAGGATTGAAGAACTTGATAAGTTATTATTATATAATGGAGATTAGTTGTACTGTGGTTTGTTTTTACTTCAAATTATGTAATAACATGATACTACAAAAACACTTCTCAAGATCCCAAGACTTGATCATTTAAAGAGTTTTGTGCACAGCCCTTTCGGTGCCTGAAGCCCTTTGGTACATGAGGGATGATACATGATGACCATGATGATACGATGACCTTAAACCACTCAGGACCTCACGTGATGTCACAACTACCTAGACCATTGTGAAAACACCCCAAAATTGGTGTTTTCACCAAGTTGTTTCTCTCTCTCTATATATATATACACGTATTAGTTGGACATACTTTGAGGGTTATGGTAGAAGATGGTTTACTCCATGTGTACCATGCGTGATTTTGTGGACGGATTGGGTTCCTCACACTCTTGCCAGGTAGTGTGAGATCTTTGGTTCCAAGGCATTATTGGCGGTGGGCGTTTTGAGCTGTGCTAAGCAAGACATGTCGGGAGCCAACAATGGTGAAGAAGGGACAAATCATGAGCCTCAATGTTGAAAGAAGCTGAAATCAGATAAATTCAGAGTATGGCAAACAAGATCCAAATTACTTGACTGTTCACACACTTTTGTATACTATTGTAATATATTATATATTGTACATAGGTTATATACACGTTAACTATTTATTGACTGATTTGTCTGGGTCTCTTGTGTGTGTGTGTGTAGTGTGTGTGTGTTTGTGTGTGTGTTTGTGTGTGTGTAGTGTGTCATTGTATAGTTTTTTTCTAAAACACTTTGCAGCATCCAGCAACCACAGATTGAGGTGACAGATTTCCGCTTCTGCAGGGTTGCCTCGAAGCGCCAGGCGAAGCGCCAGGCGAAACGTGGTTTGCGGGCAGAAATGGTCGCAGAAGTGCTTGGCAATTAAAGCACAGGAGTCATTCGGAGGGAATAGCCTCTGGTTTTTTTAACATAGCGAACTGGAAAATCACCACTTTTAATAGCTAAATCAACTATTTCTATGGCCCATTTTCAATAGCTTTTTGTATGTTTACCAGAGGGAATAGTGGGTGCTGGTGGATATTGGTTGATCATGGGCTTTCCTCTTGAAGGATCATCCCACTGCTCGTAACAAAAACGAGCAGTGGTTTTTGTAACTGGGCTGATAACTTATTAATGGAATCAGCTGGGTTCAGGTCACTCACGTTTTTGCAGGGTGTGATGTTTCATGAGGAGTCCCAACTTGCAGTGCGTAACTTGCAGGGAAGCTCTGATATTCCAACATGGCAAAGGACAATCCCTCCATGATGTACCAAACATTTTTTTGTCTTTCCATAGATTGGGAAAAATAATCCTAACTGACGAATATTTTTCAGAGGGGTTGAAACCACCAACCAGATTTAGTTGGATGATGTTCCCATTAAAATAGTTTGGCGATTTCCCAGCGGGTCCGCCATGTTGACAGCGGAGGGTAGTTCATGGGGGGTTTCGGAATGGCACATCCAATGGGCTGACATGGGTGGCCAGGACAGCATACTGCAAACATTCCAACGGTGAACACCAGCGAACATCCCAGGATATCATTCCCAGAGTTGGATGCTGGGAACGATTACAAGAAACCCTGATGTTAGATTCTATGAAGACATGATGTCCTGTTAAAGTTTCTTTTGAAGAATCCCGATGAATCATTGATTGCTCTTCTTCTTCCGGGTGGCTCCAGCTCGTTATAGATCAATGAAAGCCACACGGGGTGGTAAATTGGTGAGTTTATCTTCGAAATTTACCCAATTTATCCCCAAAACATACCTGGGATGTTTGGAGCAAATCTGTTATTGTTGGGGTTGTTTCTTAGCATGGCCAGTGAGCCCTGCCCTTCGCATTACGGATCCGGTGACCTTAAATGATTCACTTGCCTGTTTGCCAGATCATCCCTTTCCGCAATGCTGAATGTGTATGATGTATAAACATACAAACCAACATTTGTTCTCTAATATTCTATATAAGCTATGGCAACCAACATTGACTCAAAAATGGCTCAAGGGTTGGTCACTAGTAGATATAAACATAGCCCATAGCTGAAGCACCACTTGACCATGGCTTCAAGCCCTTCAGGAGTGGCCGCCCTTCGACCCTGACAACGGTGAGGTCTGAGACAAGGAAAGTAGGGGGTGAAACCTCTGAACAAATGGCTTGAAACTTAACACAGTATATCTTTGTGGGTTCAATGAGCTCTTGCACAATTGTTTATTGGTCAACCCAGAGATGGAGGGTATTTTTCAGCATTAAACATCCAGTATGCGCTGTTTTAATTGAATTGGTTGGATTCGCTTCGCTTGAGATCTTCCTTGCATGACTGGAAATCCGTGATCGAGATCTGTTAAGACAGGGAATTCAAACAAAAAACATTATACTTGTGGAGGTTGTATAGTCAAACTAGATGTTGTGTTCAAAAGCCAGAATTTTAAGCGCGATGGGACCCGGCATGACCTTTGTGCATCTGATGCGAAATGCAATGATCTGTGGCAACATGAAAAACAACCCTCAAATCCGACATTGGGTCGGTAAGGGTAGGAAGGAACCACCAACATTGCGCATGGTCCCATCAGTGGGGATTTTTTGTCCGGCAATCCTTCGCAGTGCATTGGAAGAGCATAATCTGTATCAATCACCAAGGTCCCCCTGTTTTTTTTGGGGGCACTTTTTTTACACGGTTTTTTGATCTTCATCCTCATTTGCGAAGATGATTTCAATTTGACTCACATGAATCGGCTTGAACCTCCCAAGCAGCTGTATCAGATTTGCCCAGTAACAGAATAATTTCGAATGGGATTCTCCAAGCATTTCAGGGATACATCATGGATGGAAATTGATGTATTAATAATTAATACAATATTATAGTGTTCCAAAATACACTTGATAGTAGAAATTCTACTACCGTTTTCGGGGTTGTAACTTTCTCTTCTTTTTTTGGTACAGTATGCATTAATAGTATATATTAAATACATACGGCTGGGTAATTCCCTGTGGTTTTCTGAGCAGCTTGGGCCACGGAGTTCCACGACGGTGAGTGGTTCAGAACCCCTGGATAATATCTGGCCAACTGAAATTAATAACTGAAGTTAATGACTCAAGTTAACTTCGTGGCCCCAGCGCCGGGTATCGCAGGTTATTCATTTCACATCATTTCACCACGTTGACCGCGCCGTTCCCCAGCCACCTTTGGGGCAGACGTCTCGGGGCGCCTTCCCGCGGCTGTGAACCGCGGTGATGTTTTTCCGTGCGCCCGGCTGTGGGTCCGCGGCGTTGGCGCGCCATGTCTTGCCGGCGATGCCGGTGAGTCGAGGTCGGCCTATCTTCAAACGAAGAGGAGACGCCAGGGTGCCATGCTTCAATCGCAATTGGGAAGTCAAAAAATGGAGATGGGTCCGTCGACTTAGCCCTGGTCGATGATGGGGTTTGTCCGCCGTTTTTGCGTGGATCACTATATGTTGTTGTTGAATTGTCCAATGTTGTCTCCGTAGAAATAACCCAAAAAATCCTTGCACTAAATGGTCGTATGTCCCTAAATCGACAGCCATTATGGTTGGTTTCTCCATTTGACCCCTATGTTTGCTGATTGAGTCCTCATTGTGTTGGGTCTTGGATGAGCTTTTTCTTAACAAGTGGTTCGGGACGTAGGCTAGCAGTCCAGCCACTATGATTACTGTATCCCATACTAGTACCAGTAGTACCGCACAAGGCGGTGGCGGAAAGTTTCAAAGATAGGACACTATAGGAGAGGTGAGTTGTTGTGATGCATGGATGGCAGAGCGAATCCACTGATGGGCTGAAAGGTGGTTGGAGTTGTGTTTTTTGGAGTGGTTGCAATGGTGGCAGTGGTCACCTCACCCACAACTGCTGGATGTAGTGTGCTGCAGTGCAGCTGTAGTTGTAGTTGTAGTGGAGTTGTAGTAGTAGTGTAGTTGCAGTTGCAGTTGTAGTTGTAGTGTGGTGTAATTAGTGTAGTGTAATGTAGCGTACTGTTGCGTTGCGTACTGTACTGTAGTATAGTGTAGCGTAGTCTAGTGTAGTGTAGAGTAGTTGTAGTTGTAGTTGTAGCTGTCGTTGTAGTTGTAGTTAGCGCAGTGTAGTGTAGCTCAGTTTAGTGTAGTGTAGTGTAGTTTGTGTAGTGTAGTCTAATGATGTCTAATGTAGTTGTAGTTGTAGGGTAGTGTAATGAAATTAGCGTAGTGTAGTGTAATTAGTGTGGTGTAGTGTACTGTAGTGTAGCTGTAGTTGTAACATTGTCGCTGTAGTGTAGTGTAGTGTAATTAGTGTAGCGTAGCGTAATGTAGTGTAGTTGCAGTTGTAGCTGCAGTTGTAGTTGTAATTGTCTATCTATCTATCTATCTGTCTATCTATCTGTCTATCTATCTATCATCTATCTATCTACCTATCTATCTATCTATCTATCTGTCTATCTATCTATCTATCTACCTATCTATCTATCTATCTATCTCTCTCTCTCTCTATCTATCTATCTATCTATCTATCTAAACGAAGCTATTCTGCGAGATTTCCTCAATGTTTCAAGTTAAGCAATTCTGCGAGACTTCCTCAATTTTGGAACTTGACACCATCCAAAACGAAGCAATTCTGCGAGACTTCCTCAATTTTTTAACTTGACAACATCAAAAGCAAGCAATTCTGCGAGACTTCCTTCAAAAATGGAACGCCGAGCGCAGAGCTGACGGCCTCATACCAATTGCGCCTATCACGAAAAAGTGATGCCAGGTGAACGAAGCGCTGCACCTGTCACGCAAAATCATCTTGGCAAACCTGAAGATCTGACCGGAAAAGCAGCGCCCTGACCTCCTAACATCTCTGAGGAACATGTCCGGCGCGAAGCACATTTCAAAGTCAAAATGTACAAAGCACATGCTTTAGCGAGCCTACTTTTCGACCCTCCGGAGCCTCAAAACATTAGATAAACACAGTGTTTCGCGACTTTTCTATCTTTTCGCGCACGTGCATCTTCTTTCTTCTCACTCTTTCTCTTCTCTGATCTTCTCTCTTCTTCTCTTCACCTCTCTGACTCTTCTCACCTCTGCCTTTCCATCTGTCCATATTGTCGGAAGTTTGACATCTAAACTTCCTTCGGGTATCCCATTCACAGGTAGCTAGCTCATAGCGAGAACCGTACTATGCAAATCTCTTTCTGGTGATGTGCATTCAAGTTGGATTCCCGATCTTGTTGAATAAATTTAGATCAAGCCCGTTATGGGGGTTGATTATATGTCAAATTTATTGTATATATATTTTGTGATTCTTAGGAGGGTAAATATACAAGTATAAAGACAGTGTCAATATAGATATATTTATATATGCACATAACAGGTCACATATCCATTGATCTATCTTTTTATCTATCTATCTATCTATCGATCTATCTAATCTAAATCTAAATCTAAATCTAAATCTAATCTAATCTAATCGGTTTTTCTGTCAGGGCAAGCTGGTGGCTTTTGCCAATCGCTACACAGGCAAGGCGTTGCGGCCGGCGTGTCAATCCACAGCGGATTTGCCTGCCCAGGCTGCAATTGGTAACGTTGCAATTTCACCGACGTGGTGGAGTTCTGGGCGGCGCCGAGAGAAGTCCGTTGGTGGCCCAGCTTTAGGTTTGCGCGCGTGTGGGTGGTAGCTTCACTCTGGTTGGAGCAAGGATCAACTTTCGACAGCTCTTTGACCGAGCAGGCCGGCCATTTTTTGATGGGGGACAGGCCTCCTTTGTCCGTGGCAGGTTAATTTTCTGCAGAAGGGCAACGCAGCGTCGGGGTTACAGTACTTCATTCGATTCGCGCGCTAAATGCCTTCAAGCCGCAGCAAGCAACTTAACCAAAAAAAACGCAGTGAAGAGTGTGAAGGGTACACAGTGTGAAGTGTGAGGTGTGGAGTGTGGAGCGGAGAGTGCGACGTGTAGAGTGTAGGGTGTGAGGCGTGGAATTGGTAGAGGGTGTAGGAGTGTTGCGTGGTGGAAAGTGGCGAGTTTCGTGGGGTGTGGAGAATGGCAAGCTGCATGACGTGAGAAGCACAACTGCGTGAAACTGTTTGCAGCAAGTGTTCGCTGACGTGTGGGTGCGTGGTTTCCTGCAGGTGGCTTTTCTACGGTCCACCGACACAACCGAGCATCGGATGCAACACCGACAGCAAAATAAGAACAAGGGATTCCAATACTAGGGTGCAGCCCCTCCCCGCTGCACCCCACATTTATCTATCGATCTATCTATCTATCTGTCTGTCTATCTGTCTATCTAACTGTCTATCTATCTATCTATCAATCTATCTATCTATCTATCTATCTATCTATCTATCTATCTATCTATCTATCTATCTATCTATCTATCTATCTATCTATCTATCTATCTATCTAATCTATCTATCTATCTATCTATCTATGTATCTATCTATCTATCTATCTATGTATCTATCTATCTATCTATCTATCTATATCTATCTATCATTTTATCTATCTATCTTTTTTATCTATCTATCTTTTTTTATCTATCTACCTTTTTGTCTATCTATCTATCTATCTATCCATCTATCTATCTATCTATATATATCTATCTATATCTATCTATCTATCTCTATCTATCTCTATCTA